>ULPT01015988.1_pt1 | contig 45512 bp, 35 predicted proteins | sample 1953751 | NCBI WGS metagenome assembly ULPT01 (sample SAMEA4835636, study PRJEB28245) | human gut metagenome | biome: gut microbiome; material: fecal sample | place: Denmark | collected 2008 | reverse complement strand
CGATGGTTTATCAGGTCACCTGTGCAAACCAAGGTTTTTTTCTTTTTTGTTTGATTCTGTTCTCGGCATTGGCAGTAATGACAATAAAACAATATAATTTTCAAAAAAAGAGCTCAGGTATATGAAAAATCCTCTGTTATCGTTAGCTTTATTCCTTCTACCAGGCAATATAGCTCTTCACTCGACGGAATCTGGTTCTAGTTCACCAAGCTGGATAGAAATACTGGAATCTGATTTCTCCTTAGACGCAGAATAGGACTTGTCTTTATTACCTTTGAATTCGTGATGAAAAGGAGAAATGCATATGAAAAAGAAATGCAGGACTATACTTCCTCTGATTGTATTGTCCCTGACATCCTGTCTCCATGTCTGCCCTGTCGTAGTTGGCAAATACACGTTCAACCTCAACAAGGAATATATAGCAAGTGATGGCTTTTGTTATGAAAGGGATTTTGACTCTGCCAATCAGCGATATACCCTTAATTTTCACAAGGATGATCCCAGAGAGTCTTCCGTAGAAAGCGTTGGAGTTCCAATTATCAACTATAAACGCATGTCAATCTATTACAAGGGAGATGAAACGACTCTTCTTGATTATTCAAAAGGCATTGAACTTGAAGGCCTAAGATTCTTGCATAAGGACGGAACGGAATTTAACGAAGAATATGCAAGGAGTGATATGGATACCGTATATTTTTCTTTTTCCGAATGTTCTGAGGAGAATAGGAAACGATTCATGGATAGCACTCAGATTCTATTTTGGTTTGATATTAATAAAGTTCATTTCGGATACGGAAAAGAAATAGAAGATTCTTGTGAATGGGTGCCATTTTGGAAGTTGATGTGAATCATTTGATTCTTGCTGGAATTTCACAGAATGACAAAAATAGAGACACCTGAATTGTAAAATTATATCTTTGTTTAAATTGATAGAACTATAATAATAAATATGGATTTTTGTATGAATAAAACCTTATTATGTAAATCGGGATATCAGCTGGGAGAGAAACAATGTTGCGTGGAAAAATGCTCCTTTGGAACGCCGTTATCCCGTGGTGAAGACAACCAATCTTCGCTTTGTAATTCGCTAATATGTTAGTCCTTGATAAGCTTACAAAAAAGTTTGACGGTGAAACTATATTAGATAGTCTTTCTTTTACGTTCGATGACACCGGTCTTTATTTCCTAAAAGGAGAAAATGGATCAGGAAAATCAACTTTGCTTTCAATTCTTGCTGGAAAAGATGAATCTTATGCTGGCAAGCTTTTTTATAATGAATGCCTAATTAATAACAAGAATAAAAATGATTATGCAGATAATCATGTTACCTATGTTCCACAAAATAGTTTTGTGTTGGAAGATGAGACAGTTCTTGATAATGTGCTGTTACCTTATAACAGAAAAGACAAGGAAAGAGCAATTAAGATTCTTACTTTTCTTGGATTAGAAGACAGTATTGATCAGAATGCGAGTTCCCTTAGTGCTGGAGAAAAACAACGCCTTTCTTTTGCTCGTGCGGATTATGGAAGGAAAGATATTTTACTTCTAGATGAAGTGACATCGAATCTTGATAAAGAGAGTGCTGATATCATTTTGCAAAGAGTGAGTGAGCTTTCAAAAGATCATTTGGTAATTTTTGTAACCCATGAAAAAAGGAAAACAAACACAATTTCGAATTCTGAGACAATTTCTTTATCTAAAGGAAAACTGATAGGGATAGATAAATCGAAAGGAAATGAGAAAAGAAATCATAGTAATAAACAGAGTGTCTTAAGAAAAGATTCTCTCTTTCTACGCCTAAAGTCTTCCTTTCTGCTTGATAAGTTCTCTCATGTTTTTCTAATCGCTTTTACTGCTGTTTTTTCTTTTCTTTTCCTCTTCTTTGATAGCTTAGGAGGTAGTTGGAAGCTGAGCTATAATTCCTCTTTTCATCCTACTAAGACAGCTTTGACTACTACAATTCAGAAATCGTTGGTCGATTCTACGGATATTATTTTAGGGGATGATAAATCTGGATACGAAGGAGTGAAGAATCACATCCGGATGGGCCGTGATCAATGGAGAAATCTAACAAAAGGCACATTCCCTAAGAATAACTATGATTATACCTATCCCTTTGGAAAGTACTTATCTGGTGTATGTGATTATCCGAAAGAAGATTCCTTTATAAAACTTGTTTCTGGAACAAAGCCAAAGAATCCATATGATATTCTTATCTCGGATTATTGCAGTCGTATACAGAAAATTGATGTCGGGGATCAAATTCAAATCACAGACCAGGTAGACGGTTATTTTCGTGTTTCAGGTATCTATCAATCCAAGGATTCTAAAGAATTTGAAACCCGGTTTTCAGAATATAAAAACAATTTTAGGAATTTTTCTTCCCCTTCTGTTATTTTCCGCTATTCTTATAGGATTGAAACTGCATTTGCGGTTTTTCCCGAGGGCTTCCAAACTGATAGGACCTATGGGTTTGAAGAAAGAAACCTGATATTCCCTAAAACTGCAAAAAACATAAGTATTTATCTTTCTTCTGTTGATACTACTTTGATTTATAGTAATGGTAGTTATGTTCCTTATCTTGTCGGTAAGGATGGAAAGCCTGTAATCGGAAATAAAATTGATCAATACCTAGGATGGCTTTGGTTTGGTATGGCATCTTTTGGAGCTTTGTTTTTGTTTTATTTGGTGTTCCTATATGGAAGGTATATCCGTAACCGACGCAAATATCTTTTATTGAGATACAGGGGTACAAGACGTGATTCTTTGACTAAAGATAGGCTTCTTTCAAATTCTGTTTCTGTTTTACTTGGGGTTTTGATTGGAATAGTTAGCGTTGGCTTTACTATTTTAGGAATCAATCTGTATTATGATTCTGTTCTTCTTACTCCAATCCATATTATGCACTTTGATTTCTTCAGTCTCCTTCTTCTCCTTGCTTTATCGCTTTTCTTCCTTCTCTTCCTTTCCGTTCTTCTTTGGAAGGTCTTAGCCAAGAAAGATTTAACTAAGCAGTTAAATGAGGCGAAGGAAAAATGATTACTGCTGAAAATCTCTCTAGGTCTTATCCAAACAAAGAACTATTCCATAACTTATGTTTTACCCTTGGAAAGGGTATTTGTTTAGTAGAAGGAAAAAGCGGGTGCGGAAAGACTACTTTGCTTAGAATTCTTTCTGGAATTGAAAAGCCCGTGAATGGAAGAGTGCTTTACAGTAAAAGAAATTTTTCCTTTGCGGCTTGTGGACAAGAGCCTTCTCTCTATGGAGAATATTCTCTCAAAAAGAATATCCGGATATTGAAACCCGACTATTGCCAGAAAGAAAGGGAAGAAGTAGCGGAGCGACTTGGTTTTTCTTTTTTCGATAAACCATTGGTTTCCTTGTCCGGTGGAGAAAGACAAAAAGCAGAGATTGCTTTCTGTCTTTCTAAAAGAGCCGATGCTTATTTACTGGATGAGCCTTTTTCTTCATTGGATGAAAAGGCAAAATCTGCTTTGGTGGATGTTCTCAATGAGAAGGCACAAAATTCTCTTCTTATCATTGTAAATCATGACAGGAATATCAAAGAATTAAATGTAGCCTCTACTATCTGTTTCCACTCCGGGAATAGTCAGAAAGCACAAGGATATTTTGAAGAACACCGGATTATTGAGGTGAAGAGCCAATGCAAAGATGTTGATAAGTTTTCATTATCGAGAAAACAATGGAGAGTTTTTCCAAACATTGTTCATCTTTTTCATAAAGCCAAAGGTTATTCAGCTTTTAAGATACTGCTTTCAATTGGATGTAGGATTCTTTTCTTTCTCGGGTTAGCGAATACACCGAGCAGCGAAATGGATTACCGGGAACATCTGTATGAAAGAGATGTCTTTTCCGAGCATGGTGTTGCTCTTGACTCTCTCAATGGCAATGTGCCAGATTTAGCTTTGTGGGATTCCTTAGAAAAAGAGGGGCTTCCCTATAGGAATGCCCGGCTTCAAATAGGAGAGAAGAATCAATGCCATGTTCTTTTTATCGGAACACAAGAAGTGGGAATATCTTTCTTTTCTTCTGAAACTGGTTCCGTATTTCCTTCTGGAGAGATTAGCTTTCAAAATAAATCCTACCCTTTACAGAAAAAAACAGAGAAAGAGATCAAGGATTGTTTTCCAAGGGGAACGCCAAAGATAGTACAGAGCATACTGGATGGATATCAACAGGGAATGCTCTTTTTCTGCTCTCAAAACATCCTTGATGAAAGGATCCTTTATCCGAGTGATTCCATTTGTTTTGCTAGTCATCCAGATTGGAAAATCAAGTTTGATATCGGATTAGAATATGATGACATTAGCAAAGATCTGTATCTTGCAAAGCCGAATCTGTATTCAGTTTCAGAAAGTAGCGGTTATGCTCTTTCGATTCCAGGCGTTTCAAAGGGACATAAGGTGCTTATCAATGGAAAAAGGTCACTTACGGTTTCGGAAGAGAAAGAGGATGGAATCATCCATGTTTCTAGTCTGCTTAGGAAGGCAATCCTTAGGTCGGATTACAGTCTTTATGCAGACGAATACCCGGATTTTGGTTATTTTCTAGATGATAAGACCATCACAAAGCTAAATAAACAATTTGATTCTATTCTGAGCCCGGTTGATGTCCTCCATGAAAGCGGGAATACGAATCATAGTTTCTGGTATTATCTGTCGTCAGCTGTCTTCTTCCTTGCTTATCTTTTCTTTGTCTTCTTTGCTTCCAAAGGAGAAAAGAATCTTTTGCGCTCTTCTCTTAGCGTTTATGAGAAGAACAGCTTCTCGAAGTCTTCTCATAGTTTCTCTTTGCTTTTCAGGAATCTGATTGAGACTCTCCCTTCTCTACTGATAGGAATCAGGTGCTACTTCTTCCTCTTCTTGCCAAAAGTAAATAAGAATATTAGGATAGAATCTTTTACAAAGCCAGAAGGATACTACTATTATTCCATGGAACCCATCAATCCTTATTACGATAATATCCTTAAACCATTCCAGTGCCATGCTTTCCATCCATTCTTCTTCTTTTCCTTTGTTGTGTTCTTTTTAATTATTCTTGCTGGATTTACAGCATTGATGCTTCATAGAAAGAATAAGAAAAATAGATAAAGCAAAAAGAAGCAATTTGTTATGATTGATAGAAACACAAATAAAAACCGCTCCCAGATGGGAGCGGCTATTTATGCGACTTCGATGTTTTTGATACTAGCCTCGTTGCCAGAAACAAGATAGGTATCATCGCCATTGCAGTAAGGACACTTCTTACCGGTTTCTGTTGTTGGGTAGGTCTTTTTGCAAGTGTTGCAGTAGCTGATTGCCTTGATGACTTCAAGGTCGAGCTTACAGCCTTTCCTATGCTTGGATCTGTTCTCAACCGCCCAGTCCCAGCAGTCCTTCCTATAGGAGGGGACAATGCCGGAGACCTCTCCGATTTCGAGAGTGACTTTCGTCACTTTATCCACGTGGTTTTCTTCGGCAATCTTATCAACTTCCTTGATGATGTGGAAGACAATGCCTAGTTCATGCATCGTATTTTACGGAATTACCAGTATGCGGATACTTCTTTGCGAATTCCTTGTCTTTCTTGAAAGCCTTACGTTTCTTACGCCTTTCCTTGGCTTCTTTCGAACCAGAGTTGGCAATAATCTTGAATCCACGTTTGATGGCATAGCCGGCTAAACCAGTGATCTTATCTTCTGCTCTACGCCTATCGGTCCTTTCCGGATGGTCACGGACAAGGTGGATAGCATCGAACTGGCAGCGAGTCGTGCAGATACCGCAGCCGATACACTTATGAGGATCAACGATGGAGGCGCCGCATTCAAGACAACGTGCCGTTTCCTTCTTGACCTGTTCTTCGGTGAAGGTACCATGTCCGTCACGGAAGCTCCTCTTCTGGTCAAAGGAAGCATCATTGTTCTTAACCTCTTCCCGTCCAGCATGGTCATAGTCATCGAGCTTGATATCGAATTTATCGAATTCGATGAAGTAACGACGATCACGGCCGATGGTCAAAGATGCATTTTCGTGGACATGACGATGGAGGGACTCCGCTGCTTCATGACCTTCGGCGATAGCATTGATGACAAACTTCGGACCGGTATAGACATCACCACCGACGAAGATATCCGGATCAGCAGTCTGATAAGTGAACTTGTCGGCAAGAGGATAATTTCCATGCCAGAAAGTGACTTTGGTGTCTTTCAGCAAATCGCCCCAGACAATGCTCTGTCCGATAGCAAAGACGATATGACGGCAAGGAATGGTCTTCGTGATCGTTTCATCGTATTTCGGATTGAATTTCTTTGTTTCCGGATCAATGACCTGGACACATTTCTTTAGGACAATGCCAGAGACATGTCCATTTTCATCGACCAAGACTTCCTTCGGACCATAGCTTGGATAGATGGAGATATCTTCGGCTTCCGCCTCAGCAATCTCTTCCTTGCTTGCCGGCCTGATATCACGGCTTTCCAGACAGCACCTAGAGACAGACTGGGCTTTGAAACGATGAGCGGTACGAGCGCAGTCGATAGCAACGTTTCCACCGCCGATGACAACGACATCGCCATCTAAGACCTGGTTCTGGTCTTCGGTTGCTTTCTTAAGGAAGTCGACAGCAATCGTAGTACCTTCGGCAGTGTCATTGTTGACGCCAGGACGTTTTCCGCCTTGGCAACCGATAGCGACATAGAAGGCTTTGTATCCCTGTTTCTTCAGTTCATCGATGGTAACATCTTTTCCGACTTCAACTCCGCATTTGATTTCAACGCCGAGCTTAAGGAGAACATCGATTTCAGCATCAATGACATTCTTTTCCAACTTGTAGGACGGGATTCCATAACGCCTCCTTCCGCCCGGAAGAGGATTCTTCTCGAAGACGGTTGGCTTATATCCCATCGTTGCAAGATAGTAGGCACAGCTTAAACCAGCCGGGCCGGCACCGATGATGGCAATCTTCTCATCCCATTCGCCATTGACTTTGGCAACAATCTTCTTTGGAATGTAACGGTCTTTTTCATTGATTTCCTTATCGGCAAGGAACTTCTTGACTTCATCGATAGCAACAGCCTGATCGATGGTTCCACGGGTACAAGCTGCTTCGCATTTGCGGTTGCAGACACGTCCGCAGACGGCTGGGAACGGATTCTCTTTCTTGATTAAAGCAAGAGCTTCTTTGTAACGTCCCTGGCTTGCAAGCTTGAGATAGCCTTCGACTGGAACATGGGCCGGGCAAGCGGTCTTGCATGGAGCAGTACCGCTCTTATAGGTGTTGTAACGGGCGGTATCACGATAGTTCTCATCCCAGGCATATTTGCCCCAGTGGATTTTATCCGGAAGCGGAGCCTGAGGATAGGTCCTCGGACCTTCTTTCGTGCAGAGCTTCTGACCAAGTTTTACGGCACCGGATGGGCAGGATTCTACGCAGTAGCCGCAGGCGATGCAGTTCTTCGGATCTACTTTCGCTGTGTAGGAGGAACGGCTCCTGTTCGGAGTGTTGTATAAAAGCGAAGTACGGAGAGCGTTGCAAATCTTGACATCGCAGTTGCAGATATCGAAGATATGGTCTTCACCATCGATGTTTGTAATCTGATGGACAAATCCGTTTTCTTCGGATTTCTTTAAAATGTCTAAGGCTTCTTCTTTGGTGATGTAGTGTGCACGTCCTGTTTCAACGGTGTAATCAGCCCTATCACCGACCTGGATACACCAATCCCTTGGATCATCGGCACAGCCTTCCCCTAATTTTGTACGGGAATAACGGCAAGAGCAGATACCGGCAGAAAGATGGCCGTCGTATTTCTTAAGCCAGTAGGAGATCTTTTCGAGCTTGACAGCTTCGTTGTTGCTTTCGATGGCTTTTTCGACCGGGATGACGTGCCTTCCGATACCATCACCGCCAGGACGGACCATCGAGGTGATTTTCTCAAGTGGGAGGAAAGTCCTACGTTCGAAGAAGGAAGCAACGGCTGGAGCCTTATCTACTCTGTCTTTCGTGGAATTGAATAATTCAGCAGAGCCCGGAACGAAATAGGAAAGACGGAAACGTTTTTCCTTTGGAGCATCTTTGATCGGACCATTATCATCATAATGATCTCCATAGTCGTATTCGATAAGACCATGGACACAGAGCTGGTCTAATGTATTCTTGAAATCGAGTGGTTCGAATTCCTTTTTGTTCTTTTCATAAAGCTCATCGAAGGTATACCACTTACGCTGTTTCCTTTTTAAAACGATGTCGCACTCTCTTTCCGAGATGACTTCGCGTAATCCCCAGAATTCAGGGTCCTTTGTTTTGACACCGCCAAGCTTGGTGTTGACGTTATCGGTAATCTTCTGTCCTACTTTGCACAGCTTTTTGAAGTAGCGCTCTTCGTCTTTGTTCTTAGGAACGGCATTCTCGTATTTCGAAATCGTCTCCGGATTCAACTTGTACTGTTCTGGCATAGCTATTTATTCCACCTTTCTATTTTTTCTTTCCTGAATTTGGCTAATTCATCCCTTCCTTCATTGCTCTTAGCGGATACTTTGATGATGACAGAATCCGGATTTCGTTTCTTAATCCATTTTTCAGCAAATCCGAAGTCGAAGTCGAAGTATTCCTTTGTATCCCTCTTCGTGATGACAACGACATCTGCTTTTTCGAACATCAAGGGATATTTCTCTGGTTTATCATCTCCTTCCGGTATGGATAGAAGAGCCCTGTTCCTAGATGCTCCGGTATCGAATTCTGCTGGGCAGACTAGATTTCCGACGTTTTCGAGAATCAGGAAGTCGAGTCCTTTTTCATCGAGCGCTGTGATGGCTTCTTTTGTCCTAGTGGCATCGAGATGGCACCTTCCTCCCGTATGGACCTGGATGGATTTTGCTCCGGTCTTCTCTGCAACGGAGATTGCATCGACAGAGGAATCAATATCAGCTTCCCTGACTCCGATGGCAAAATCGGATTTCCTTCGGTTGATCAGATTAATCAATAAAGTGGTCTTACCGGCTCCTGGAGAGGACCTTACATTCAATAAGAAGGTATGGTTCTGCTTTAGTTCTCTTCTTAAATCATCCGCCTCTCTTCCATTCGGGGCGAATATGCTTTCGTGTACATTGATTACCTTTGGCTGGTTCATAAAGATGATTGCTTCCTATAATAAATATACTTCTTTATGATAGCAGAAGAAAAGTACTTTCATAAGAAAAAGCCTGTTTCTAGCTGTTTTTTCAGCTAGGGACAGTCAGGTAACGTTATGTTTTTATGAGTTAGTTATAACTAATTGTTCTTAGCAGAAGGCAATGCCTCTGTTTCATGGAACTTCGCAAAGGATTTCTTCTGCAGATGGAGAATGATTGGAATATAAATCAAATCGATGAGAACCCAGGAGATTGGGAAGGTGGCATAGAGCCAAATCCTGGTGTGGAATGTCTCCATCGGGAATATCGTATAAAGGAACAGGATACGGCTTCCCGTAGCTCCAAAGAGAATAATCAGGGCTGGTGCTAAAGAGTGTTTCCTTCCACGCAGGTAGTTACTGTCGACATCCCTGATACCATTGAGTACTTCCCTTGTAATAACAATCTTCCTTCGTTCCTGGCCGGCAAGAATAGCGTGTTCCTGGTTGACGACTTCGCCATCCTGTGTCTTCGTCAAGAAGATCTTTAACAGAGGCTCGGAGCAGCCCCTAGCGATACAAACGGCAATTGAAGTGAGGATTGCCATCCAGATTTGACTGTACCAGAAGACTTTCTTTACGTTTTCTTCCTTTTTGGCACCGAAGTTCTGGCCGACAAAGGAGATACAGGCTGCTGCACAGGAATCCGTAATTGCGAAGACATAGTTTTCGATTGTGTTGGCAGCTGCGCTTCCGGCAACGATTTCATCATCGCTGATAAGCTGTCCTGCTAAGGTAAGACCATGGATGGAATAAAGCGAAGATTGGATTAAGACGTTCGGGATTCCAAAGCCAAGACCTTGCAAGCCAGATGGAATACCGATTTTAAGGATTTCGAGAAGGACATCTTTCTGTGGGATGAGCTCATGGAGGTTCAGACGTACGAATCCTTTGTGGTTGAAGACAAGGAAGAGAGTGACGAAGAGAGCAGAGCAGGCCTCGCTGATGACAGTTGCATAGGCGACACCGGCGACATCCCTATGTCCATAGATGACAAAGAGGAAATCAGCGATGACGTTGATGACTCCAGAGGCACCAAGGATTAACAAAGGACGTTTGGAGTCTCCCAGACCCATCCTAAGCTGAGCACCAAAATCATAAAGAATCAAGAACGGCCTTCCGAGGAAGTAGATGTGAAGGTAGGTGGTGGAATTCTCTAAGATATCTTTTGGAGTATTCCTCCATCCGAGAAGGACTGGAGTCCTGAAATATCCGAAGATGGCGACGATAATGCCGGCACAGATAGCTAGGAAGTAGGAGTTGCCCATGACTTTGGCTGCTCTTTCCTTGTTTCCGGCACCTCTTTCGTTTCCAATGGCAACGTTAGAGCCAAGTGCCATGGAGACAAACAAGGTAACAACAAGGTGAATTAATGCGGTGTTGGATCCGATTGCCGACCTGGAGTTTGATCCGCCTCCGTAGTTTGCAACGGTGAAGAGGTCGACTGTCGAGAAGAGAAGCTGAAGGACGGTTGAACAAGCCATCGGGATGGCAAAAAGAGGGATTTTCCAGAATAGTTTTCCACTGGTCAGATCCCTTTCGGCAAAGGATTTCTTTTTTGTTTCACTCATAATAATAACAATGTAACTGACTATTTAACGCCAATTACTTTATTCCTTTTGCCTCTCTTCTATTGAGAAAAGCGGTTTCAGTTTTTTGCTTGAGGTTTGCTTTTCCTAGCATGATGCAGGAAAAGGAAAGAAAAACCACAAGTGATGACTTCTGCAATCGGGAATGCTGCCCAGAACAGGGTTCCGTTCTTGTCTAAGAAAAGGAATAAAAAGCAGAACGGAAGCGGAAATAGAAGAAGTCGGAAAAAGGAAATCAGAACCGGAGAATATACCTTATTCAATCCTTGCAATACTCCTTGGATTGAAATTGCGATTCCCATGAAGATATATCCAGAGGATGCAATATACAAGCCCCTTTTGCACCTGTTGATGAGTTCGTCTTTTTCCGTAGCGGAAGAAGTAACAGTCAAAGCAAATAAGGAGCTAATAGGACCAGCTAAGGATTCATAGAGGATTGTAATAACAAAAGTCACAATCCTAGTAGCTAAAATGCTTTGCTTTGCACAATTCTTTACTCGCTTCCTGTTTTTCCTTCCATAGTTATAGGAGACAATGGAAATGGTTGCATTGGATAATCCAAAAGCAGCAAACCTTGCTATCTGCCTGAGCTTATAGTAAATTCCGTAACTAACGGATAGAAGTTCTTTAAGAGAAGTATCTTTGCATGTTCCTATAATTAAGAGAACTGCAAACATTATGACAGAAAGCCTAGCCTGCCTTAAAAAGGCAGGAAAACCAATTTTATAGATCTCTAAGATAGTTTTTCATTTGGCTTCCTATATTTTAAGCTTCCGTTGATTTCTTTGTTTTTGGTTTATCCTCTGTTCCGTTCTTTTGAGCTCCAATGGCTATCGTAAATTTAAAATTTGCTTTTTACTTTATAAATGGTATGATTTATGCGAATTGCAAATAGGTAGACAAGATTCTATTGGAATACTTTTTATTCCTTTGGAAAGGAGCAGTAAGATGAATGACATTATTCGGGTTGATCATCTGAACAAATCATTTGCAGATGTTAAGGCTGTAAAAGATTTGAGTTTGCTAGTGCAAGAAGGAGAGCTGTATGCTTTTCTTGGTGTTAATGGAGCTGGTAAATCCACAACCATTAATATTCTCTGCGGACAGCTTTCGAAAGATAGTGGAACGATTGAAATCGATGGACATGATTTGGATAAGGAACTCGATGAAATCAAGAAAGAACTCGGTGTTGTCTTCCAGTCATCGGTTTTAGATTCCCGTCTTTCTGTTTACGATAATCTAGAATCCCGTGCTTCCTTATATGGAATCAAGGGAGAAGAATTCAAGAACAGACTCGAGGAGCTTTCTTCTCTTCTGGAGTTTAAGGACTTATTAAAACGACCAGTCGGAAAGCTCTCTGGCGGTCAGAGAAGACGGATTGATGTTGCAAGAGCTCTTTTGAATCACCCTAAGATTCTAATTCTGGATGAACCAACGACTGGACTTGATCCGCAGACGAGAAAAAATCTGTGGGAGGTTATCTCCTCTCTTCGGAAGAAAGACAATAGGACTGTCTTTCTGACAACTCATTATAGGGAAGAAGCTGCCGATGCGGATTATGTTGTTATCTTGGATGATGGAAAGATTGCAGATGAAGGAACTTGTCTTGAACTGAAGAATAAGTATACTGGCGACTATATAACAATCTATAACACGAAGGAAGAAGCGGTAAAGAAACTCGGACATAGTTACGAGGCAAGAAAAGATTCTTTCCGAATCTTGGTAAAGAACACAAAAGAAGCAACGGAACTGATTCTATCCCATCCCGATGTCTTTGTGGATTACGAAATCACAAAAGGAAAGAGGGATGACGTCTTCCTTGCCGTGACTGGTAAGGACTTAAGCGGAGGAAACAACCAATGAGCATCTTGTTCTCACTTAGGAAACGAAACATCAAATTATTCTTCAAAGATAAAGGAAGGTTCTTTACTTCTCTGATTACACCGGCCATTCTTCTTGTTCTCTATAGGACTTTTCTTGGCAACATCTACAAACAGTCTATTCCAGAGTCCTTCGGCCTCTCCGACAAAATTGTCTCTGGCTTTGCAGGAGCACAGATTATCTCCTCGATGCTTGCTGTATCCTGTGTTACAGTCGCATTCTGCTCAAACTTCTTAAGGGTTCAGGATAAGGCCAATGGAACCATCAAGGACTTCCGGATTTCACCAGCTAAGCCATCCATCCTTGCCTTAGCTTATTATCTCTCAACTCTGGTTTCGACTCTTCTTATCTGCTATTGTGCAGCAGCTCTTTGCTTTATCTATCTTGGCATCATCGGATGGTATAGGAGTGCTGCGGATGTCTTCCTTCTGTTACTAGACGTCTTCCTGCTTTCCCTTTTCGGAACAGCACTGTCTTCCTTGATTAACTTCTTCTTGACTAGTCAGGGACAAATTGCTGCTATTGGTACTATTGTTTCTGCTGGATACGGATTCATCAGCGGTGCCTATAGGCCGATTAGTACGTTTAATAAAGTACTTCAGAACATCTCTGGTTTCTTGCCAAGCATCTATGGAACAGTATTGATGCGGAACCATTCTCTGAACGGAGTGCTTCTGGCAAGGCGGGAAGCTGGAAGGGATGATAAATTCATCGAAGGCTTAAAGAACTCAACGGACTGCAATTTCTATTTCTTTGATCACAAAGTGTCCTTCTTAGCAAGGTATCTCGTTCTGATCCTTACCATTGTTGTTCTGATTCTTGTCTATATCCTTCTGAATTACCTTAAGCCGAGAAAGAAAAAGTAGTTGTTTTTTGAAAACAAAAGAGGGTTCTCCGGAACGGAGGACCCTTTTTCTGGTGACCCTGAAGGGACTTGAACCCTTGGCCCCCTGATTCGAAGTCAGGTGCTCTAATCCAACTGAGCTACAGGGCCGGTGCGGAAAACATTATAGCAAGGAAAGGACTTCATGAAAAGAAAATGCCTGAAGCTTTTTGCTTCAGGCATAATTTTATTTTTTCTCTTCGATTTTAGAACGGATCAACTCTGCCGGCAGTTCCTGGAAGGTGATCCTGTCTGCGTAGTGGAGTGATATTTCAAGTTTATCTTCGCTGTTGATGGTCCAGGAATTCAGAAGGTGCTTCTTCTGGTAATTCCTGACTTTTTTCTCTTTCAGCCTGACCCATTCGATATCGACGGAGTCAAAGAAATGGCGGAAGAAGAAAACATCTTCTCTCTGTTTTGCAATCAGTAAGGAAGTATGAATCTTTGTTTTCTTCCTGCGAATCAAGGCTCTTGGATCAAAGGCAATAATCCTAAAGTTTCTCTTGTCTTTGATTTTGCTGAGTTCTTCTCTTGCTCTTCTTGCCAGAGGACCATTGTTTCCCTGATAGGTCTTTAGTTCAACGAGCATTGGAACCTTTTCCTTGACTAAGCTTAGAACTTCTTGGAAGGTAGGAAGCTGTTCCCCGTCTAATAAACGATAGTTGTCTTTGATTTCTTGGATTGTCCTATTTTCTACAACACCTTCTTTTCCAGTGACTCTCTTTAAATCAGAGTCATGGACAACAATCAGCTGATTGTCCTTGGTAAGATGGACATCGAGTTCAATTGCCCTATTGTGGTCGAGGGCGTTTTGGAAGGCTTTCCTTCCATTTTCTGTGAATTCCTTGGTATGGAGTCCACGATGTGCACATCCCTTGAAGAACAAGGGATTCAGATCTTTGATTAATTCTTCTTTTTTCATTCTTTAGTCATCCTGATCAAGGGCAGCAAGTCCTTTTTTGATGGTTGTTTTCTTTGTCTTGACGTTCTTAACACAGAAGAAGATAACAAAGGCGACAGCCCTGCAGCAGAGAGCATAGACAGGGAGATAGTTCCATCCGAAGTTCGGATGAAGAAGAAGCAAGCCAAGCAGGCAGGGAGTAATGGTCTGTGCAGCCATGGAAGCAGCATAGTAATAACCAGTGAAACGACCAATCTTCTTGCTTGAGCAGAGCTCAACAACCATCGGGAAGGAGTTGACGTGGACAAGGGACATGCCAAGACCTTTGAGGAACCAGATGGCATAGATATAGATAGGGAAGGCATTGTATTCACCTTGGGCAGGAACCTTGACTGGAATCGCAAAGGTCCTGATGACCCAGAAGGCTAAGGATAAAGCGGTTAAGCTAAGTCCAGAGACAATGGTCCATTTACGGCCGATTTTTTCAGCAAGCAGGCCGCCGACAAGGAAGCCGATGACGGAACCGACACCGCCTAAGATCGTATTAACGGATAAAGCACGGGTGGAACTCTTGAGATAATAAAGCGTATAGTTCCCCATAAAGGTTCCGATGCCGTTATCTGCCCTGAACCAGAAGAATTCAGCGACAAGAATCAGGATCAACCTTGTCTTATTGGCCTTGCTCCTTGGAGCATCATCGGTGACTTTGTCCTCGACTGCAGCTTCTTCTTCTCCGCGTTTCCTTTCTTCTGCCCTTTCTGCTTCAATCTTATTTTCTTTGATTTTAATAAAGAGGATAAGAGCAGAAATAATCATTAAGACGGAAGCAATGAGGAAGGGAGCTTCAATAGCCCAGATGTTTCCAGCCTGCCAGGTAGTTGCTCCGTTCTTGCCTAGATAATGGGAGAGAACAAAGACCATACCGACAATGGTAGCACAGGCACCACCGAGATAACCCATGATATTGATTAATCCGTTGGCACGGGAACGAAGCGGCTTTGGAGTCCTATCCGGCCTTAATGCAACGGCTGGATTACGGTACATCCTCCTGAAGAAGACAACAATTGCCATCCTGATAATAGTCCCAATAATATTGTTGTAATGGAAGAAGACAGGGATGAACGGGAATGTAATAGCGGAAACAAAGGTTCCGACTAGGATGTATGGCCTTCGTTTACCGATTTTCGTATGGGTCTTATCGGATAGATGTCCGAAGATTGGAAGCATGATGAGAGCGGCTAAGTTATCAAGAGCCCTCCTGACACCAACGAGATACTGGACATCTTCTTCTTTTTCTGCACTGAATGCTTCTTTGAATAACTCGGTGAGGAAAGTAGGACACCAGGAATCATAAACCTGCCATAACAAAAGAATACCGAAAAACGCAAAGCCGATGATCCTGGTACGTTTGTAGTTCAGTTTCATTGGCTTCTGACTGCTTTGTGATTGTTCAGCCATAAGAGTTAGATTTCCTTTCTTTTTTAATTATTATAAGTGCTAATTGATAAAAAAGAAGAAAAAACAGCCTTTGAATCACAATTATCGAATACAACTATTTCGAACAAAAACTATTTAATAGGATTTTGGCTAAAGACTTCTTCTACTTTCCTTGGAAGTTCCTTTATGGAATGAATTGGATTCCTATCTGGATCGATGTTTCCAAAGCCATAAGCAGCATGGATAAAACAAACCCCGGCATGAAGAGATTCCACCCTATCCTTCTTGGTATCTCCGATATAGATGACTTCCTTGATGTTCTCTTTTTCTTTTAATACCTGAATGTTTCTCCACTTTGGAAGATTGGTATCTCCAGCACAGAGATGACCTTGGAACAGATTATTAAAAGAATAGGAATCCAGGTAGCTCTCGATATATCCGACATCACTATTGCTGACAACATAAAGAGGATATTTCTCATTTAGCTTCCTTAATACTTCTTTTTCCTCGGGATATAAAATACCAGGTTCCTTATAAAGGAACTTCACTTCATCTCTGACACAGGTCCGGAAGACCTCAAGTGCTTTCTTTTCCTCTAGTCCAGGGAAAGCAATCGGGGCTGTCTCCTCTGGAGTCAGCCCCCTATGGCTGGTAATATCCTTCTCCGTGAAGGAATAAGGAAGATTCAATCTTTTCCTTGTCCTGTTCCAGCTTTTTGTAATGGAACTGACAGAGTTCCATAAAGTTCCATCTAAATCAAAGAATAATGCTTTTTCCATTTTGATATACACTCTTGTTCATTTTACACGAAAAAAGGGCAAGATAGAGAACTATCTTGTCCGATTAGGTGGATTAAGACAAAGCCTTTCTGTTCTTTAGGATTTACAGTCAGCGTTATCCGTTTTCTTCTTTGTTCCAGTTCCTAGTTCTGTAATAGTGAATCCAGAACCGATAGGCGAAACATAATAGAGAATCGAATCATTGATTCTACGGAAAGAATATACATATTCATTAGAAGAGGTTCCATTGATTGAGAAGAAAGAGTTCGATGCGGTATAACCTGGATCCGTAAGCTTAGTCAGCTTTTCATTCTCATCTGCAGTAACAAAATCAAGCTTACTAATACTTCCTTTATCTGTGGTAGAACCACCACCGTTTGCACCGATATCGATGTAATCAATATATACATTTTTAGACTGTGAGTGTGCTTTGGTAATTGCAAATTCTATACCATTGTCAATATCACTTTGAGTAACGGAAATGCCAAAATAATAAGGCGTTAAGGGTGCATCTTTACTAGATTTAGGCGGTATAGTGCAAGCAAAACTATGATTATCATCATCATAAGAAACGGCTTTGAAACCAGAGTCGTATTTTTTTGGTATGTTTCTTTCAAGTTTCCAAATAGCTAGCCAGGAATTCGTATCATTCGGATTTAAAACGACAAATTCAAAATTTCCAGGCTGAATTGGCGCCACCCAGATGGCTCTAGAAGGGATGAGTATATTTCCATGATAGTTTCCTAAACAACCCTGTTTGATTAAAGTGTAACCATCATTTCCTTGAATAGTATCTGCCAAATAATTTGGTGCCGATAACATGATACAAGAATCACCATATTTTGTTGTATCATCTATAGATGATTGAATTGTTTTTTTGACATTCTCATTGACATTAAGTTGGGATGTCCCGATTTTTGTTAGGCCTTCATAGTTGATCTTGCCTTTAAATTTATCTTTATATGCTTTTAGTTCTCCAGAGTAATAGCCAATATTATTTCCTGCATCGGAGGCTGTTATTGAGTCTGAATAAGGGACGCTAAGTGTAGTTCCATATGTAGAAATCGACAAAGACTCACCAGTGGTGTTCTTATATAAAGTAGGAGTTTGGCTCTCTTTAAATGGAACGGCTTGTCTTTTTCCTATGACGCCAGTTTCTTTATCTAGGAGGGAAAAGTTTTCTAAAGTCTGATAAAGCTGACGAATATCAGTGCTTGTTCCATATCCGACATCTCCACCTGGTTTATCTTCCCATTCGTAGCCGTCTTGGTTGTAGTCACCAATCAGGGTATAGGATGAGACGTTATTGAAGGCATTGATTTTTGTAACGTTTGATCCGATTTTGATGGTGGCATAGTGGACACCGCAATAGGAAATCGAGGCGTTAGCATAGCCAGCAAAAATACCACACAAAGTATTATTGGAAGATGTGTTGATGGTCACATTGTTCAGATAAAGATTGGAAACGGAATTGATGACAGAGGAATAGGAATAACTCAGTGTATTATGAGAGCCGATGATACCGAAAAATCCGACAATCTGAATATTTTCCTTGTTAAACGAATCCGATGTTACATTATAAGGATGTTTGTTTAAATCGTTGAAGTTATTACTGACTGTGAGGTTGTTGATGGTAACATTGTTTCCATCAAAGTTTCCAAGGAATGGATTGCTTTCGGTTCCAATGGGAGGTAAGACAAAATCCTTCCTATCGAGTCCGGAGTCCTTCAAGGAGTCATCCCTTTTGAAATAGTACTGCTTGTCAATTGTAGAAGGGTCGGTATCTGTCTTATTGAATTCACCTAGATACTGAAGCCATGCCAGGTTATAAAGGTGGCGTTGATTTTTGATGAGGTAAGGAGTGTCTTTGGTTCCGTTTCCACCACCAAAATAAGCACCCTGTGTGCTTCCTTGCAGGATTGCCGGTGTAAGCGTGGTCTTGTGATCAAACCAGGCAATGGAGGAAGCAATAGCGGCTAAGATTCCTCCTGTGAGTATGATGCTGGTGATGAAAGCTGTTTTATGTTTCATAGGTTTTCTATAAAGAAAGGACAAAGTCTGTCTTATCGAATAATATGACGTCGTTATTCAAGACCGGGTTGGATAGGTTGAGGGAATAGAGGTATTCGATGATGCCGCTGTTATAGGTAATGACGAGAGCAAGGGAGTTCCTTTTTCCTGTCCTTTTATAAAGAGAAAGGGTTTGGTTATACGTTGTTCCTGTCGAAGAATAGTTTGCAAAAGAAGAAAATGTCCTTGTTTGGGTTGATAGATCATAGCTGTTTTCGAATTTGAAAGCAGAGAACGAAATAATGGAAGATAGGTTGTTGCTATTGGATATCAGATTGATTGGATTATGATTTGAATTTAAGGCAAATAATGAATTCTCTTTAGCTGTGGTGGTGGCTGCCTTGAGTGTGAGATGATATCGGTCTTCGGATTGATCCTGTCGGAAGTTATAGACAAGAAGCAACGCCTTTTGAGAATCGGTAACGGAATAAGTTCCAATATCTATTTTCTTATCTTCGCCCTCTGTTGTTGGCTGGTAGGTAAGGACATTGCTGTTCTTATCTGCAAAGACATATTTTCCTTTGGCTTCTTCGTTGAAGATAAAAGGAGAAACGGAACCTTCTTTCTGAGTATGGATTTCAATGGAATCCAGAATTGAGTTTTCTTTGGATACTTCAAAACCGCTGCCATTCGCTTTGACATTGCGACTAGCAGAAAACCAGGCCATGGAAGAGATAAAAGATGCTGCAAGAGTAAAAATAGCCCTGGAAGTCGATAGGATAATCGTTACACTTCTGGTTTTGGCTTTCATAACAGATGTTTGGCAACTGGCTATCTAAATTAGACCCTATAGCTTTGCGTCATCAAATTGCTTTGATTTTGCTTTTGGCGCCTAACATTATAAGTGACTACCCTTATCCTTGCAAATGATTCAAAAGCATGATGGATTCAAAGCGTTATGAAAACGATAAAACAAGAAGGAGGCGAGTCTTTTTGACTATGAAAATCAGCAGAGGCCTAAAAAATTCCGCTTTAAATCAGCCCCGTCCTATAGATTGGAATATAGAGGATTCCGTCTTCTGCTTTTAAATCCTTGGTGTAGATGATGATTGGTTCACCGATATTCTTTCTATCTTTGTTTTTTTCTAAAAAATAATCAAGAGAGACATGACTGTTATAGGAAGAGGGCTTTACTTCAATCGGAGATAGTTTTCCTTTCCGCTGGACAAGAAAATCTATTTCGTATTTTGCTTTCTGATTTTCAAACGTATGGAAATAAAGAGAGTGTCCGCTTCCTTTTAATGCCTGACTGACCGAATTTTCAAAAAACATTCCCTGATTAATAGAAAGCTTGTTGAAAATCAGATTCCTGTAGAGATCGTTCGAGGTGGATTCGTTATCTTTTAGAATCTGCGTGATAAGTAAACCGGTATCGGAGCTATAAATCTTGATATCACTTGGAATTGAGGTGAGTCCTAATCCGACCGTCGGATCCGAGGCGTTCTGACAGAGATTGCCCCTCCTTGATTTCTCTATTCCATCTAATCAAGAGAGCCTATTGGAATATCTGCCTCCTTTTTTAATCGAGCTGAACTTCAACATTTTATTCCGCGAGGAAAGGAAGACGGGAATATGGGAGTAGATTGGAGAGGTAAAGGAGTGGTATTCAAGGTCGTATTTCTTTAAATCATCATCATAGAGATTGACAATATTCCGTTTGACTTTATCTACCAGACTGAAGTTGACTTTGTCTGATAGGTACTGTTCAACCGCCTGAGGCCTTCCGCCTACACACCTATAGGTTCTAAATAAAGACATCAGTTTACGGTTAACGACTTCTCCTAATGGTTTTCTGCTTTCAAACGCATCCTTTATCCTTGGATAAGATACTGTATCTCCCCTAGCCATCAGAAACTCTTCAAAGTCCATTGGATACCTTGATAGGTAATCGACTTCACTAGGGTTGGTGAATCCTTTGGAGAGGAGCTTCAAGGTGATGAGAGAGCCAGTCTCGATAAAATCGTAACGTCCGTCTTTGACCAAATATTTCCTTCCCTCGTGAGCACGTGGGAAACGTTGGACTTCATCAAAGACAATTAGTGACTGACGTGGAAACAGTTCTGTGTGATAGTAAAGACTTAGTGAGCGGAAAAGACTATCTAGATCATGGAAACCGGCGTCGAATATTTTCCGGATTTCCTCTCCTTCTTCATCGAAGTCGATGAAGATATAGGAACGATATTCGTTTTCGGCAAACTCTTTGACTATGGTGCTTTTTCCGACTCGCCGTGCTCCTTCTAGTAAAAGACCCCGTGTCCCGTTAGAACAATTCTTCCATTCTAGAAGCTTGTTATATATTTTTCTCTTGAAAATATTCATCTGGCTCACTTCCTTAATCAGATGATAAAAAAACAGCAAATCTTTTCAACGGAAAAATACAAAAAACGGAAAATGTTTTTGGCTGAAAATGACGCAAACTGACAAATGTTAATGAAAAAATACTTTTAATGAACATAAGTATAAAAAATAAAGCAAAGCAGCAAGTGTATGATTAACTAACCTATTATCATTAAAAAAGCCATCCGCTTAGGATGGCTAAGAATTGAACAATATCCGTTAGAGCAGTTCTTTTTTCTTCTGGTCGTACTCTTCCTGAGTAATGGCACCCTTATCGAGAAGTTCTTTGTATTTCCTGATTAGGTCTGCTTTCTCCCTCTGGGAGGGTTCAGGGTCTGCCTTATCTTCTGTAGTCTGTTTGACTTCCTGGTATATCGGTTTCCTCCTGACGAGGCAGACGATAGAGAGGATAGTGAAGAGAAGGGTAGTGATCTGATAGATGATTGCCCTTGCACCGGAACCGGAGGAAAGGCATAGAACAATAATATTGGCAATTGCAGCTATGCTCTCGATGACAATCAGGATGATTCTGCCTATAGCAGAATATCCTTTCTTTAATAAGCAGAGTGAGACAATAGAAGCAGCTAGGATGAGAATCAGCCTGATAAAGGAGGCTATATTGATATTTAGGTTAGAGCATAAGAGGGCAATATCCGTGAAGAAGTTAGCACTGTAGATAGAGGTTAGACTGATACTGGCAAAGAGCATGACTGCCCTTCCGGAATGATTTCTGTCTTTTGCTTTTGCTAGGATGATGGAAGAGAGGATGATGAGGAAGGCACAGACAGCAAGGGAGAAAATCTCTATTAAACCGACTCCGATGTAGTTAGCGTTGATGATATTTATCCTATCGATCCTGACGGCAATGAAACCGAATGCAAAATTAGTTATGCTGAGAATGAAGTAGGAGAGGAACAGACCAGATATTAAACTATATTTTCGATTATCCATTAGTCATCCTCCTTGATGAACTAGGAACAATATAACACTTTTCGTTGATGAGATTATCAAAAAACTGGAGGAGAAAATGATAAATGCAATTAGTAGATTATGCTTTTTCTTGTTTCCTTAGTATGAACACGCGGTCAACATCATCACGTAATTCACTAGCAAATCTATCAAGTCCCCTAATTGCAATATCAGAGTATTCGTATTTAAGGTTAAAACCAATTTCACAGACTGGTTCGACTTTGTTTTTCTTTCCGGTAAGTCGGTTTTCAAAATATCTAAAATCTTCATTATCAGTCCCTATCTTCCTGTCTTGGGCGACTTTCTTATATAGTTCGATTCCTTCAGTTGGAGTTAATTGATGCAGTAAAGAATAATTTTTCTTCCAATATTCGATTGTGTCAGCAACAGGAATTTTTTTCCAAAGAAAATAGCTGAAATTAATATTTCTTCCTCTGGCATAGTGGAGATGAAAATTGTTATCAATCTTTTCGTTTTCTTTTGGAGAATATGCCTTAAACAGAGCCGAGTCTATATTCTTAAGCATTTCTTTTGCGGAGTTCCTTTTAGAGCCGAAACAAAGAGATATATTAACGAAGTCTTTGCGGAACTCGAGATTGATTTCATTGATATAGGACCGATTAATATTGAGTCTATTAACATAGCAACGGGAATCTTTCCGATCATTAATCTTTCCCCAGTTAGGAAACGCTGTGCTTAGTATCTTTTCCGCAAACCGATCAAAGGTTAGCCAATTACGGATCTTTTGGTCTGAGTTAAAAACAGCCTGAAAATCATTTATTTTTTCATATCCTAAGAGAATCCTATATTGAATGAATTGGTCAACCACGTAATTGGTATCTGCTTTTTTCTGAAAGAACCTAGTGAGGTCAGAATAGCTGAGGTATTTGATGAAATCTTTATTTGGTTCTAAATGAAGGCTCTTTTCAAGATGGTTTCGCAACTGAGAATAATTCAGCAACCATTTTTTATTCTCGATGGAAATAAGGACAACAGGTTCTAGATTCCGGTCATAGACTAGAATCCAGGCATCCGGAATAGAACCTTTGGTTTTTCTTTCCTCAATCTGTGTCCAGATTTTATCGGCTTCTTTTTTTAGCTGATCGTTAGAAAAGTCGGGAGCTTCCTTTTCTAACTACTTCTTGATTTCGATTTTTGCTTCTTTCTCATCATCGGTGTTTAGGTTTTCTGGCCCCCAGACTTTTCCTTTAGGGGATATTGCAATTAACTTTCTTTTCTCTTCATGGAATTTACTTACTTCATTCTCGTCAGGTTTCTTCTGTAAGTAAGCTTTATAGGTGAGCTGACCTTCTGGCAAGTCATACTTGAAGATGGTTTGAAAGAACTCCTTCTTTTCTTGCTCGTTCAACGATAGAAAAGTCTGGATGAAGGCATGGGTAATATTGTTTTCCAGACGGTAGTTTTCGTCATACTGGACAAATAGGTTCAGATGTGGGTCCCATAGGGAACGAAAATCTTTATTTATTTCTTTGTTCGCTCTCCTTGGGCTTGATTATAGCACTTGGAGTCAGTTTCAGTTTTTAAGTCCGATTTGTAAAGAAAAGCTTATAATTGTACGGAAAGAAACTGACCTATGACAAAGAAAGAAATTATTACAAAGAATTTAGGAACGAAGAAGAAACATCATGTGCTGCGGAATATTCTGATTATCCTGTTTAGCATTATCGGGATATTTGCCCTTGGTATCGGCGCTTATAACGGAGTGAAGCATATCCGTTTCAAAGGGTATTACGATATCAGGACAAAAAGGAGAGATAATCCGGGCCTGAATGACGGATATGTCACCCAGGGACTATGTTATCTCGAAAAGGAAGACGTCTATCTCACTAGCGGATATAGGAAAGACAAGAAGTCTCCTAGCCGTGTTTACTCCGTCGACAAGGATAACAAGCAGCATTATGCGGAGCTTTATTTCATCAAGGGCGGAAAGGAACAGAAGTTTACCTATCACTGCGGAGGAGTGGCAAGCGAAGGCGACTTTGTCTATGTCGCTAGCGCCTCTAAGATTTTCTCCTTCAAAAAGTCCGATATTCTCAGTTCGAATAAAGCAGTTGCCGTTAAGAGCTTTGCCGTGAACTGTGCAGCCTCCTTTGTCTTTACCGACGGAGATTATCTTTATACCGGCGAATTCAACGATGGTGACTCCTATAAGACCAATAACACCTTTACGAACACAGACGGAGAGACAACGAAAGCTATTATCTCCAAGTACAGCCTTTCGGATGTGGATAGTCAGAAGAAAGGCACTCCGCTCCTTGAATATGCTATCCGGAACTCGGTTCAGGGTAGGTGTGTGACCTCTTCCGGAAAGTTTGTCTTAGATACCAGCTGGGGAAGGAATCCTTCTCATTTCTATGTCTATGACGGATTCCAGGATAAGGTCGATACTAAAGACGGAGATGTTCCGGTTATCTATCTTGATAGCCGTTATCTGAAACAGGATATGGTCGGTCCTTCTAGGGCTGAGGATCTTGATTATCATGACGGAAAAGTGTTAGTCGCCAGTGAATCGGCATCGAATAAGTATATCTACGGAAAGCTTTTCTTCTATTTCTATATTAACGGATTAAGCATAGACTAGAGATAAGACAATCTTTAGTCATTGCTTAAACTATCGTAGTCAGTAGTATCCAGAAAACAGAAGGAATCTGTTTTTTTATGTCCTATTCACGATAGGGTGAGACACAGCAAATCCGAACCTAAGCTTTTGTGGTAGTTTCAAGTGGTAGATTCATTAATAATTGAAGAGAAGGATAATTAGTTCAATGATTAGTTCAATCAGAAGTTCATTTATAGTTCAATCCAATACAAATTATTGAGGAAGATAATTGACACTATAGGAACCATAGACGATTTGATTGAAAAAACGAAGAAATTGCTAATAAATGCGAAGCTTTTGCAAGAGAGATTTTCGCTGGAATGATCAAAAAAACTAAACTGTATGTTCCATTCGATAAAATTCTTTCCCGTTGTTCGACGGGGCTAAATCCAAGAAAAATTTCGTATTAGATCATGGCAGCTGCTTCTACGTTACCATTTAGAATATGAACGGAACAAATATTCTCCTGGACAGTAAATGCGCCAAAAATTGATTTTGATGCTGTTGCAAAAATATCAGTCCGCTTTCATTTACCAAAAGGTGATGTATTGTTTTCAGGCATTGGAACAATCGGCCGTTCCTATCTTTGCTATGAAACACCATCCAACTGGAATATCAGTGAATCAGTATTTTGCTTCTCACCAAATGAATTAGTTTCATCTGAATATCTATATGAACTTATAACCTCTAGCGAATTCGTTTCGTTTGCGAATTCTAATGCGTCCGGAGCAGCGCAAAAAGAAATCAGAATGTCTGAACGTACGATTGCAAAACTGCTAAAACAAAATCCTGAATTGCGGGAAGAGATAAAAGAATACGCAAAGCAGCATCCGTACCAAAGAAGAAAAAAGAGCACTTCGGCTTTGCCTTATGTCCAAAAACATGGCACCTCTGGAAGTTATATTGCTTTGTGAAAGATAAACACCACCCGAGATATTCGAACTATTTGCCAGGTTAAGCTTCGTTGCATAGCAAAAGAAAATCCTCAGTTGAAGATCATTTCTTCTTCTGAGGATTTTTCTGATTATACCCGCGTTTTACGGGATTTTCGGACAATTCAAGAAGGACAAACCAGTCCTTGAAACGCTTATTTATATAGTAATAAAAAAAGAACCCGTACGATAACACGTACGAGTTCCTATTATTGACAATGGTGACCCCAAAGGGATTCGGACCCTTGAATCCAGCCTTGAGAGGGCTGTGACTTAAACCGCTTGTCGATGGGGCCAAAAAGAAAGCTTATTTAATATACAGGTTTTCTTTGCGTTTATCAAGATGAAAAACGAGGAAAAATAGAACTTCTCATATAATAAGGATAAGTAACCCTTGTAAAAAGGTTTTTGTGTAGTATATAATTACCCTTGCGCCAAAGTGGCGTTATAACCATAGATGCGAATCTTGCTGACTAGTCCTCTATGTCTGCCTTATCTATTATAAGTGCTATCAAGGACATATTGGGTTGGCATCTCGAAACATCTAGAAGTTCAACAAAAAGGAGGCTCTAAAATGAGCGAAGAAGAGAAGAAAGTCGAAGCTGCTCCGGCAGAAGCCGAAGCAAATGTCAGGCAGACCATTGAACACAAGCCTGAAGATCCGGTCGTTTCTCCGAAGGCCCTGCTTGCTGCAGGATGCCATTTCGGACATCGTGTTTCCCGTTGGAATCCGAAGAGGAGCAAGTACATCTACGGAAAACGCAACAATCTCCATCTGATTGATTTAAACAAATCTGCTGCTCAGATGCAGGTCGCCTATCTTGCCTTAAAGGACATTGTTTCCAAGGGCGGTAAGGTTCTCTTTGTCGGAACCAAGGCCTATGCACAGAAGGCAGTCACGGAAGAAGCTGTCCGTTCTGGTTCTTTCTACGTTGCAAAACGTTGGTTAGGCGGAACTCTCACGAACTTCCACACCATCTTAAAACGTATCGGATTACTCCGTACTATCGAACAGGAAGAGTTATCCGGCGAATTAGAGAAGCTTCCGAAGAAGGAAGCTGCTGAGCGTCTCAAACTCAAAGCCAAATTATCTGCTAACCTCGAAGGCATTAAGGAAATCCGCAGGCTTCCGCAGGCTATCGTTGTTGTCGATCCTAAGACCGAGCACAACGCTATTGCCGAAGCCCGTCTGCTTCACATCCCTGTCTTCGCTTTAGGTGATACCAACACGGATCCGGATTTAATCGACTACTTAGTTCCGGCCAATGATGATGGCGAAGCTTCTATCCGCTTAATCGTCGGATTATTCGCTGATGCTGTTGTCGAAGGCAAGGGCGGAGAGCCGGTCTATGCTTACAAGGATGCCGATGCTGCTGCTCAGACCAGGGCTGACAGGCTCAAGGGTGTTGATCAGGCTGAACAGATCAAGTCCATCCGTGCTAAGCTCCGTGATGATGCTATTGCAAGGCGTAAGAACGGCAAACGTGTTGCCCGCAAACGTTTTATCAAGAAGAACATCCACCGCTTCAACGACGGAAACAAACCGGAAGGCGAGAACAAGGCTGCTGAGGCTGCAAAGCCGGCTGAAGCCGTTGAAGCTCCGGCTGCTTCTGCTGAGGTCAAGGGAGAAGCCAAGTAATGTCTGAGAGGATTGAATTAATCAAGCAGCTCCGTGAACGTACTGGTGCTGGATTAAGGGACTGCAAGAAGGCTCTTCTTGCTAATGGTAACGATGTCGACAAATCCGTCGACTGGTTACGTGAGAAGGGTATTGCTAAGCAGGCCAAGAAAGCTGCAACTCGTATTGCCGCTGAAGGTGTTGCCTGGCTTAGGACGGAAGGAAACAAGGCAGCTAGGATTGAAATCAACTCCGAAACTGACTTCGTTGCCAACTCCGATCCTTTCCGTGCTTTAGTCAAGACTGTCAACACTATTGTTTTAAAGAACAGGCCGAAGACTGTTGAAGAAGCTAAACTCTTGAAGGATGAGAACGGCAAGACGATTGCTGACTTATTCATTGATGCTGGTGTTAAACTTGGTGAGAAGCTCGACTTCCGTCGTCTTGTCACTGTTGAGAAGAGCGATGATGAGGTTTTCGGACCTTACATCCACAGGAACGGAAAGATTGCTACCCTTATTGTCTTAAAAGGCGGATCTGCCGAAAATGCAACCAGGGTTGGTCTCAATGTCTGCTCCAATAATCCGGCTTATCTCCACGAGAGTGATATTCCGGAAGAAGTCATCGACAAGGAAAGGAAGATCCAGCTCGAAGCTTCTGAGCAGGATCCGAAATTCGCTAGCAAGCCGGAAGCAATCAAGAACAAGATTGTCCGTGGCCGTGTCGAGAAGACTCTCTTCGAGTCTGTTTTAGACGATGAACCGATGGTTATCGATGAACAGAAGACTGTTGCTCAGTATCTCAAAGAGAACGGAGCTTCTATCGTTTCTGCTTATCGTTATGCAGTTGGCGAAGGCATCGAAAAACGTCAAGACGATTTCGCTGCTGAGGTCGCTGCTCAGGCTGGTTCCAGCAAGTAATTCATTAAACGAAGGAAAGGCACTCCGAAAGGGGTGCCTTTTTGTTACAATAGATGGGAGGAGAAAATATAATTCATATGCCTAAATACAAACGTATTCTGCTTAAGATTTCCGGAGAGGCCTTAAAAGGAAAAGAAGATATTTACGATAAGGAATATCTTGAATCCATTTATAAAATTGTTCAAGAGATTGTTTCTGCTGGTACCGAGGTCTGCTTGGTTGTTGGTGGCGGCAATATCTGGCGTGGCAGAGAAGCTGAGAATCTTGGAATTGAAAAGACGACAGGTGATTACAGGGGTAGGAGGGCTACCATTAGGAATGCAAGGTGTCTTCAATCCTTCTTTGAAAATCATGGACTGGTGACAAGAGTCAGGACTTCCATTCCGGTTGCCCAGTGCGGTGAACCTTATATCCGTCGTCGTGCTTTACGTCATCTTGAGAAGAAACGTGTTGTTATCTTCGCTGGTGGCATTGGTTCTCCTTTCTTCACTACCGATACCTGTGCTGCTCTTCGTGCAAAGGAGAGGAACTGCGATGGTATCTTTATGGGAAAGAATGGTGTGGAAGGTGTTTATGATGATGATCCGCGGAAGAATAAGAATGCTAAGCTGATTAAGAAAATTACTTATTCTGAGTTACTTGCTGATAATCTCAAGGTCAGGGATAACACTGCTGTCGGATTATTAGTGGATTCTTCTGTGGATGTCCGTGTCTTCAATAGGAATGATCCGGAGAATGCAGTCCGTGTCTTAAATGGCGAAGATATCGGTACTGTTGTTACCAATAAGAAGTAAACTTTCCATCCAGCTCTTTTAAAGCCTTTGTCTATTTAGTAAAATAAGATTAGTAATCTCTGTTTAAAGGAGGAGATTTTATGTCCAATATCGATGCTTATACGAAAAAGAGGGATCAGTCCATTGCTTCTTTAAAAGAAACTTTTGGTACTCTCCGTGCAGGCCGTGTCTCTGCTGCTTTATTAGATAATGTCAAAGTCGATTTATATGGAGAAAGGTCTCCGATTAAATACGGAGCAACTATTTCTGTTCTTTCTCCGACTGATTTGCAGGTTCGTCCGTTCGATGTCACTACTTTAAAGGGCATGGTGGGCGGAATCAACAAAGCAGATCTTGGATGCACGGTTACCCAGAATGGTAATGCCATCATCCTTAAATTCCCGGCACCGAGCGAGGAACGTCGTCAGGATTTGATTCGTCAGGCAAAGAAATGCGCTGAGGAAGGCAAAGTTGCTGTCCGTAATATCCGCCGTGATGCCAACAACGATATCAAGAAAGACAAAGAACTTTCGGAAGATAGGCGTGACAATAGGTTAGAGGATATTCAGAAAGCTACTGATAAGCATATTGAGGAGATCGAAAAGCTTTTAGCCAATAAGGTCAAGGACATCGAGACCATCTAAATGCATAATCAGATTTCCGAGAAAAACAAGACTTCTAGGCTTGTCCGAACCATCTCAGGAGTTGTATTCATCTGTCTTCTTCTGCCAGCTGTTGCTTTAGGCGGATGGCTTTATTTTCTCCTGATTTCTTTCTTTACGATTGTCGCATGCCATGAGAGGCTGGAAGCCCCCGGAAAGAACAAATTCCCTCTCTATAGGAAGGGAATTGTCTATGTTTTCAGGCTCCTTTTTGCCTATGGTGGCTTGATTCAGTCCTGGGCAAAAGGAAACAATCCATTTAAAGACCCTTGGTTTGGTTTCTCTATGGATTCCTTATATGTCTCTTTAATTGGATTGATTGTTTACCTTTTGATTCTGTTTTCCATTGCTATTTTCTCTTCCAAGGTCTCCGTGAATGATGTTACGTATCTGTTTACTAGGACCTTCCTGATTGGTTTTGGATTCCAGAGTATCTTCTTCCTTCGCTATTTTGGAAGGAGCAGCCAGTTCTCTTCCTACTATCAAAGTCATCCGAATCTAGATCAGCGTTGGTCTAGCTGCTATCTGATGGTCTTTACGGCCGTTGGCACTTGGTTCTGTGATGTCGGTGCTTACTTCTCCGGAAGGCTCTTTGGCAAGCATAAGAGGAATCCGAGAGTCTCTCCGAATAAGACCTGGGAAGGATTTGTCGGCGGCTCTATCTTCTCTATTGGTTTTACGTTAGCTAGGACTGCCTTCTTCGAATATGTTCCTTTCTTCTCTTCTCCTTTGCTTCCTGGACTCAGGCAGTTTAGTTATTCGCCTTTGCTGAAAGAAATCGGTGTCTTTAATGGTCAGGCATGGCCGATTCTGGTCATCGCTTCGATTCTGTCTCCGATTATCGGAAACATCGGCGGCTTCCTGTTCTCTTTGATCAAGCGTACTGTTGGTATTAAAGACTATGGTAAAATCAGGCCTGGACATGGCGGTATCATTGATCGCTTTGATTCTCTTTTGACAAATGCAGCAGTCAGGGCACTCTTTGTCCTGCTTCTCTCGAAAGGATTCCGTATTTTCTTATGATGGAACCGATTGTTCTTTTAGGAGCAACAGGTTCTATTGGAAGGCAGACCTTAGATCTTCTTCGCTACTCATTGAATTATGATCTTGTCGGGGTTTCCTTCTTCTCGAGATTCGAGAAGAGGGAACCTTTTCTTCTTTATTTTCCGAAGCTGAAGTATATTGGCATTGTCGACGAAGAAAAGGCAAAAGAGTTCCAAAAAGTCCATCCTTCCTACACAGTCTTTTCTGGTAAGAATGCTTCTGTAGAAGTTATCAAGGCTTCCAAGAATGCATGTGTTTTTAATGCTATCAGGGGTAATGAGGGATTGATTCCTTCTCTTACTTCTCTTCGACTGAATCGGGATCTTATGCTCTGCAACAAGGAATCTCTCGTGATTGGTTCTTCTTTGATTCATAAGGAAAGGATGACTTCTTCTTCCCATCTTTATCCGGTTGACAGTGAACACGTCGCTTTGAACAAACTGCTGAATGAACTCAAGAGAAGAAAGATAAAAGAGAATCAAATCAGAACTCTTTGGATTACCGCTTCTGGTGGTGCGCTTCGGGACTATCCTTTGTCGGATAGGAAGAAGGCTACCCCTGAGAGGGTGCTTAAGCATCCGACCTGGAATAGGGGAAGCAAGATTACGGTCGATTGTACGACCAGGGTAAATAAGGCGTTTGAAATCAGGGAAGCGAAAGCGCTATTTCCTAGGCCTGACTTTGTCCAGTATAAGGCCGTTATCTGCAAGGAATCCTTAGTCCATGCATTGATAACCTTTCAAAACGAAGAAGGAAAAGAAGAGACAATCTATGAATATTCTCCAGTGGATAGGAAGGTTGCCATTGCCTTTGCACTTTCTAAGGGAACTCTCTTGAGGCACGAAAATAGCCAAGAAGACGAAGAAAACGTGAAGAAGCTTCACTTCCATAAGATAGATTCTCTCCGTTATCCTTGTTTCTCTCTTGCTCTTGAGAGGAATCGTCTTCATGGAAATAGTGGAAGGATATTCAGGAATGCAGTCGACAGTCTTGCTATTCAAGAATTTCTTGCTCATAAGCTCGCTTATCTAGACATACAGGAGTGTTTATCTTATACTTTAAGTCACTTTCCTCAGACGAAGGAGCTGAATGAAGAAAATCTGGATTCGATTCTTCAACAAGCAGATTCTTTTGCTAAGGAAGTCATTGATAAACAGAAAGGAAAAACATGCCACAGTTTTTAAAAACAATACTCTATATTATTCTCTTCCTCGTCTGTCTCTCTGCTGTTGTCTGTATCCATGAAGCCGGACATCTTGCCGTTGCTAAGCTATGCAAAGTCTACTGCTTCGAATACTCCATTGGCTTTGGACCTGCTATCTTCAAACACAAATTCAAACACAAGGTCAAAAAAGACGGAAAACCAGTCTTTGATGCCGATGGTAAGCCTAGGTACAAAGAAGGGGAAACCCAGTTTGCGCTTCGCTGTTTACCCTTTGGAGGTTATGTCTCTAGGGCAGGAGAAGACAGGGAAGGCACCGAAGATGGCGTACGTATTCCGGAAAACCGGACACTGACTGGAACAAATCACGCTAAGCAGATCGCAATCAGGCTTGCCGGTATTGCAAGGAACTTCTTACTTGCTATTTTCCTCTTCTTCGTCTCCTATATCACTCCGCATCAGGTCAACAACTACGAGACAAACAAGGTCACTGTTGTAGAAAACTATGAAGCATCCAAAGCAGGACTAAAGAGCGGTGATCAGATCTACTATCTTTATCAGACCTATCACGTTCACAAACAGAACGGAGACGATGTCGACATTGAATTTCCAAAGGCTGAAAACCGTCAGAAACTGACCTCCTATCTTCAGTTCAAAGACGGGAAGGATACGGGAAGCTATGATGATGTTCTGTTCAATTCTATCAGCTATGCTTCCTTAAACGTCTATTCGACTAGCGCGAACAAACAGTTCACCCTTCCGAAGGAGTTTGAAGGAACGGAACTGACAAAGAACTCTTATCGAAGGTTCCATATCCAGTATCTGGAAGAGGGTGAAACCGATGAAACAAAGAGGAAGACCATCGACATCAAATCCGGTGTTACGGAAAACATCAAAGATGGCAGCTTCTCTCTTGATATCCTTGGTATTTCCAACTGGCGGGATACCATGCGCTATTCCTTCTCTCAGGCCTTTGTCGGTGCCAATCAGACCTTTGGACAAAGGTTTGTCGGCGTCTACTCTGCACTTGGCTCCCTCTTTACTCCAAACGGATGGAAGAATGTTGGCGGTATTGTCTCCGTCTATCGTCTTACCACAAGCGGTGTTGAATCCGGAAGCCTTGCTCAGGTTAGGTTCCTCTGGGGCTATATCTCTTTGAACCTTGGCTGCTTCAACCTTCTCCCTTTGCCCGGACTGGATGGATGGCAGACAAGGATTGCTCTTGGTGAAAGCATTACCCGAAAGAAAGCACCTTCAAAGTTCAAGGCAATTGCAAATGGCATCGGCCTTGCTGTCAGGAGGCTTCTTGCCGTTCTGCTCATCGTAAAAGATATTATTATCCGATAAAAATAAGGCCTCCTTCTATAGAAGACGGTCTCTTTTATTTCTGATTTTAATAGGAAGATAAGTTCTTTTTTCATTAGATGTAACCGCTTTAAAATAAGCGTATCTTCTAGAATATGCCTTAATTTCCAACGATTAAGGACATCGACAGAATCTTCCTTGCTTGACTTATGATTTGCTATCCCCTAAATTGATACCAAACAAAGGAGGTAAACCTAGATGAAGATCAGAAAATTTTTTACTCTTGTTTCCCTCTCTGCATTAGTGCTGACGGGATGCAATAAGGAAAATCAGTCACAATTCGAGAAACTGAATATTGTGACAAATGATGAGTTGAAGAAGGAAAGGAATAAGGAAAAGGCATCACTTTACCTAGATAGCGCGAGGCAATCCTTGCAGGATGTCTCTGCTCTCTGGACAAACAGAGAACCGGGAAACCATGTTTTCTCTCCGGCAAGCTACTTGGTTGCCTGGAGCTCTCTATTAGCTGTCTCATCTCAAACCGATGCATATCAAGAGGCTCTTTGCATTTCGGATCCGAAAGCGGAGAGGCTTGGCTTACTGTCCTCTCTTAACGGAATAGAGAAAAATAATTGGGATGATGATCAGATACTGACGAGTATCAAGACAGCTGCCTTCTATCAGCAGATTGGAAATAAATATGCCTTCGATAAGAAAAAACAGGAGAAGCTTGCTAGTGAATATGTCGATTCCGGTGTAACAGATGTCGACCACTACCTTAGCCAGGCCCAGGAGTATTTTACTGAGAAGATTGGCTTGAAGAGGCAGATTCCGGAGGTTTTTCCAGACAAGGATTCTGTTCTTGTCTATGGCGGTCTGACAAGGAAGGACAATGCTGACTTAGGAAAAAGGAGTGGGGCTTTCACTCCCTTAAACGGAGTTGAAAAGAAAGTCGATGCTGTTCCAATTGGAAACCACTGGGGTACAGAATCCTTTGAATACTATAAAGGAGAGAACTATCAGAGGAGGTCTCTTCCTATCTGTAGTACGAGCCTGGAAGTCATTCTCCCGGATGAAGGAACAGACCTAAAGGATATCGATATCAAGAAAGCTTATTTAGATTTTAAGGAAAACGCTTGTCTTACTCCGCTCTACGGATATGTTCCATTCTTTAAAACGGAAGAGAGGATTGACCTAACTACTATTGCCGATAAAGTGAATTCGGATTGCGTTGTTTTCTGCAGCGAGTTGCTGAAAGATGACGTGAAGAACGACCTAGAAATCCGAAACGTAATTCAGAATTCAGACTTCTCGTTCTCGGATAAAGGCGTTGAAGGAGAAAGCATCACCAGGATAATGGAGATTGGGTCGGCAAGGCCGCAGAAGCATCCCTATACGGAATTCAATGTAAATCGTCCATTCTATGCCATCTCTTCTTATGGTTCTCTCCCACTGTTTGTGAATCAGATTGTTGATCCAGTTTTCAATTAAAAAAAGAGGTGCCGGCTTTGTGCCTGCGCCTCTTTTCCATTTTTACTTGATTTCGATGTACTTCTGTTCATCACTCTGCTGTGCCGGTTTCTTGATGTGGACAAGAAGAAGCCCGTTGTTCACAGTGGCTTCGATATCCGAACGTTTGATGTCATTGCCGACATAGAAGCTACGGGTGAAGGAACCCTCATAACGCTCCGAATGGAGATACTTCCGTTTGCCGCCTTCCTGATTGTTGTTCTTTACAATATGGGCATTGATAGAGAGATATCCTTTATCCAAGGAGATACGGATATTCTTCTTATCGACTCCCGGAACCTCGATTTCGAGCTTGTAGCCCTGATCATCTTCGATGATATCGGATTTCCTGACATTGCTCGGCTCTTCTTCAGAGAAGCAGTCGTTGAACAAAGACCAGAACGGATGATATCCGTTTAAACCGAAGCCTTCGTTGTTTCTCTCTACCTGGTTCTCCTTCTGCTGAACCTGAACATTCTTCTTTTCGTTTTTAATTTCCTCAGACATTGTAACTGCCTCCTTTTCATTTATTTTCTTAGCACTCTCTTTCTTTGAGTGCTAAGACTATTATATTCAAAGAATTAGCAAATTCAAGTGTAGAGTGCTAAATAATTTTTAATATCTTTAAAAAGTGCCTTGTTTACGGGACTTTTTGAAGAAAAATATTTTTAAATAAAAAGGATTGGTGACTGGATATTGCTTCTTTTTTGGAATGTCTTAAAATAGATAGGCGAGGATTTGTACCATATGGATGACCTTCTTCGACGTTTCCTGACAAAAATCGGTATTACAGACTTAAAGCCTTTTGAAGAGGGCTCCTTTTTGGATTGCCACTGTGAAAAGGAATCCAATCGGGTAATCGGTAAAATCCGTTTCCCGCATTATTTGGATTATTCTGCTTATACCTTATTCTTTGATACGGTGTCTTCCTTTACGGCAAGAGGTGGCTTTGGTATTGTCATTTCTTTTGACTATCCAGATGAGGATCTTTATTTTCCTCGTTTATTAGAGGAGATCAAGGAAGCAAAAGGATTCACTAGGTTAGATGATCTCTACCTCTCTCCGGAAGAGAAGAAGGCAGTGTTCTTCTACACTTCGGCAGCGGGTGCTTCTGAGATTGATGAAGAAACAAGATGGCTTAGAAACTTCCTGGATTCGATTACTTCTTCTTATCATATCCTGACACAGGAAAAGGTCGATTATAATGACGACTTTGAGAAGAAACGGAGCGAGAATTATAAAAAGACAGTTTTAAACGAAGAAGCACGAAGGGAACGGAACAAGGAAATCAATAGGAACTACCAGCCCTGTAAATTAAAAGATATTACAAACTTCCGGAAAGTCATCTGTTCTGGAACGATTTTTAAGATTGAAGACCGTCAGACAAGAAAAAGGACTACGATTCGCCGGATTGAGTTTTCGGATGGCTCTGATTCGATTGCTGCTAACTTATTCGAAGGTAAGCGAAGGTCGAAGGAAGAATTATTGAAATACGATGTCGGTGTCAAGATTGAGGTCAAAGGACAGCCTACCTATGATAAGTTTGCTCGTAACGAACTGATTGTATCCATTGATCAGATCAAGGTGGTTCCACCGGATGAACCAAGAAAAGACACGTATCCAAGAAAGAGAATCGAACTTCATCTTCATACCCGAAGGTCTGCTTTCGATGGTGTAGCCTCTATCGGAGACTATGCTAAGGCAGCAAAGGACTGGGGATGGAAGGCAATAGCAGTTACGGACCATGGTGTTGTCCAAGCCTTCCCGGAAGCTCAGAAAGCAGCTAAGAAAACAGGTCTTAAGATTTTATATGGAAGTGAGCTTTTCAGGCTTGAAGACCATTTTAATTATATCTACAATCCATCGGACCGCTTATTGAAACAGGAATCCTTTGTTGTGTTCGATACCGAAACAACCGGACTTTCCTGCCGTTATGGACGACTGATTGAATTTGGTGCTGTTAAGAGGGATCAATCCGGACAGATTCTCGATCAGATTGATTTCTTCATCAATCCAGATAGGAAACTTTCCTCTTTCTCTATCAATGTTTCCCATATCACCCAGGAACAAGTTGACCACGGAAAACCAATTAAGCAGGCACTGAATGATATCAAGGAATTCTTCGGCGATAGCATCATTGTGGCACACAATGCTGCCTTCGACTTTGATTTCATCAATGAAGCTTTGAAGAACAATGGAAGGGAGAAACTGAAGAATCCGGTTATTGATACTCTTCCTTTATCCCGTTATCTTTATCCGGATAGGCGTAGTCATCGTGAGGAGGCTTTAGCCCGCAGGCTTCAGATTGATTTTGATTCTACAGGAGCACATCGTGCAAACTACGATGCTGCCCATTTGGCTACGATTTTCTCCTCTAGGTTATCCGAGCTGAATATTCGAAATCCGGAAGTGAAGAGGCATAAGGATTTAGCGAACCTTCCTGTTACAAAAGAAAGGCTTTTGACTTCTCATCCTTATCACTGCACGGTCTATGCAAAGAACAGGGATGGCTTAAAGGACCTATACCGTGTTATTTCAGAGTCTTCGACAATCTATATCGGAAAAGACCAGACCCCTTATACTCCGAAGAGTTACCTTGCCAAATACCGCCAGAACCTGATTGTCGGATCGGGATGTCTGAATGGTGAAGTCTGGGAAGCAGCTAGGAATAAATCCAAAGAAGACCTGGCTAAGAAGATGGAGTTCTATGACTTCATTGAGGTACAACCGCCTGAGAACTATATCTATCAGATCCATAAAGGTGAAATTGGATCGATGGATGAAGTAAAGAAGATTATTAAGGATGTCATTCAAACCGGAAAAGAAAACGGAAAGATTGTCTGTGCTACCGGCGACTGCCATTATCTTAATCCGCAGGATAAGATTTACCGCGATGTCTTTATCTCTGCCAAGGGACTGAAAGGAGCAAGACATCCTCTTTGCTTGCAGCCATACGATAATGCTTCTGAGGAAGTCAAACAGAAGTGGTATCATAATCCGCTTCCGAATCCGAACCAACATCTTCGTACAACAGATGAGAGGATGGAATGCTTCAGTTTCCTTGATGATACTGCATTAGAAGAAGAAATCATTATTGATAATCCGGAAAAGATTTCAGATAGGATTTCCGGTGACATCAAGCCGACGAAGGATAAGCTTTATCCGCCGTCTAGGCCGGGCTGCGAACAGAGGCTGATTGACCTTACTTATAAAACCGCCAAGGAAAGGTATGGAGATCCTCTTCCGAAGCTCATCGAAGACCGCTTGAAGGTTGAGCTCGATGGTATCGTTTCCAACGGTTATTCCGTTATTTACTGGTTGTCCTCTTTGATTGTCCGTTGGTCGAATACCCAAGGCTATTTGATTGGTTCCCGTGGTTCTGTCGGCTCCTCCCTTGTTGCAACGAGGTCTGGTATTACCGAGGTCAATCCTTTGCCTCCGCATTATCGCTGCCCTCATTGCCACCATTTGGAATGGATTGAAGATCAGAGCATTGACTCCGGTTTTGATTTACCGGCTAAGAAGTGTCCGGAATGCGGTGAAGACAGGATCAGGGACGGACAGAATATTCCGTTTGCAACCTTCCTAGGCTTCCATGCCGAAAAGGTTCCGGATATCGACTTGAACTTCCCTTCCGACTTCCAGTCCATTGCTCACGAGCACAGGAAGGAAAGGCTGAACCAGACGGGCAACCGCTGCTTTAAGGCAGGTACGATTCAAACCGCTCAGGAAAAGAACGCCAGAGGTTATGTCCTTGGCTACTTTGAATCCTTGGGCAAGGATACGAGTAAGATCCGTAATGCCGAGATTGATCATATTGCCAATGGATGTGTTGGAACCAAGCGTTCGACAGGTCAGCATCCAGGTGGTGTTATTGTTATCCCAGCCGGTAGGGAAGCCTATGACTTCACTCCAGTTCAGTATCCGGCTGATGATCCAAACTCAACTTGGATGACAACCCATTACGACTTCCACGCTATTCATGATAACGTTCTGAAGTTCGATAGGCTCGGTCATGTCGATCCTCAGGCAATTAAGAGGCAGTGCGACTTCTGTGGTTTTTCCTTCAGGCAGCTGAAGGAAAAGGTTCCGATTTCGGATCCGGAGGCTCAGTCTTTGTTCTGGTCTGCCGATGCTCTGCATTTGAAGAAGAATGTGCTTCAGCAGCAAACCGGCGCTTTGGGTTTACCGGAATTCGGAACAGAAAACGGACGCCGTGTCTTGATTGAGACAAAGCCTCATTCTTTTGCCGACTTGGTCCGTATCTCTGGCTTAAGCCATGGTACGAACGTCTTTGCCGGAAACGCAGAGGATTTGATTACGGAGCAGAACTTTGCCTTGAAGGATTGTATCTGCTGCCGTGACGATATCAGGAACAAGCTTCATGATAAGTGGGGTGTCGAATACACTGACGCTTTCGCTATCATGGAATTCACTCGAAAAGGCTTTTATGGAAAGCCTGGAAATGAAGAGAAGAAGGAAAAGTTTGATAAGATCAGGAAGGAACACAATGTTCCGGAATGGTATATCGAATCCTGCCATAAGATTGCCTATAGGTTCCCGAAGGGACATGCGGTTGCTTATGTTTCCATGGCTGTCCGTTGTGCTTGGTTTAAAGTACATCGTCCTTTGGCTTACTATGCGACTTACTTTACTCTCCGCTGTGATGGATATGACATCCAGACGAGGAGGAAAGGACTTCAGGCTTCCTTGAATAAACGAAATGATATTCTTGGACGTCTTCAGAGACGAGAAAATGTTCCAAAACCAGAGCAGGATACGATCAACGCCCTTGAACAGACGATTGAAAGGTATGACCGTGGTTATTCCTTTGCACCATTGCATGTCAACACATCCGATGCCTTGAAATTCACTCCGGATGAGAAACACGGAAAGATTATTCCCTCTCTTACCTGTATTGACGGACTTGGTGCTTCAGTTGCGAATCAGATTGTGGAAGCGAGAAAGAAAGGCGGTCCGTTCCAGTCTGTTGAGGACTTAGCTATCCGTGGACATGTCGGAGAGAAGCTGATTGAGACTCTCCGTGATCTCCATGCATTAGATGGGCTTCCTGAATCCGATCAGAGGACGCTGTTCTAAATCAATTAAAAACCAGGAAGGATGTCCTCCCTGGTTTTTTGTGTTTTGGCTAAATTAAGGATAAGAAATCGATGAAATAAGAGAACGGCCTCTTTAAATTGCTTTTGCTTTGAAACCGGATTTTCTCCAGATATTCAAATCTATTGCTACTTGGGACAAGAATTGACTAAGAGTCAAATCTTTTACTTCCTTTGATTTAGCTTGCAATGTATTGATCAGTTCGTCAAAATAGCCGAATAGTGGACCATTACTTGCTTGTATACTAAAACTATCGTTCTTGCATTTGCGGCCGGAAATGTTGCTAAGCATTTCCGCTACTTGTTCTTGGAGATCAATAATCTGATTTGCAATATAGTATCTTTCCTTTTTCCCTTTTGTATTGTTATTTATATTTCTGACATAATCACAAAGCACGTCATTACTTTTAAATAGTTTGTCTATGGTCTATTTCCTGTTGGCGATAATATCAAGCATTTTCTCAATAACGTCAAGCAATACGGCCAAATTCTTTTCCCTGTCCTTGACTTGTCCCTCGTAGTACTTGAAGTCTTCTTCTTTTTGCATTGCTTTCCTAGTTTGAGCCATGGTTTCAACGCATCCTTTCGCCCGACTGCATTGACCGTATTCTTCAATTTTTCTTTTAATGCTTGCAATCATTTCTTGCTTTTCCATATTGATTATCTCGTGTCCTTTTTAAATTCGTCTTTATTATAATTCCGACTTTTGCAGTTGGTGCCCGAAAAATGGCGTAACGATGAAACCAGAACTCTTTACAAGAGCTCTGCATGTTGCATCGGTGTGGGATGGTGAACTAGAACCTCTTGTTAATGCAAAGACTCCTGTTTACTTTGTTGTTGGAGAGTCTGATGAATATTATGGATCTTCTAGAATAAGTTCTACTTATCGTCAGATTGTTTCTAGGTATCGAGAAAAATGACTGTCAGAGGACGAAATAAATAGTCTTGCTGTACTAGATGTAAAACCAAGTTCCTATTTTGAGGGCGGTATTGGTAGAGTTGCTCGTGATGAACAGATAGGGGATGGCTTTTCGGAAAGCATTAAAATATAAACCCAAAAATAGTTACAGCTATTTTGACTAAATAGCATATTTGAAAATATGTCAAAGAAGCAACAAACATTTACCTTTAAATTTTATTTAGTCTGTCTTCTGTATATTATTCAGGAATCAATTGAGCATCATATATTGCGCCTGCGAAATCACTCCATCAACAGCTGCCTGTTGATATTCTGGAGGGTAATTATATTTTGCGAGTACTTTTCGAATTTCAATTCTCATTTTTGCTCTTGTAGCTTCTTTGTTTGCCCAGTCCGTCTTTGCATATTTATCAACTATTTCCTTGAGATCTCGTGCTATTAGTTTCAATGTTTCATCATCAAGTAAATCTTTTGCGGATTTATCTCTGACCAGGGCGTCATAAAAAGCACGTTCACGCCCGTTGATTCCTAATTCATCAGCTTTTTTCTGATCACCGACTAATTCTTGAGCAAATTGAACCAATTGAACAATAGTTTCATCGGCTACAAATTTTTCATCTCGGTCGTTATATTCTTCTAGAATTTTTCTCAATCGCTTCGAATATTCTTGAGACTTCAGATAGTTGTTTTTTCTGCTTTCAGCAATCGCACGTTCTAATAATTCTCTAGCAATTTGCACAAAAACAAGTGGTGGATTGCTCTCTCTTAATTTTTCAATTTTTTCGGGGCTTAGAAGTTCAATGACGTTTACAGAATCATCACCTTGGGTTAGTACTTTGACCTCATCTCCTTGAACAGCATCGGCTAGAAGCGATGCAACATATTTATTCATTTCGCTGATTGGAACAATTACAGGATTTGTTCTCATCTTTAGGATATAACTTCGGATGGCAAGATAGTAATAGACGTCGTTCTTTTCTTCCTCCGTAGCAATTCCTCCACAAGCCACGAATGCCTGCTTGATGGAAATTGACAAATCATCCCTGAAAGTTTTTTCTCGTTTTCTGTCTTCTAATACAAATTGTGTTCCGACTTGTATCGCCTGGAAACGATCTGCTGAATTCGAAGAAAAGAATTTAGACTTGTCAACTTTATAAAACCATTCGTTAAGAATGCTAAGCTTTTCTTTGAGGATATTGTAAATTTCATTCTTTACATCCTGCACGTTGTTTTTTCTATCACGGACAGTGTATTCGGAAAGGGCAGCTTCCAAAGCTTTCCCCAATCCGATGTAATCCACAATAAGTCCAGAGGACTTTCCTGGATAGACACGATTGACACGGGCGATTGCCTGCATGAGAGCGTAGGATTTTAGTCGCTTGATGAAATAAATGACATCCAAATCAGGAACATCAAAACCAGTAAGCCACATATCTACGACAATTGCAATCTTGTATTTTGAAGTATCTTTCTTAAATTCCTCACCTAATTCTTTTCGGTATTCGGAATTGCCAAAGATCTTTCTTTCGTCATCATTATCTTTATTTGATTCTGTAACAACCAAAATAATCTTTTCTTTGTCTTCAGGATTTACAAGTTCGCGCATCTTTTTATAGAGTTTCAGAGCACCTTTTCGGGTTTGAGCTACTACCATTGCTTTACCATGAAGGAAATTCTTTCTTTCTTTATAATGATTCAGAATATCTTTTGCAAAAAGTTCAACAACGGAGTCCTGCTCAAGAATTTCTGAAAGTTTGAGCATTTCTCTCTTTGACTTTTCAATCGCGTCAGGAGTGCTTCTCCCTGTTTTATCGATATCGTCGTAATATTGGTCTATTTTTTCTAAGACATCTTCGTCAGTCCAGATTTTTGCAAGACGTGATTCATAATAAAGTTTGACGGTTGAACCATCTATAATCGATTGAGTCATATCGTAAACATCAATAATATCTCCGAAAACGTCTGTGGTTTGTTTGTCTTTGTTTGAAATTGGGGTTCCAGTGAAGCCAATAAATGTTGCATTAGGCAGTGAGTCACGGATATATTTTTCCACGCCATACTTGAACTCGGGAGAAATTTTGCCATCTTCGTCCTTCTCGTAGTGTACAGTCTCATAAATTCCGTAGTGGCTTCTATGAGCTTCATCTGTCATTACAACTATATTTGTTCGTTTGTTTTCTGGAAGATTTTCTTTGTCGAATTTTCCGATAGTTGTAAAAATAATGCCGCCTTGTTTGACAGTGCCAAGCTTTTTCACCAAATCAGCACGACTTGTAACGATGATTGGGTCACATCTTAAGTATTCTCTAGCGCTACAGAAAGTCTTGTAGAGTTGATCGTCAAGATCAATTCGATCTGTGAGTAAAACTATGGTAGGAACATTTAATTCCGGGGATTGCAACAGTCGGTGAGCGAGCATGACCATGGAGAAAGATTTTCCGCTTCCCTGAGTATGCCAGACGATTCCGGCTTTTCCGTTTCCTTCGGGCTTTCTTGCCTTCAAAATAGACTGAACCGATTTCAAGACCCCAAAATATTGGTGATATTGAGACATAATCTTAACAGGCTTATCATTTTTGTCTTTTATGAAGAAAATATTGTTATGAATCAAATCGATAAGGTGCTCTTTGCAAAACAATCCGTCAATCAAAATGTTAAGTTGATTGACACAGTTTTTATCATATCCTTTTTCTCCACTGACACTTTTCCACTCCGAAAAACGATCTTCTGGAGAAGTTAATGTGCCAACTTTAGTTGTAGCTCCATCAGAGATGACCAAAAATGCATTGTAGTTAAACAGGGTTGGTATGTCGTAACGATAGCCGCTCTTCTCACTTCCGCCTCCTAATTGAAGAAAAGCGTGATGTAAATCGGCATTTGTCCCATCTTCGTCAAAGGTCTTTAATTCCATAACGATTAACGGTATGCCATTTATAAAGACGATGACATCCGGAATTCTGGTATCATGTCCTTCACGGAATTGTATTTGATGTGAAACCTGGAAAATATTGTTCTCTGGTTTGCTGAAGTCAATTAACCGGACTAATGGATTGACGTCATACTTCTTTGACTCAATCGTGATGCCATCGGTTAGATATTTGTGAAACTGGTAATTTCGTTCATATAAGGAAGGATTGTCGATGCGCTCAATGGTCTTAATTGTCTCTTTCAAAATTTCGTCAGATAATCCCGGGTTGATTTTCTCCAAGGCATTCATGAGTAAATCGTGATTAATGAAATCATCTAGGTTTCTTGTTTGAACCCATTCATCCGTTCTATCCAAGAAATCATAGCCTTTGTTTTGCAAAAGAGAAATTATTGTTTCTTCGACGATTTTTTCATGAATCATTTTTCATCTTCCCCTTTAATCAGCCAATGCCCAGTACGTCTTGTTCCTTTTCGCTCGATGAATCCGGTTTGTTTCAACTTCACTAAGTTTTTCTTTACAGACGAAAGACTCATATTGATTGCCTTTGCAAATTCTTCGGCTCGAGCGTATGGGTTGTCTTTTATCGCTGAGAGAAGAGCTTTTTGCCCAATCGACAGTGTATTCCGCACATTTTGCCCTTGTGAAGATATGACCCAGGTCGGAGTAAAGGCGAAAGGAATCGTTACTTGTATGAAATGCTCTCTTATATCGATAGATGATTTTCCGTATTTGGATACAATGGTAGGGATTCCGTGGCCCGTCTGCTCGGCATAGCCCAAAGAACTGAATATTGACCATAATACTTTATTCACAGGTTTTGACGTTCCTGAATAAAAGTCCTGTTGGGTCATTCCGTAAGGAAGACCGCCTGTGGATATAATTTCAATTCGGTCACTATAGATGTATACGGCAGGAGGGACCATATCCATCCAAAGATTATGAACACAGGCGTTTTTCCAAGCTTCTTCAAAAGCCTCCCGGTCAAATAGATTCGTTTCTTTTCTTGCACCGGTTCCCAAAACCACATTTGTCTCATTCAAGGCGTCGACATATTCCATGGACTGTTTTAAGGCTAGTACCAGGCATTGATTGCCGAATTCCGTTCTCTGAGCCATGGAAGTCTTATCGCGCCCTAAGAAACGGACGACTTTCACAGAAACGTCCGATTGATCCGACAAAAGGAACGCCATGAGATTGAAATCTCCGTCATCATTTCTTAGACCTTTGCTTTTCTCCATAGACTCGAGAGACAAAACATGATATCCCTTTCCAACCAAAAGAGACGTGAGCTGATCGAATGTGAGATCCTGCCGAACTGATTTGATATCGGAAATAAAATCAACGCCAGAATCAATAAACATGGAACGGAGAGCGCTTCTATTGATTTTCTTGTCCTCGTCCGCAGATCTCACGAGATATTGGCCATAGGCAGAGTAGGGAATGTCTTTTCCGTTCACTTCGATTTTAATTACTTTCAGATTATCTTTAGTTCCATCAAGCAAGGTGATTGTGGGGAGCACCGCAGGTTCGATGTTGGTAGAGATTCCCTGTGAAATATCTCTCAGGGTATTGTTGCCAATTTGTTGTCCAATGGCATCGCCATTGTCTTTGACACCGAAATAAAGCACACAATGTTGGTTTTTATTCAGCATCGAAGCAATAGAACGTATACCCTCTTTCAACTCGCTGGTGCTTTCTTTGAATTCGATGGTTTCACATTCTTTCCCTAAATTCATACTATCTCCTTGTTTGTCTTCGCATATTATACATAAAAAAGACAATTAGTTCAATGATTAGTTCAATCAGAAGTTCATTTATAGTTCAATCCAATACAAATTATTGAGGAAGATAGTTGACACTATAGGAAGTGTCGACGATTTGATTGAAAATTCGTTAAATATTAAAGCAAACCTTTCAAAATTATCACATCTATCGCTTGAAGAAAGTACTAAATTCAGGTCCAAGAAAGTAAGGCTTTGCACTATAGCGTCTA
>ULPT01032486.1_pt1 | contig 46180 bp, 36 predicted proteins | sample 1953751 | NCBI WGS metagenome assembly ULPT01 (sample SAMEA4835636, study PRJEB28245) | human gut metagenome | biome: gut microbiome; material: fecal sample | place: Denmark | collected 2008 | reverse complement strand
AAGTTATTTCCTTATTTCTTGAAATACCTGTTGTAAAGACCCTGGAAACCTGCACCGTGGCGAGCCTCATCCTTGGCCATCTCGTGAACAGTGTCGTGGATAGCGTCGTAGTTCAGCTGTTTTGCCTTGGTAGCGATGGCAAGTTTACCCTCGCAGGCGCCGCCTTCAGCCTCGATTCTCTTCTCGAGGTTTGTCTTGGTGTCCCAAACCATGTCACCGAGAAGTTCAGCAAACTTGGCAGCGTGCTCAGCCTCCTCAAATGCATATCTCTTGAATGCCTCAGCGATTTCAGGATATCCTTCACGGTCAGCCTGACGGCTCATGGCCAGGTACATGCCGACCTCGCTGCATTCACCGGCGAAATTCGCCTCCAGACCTTCGTGGATCTCAGCATCGCATCCTTTTGCAACACCGATAACGTGCTCGCAAGCCCAAGTCTTGGCAGCATCTTCCTTAATTTCTACGAATTTGTCAGCTTTTGCATGGCAAACCGGACACTCTGCAGGTGGGTTTTCGCCTTCATAAACATAGCCGCAAACGAGGCATCTGAATTTCTTTTTCATATTCTATTCTCCTTTTTTTTAGCAGTTGCACGTAAATTATAGGATAAACTCACTGTAGCAAACTGCCTGTGATTGTTGTTTTTATAGTTTCTAATTTAGAAAATCTCTAAATTGCACTACAAATATACGGACATTTTTAGAATATCCAAATTTTTTCTTAAATAAAAATGCTGTTTTTTTGTAAGATTCTTCACCTAAATTTGTATATATGTAAAAACGGAATAATAAACAGGACAATAAAACTGATAATATAACTATGCCGCAATTTTTGAAACAGATAGCAGAGTACTATTACAACACACAGAATATCAGTGACTTGTGCTTTGTTTTCCCGAACAGGAGATCCATGGTCTTCTTCAGGAAGTGGTTGTCCGAGACCGCGAAGAACGATCCGCAGTCCAAGGTGTTCACGATGCCGGAACTGCTGACAATGAACGATTTCTTCTACAAAGTAAGCGGGTCAGCAGTGACGGACCGTGTAAGTCTTCTGCTGGAACTGTATGACTGCTACAAGGCCCTGAATCCTAAAGCGGAATCCTTGGACGACTTCATCTTCTGGGGAGACGTCATCCTCGGCGACTTCGATGACACGGACAAGTATCTGGCCTCGCCGAAACAGCTGTTCACCAATGTCGCCGACTTCAAGGAGATACAGGACGACTATGCCTATCTGTCTGAGACTCAGGAAGAAGCCATACGGAATTTCATATCGCATTTCCGTAAAGGAGGAAAACTCACGGTGAATATCGGCTCCGAGAGTCCCGATGTGAAAGAGCGCTTCCTTATGATATGGAATCTGCTCTATCCGCTTTACACCTCGTTCAATTCTGCATTGACAGAAAAAGGCAAAGCCTACGAGGGCATGGTTTACCGCTCGTTCGTGGAACGTCTGAAGACTGAAAGCGCCCGTGACATATTGAAGGCGGCCTTTCCGCGTTCGGACAAGTTCGTTTTTGTCGGTCTCAATGCATTGAATGAATGTGAGAAGGCGGTAATGAGGAAAATGCGGGATGCCTCACTTGCGGAATTCTGCTGGGATTACTCGTCCGAGATGATACAGGATCCGATGAACCGCGCGTCCATGTTCATGTCATCCAATGTCGTGGAATTTCCACAGGCATTCAGCATTGACCCGGGAAAAGCCTCCGGCGGAAGTTTTGTCAATGCCGGTGTCACTGAGCCTGAAAACGGTCCGAAGATTCACGTCATGAGCGTGCCGTCTTCAGTAGGGCAGACCAAGCAGCTTCCTTCATTGCTGGCCCCTATCGCAGAACAGAAGAAGGGTGGGCAGGAAGACTGGTCAGATACCGCCATCGTGCTTCCTGATGAGAGTCTGTTGATCCCAGTGTTGAACACCCTTCCTCTGGAAATCGGAACTGTCAATGTGACAATGGGTTATCCTATGTCGGGCAGTGACATATATAGCCTTATGAACAATATATCCGCCCTCCAGCTGCATGTCCGCAAGCAGAAAGACGGCTGGGCGTTCTACCATAAGCAGGTGTGGTCGATTTTCTCGTCCGGCATCATAGCATCCATGATGGACGGTAAGGCCAGGCAGCGTGTAAAGGAAATCAAGACGGCGGCAAAATACTATATCCCTCAGTCGGATTTTGCAGGAATTGAACTGTTTGAACTGATTTTCAGGCCGGTGGTGACAGATGCCAAGGCTACTTCAGCAGAGCAGATAAAGGCATTTGCACAGTACCAGCTGGATGTCCTCAGTGCCTTGGGCGCGAAGATGACCAGAATGAGCGGAATGGAGCTCGAAGTGCATTTCGCCAAGCAGTATTACCTCTCTGTGAACAGGCTCAAGTCGCAGGTGCTGAGCATATTGCCTATGACTTATACCCGTCTGCTGCAGTCATTGATAGGAGGCATTTCCGTTCCGTTCAATGGGGAGCCGCTCAAAGGACTTCAGATTATGGGACCGCTCGAAACCAGGGCATTGGACTTCAAGAATCTCATTGTCCTTTCCTGCAACGAGGGAACTTTTCCGCACCGCAGCGTGAGCTCGTCATTCATTCCGCCAGAACTCCGCAAGGGCTTCGGCCTCCCTACCTATGAAAATCAGGATGCCGTCTGGGCGTATTATTTCTTCAGGATGATCCAGCGTGCGAAGAATGTGTGGCTGCTGTATGACTCCAGAACGGAAGGGCTCAAGTCTGGTGAAGAAAGCCGGTACATCAAGCAGCTGGAGTACCAGTACAAATATCCGCTCATGGACAGGTCCGTGGTGGGTTATGATCTGAAAATCCCTGAAGGTGAGGATGTTATAGCGAAGACTGACGAGGATGTGGAGATCATGAAGAAGATGACTTTCTCGGCTTCGTCCATCGAAAAGTATCTTTCATGTCCGGCAAAGTTCTACGATACTTATGTGAAGCGTCTCAAGGTGGAAACGGAGGTCTCCGAGTCCCTTGACAACAGTATGCTCGGAACGGTGTTCCATGATACTATGCTCGCCCTCTACAAGGGAGGAGAGGCTCTGCAGGCTGAGTTCGATATGTCGAGGGAAAATGTCCTTGCCAATGTGAAGAAGCCTCTGGAGGTAATCACGAAACAGTACATCGAGTGGCTCCTGTCCCAGAAGAAGGAAATCATCGGGCCTAAAATCAGGACATTGATAAAGCGTCAGCTCAATGCAGATGAGATTGCCGGCCGTAACCTGGTCTTTGAGGAGATTCTCAACAAATATGTAGTGAAGACTCTCCAGACAGATCTGGCTCTGATGGAAGAGTACAAAACTGACAGATTCAGAGTAATCGGTCTGGAGCTGGAGCGTTTCTGGGATTTCAAGGGGCACAAATTCAAGGGCTACATTGACCGTATGGACAGCTTCCGCGATGATGAAGTCAGGATAGTGGACTACAAGACCGGCAAGGTGGATGAGAAAGAAGTCAAGATCAATGATGAGAATGCCGATGGTGTGGTGGAGGCGCTTTTCAGTCCTGACACCAAGTCGAAAAACCGTCCGGAGATAGCCGTGCAGCTGTTTGTGTACGACCGGTTCGTGGAGAATGATGTCAAGGACAAGAGTGTGCTGAATGTGCTTTATCCTATACCCCGTCTGTTCAGTTCACCCGAGCTTGCGTCGAATATCCTCTCGTCCAGGGAGTGCCCGGATTTTGACGATAAGGTTACTGAAAAGCTGGAAGGCCTGTTTGCAGAAATGATGGATACGGGCACTGATTTCCGCAGGACCAAAGACATTGACACATGCAAGTACTGTGATTTCAAGAAGATTTGTGGACGTTAATTGAGGAAAATATGATTCAGATTTTGAAAGCGTCGGCAGGTTCGGGAAAAACTTTCAACCTTGCCAAAGAATATATAGAACTTCTGATGCGGAGCGGTGATCCGTATGCGTACAGGCACATTCTCGCTGTGACATTTACCAACAAGGCCACAGACGAGATGAAGCAGCGTATCCTCGACGAACTCGACTGCCTGGCTTCGTCTCCGGAAAAGTCCAAATACATGGACGGTATCAGAGAAAGTACCGGAAAAACTGAGGAATGGGTATCCCGGATGGCGGAAAAACTCCTCGGCAACATATTGAATGACTACAGTTCTTTTTCGGTCAGCACCATTGACCGGTTCTTCCAGCGGACACTGAAAGCGTTCTCCAAGGAGATTGGCCAGTTTGCCTCATATCAGGTGGAACTGGACAAGAAATCGCTTGTGACTGAGAGCGTTGACCGTATTTTGGATTCATTGACACAGGACAGCAAATCTCTGCTCGACTGGCTGACTGACAGCGTGACCGAACAGCTCAATAGCGGTGGCAAGTTCTCTCTGGATCAGGAACTCTATAATACGGCTGAGGCTCTGCGCAATGATGAACACAATGACCTGGTGGAGAAATACGGCATTGACGAAAATGCTTTCTGCTCAAGGGAATCCTTGAAGGCTCTGAAGAAAGAATGTGATGACGTGGTGGAGACGTTTGTCGGAAAAGTCAAGAAACTTGCTGGCGAGATTGTCTCGGGCCTTGACGGGAATATCGATTTGTTTTTCAGGGGCTTCGGTACCCCGCTGAGCAAATGCGCGGCCCTCAAGCGCGGGGAGAAATGTCCTGTTCCGAGTGACAATTTCCTGAAAAATGCATCGGACAAGAAATGTTGGCTGAAAAAGGCCAATGTCTCACGCCTGCCTGAATTTGAGGGATGGCTTGAGAGGCCGCTGGCAGAGTTCTGTGCTCTCTTCGGTGACAGTTACAAGGAGTATCTCACCGCGGAAACAATACGTTCACGGATTTTCTCGCTCGGCTTGCAGAAAGAGATAAATGATTCATTTACAGACCTTATGAGAGAGAAAAATGTGTTGAGCATTGACGACTCCAACACTATTCTCAAAGGGATAATCGACGGATGCGACGCGCCTTTCATCTACGAGAAGCTCGGTGTCAGGTTCGACTATTTCCTTATAGACGAATTCCAGGACACGGCCAGGATCCAGTGGGACAATTTCCGTCCGCTGCTTGCAGACAGTATCGCGAAAGGCAATGGAAACCTGATTGTCGGGGATGTGAAGCAGAGTATCTACAGGTGGCGCGGCTCTGACTGGAAATTGCTGGATTCCACGCTTCTGGAGCAGTTCCCGGGTTCCAGGCAGGTGCCTCTTCTGTCCAATTGGAGAAGTGCGGATACCATCGTGGAGTTCAACAATTCGCTCTACCCATATGCGGCCATGATGCTGGACCGTATGACCGGACTGCCTGACAAGCGAATCTCTAAAATATATTCTGACGTAGTGCAGACTCCGAAGTCCAAGCATCCTGACTTCAAGGGCAATGTGGATGTGCTTTTCCTGAAAGATAAAGAAAATCCCGACATTCAGCTCGATGCTGTGGTCAATGAGGTGAGGCGGCTTGTGGCTCTGGGCGTTTCCTATTCGGAGATAGGAGTGCTCGTCAGGACCAATGATACGGGTGCGTCCATAGCTACGGCGCTTCTCGAGGCGGATATACCTGTGGTTTCTGATGATTCGCTCAATGTGAAGATGTCCCCTGTGATAAAGCGTCTTGTGGCATTGCTGTCATTTGCTGACAATCCGGAGGACAAGCTCAATTCGTTCCTTGCCTCGTCTCTTCACATTGACCCGCCTGCGCAGTGGCATTCGCTTGTCGATCTGTGCGAGTATTTCATAAGGTCAATGAAATCTGCTCTCGGTACTCAGTTCAGTGGGGAAGTGCCTTATATCCAGGCTTTTATGGATACTGTGCAGGACTGGGCTCAGATAAACGGCAATTCTCTTTCGGATTTCCTCAAGTATTGGGATGGCGTGGATCCGAAAATCAGTTCTCCGGATGGCGCTGACGCAGTGAGGATTATGACGATTCACAAGTCCAAGGGCCTGGCATTCCCATATGTCATTTTCCCATATACGGAAGGCGTGAAGCTTTATAAGCCTGGTTTGCATTGGTGCAGACCTCAGATGAAGACAGGGTCAATGCCTTCCGCTTCCCGTGGTATCTATCAGGTCAATCTGAGTTCCGACGTGGAGAAAACGTTTTTCGCTGAAAGCTATCGTGACGAGTACCTGATGCAGATGGTGGATGCCATCAACACTTTCTACGTGGCGACAACCAGGGCAAAGTATGGAATGACCATCATATCTTCTTGTCCTTCAGACACTTTCCTCAAATCCTTGAAGAACGGTACACCTGACAACTTCTCGAATTTCTCGCAGATACTGTACTGCTACATTATCGACAAGAGCTCCGGTGACGGTTTTGTCCATCTGGCCTCTTCTGCAGAAACTGAGATTCCTGAAGGTGGGGAAAGATACCGCAAAGGCTTGCCTGCAACACTTCCGAAGGACAAGAGCGAGGAGACGAAAAATGTGGTGCAGATGGTGCACGTGGATGAATATCCTTCATTCCCGCAGAATGCTGATGCTGGGGCTGAACGTCTGAAATTCAGTACGGAAGCCGGAGATTTCTTCTCGGAGGACGGTATGACCGGCATAGAAGCGTCCGGCAGACTTCGCGGAGTGGTGCTGCACGACATATTGTCCAGAATCATTGTCCCTGAAGATCTGGAAGCCGCATTGTCGGCAAGTTTCGATGCCGGCGAGATCGATGAGGCTGAAATGACGGATATCAGGTCAATGTTGAAGGCGGGTCTGGAGTTGACGATCCCGTTGGGCTGGTTCCCTGAAGACCGCAGCAAGGTCATCAATGAAACATCCGTAATGATGTCCGACGGGCAAACGCGTCGTCCTGACCGTGTGGTGAATGACAACGGCAAGATCATAATCGTGGACTTCAAGTTCGGCGCCCCGACCGCTTCTTATGAGTCCCAGGTGAGGGAATATGCGGATATGTACCGCTCTCTGGGATATCAGGACGTCACTTCCTATCTCTGGTACGTCCCGGACGGACGAGTCCAGAAGGTGTCGTAGGGAGGACGATACAGGTTGTCTAGTCCTGAAAAAAGTTTACCGATACATTGAACAATAAGTAGGCGCAGCGCGTAAAGCGCTGATGTTCAGCAAAATAGCCATTTTCAGAGTTGTGATTTTTCCAACTCTGATTTTGGCTAAATAATTGGTAATCTGCAACTTATGCGCTGTGCCTAACTCCAGGTGTGTATGGCAACAAGAAGCCCCTCAACTCTTTTGCTCTTACGCCCGAAGGGTTAGCAGGCATCATCAGATGCCGGGCCGGAGTTGGCGTGCAGGGAAAGCCGTGCGGCGATGGAAAGCCCGAAGGCCCTGATCGCCCCCTTGAAAAGGGGGTCGGGGGAATTGAGATAAGCAAGTCCCCACAGGGGCAACCTTGTTGCCCTATCGCTGTCCTTTATCATCGAGGGTCGATGTCTACAAGCCGTGCGGCGGCATGGTCCGCGGCGAATTGCGAAGCACCCTGAGCAGAGCGGGCCCTTGCCGCTGTTCGGCGTTGTTTCTGCCCACGGAAAACCCGTGGGACATCAAAACGGCTTTTTTCGCTGAGTAATCTTCAAGGAACAATGCTGATACGAAGGGTTATATCGTGACATAGCATGTGTAGAATACACTATAATTGTCACAGTTCGATCGCTTTCAGTTAGATTCTCTTCTAGGCTTATAGTAAAGGTCCGTTTCTGAGAATCATATCTTACCTTTATCCATTTATACTCAATCGCAGTACTTTCCAGATAAACAAATGAATTATCTAGTATGCTTTTTCTTAAATGTTCACCGTCAATACTGTATAATTCATAACATGCAATAGGTGTATTTACAGTTGCTACCACATCTTGAGCAGAATAATCAACATCCACCTGATTGGGCGCTAATTCAAACTCAATCTTAGAACAGCCGCAAATCACGATGCACATACATGTAACTAAATATGAAATGAGCGTTTTTTTCATTATGATTTAAGTGTTTAGCTAAGCCTCAGCCCAGCCGTCAATCGTCTTGGTTTCAGAAGAGAAATTGATGCCGAGTTTGATTATCTGCTTGCCGCTTGCGAGGAACGGTTTGTCGTAACCTTTTTCCTCTATTTGTTTCAGAGCAGTTTCGGCGGATTCGTCTCTCTTCAATTCAATGATATAGACATATTTGTCTGTATCGAAGACAATGTCAATCCTGCCGTTGGACGTCTGGTATTCTGTCTTGACATAGAGTCCCATCATTTTCAGCATTATCGACATCACGTTCTGGAAGTACAGCTCCAGGTCGCCCTGAATCATGTAACTGTTTCCTGCGAAAAATGCAGTGAGACGATTCATAAAACTCTCTATATCGCCCTTTTCAATATCACGGATAAATTGATAGACAGACAGTTCGCCGCCTGCTAATGCCGGAGCATAGAGATGACTTAACGAATTCAGGAATCCGCTCTTCACTTCTTCGTTAGGATAGTCAAGATTATACGTATTGAATCTCTGGTCATAATCCTTAATCGTAAGATATCCCGCCTGATACATAAGCGTTATCGGAGCCGGGCTTACATAGTTCGCTCCTGTCAGAGTCTCCACCGCTACGTCATTCTTCGAGATGTTGTCCAGGTTATAGTTGCCCTGTTTCAGGTATCTCACAAGGAATGTCGGCGTCCCAGTCTCGAACCAGTACATCCTAAACTCATTGGCGTTAAATGTATTGAGAAGACTGAACGGGTTGTATATGCCATGCGTTCTATAATGGAAATGATACCCATCATACATTGATGCCAATTTCTTGTAGCATTCTTCTTCCGAAAGACCGTTCACCTCCGCAAGAGTTTTCACGCTTTCACCAAAATATGCCTTTAATTCCTGCTCCGATATTCCGCAGATATCAGAATATCTTGCATCCATCGATATGTCATTCAGATTGTTGAGTCCGCTGAAGATGCTCATTTTGCCAAGCTTGGTCACTCCTGTAAGGAAGGCGAAACGGATGGCATTGTCCTTTCCCTTTATGACGCTGTAGAATCCCTGAAGTTCACGCCTGAACTGTTCCATGAGTTCAGAATTGTCAATGTTGTCGATTATCGGTTTTTCATATTCGTCAATGAGAATGACGACTTTCTGGCCGGTCTTCCGGTATGCGGTATCGATAATATTTTCAAAGCGGACACTTGCGACATGTTCACCTGTGCAGATCTCATAACGCTCTTCATACTTGGATAAAAAAGAGTTGAGCTTGGAATAAAGTTCATCAACAGACAAATATGCAGCTCCCGTCAAATCCAGATGCAGAACCGGATATTCCGTCCATTCCTTCTCCAGCGACTCCATCGCGAGCCCCTCGAAAAGTTCTTTCCTTCCGCTGAAGTAAGCCTCCATAGTAGATACGAGCAGACTCTTTCCGAATCGTCTCGGGCGACTCAGAAAATAATACTGTCCAGAGGCTGCCAACCTATATATCAAGGCTGTTTTATCCACATAGACGAATCCTCCGGTGCGAATCTTTTCAAAACTCTGTATTCCTATCGGGTACAACATATTCCGTCCTCCATGTTTATATTTTGTCCGGTCATGGACCAACTGCCCAAACACTACAAAGATAATCTTTTACTTGCAAAAATAAAATATGTGCTATTTGTGTTCAAAACCACGCCAATATCACGCGCCTACGATAGCACGACACAGACTGTGTACAAGGCGCCGTGCGGCGGCATGGCCCGCGGCGAATTGCGCAGCACCCTGAGCAGAGCGGGCCCTTTGCCGCTGTTCGGCGCTCACGCGCCAGTCGTAAGCGTCTCCGCGGTTACGTCTTGACCGGACTATTGTTGTTTGTCAAGACAATACAAAGTGTCGCCATAACCTCATAAAGCGCAACCTGTAAGTCGCTGACTGATAGCCGTTTAATCATTTTCAGAGTTGTGGTTTTCTCAACTCTGATTTTGGCTAAATAGTTGGTAGTCTGTAACTTACGCGCTGCGCCGCTTGAACTCCAGGTGTGTATGGCAACAAGAAGCCCCTGTGAGGACCAGGCCCTCCCGCTTCGCGGGCCCCTCCCTCTAGTACCGAGGGCGGTAAGTCCCCACAGGGGCAACCTTGTTGCCCTATCGCTGTCCTTTATTATCGAGGGTCGATGTCTACAAGCCGTGCAGCGGCATGGCCCGCGGCGAATTGCGCAGCACCCTGAGCAGAGCGAGCCCTTTGCCGCTGCCCGGCGCTCACGCACCAGTAACCGGCCGCCAGTCGGCGTGAAGCCACCATCAATGCCATTACATGTATTCATTCCCTCAGAAGAATAAAAAAAGAATTTTATTCTTCTCTCGGCTTTCACTATATTTCCCGCCTGGCGGCGGCTAATATAGGATGCGCCTCGGAAAAGGAAAAAAACAAATTTTCCTTTTCACTCGGCTTTCACTATATTTGCAGAGAATGGCGTTTTCTCTAAAGATGAGGAAATGCCTGCGAAATAAAAGTGAAAAGATAATACGATTATGGATAAATATTACGAAGAAAACCCGATAGTTCTGGACTATAATACAGAGAGGGAAAAACTGGATATGCCGGAGTACGGACGCAACGTCCTGAAGATGGTTGAGGAAGTCAAGTCATTGACAGACAGGGAAAAACGCACGGAACAGGCTAAGGCCGTGGTGCGAGTGATGGAGATATTGAACCCTCAAGTGCACCAGGAGGACAACTGGGAACACAAGCTCTGGGACCATCTGTATATAATGGCAGGGTATGACCTGGACGTGGACTCACCGTTCCCGGCTCCGTCTCCGGAGCAGAGGAAATCACGCCCTGAAGTTATCCCTATCAAGAAAAAACCAATCCGTGCCACACATTACGGAAGGAATATCGAAAGTATCATTGACCTGATTGCAGGCGAGCCTGACGGAGAGCAGAAGACAGCGATGATCCGTTCTCTGGCGATGTATATGCGTCAGCAGTACCTGATCTGGAACAAGGACAGCGTGGCTGACGAGACGATTTTCAATGATATAGAGAAACTGTCCGACTATCGTATCCGAGTTCCGGAAGGACTGACATTGTCCCGAATTTCATCGGACTCCACGTTTGCAAGACCGGGCATGTCCATAGATTTCGCGCAGGTCAGAAAGAACGGAAACGGCCAGCGCAGGAATTTCGGCAAGAAGAATCAGAAACGATAGCGTCATATGTCCGGGATGATTGACAAGGTCCGGGATTCTCTGGACAAGAAGCATATATTGCTCAGAAGAGTGGTAGGCGGCGTTTTGGCCGTTGCCACTCTGCTTATTGCTGTAAGTTGTCTGTCCTATTTCTTTACATGGAAACAGGACCAGAGTCTCTTGGCAGATCCGGAAGTGATAAAGGATACGGCCAAGGTAATAGCCAATTTCGGTGGTGCATGGGGACTCAAGATCGCTTCTGTATTCGTTTCGGAGTGGTTCGGCCTCGGCTCATTGGCAGTCATCGTGGCGCTTGCGCTTGTGTCTGTGAGATGCCTGTTCGGCAAGCAGAAATTCCCGGTGCTGAGATATGTGCTCTTGGCATTGACAGGAGCGATGATACTGTCTTATGCATTGGCTTTCATCTCTATACGTTTCGGGTTCAATACTTGTTTCGGAACCGGCCTCGGCGGTGGCTGCGGCTCTCAGATGGTGGTCTGGTCTGAACACCTGGTGGGCGTGCCGGTTACATTGTGCCTGATTCTCGCGCTCATCGCGGCTTGGGGATATTTTGCAAGTTCCCGGTTCTCCAGATGGCTTTCTACTGAAACGGCTCCGTCCGGAAAGAAGCGTGGAGTGACGTTCGATTTCGTCTCCAAGAAGGACGAATCTGTGGAAGTGGAGAAGAAAGATCCTGAAAATGAGTCTGTTGAGGAAAAACCTGAGCAGGAAGTGCCAGAAGAGCCTGTAGAGGAGGTCCCGGTAGAGCCCGTGACACCGGACTCGGATACTGCTGACACTGATACAGGAGAGACGGATACCGGAAAACCGGATGACGATATGCCTGAGGTGGTCAAGGGCGAGGGCCTCACCACTGTTGTCCAGGAGAATTTGCCGCCGATTGACGTCAGAGGTGAACTGCCTGATTACAAGTTCCCTACACTCGATTTGCTGAAGGATTACACTTCATCCATATATTCCGTATCGTCTGAAGAACTGAAGAGCAACAATTTCAAGATCAAGGCTACGCTTCAGACATATAAGATCGAAGTCAGGGAAGTGAAGGCTGTGGTAGGCCCTACCATTACCCTCTACAAACTTTATCCGGCTCCAGGTGTCACTGTCGCCTCCATCATGAACAAGGACAAGGAGATAGCACTTGCCCTTAATTCGGACAGGGTGCGTCTGGTTATGCTTCCGGACTCCATTGGTATTGAAGTTCCGAACCTGAAGCAGTCGATAGTGCCGTTGAAAGCGGTTCTGAATAATGATGAGTTCCGTAACAGCAAGGCCGAGCTGCCTATCGCCATCGGCTACGCTACTCTCGCGCAGAAGGTGGAGGTGTTCGACTTGGCAGATGCTCCGCACTTGCTTGTGGCCGGTGCCACCAAGCAGGGCAAGTCAGTGGGGCTGAATGTGATGATCGCTTCATTGCTCTTTTCCAAGCATCCTTCAGAACTGAAGTTCGTGTTCATTGACCCTAAGATGGTGGAATTCAGTTCCTATTCGCGTCTGCTCCATCATTATCTCGCTGTTCTTCCGGATTCGGGTGACGCGAAGGAAGAGCTGGACAATTCGATTGTCAAGAAGGCGCCGGCTGCAGAGGCTGTGCTCCGCTCGCTCTGTATCGAGATGGATGCCCGTTATGAGCTGATGAACAAGGCTGGTGTGAACAATATTGTCCTGTACAATGAGAAATATAAGGAAAGACATCTGCTTCCTACCATGGGACATCACTATCTGCCTTATCTTGTGACGGTTATAGATGAGTATTCCGACCTTATAATGTCTGCCGGCTCGAGCGGCGAGGACAAGACGAGGGCACGAAGCATCACAACTTCCATCATCCGTCTGGCTCAGAAAGGCCGTGCTGCCGGAATACATATCATATTGGCCACGCAGCGTCCTTCAGTCGATGTCATCACCGGCCTTATCAAGAACAATTTCCCTGCACGTATCGCGTTCAGAGTGTTCTCAGGTACCGATTCCAAGACTATTCTCGACTCGACGGGCGCTGAAAAGCTGATCGGCAAGGGTGATATGATTTACAATGCCGGGGCCAATATGGTCCGTGCGCAGTGCGCGTTTATCGGCAATGACGAAATCGCCACGCTTACCAAGTTCATCGGCGCGCAGGAGGGCTACAAGAAGAGTTTCAATACCCCTTATTATCTTCCGGAGCCTACCGACAAGTCGGATGAGGGCGGAGTCGGTGCGCTTAATGTCAATGATCTTGATGAGCGTTTCGAGGAGGCTGCAAGACTTGTGGTAACGACCCAGAAGGGCTCCACTTCGGATCTGCAGAGGCGTTTGGGCATGGGTTATGCAAAGGCAGGAAGAGTGATGGACCAGCTTGAGTCAGCCGGAATCGTCGGCCCGCAGGAAGGTTCGAAGCCTCGTCAGGTGCTGATCGGTGATATTGACGAACTGGAACTCCGTCTGAAGGAATTGAAGGCAAATCAATGATATTGAATATGTTGCGAATGCTGAAAATGACATTGACAGCGATTTTCATGCTTCTGCCTTTTGTGGCCGTGGCACAGGATATCGGGTCTGCACAGTCTCTTTCCCGTCGTTTTTCTGATGCGGAGAGGGGAAGTTGCGTGACGTTCAGTTATTCGTTTACGATGCGCGGTAATGCTCCGGTTCGCGGTGAGGGCACTGCCATCCTTCAGGGCAATATGTTCATTGTCAAGGGCAATGGCATGGAGATATGGTGTGACGGGAAGTCGAGATGGACTGCGGACAGGGCTGCGAAAGAGCTGATTGTGGAGGATGTGGAAGGCCTGGCTTCTATCGAGGCGAATCCTGCCCTGCTCATCAGTTCGCTTGAGTCAAGTTTCAGGCCGACAGAAACCGCTGTGGAATCTGTTTCAGGAAAGAAACTGCATAAAGTGTCTTATGTTCCGTCCGTGAAAGGGACAGGTGTCACGGCACTGGACGTCTGGTTTGCAGATGCTGCCAAGCCGCTGATAGTCAAACTGTCAGCTTCTCTCGGGAAAAAAGGCGTCGTGGATCTGAAGATCAGTTCAATGTCATTCGGCCCGCTCCGCGCAGCTTCGTCTTTTGTGTTCGGCGGCTCGGATTCTTCGTGGGTAATTACTGATCTGCGTTGAGCGTGAGAGATTACTGAGATGCGTTGAAGTTGTCGGATTTCCATTCCTGCATCTTGCCGTCTGCGTCAGAGTAGATGAGGTATCCTGCGAGTTCGTCAGGTCTGCTTTCTATGAATTCTTTGGCTTTTTCCAGACCGATTACCATGCAGTAGGTGGCATATGCGTCCGCATCTGTCGCATTTTTCGCTACAATCGTTGCGCTCAGCAGGTTATGCTCCACCGGATATCCTGTGCGCGGATTGATGGTATGTGCATATTTCTTGCCGTCACTGATATAGTATTTCCTGTAATTTCCTGAAGTTACGATGCCGCAGGCCGCACCGTCGGATTCCCATATCCCGTCCAGGTCTTTTCCCGGATCGTTGTTCCCGTCCACAGGCCTGTCAATGCCCACTTTCCATGGTTTTCCGTTCGGGTTGAGCCCGTCGAGATAGATTTCGCCTATGTCCACGAGCATGTCCTTTACGCCCAGTCCGTACAGGTATGCCGCCACTACGTCGCAGCTGTAGCCCTGTGCAATGGCATTGAAGTTAAGTCTTGCTGGGGCTCCTCCTTTCAGGTCATCAAGCAGTACGTCTGAAGATGTGATGAACTTTCCGGTGTCCGTGTCATTAATATCCCTTCTGAGTCTGTCCATTCCGCAGCCCTCCAGTACTTCACGCACTTTGTCGTCCGACGGGAGCGAGTCGGTGGAGAAACCGAAGCCCCAAAGGTCGAAGATCGGGCCTGCTGCCGCATCGAGCGCTCCGTCAGTTTCTTTTTCGTAGTCCCAGGCACGGGTGTAGATGTCTTCGAACATTCCGTACCGGCTGACATAGATGCTGTCGCCGGCATTGAACCGGCTCAGGAGCGAGCCTTTGTTGTAGCCGGAAAGGGTGGTGTCAATGCAGTTGAGGATGGAGTCAATGCCGTTGCGTATTTCCTCAGGCGATTTCTTTACCAGTCCGTTGCCGGTATGCAGATTCAGTTTGACGGTGTAGGTCCCGCCCTGCGCGTAGCCCTGGATGGAGATGTATTTGTCGGCATTTTTGCAGGAAATGCACATTGAACCTGCCACAAGCAGGATTATTGATGATCTGATAAAATTCATTACGTCGTGTCTGTTGATAGGTTCGGCAAAGTATTTGTACAAATGTACGCGTTTTTGTCAGGAAAAACGTACATTTGCAATTATTAAATTTTATAACAGCTTCTAAGATGGGTTTTAAGAAACTGATGATTGTGGCCGTGGCGGTTATGGCGGCGTTGTCTTTTCAGGCGTGCAAGAAGAACAAATTAGATGATACATATACTGCATCTCCGACGATTCCGGGTACATTGAAATTCGATGCTCCTGTTTTCGTTGCCAAGGGGGATGTGCTTAATCTCGTTCCGCGTGGACTTCAGGTGGATACGATAGATGTAGGTTATTATTGGACTGCATCACCTCTTACCAAGACAAAGGATACCACGAAGTTTGTAACAGACCCGAGAACGATGACGGGCGCGTATAAACTCACTGTCAGGGATACCATCTGTACAGCGACATTGACCTGTACAGCCTTTGCGAAGGGGTATTCGAACAAGTCTTATTCCCGGACAATCACGGTGGTGGACCCGTCAATGAACGGCTCTATCCTGTTTGACGGAATCGGAATCGGCGCCCGTAAGTTCAAGGACGAGAGGGACGGCAAGTCATATTTCTACAAGAAGATTGGTGACCGTGAATGGTTCTCACGTAACCTGGCGTGGAAAGGTGCAGGTTTGTCATTCCAGAACAGCGAGGTGATGGATGCCATTTACGGAAGATATTATACATGGACAGAGGCCCAGACTGCTTGCCCTGCAGGATGGCGGGTGCCGTCTGACGAGGACTGGTTTTCTCTGGCTCAGGCAGCTGAGTATAAGGGTGAGGCCAAAGACGGCAGTTTTATGGGCATTGCCGGAGCGCTGATGGTAAACGCTTATTTCAATAATACCAGAATGTGGGAGTATTGCCCGGAAGTGAAGATTACCAATAAGGCCGGCTTCTCAGCTATTCCTACTGGATATGGAACCAAAGCTTCAAGTGATTCGTTTACAGGGGACTTCGAGTATGCTGTATATTGGAGCTCAGAGTCTGTGGCTACAGAGGGTGAAGAATCGACGGGCGTTTACAGAATGATATACTGGCAGAAGCCGGATGTCATCAGGGCAGCTGTGGACAAGACGAATTTCATCGCTCCGGTGCGTTGTGTGAGGGATGCCGCTTCAGAAGAAACAACCAATTAACCTTAATATTTTAGTAGTATGAAAAAAGGACTAGTAACCACCATCGTGGTAGCCGTTGTCGCATTAGGCATTTTTGGCTGGATTAAAAACAATTATAACGGAATGGTTGAGGGAGAAGAAGGCGTGAGATCTGCCTGGTCACAGGTAGAGAACGTATATCAGCGCCGTGCCGATCTCATACCTAATCTCGTGGCCACTGTCAAAGGCTATGCTACCCATGAAAGCGGAACTCTCGAGGCTGTTGTCAATGCGAGAGCAAAGGCTACCCAGGTAACTGTGGATCCTAACAAACTTACAGAAGAAAGCATCGCGAAATTCCAGTCGGCTCAGGGCGAGCTCGGCAATGCCGTAGGCCGTCTTCTCGTGTCTGTAGAGGCATATCCTGACTTGAAGGCAAACCAGAATTTCCTCGAGCTCCAGGCTCAGCTTGAAGGCACAGAGAACCGTATTTCTACGGAGAGAATGAAGTACAATGAAACTGCTCAGTCATATAACACACTGATCAGAAGATTTCCTCAGAATATCATCGCTTCGATTTTCAATTTCGAACAGAAAGGTTACTTCAAGGCATCTGAAGGTGCAGATACTGCTCCGAAGATTGAATTCTAAGAGTTTCCGCTATGTCAAGGCGATTTTCATTATGTGTACTGCTGCTGACCGTATTCGCGTCAGTGGCAGTCGCTTTTCCGGCAAAACCGCAGCCGCCGAGACTTGTCAATGATCTTGCCGGCATCTTTACCGAAAAGCAGGTTTCAGAACTTGAGTCCAAACTGGTGGCTGTCGATGATACCACATCCAATCAGATCATGGTCATTACCGTGTCTGACCTGGAGGGATATGAGCCGGCAGAATATGCGACCCGTATCGGAATCGACTGGGGAGTGGGTTCCAAAGATTTCAACAATGGTGTGGTGCTTCTCGTCAAGCCAAAGACCCCTGATTCCGGCGGTAAGGTTTCCATACAAGTCGGTTACGGACTGGAAGGAGCGATTCCTGATGCGTATTGCAAGAGAATTATCGAGCAGCAGCTCATTCCTCATTTCAAGGAAGATGACTATTTCGGCGGCGTGAATGCTGCAGTGGACAAGCTGATAGCATTGGCAACGGGCGAGATTTCCGCACGTGGTGATGATTCCGATGAAGAAGGATTGGGCTTTATCAGCTTCCTGGTCATATTCATGTTGATAGTTGTCGTCGTCCTTTCGTTCAGAAACAAGAATAAAGGTAAAGGAGGCGGTTCCGGAACAAGGTCGAGGGGCTATAGAGGCCCGACCACTTACGGAGGTTACAGCGGCGGTTCTTCAAGCAGTTCAAGCGGCAGTTCTTCAAGCGGCTCGTTCGGAGGCTTCGGCGGCGGTTCATTCGGTGGCGGAGGCGCTTCCGGCAGTTGGTGATTCCAATGAGAAAAATAGAGATTTGCTGTACGTCAGTCGCTGACGTGCAGGAGGCTTTTTATGGCGGTGCGATACGTGTAGAACTCTGTTCTGCAATCAGTTGCGGTGGTGTGACGCCGAGTTGCGGCCTGATTTCGGAAGCGGTGAAGACTTCCATGTCTCTGACTGAGGAACAAGGCAGCTCTGACCGTATCCGAGTCAATGTCCTTATCCGCCCGCGTGAAGGAAATTTCTGCTACAACGCATCGGAAGTCAGAACAATGTTGTCGGACATCGTAAATTGCCGGGAAATGGGCGTGGACGGAGTCGTGATCGGCGCATTGACCCCGGACGGAGATATCGATATGGATATCTGTGAGCGTCTTGTCGAGGCAGCAGAGGGAATGTCAGTTACATTCCACAGGGCTTTCGACCTGTGCCGCAATCCGCAGCAGGCATTGGAACAGATCATCAGCCTCGGCTGCGACCGGCTGCTCACATCGGGGCAGAAGCCTAAGGCATTGGACGGGAGCGAACTGATATCCCGGCTGGTGCGTCAGGCTGACGGCAGGATTATAGTTATGCCAGGCTCAGGGATAAATCCTCATAATATCGCTGAAATAGAGAGGATTACAGGTGCTGTGGAGTTCCATTCCACGGCTCGCGGGGCTGTGCCAGATGTGTCAGGCCGCATTGTCCCGGAACTTGGATTCGACGAGCCTGCGGTGATTCTACCCTTGGATCTGGATGCGGAAAAAGCTGATTCGGAGTCAGGTCAATGCGGGAAAAGATATGTGTTGAGGACCACGAGAAATGTGGTGAAACTGCTTGTGTAACAATTTTCTCCTAATCGCTTGTAAAGCGAAAAAAAATGCTTAAATTTGCGGTCGCTTTTGGTGAAGCGTTGCCCGTTGACGGGTAATTTTATTAACAACAAAATTTTTTGCGAAATGGCTGAGTATTTGGAAGCTGAGAAAAAGCAGGAGATTTTCGCGAAGTACGGAAAGTCTAATACAGACACCGGCTCTCCTGAGAGTCAAGTTGCTCTATTTTCCTACCGTATCAATCACCTTACAGAGCACGTAAAGAAGAACAAGAAAGATGTGGTTACACGTCGCTCTCTTCTCCGTCTCGTAGGTAAAAGACGTCAGTTGCTGGATTACCTCCAGAAAGTTGACATCGAGAGATACAGAAGCATCGTTAAGGAGCTTGGTCTCCGTCGATAATACGATAGGAAACGAAAATGGCCAGTTCCTGTTATATGGGATTGGTCTTTTTTTTTGAATATTGCATTCCCTTTCTGCATAATAATTGACCTGCTGCAGACAGGGTTCCGATATATGAAACTGAAATAAATCATTCTTCCATTGGGGAAGGCAGGTCATTGAAGCATTTAATGAACATCATCAACAAGAAAATCGAATTATCCGATGGTCGGGTAATCGAGATCGAGACCGGTAAACTTGCCAAGCAGGCAGACGGTTCTGCTGTCATCAAGATGGGAGGCACAATGCTCCTCGCCACTGTGACATGCGCTAAAGAAGTCAAGGAAGGCACTGATTTCATGCCTCTCCAGGTGGACTACAAAGAAAAATTCTATTCTGCAGGAAGATTCCCTGGCGGATTCATGAAACGCGAAGGAAAAGCTTCCGATTACGAGATTCTTATCTCCCGTCTTGTGGACCGTGCTCTCAGGCCGTTGTTCCCGGAGGATTTCCATCTTGAAGTTTATGTCAATGTGAACCTCATTTCAGCAGACGCCGACACTCAGCCGGATGCTCTCGCAGGTCTCGCAGCATCTGCAGCTCTTGCATGCAGTGACATTCCGTTCGAAGGCCCTATCTCAGAGGTACGTGTCGCAAGAATCAATGGTGAGTTCAGAATCAACCCTGCATTCAGCGAAATGAAGGACAGCGACCTCGAACTTATGGTCGCAGCTACCTATGACAATATCATGATGGTAGAAGGTGAGATGAACGAGGTAAGCGAAGCGGATATGCTCGAGGCTATCAAGTTTGCTCACGAGGCCATCAAGAAGCAGTGCCTTGTTCAGATTGAACTGAACAAAGAGCTCTGCAAGGATGTCAAGAGAGATTATCCTCACGATGAGGAGGATGAAGACCTCAAGAAGGCAGTTCACGAGTTCTGCTATGACAAATGCTATGCACTCGCGAAGTCAGCGAAGCCGAAACAGGAGAGAACTGACGGATTCGAGCAGATTAAGGCAGACTTCCTCGCTACACTTTCAGAGGAAGACCAGGAGGCTAAGGCAGCAATGGTCGCAAGATATTACAACAATGAGGAGAAGGCCGCTATGAGAAACATGATTCTCGACGAAGGCGTGCGTCTCGATGGCCGTCATACCGCAGAGGTACGTCCTATCTGGTGTGAAGTAGGCTATCTTCCTTGCGCTCACGGTTCTGCCATCTTTACCCGTGGTGAGACACAGTCATTGGCAAGCGTCACACTCGGAACCAAGCTCGACATGAAGGAAATGGATGAGGTTCTCGTCCGTGAAACCCAGCAGTTCGTGCTCCACTATAACTTCCCTCCGTTCGCGACAGGTGAGGCTAAGGCACAGAGAGGCGTAGGCCGTCGTGAGATCGGTCACGGAAACCTTGCAATGCGTGCTCTCAAGGCAGTCGTCCCGTTAGCGCCTGAGAATCCGTATGCCATCAGGGTCGTTTCCGATATCCTCGAGTCCAACGGCTCTTCTTCAATGGCTTCTGTATGTGGAGGTTGCCTCGCACTTATGGATGCCGGCGTGAAGATCAAGAAACCTGTTGCAGGTGTTGCGATGGGTCTTATAACCGACAAGGATAGACCTAACGAGAGATATGCAATCCTTACCGATATTCTCGGTGACGAGGATCACCTCGGAGATATGGACTTCAAGGTTACAGGTACCAAGGACGGTATTACTGCAACTCAGATGGATATCAAGGTGGACGGTCTTTCTTATGATGTGCTCGCAAAAGCATTGGAGCAGGCTCGTCAGGGCAGACTCCACATCATGGGCGAGATGATGAAATGCATCAGCGAGCCTCGTGAGGACTACAAGCCGTTCGTTCCGAGACTCAAGCAGCTTGAGATCGAGTCTGACTTCATCGGTGCAGTTATCGGTAAAGGCGGTGAGACTATCCAGAAGATCCAGAAAGAGACAGGTACTACCATCACCATCACTGAGGATGCTGAGAGACATAAGGGTATTGTGGACATCTTCAGTACAGACAAGGATTCTCTCGACAAGGCTCTCGCTTGGATAGAGGGTATCTGCGCAGTTCCTGAAGTAGGCAAGACATATCACGGAAAGGTGGTTTCCATTCTTGACTTCGGTGCGTTCGTAGAAATTCTCCCTGGCAAGGAAGGTCTTCTCCACGTTTCAGAAATCGCATGGACCAAGACTGAGAATGTCGCTGATGTCCTGAAAGTAGGTGACGAGGTGGATGTGAAACTCCTCGAAATCGATGAGAAGACAGGCAAGATGAGACTCTCTATGCGTGCTCTTGTTGAGAAACCGGAAGGTTATGTAGAGCCTGAGCGCAGACCAAGAGGTCCACGTGATGATCGCCGTGATGACCGCAGGGGTGACCGTCGCGATGACAGAAGAGGTCCACGTGACGACCGCAGAGGTGACCGCCGTGATGATCGCCGTGGCCCGAGAGATGACCGCAGAGGCAGAAAGCCGTTCGCTCCTAAGCCTTCTGACGAGAATGTAGAGGATGCAGGCAATTTCAACTCTGCAGAGAACTACGATGCTCCTGATTTCAATGTATCAGAAAACACAAACGACGAACTCTTCTAGTTTATCGTAGATAATATTGATAATGCCCGGCTGAATTACCACAGTCGGGCATTATTTTTTCAGATCTTCTCTATTCCGATTCCAGGCAGCTGGTTCAGTGTAATCTTGCCGTCCACTACTGTCGTGCCGCGGAAGATGTCATTGGCAATCAATAAGTTGCCGTCGAGGTCCGCGAAATCCACGGCTGGGGAGAGCTGGGCGGCAGCGGCGATAGCGCAGGACGTCTCGGTCATGCATCCTATCATGACTTTCATGCCCTCGGCACGTGCGTAATTCATCATTTTCCACGCCTCACGCATACCGGTACACTTCATCAGTTTGATATTGATGCCGGTATAGGCTCCTTTGACAGCAGGAATGTCCTTGAGCCTCTGGATTGCCTCATCCGCGAATGTCGGAAGCGGGCTCCTCTCCGTCAGCCAGGCATTGGCGTCCAGCATTTCCTTCGGCATAGGCTGCTCTACCATTACGATGCCTTGCTCCTTCAGCCAGAAAATCTCGTCCAGCGCCTTTTTCTTGTTCTTCCAGCCCTGATTAACATCCACCGCAATCGGAAGGTCGCTCACTTCCCGGATGGCCCGTATCATCTCCCTGTCACGCGGCGTTCCAAGCTTTACTTTCAGAATCTTGAACTGCCCTGCAACCTCCCTGGTCTTGAGTTTTACCATCTCGTCAGTGTCAATGCCGATGGTATATGTCGTGTTCGGGGTCTTCTCAGGATTCAGCCCCAGCATCCTGTGCCACGGAGCGCCGATAATCTTGCCCACAAGATCGTGCAGGGCAATGTCCACGGCTGCTTTCGCGGCAGAATCGCCGTCAGAAAGACTGTCAATGTAGGTGAGGATGTCGTCGATGCAGAACGGGTCAGGGAACTGTTCCAAGTCCACCTTTTTCAGAAACGAGCACACGCTCTCCACCGTCTGTCCGAGATAAGGAGGCATTGACGCTTCTCCGTAGCCGGTATATCCGTCGTAGTCAATGCGGACCTGAACGTCAGGAGTGGTGCTGCGCGAAAACGACGAGACAGTGAACACGTGCTTGAGCTTCAGTTCGTAAGGTTCGAACGAAAGATGCATACGTGCCTTCCCATTGACATTGAAATTTACAGATTTGTGGTCGTCCGTAAGTTCAAGTCCCTTGGCCAAAGTGGTTCCACTGCCCAACAGGCCGGCACCAGCTGCTGCCAATGCCCCTTTTTTAAGAAAATCCCGCCGTTTCATATGATAGGTGTTTTACAGTTTCGTTATGTCAATGAATTCTCCACGTTTCCTCTGCTCCCTTATCTGGGCGTCGAAAGCGCGTCGTTTTGCGGCATTGACCTTCTTTCTTGCGAGAATGTTAGGAACGGCGACTCCAAGGGCGATGGCAGCAATTATCAGAGATGCGTTGAGCCCGTTCACGCCGGCAGCAATGAAGTTGTTTACAAGGTCTCCTTCCGTAATCGGAACCGTGAAAAGCGAGAAAAGCGCACGGTACATCAGCACGCCAGGCACCATCGGGATGACGCTGGATATGGCCAGGATCTGATGAGGCGTATGGAATACGTGCACGGCCTTGATGCATATCACCGACACCAGTGTGGAGCCTGCCAATGACCCGAGAATACCGCCCTCGCCGAGACTGAAACTGCAGAACATGTCAGGTTTCAGACTTACGAGGTTCCTGGTACAGATGGCGATGATACCTCCGATCGCGACTACAGGCAGAAGCCTTTTAGGAATGTTGAATATCATCGAGAATCCCATTGCGGAGATGGCTGCGGCCACTGCATACATCCAGTACGGATGCTCAGGCACCATCGGAATCGACATGATGTCAGGCTCGAAATTGAATGTCCATCTGCAGAACTTGAGCGCGAATACGATACCGAAAGCCATGCCCACCATCATCAGCATCGTGTTGATGGCCCGCTCCGTACCTACGCGGAAGTTGTTGTCCAGCATATCGTCCACGAAGTTGATCAGCGGCACGCCAGGTACAATGAACAATGCGCAGGCGAGCAGAGGGTGCAGCGGTGTGCTTGTCCATGCAGGAAGATATGTGGTAAGCCATGCCACCAGAGTGGACACGAATGCAGCTATCGCAATCGAAAAGTATTGGTTTACACCGAGTTTGTTGAAATATACCCTGGTGTTGAATCCGATGAATGCGGCCAAAGACGCGTACAGGAACGCTATCCAGTCGCAGCCGAACTGTATGCAGAATCCGCCGCAGGCCAATGCCGCTCCTGCAGATGTTACAAGCTGATTGTAATTTCTTGGTTTGGAAGCGATTGCCTCCAGCTCCTCCTCGTACTGTTCGAGAGAGAAATGCTTTCTCACAGCCTTGAACGTCAGGTGGCTGATGCCCTCGATGGTGGTGAAGTTGATTCCGTTCTTCACTCGTTTCTGGAACTTGGTGAAGGAATGTGCCTCATCGCTGTAGTTTACCATCAATATGTTATGGTCAATGAACAAGTGCAGGTTGTCCTCGTCAAATCCGAGAAACAATGCCGCCCTTACCATGTTTCTTCTGATCCTGTTGGTGTCTGCTGAACTTTCCAGGAGCAACTGTCCTGTTCTCAGCAGCACGTCAAGCCTTTTTCTCAGGGACAGCAGCTGGTTGTCGTTCTTGTTCTTGTTCAGGTTATCCTGCTGGTCCTTGACCTGTTCGATCTCTTTCACATCTGCCTGACTCAGACTTAAGCCTTCTGTAGCCTTCGCCATCATTTCCGGCGATGCCTGCAGATTCATTCCTTTCTTCATTGTAATATAGGTTTTCGTATTCTACAAAGTTACAATGACTTGCCGAATGCACAAAATAATAAAACGGATAATGTGATTCTCGGGTCAGACCATTCTCCAGGAGGAAACCTCCCGGCTTAGAACTTCATTCAGTGGTGTCAATGTCTTTCCGCTTACGGTGTCGCCGTCAATCCACGCTTTATATTTTTCCGCATCCGTGGAGCCTATGGCTATGAGCCCCTTTATATTGTCCCGGCACAGCCTCTCAAGCAATATGTGGAAACCCGGCCCGTGGTTCGGCTCTTTCAGGTGAGCCAGTTCGTGGAGAATCACGTAATCGCACAGCGGCTCAGGCAAACGCACCAGATTCAGGTTAAGATTTATGTTGCCGGCACGGGAGCAGCTTCCCCAGTTCGATGAATTGTGCTTTATGGTGAGCCTTCTGTACTGGAACCCGTATTTCTCAGCGAAAATTGAAATCTTCATGTCCAGCAGCACCTTGGCTTCCTCGCGCAGCACTTCCACCAGGACCTTCCGGAGTCCCGGCTGGCTTGCCTCGGGAGGAAAAATTATCTGCTTGAGCATCATCGGCCTGTCAATGCTGTACCACAGTCTTCCCATAGCCTCCGGATATTCCGAATGTGAGGTGCGGATCTTGACCGAAAGCTGTCCGGACATGGTCGGCTGCTCTATGAAAATGATTTTTGAAACCAATGTGTTCAGGCTTGTGCCGTCAGCGATGACACCCACGGACCTGCCGTCCAGAATAGCATTTTCCGAATGCTTCTTCTGTCGTTTCAGCGCATCCCTGATCCACTCGCGCCTTTTCTCAAGATAATTTATTCCGTCCTGGTATCTCAGGCTCCATGGAACCGTCACTGAGATTCTGCCTCCGTATTTGTTCTGGACACCCTTGACACGGATGCTCACAGCCCTGCTGCGGACGTTTTTCCGCAGTACGACAATGCCGAATTCCGGGTCTTCATATAACTTTTCTGTCATTGTTCTGTTCGAAGAATAGAAATAGCCTGTGCCACTGTCAATGCTTCTGAAGCCTTGAATCCACCTGTCCTGGTCCTGCGCAGTCCGTCAAGATGAGCCCCGGAGCCGAGAGCCTCGCCCAGATCCCTTGCAAGTGCCCTGACATAAGTCCCTTTGGAGCATGCCACGCGGATGTCTGCGTGAGGAAGATGCAGCGCGCTGTTGTCAGTCACATTGATACGGCTGTTGCGTAAATTCTCGGAGCCGTCACTGTTTTTCGTGGAGGAGAACTCGTTGCTGTTCATCTCCATATTGTCTTCCGGCAGTCCGTCGGGACAGAAACGCAGAAGCTCCATTTCGGTAATGTTTATCCACTGCTTGTTCAGCGTGTCCGTGGCCGAATGGTCGAAACCGCCCTCGCCGTCTTTCATGCGCTTCCACTCCTTGCGGGCCAGTTCATAAGCCCTTACACCGTCTATGGATTTTGCCGAGAAAAGCGGCGCCACCTGCTCCTGCTCCCCGATAAAACCTGGGATCACGCTTCTGAGCGCCTCCTCGCTGACGCCGTCCAGAGGATAGTGCATGTCAATGTTTTTTTCCAGATCGTATGACGGGGTGGTCGCGCCGAAAGAGATGCCGGCGATATATTCTTTCTCGTGCTTCTGAAGTTCTTCGGCACATTTGGTGGCCTTGCCTATGCATACCAGCAGCACCCCCGTAGCCAAAGGGTCCAGGGTGCCTGCATGCCCTACCTTTAGATTCTTCTTGTGGAAATGCCTGCATGCGCAGAACTTGATCTTGCGGATGACATCCGCAGAAGTCCACCTGTAGGGCTTGTCCACAGGAAGAATAATCCCCTCCGGATAATCGTCGATGTTTCCGGAGAGGATTATGTCTTGAATATTTTCCTTGTTTATTGTCAATGCCATTATCTGCATGGTATTTTTTCGATTCTCCTCTCGTGCCTTCCGCCCTCGAATGGAGTCTTAAGCCACACCTTGGTAATCGCCTGAACCATACGGTAGGAAATGAACCTTGCAGGCATCACGAGCACATTGGCATTGTTGTGAGCCTTTACGAGGCGGCCGATTTCCGTTCCCCAGGCAAGTCCGGCGCGGATTCCCTGATGCTTGTTCAGGGTGATGGCCATACCGTTGCCGGTGCCGCACATCGCGATTCCGCAGTCCACTTCGCCTTTTTCCACAGCATTGGCGAGAGGATGAGCGACATCAGGATAGTCAATGCTCTCTGGTGAGTCTGTTCCGAAATCTACCGTTTCATATCCCAACTTCTGGAGATAGGGGATAAGCTTGCATTTGTAATCAAATCCAGCGTGGTCGCTGCAAATACCTATTTTCATAGCAATATGTTTAATGTTATTCTCTTCCGAGACGCTCTCCAGCATACTTCATGCGGGCTGCAAATTCATCTTTGCCGATAAACGACAGTATGTCAGCGATTCCAAGTCCGCTTGCCGCTCCGGTAATGGCCAGTCTGATACAGTTCATGACCTTTCCCATCGGCCAGCCCTGTTCGCGGATATAATCCTCCAGGTACGGTTCAATGTTCTCCTTCGTGAATGCTCCTTCGTAGCCGCACACGTGCTCAGCTACCTGATATGCAGGCTGATAGCCTTCCGCTTTCCAGAACTTGTCGGCATCCTTTGCGAGGAACGGTGCAGTGAGACTGTCGTCATATACTTTCGCGCGGGGATCCGCCGCACGTCTCGGGTCCACAGGCTTTGCGGCTTCTGCTGCTGCACCTGCCTTCACTCCGAACTGTACATATTCTGCTGGCGAAACGAAGAGACAGGAAGCGTTCAGCCAGATGTCCTTCACGAATGAAGCCCTCTCCTTTACGAATGTGACGACATCGTGCACATATTCTTCAGTGACGATATGATTCTTGAAATCCACGCCCTTGCCGGCAAATGAAGCCCCTGCCGTCAATGCGCATGCAGGGCACTCGACTACCTGGATGTCATGGCTTTCCAGTTCAGGAATGAACAGCTTGGTAAGTTCGTCGTCTGACTTCATTCTGAGATACTCCTTATTGTACCATTTGGCTTTTTCAGGATTGAATCTCGCGCCTGACTTGATGACGCGGTCCAGAGAGAATACTTTCACGAGCTCGTCAATGCTGAAGATCTCCTGGTCGGTTCCGGGGTTCCATCCGAGCATCGCAAGCATATTGACAAAAGCCTCCGGGAAGTATCCGTCTTCACGATATCCATGGGAAACTTCGCCCTCTGCATTGACCCATCTGAGCGGGAATACAGGGAATCCGAGCCTGTCGCCGTCGCGTTTGCTGAGCTTGCCTTTTCCGTCCGGCTTGAGCAGGAGCGACAAGTGCGCGAAACGTGGCATCGTGTCTTCCCAGCCGAAAGCCTTGTAGAGCATGTAGTGCAGCGGCAGTGAAGGGAGCCATTCCTCTCCGCGGATAACCTCTGTGATTTCCATAAGATGGTCATCCACGATGTTTGCAAGGTGATAGGTCGGGAGTTCATCCGCCCTTTTCCACAGGACCTTGTCGTCCAGTGTATCCGTATTCACCTCGATATGGCCTCTGATGAGGTCGTCCATCTTCACGACAGTGTTTTCCGGCATCTTGAAACGGATGGTCCAGCAGTCTGTCGTATCCAACAGCTTCTTTACCTCATCTTCCGGCAATGTCAGCGAGTTCCTCAGTTCCAGGCGGGTCTGCTGGTTGTAGATGAAAGTGTTGCCTGCAGCCTCTGCCTCAGCCCTTTTCGCATCCAGTTCCTCAGCCGTGTCGAAAGCATAGTAAGCATATCCGTTCTCGATAAGCTGGTCAGCGAACTTTCGGTAGATGCCTTTTCTCTGGGACTGGCGGTATGGCGCATGAGGATGTCTCTCGGATGGAGTCTCCACCACATTGCCGTTCTCGTCCACTCCCTCATCGGCCTTTATTCCGCACCAGTCAAGTGCTTCAATGATATACTTTTCCGCACCTGGCACGAATCTGTGAGAATCCGTATCCTCTATTCTTATGATAAAGTCGCCGCCGTTCTGTTTGGCGAAAAGATAGTTGTACAATGCTGTCCGGACTCCTCCCATGTGCAGAGGTCCTGTCGGGGACGGAGCGAATCTTACTCTTGTTTTTCTGTCCATTTTTACTCCCGGGAAACTCCAGTGCTTCCCATTTACAACCGCAAAATTAGATGTTGTTTTGAAATCTACCAAATTAACTGGCCCTTAAAATCTTTCGGCGTTCCCGCTTGTCTGAATCGCGCTGCGGGACAATGCCGAGTTCTCTGTCAATGCACTTGTGTCGGTGCCCGGTTCCACCACCAGGACCGGGACAGAATCATAATGGAAATGCGGGCAGTTCACGTTTGTTCCTGTTCCTATCTTGGTGAATGTGGGTTCCGTATCGTTTGACAGTGAAATCTCGCCTGACTGTGGCGTGTATTCATCCGTATAGGTGAAATCTTTCGGGATAGGGATGATCTTACCGTAATCGCCTCCTGTTATCTCCGAAATGTTCGCCTGGAAGCCGGTGGCGATGACTGTGATGCGGACCGTGTCACCGAACTCGGGATCGTCATCCATAATGATGCCGCGTTTGGATTTCTCCACTTCGCCGGTATATTCGGCCACAAGTTTGCTGATGGCGTTGAGTTCTTCCATCGTGAGGCCCTTGTCATTGCGTCCGACAGTGATATTGATCAGTCTGTTCTTCGCGGTCTTGAGGTCGAAATCGTTCAGGAGAGGGGAGACAAGTGCTTGTTTTACAGCATCTTCAAGTCTGTTTTTGCCTTTGCCCGTACCGCAGCCCATCAGTGCCATTCCGCTGTTTTTCATCATTGTGATGACATCCTGGAAATCGACATTGATGAAGCCCGGCTTCTTGATGATTTCGATAATGCCTCTGACAGCCGTGGCGAGAATCTCATCCGCCTTAGGCCAGGCCTCCTGGAGAAGCATGGTCCCGAAGCATGAATAGAGTTTCTCATTATTGATTATCAGCAGGCTGTCCACATGCCGCTTGAGTTCGAGGATACCGTCATTGGCCTTGGCCATGGCCAGCCGCCCTTCTTCCTTGAACGGAATGGTGACTACAGCTACGGTCAGGATACCTCTGTCTTTGGCCATCTTGGCGATGATCGGTGATGCTCCCGTGCCTGTTCCTCCGCCGAGTCCGGCCGTTATGAACAGCATACGGGTACCGTTGTCCAATGCGGTCTTGGCGATCAGTTCCTGTGATTCCGACGCGGCAATTTTCGCCCTGTCCGGTTTCGTTCCTGCGCCCAGACCGTCTCCAAGAGGAATCTTGATGGGGACATTGCTTTTTTCAAGCGCCTGGGAGTCAGTGTTGCAGACAATGAAACTGCAACCCTGGATCTTCTGGTTGTACATGTATGTGACTGCATTGCAGCCTCCTCCTCCGACACCGATTACCTTTATCATTGAATTTTCCGGCTTCCAGTCGGTCGGTAATATCTCAGTAACCTCGTCCATCATATCTTGTTCTCCTTGTTGATTTCATTGTTAATGTTGCTGATCTTGAGCGTGAAACTCTTTTTCCATCTCTCGAACATTCCCTCTTTCTTAGGCTTCTCCTCCTTTTCCGGTTTCTCCTCTCTTTTCGGTTCCGGAGTCCCGGTTTCTGCAGCAGGGATTTCGCCAGTCTTCTCTGTATCAGGAGTTTCCGTGCTGTCGGTGTCAATGCTGTTTTCTGTATCGTCACCAGGCATGACCGGAATTACTTCTGCCGGCTCATCAGGAGTCTCTTCAATGGACTCATAAAGTCCGCAGTTGATGTTTTCATCTCTTGCGAGCAGAATCATACCTGCAAGTACGCAGGAGTCACTTTTGAAAATGCTCTCATTTCCTGTAGCCACGAACTTGTGACGCGGAGCGCCCTTCTTTACCATATATCCTGACATTTCCTTGACCAATGCGGTAAGATTAAGCATCTCGGAACCGCCACCGGTAATCACCAGGCCTCTTCTCAAGTCACGGGTAGTGCCGCTTCTCTGAATTTCGTAGAGCATCGCGTCGATGATTTCCCGCTCCCTTGCCGTGATGATTTCAGAAAGATAATTCACCGGAACCTGGATATATGGGGACTGGTCTTCCGTCTCGATCTGGAGTGTCTTGTCATTGATGCTGGTAAGATTTTCCGTGAGACATCCGCCGTAGCCCTTCTTGAGATTCTCTGCAAGTGTCTCAGTCAGACCGCATTCCAGATTTATGTCCCCGGTTATGTTGCCGGCGCCGAACGGGATTCCGTAATAGTCTATCAGTACCTTCTTCTTGAAAATGCTTATGGATGTCGAACCTGCTCCGAAATCTATAAGGCCAATGCCGTTGTTGGTCTCATCCTCAGTCAGCACCGCTCTTGCGCTGGCCAACGGAGCGAAATAGACCCTGGCAATGCCGATGCCCAATTCATTGAACATCCTGGTGAGATTGGTTACAGGAGTGTTCCTGCCGATGAACACCTTGAAATTGCCGGTCAGCGTTTCGCCGGTCATGCCGATAATGTCGTTCTCTATCTGCTGGATGTAGTCGTCTGTCGAGAATGACTGGGCTATCGCACCGTAAATGCGTTCTTTGTTGCTGATCTGTTCTTCCAGTTTCACTTCGGCAAGGTCCTTTGTGGCATTGACCTCCTCCTCGCAGATGCAGTCTTCAGGATTGCTCCTGCTCATTGTCCCTGTGGCATCCATTTTACGGATATTGCATTTCGGTAATGCCACTACCGCCTGCTTTATCTTGATGCTCAGTTCTTCCTCAGCCTGTCTGATGAGTTTCCCGAGAACTGTTTTGGCCTTGGTAGGGTTTATGACCTCACTTCCGACAACACCATCTGACGGAAGTGATCTGTGGAACAGAATTTTCGTGTTGTTTCCTTCTACCAGCGCCACTCCGAGCGAAATCTTGCTGGAGCCCATATCCACGGCTGCTATAATTCTTTCAGTGATTCTATCTGTTTCCATATTAGAGTTCTTTATTTTCTGCAAACTATCTGTCCGTCGAAAGATACATTGACCTTGGTATATGCGTCAGCCCCTTTCTCAGGCACGATAAATTTATAATAATCTTCGATTTTAGCAAACTTCTTCTTGAATTCGTCAGGCCTTCCGATTTCAAACTTCTCGCGTCCGTTTCTCGGGACGATCACGAGATGCCCGTTTCCTTCCACGTGAATCTGCGCCACGGCATCCCGCCATTTCCTGTTCTCGTTAAGATACTGCACGAACGCCAGGATGCCTTCCACCCAGGCCTTTTCGTATTTCGTTTTCGGCAGACCCTTGTAGTCCCTGCTGATATCCAGCGGAATGGCCCCGTCCACAATAGGCACTCTTGAAGTGAACTTCTTCTGCAGCGGGAATATGAATCCGGTCTCGTCTGCGTACCATCCTCCCTTGTCGGAAACGAATCTCACGACTGGCTTCCGCTGCGAAATCATTATGTGCAATGTGCCGTCTGTCGTGGTGTAGGCCTCACTTTTCTTTATTGCGCTCTTCTTGTCCAGGACCTCCTCGATTTTGCCGAGATCTATTTCCCCGAGCCTTTTTCCGGAGCAGTTTCCATAGCCTTTCGCAATGTAGCCCTTCACGTCGTCAGCATTGATGAAATTCATGTCGTCGCTGAATTCGACCACTATAGAAGAACAGGTGGTAGTCTGAATTCCGGCATGGTGCTCCCTTCCGGAAACGAACAGTATTCCGGCAATGCCCGCAAGCAGCAGTCCTGCGACAATGTATTTTATGTGGGCCTTGAAATTCATCTTTACAGTCTCTTTCTCAGCAGTTCCGTTATCGGTCCGATGAATCTGTCAATGTTGCCTGCACCGAAGGTGACGAGTACATCGAGAGGCTCTTTGGCCAGGTAATCCATCAGCTCTTCTTTCTTCAGCAGCACTTTTTCAGGAGCGGTGACCTTGTCGAAGATGATTTCGGAGGTGACTCCCGGTATCGGTTCTTCCCTTGCAGGGTAAATGTCCAGAAGGATGAGCTTGTCCACCTTGCTGAGTGCCTCGGCGAACCCGTCAGCAAAATCGCGGGTGCGGGTGAAGAGGTGAGGCTGGAAAACCGCGGTCAGCTTTCTTCCCGGGAAAATGTCCCTCATCGAACTTATGGCTGTGCTCAGCTCTTTTGGATGGTGAGCGTAATCGTCTATGTATGAGAGCTTTTCCGTATTGAGGTGGATGTCGAGTCTGCGCTTTACGCCCTGGAAAGTCCCGAGCGCTTTACGTATTTTCTCAGAATTGATGCCGTAAGTCAGGCAGATGGCCGCAGCAGCAATGCCGTTCTCTACATTGACCCATCCCGGCGTGCCGCATTTTACATTTTCGATGACTCCTCCCGGATAAACCAGATCGAAACTGAAGTAGCCGAGGCTGTCCGGTTTCGGATTCCTGGCGTAGAAATCAGCGGAACTGTCATTGTAATGGTAGGTGAGGATTTTGGCAGATGTGACTGCCGGAGTGATGTCCAGACCGAGTTTCGCGATGACGGTGCCGTGAACCTGCGACGCGAATGCCTTGAACGCCTCATTAACGTGGTTGAGGTCCCCGTAAATGTCCAGATGGTCAGCGTCCATGGCCGTAATCACGGCGATTTCAGGGTGAAGCTGCAGGAAGGAACGGTCGAATTCGTCCGCCTCCACGACCACGGTATCCGTATGGCTCATGAGCAGGTTCGTGTCATAGTTCTTGGAAATACCGCCTAAGAATGCCGAGCAGCCTTCGCCGCTTTTTTTCAGGATATGTGCCGTCAATGTACTTGTAGTGGTTTTGCCGTGTGTCCCCGAAACAGCGAGGCAACGCTCTCCGTCAGTGATTTCTCCCAGAACCTTGGAGCGTTTCAGGACCTTGTAGCCGTGCTCCTGGACATACACGAGTTCGCCCATGTCATGCGGGATGGCAGGCGTATAGACTACCAGCGTGTTTTCCACGTCTTTCGGGATGAAGTCCGTATTGTCCTCATAGTGGACATCGATCCCTTCTTTCTGCAGGGCGTCGGTCAATTCGGACTCCGTCTTGTCGTAGCCCGTTACGTTCAGGCCCTTGAACTTGAAGTATCTGGCGATGGCGCTCATGCCGATTCCGCCGATTCCGATAAAATATATGTTCTTGTATCTTGTTGCCATAATGCTTATCTGTTGACTAGTTTATATGCCTCTTCTGCAATGATGTCGGCCGCCCTTGTCATTGCCAGTTTTGCAATGTTCTTCTGCATTGACTCTATCTTTTCATTGTCCGAAAGCAGCGCGACAGCGGTCGGCAGGAGGTTTTCTGGCGCCTCGGCGTCTTTCACGAGCATAGCTGCGTCCTTCCTCACGAGGGCCATTGCGTTGTGCGTCTGGTGGTCTTCGGCCACGTTGGGCGACGGAACGAAGATGGCTGCCTTGTGTGCGGCACAGAGTTCTGAGACCGTGCTGGCGCCGGAACGCGCAATCACCACGTCAGCCACCGCGTAGGCCAAGTCCATGCGGCCGATGAAGTCGCTGTGATGGATGTATTTCAATGTCGCTCCTCCCTTGCCCTGGGCTGCCGCTTCTTCCATGAACCTGTCAGTCGCGCTCTTGTAGTATTTGCCGCATTGCCACAGGATCTCAATGCCTTCACAGCCGGGACAACCGTCATTGATCCAGTTCTGGACGGATTTGTTCAATGTCCCGCTTCCGAGGCTTCCGCCGGTAATGAGAATGTGCTTTTTACTGGCGTCAAGGCCGTAATATGTGAGGCCCTCCTCTTTCATCTGCTCTGTCGGCGGCACTATTTCCTTGCGGATCGGATTGCCTGTCATGACTATCTTGTCGGCTGGGAAGAACCTTTCCATGCCTTCATATGCGACACAGATCTTGCCGGCTTTCTTGCCGAGAATCTTGTTGGTCAGCCCCGCAAAACCGTTCTGTTCCTGTATCAATGTCGGGATGCCTGCTCTTTCGGCAGCCATCAGCAGGGGAGCGCTGGCATATCCGCCTACGCCGATTGCGATGTCCGGCTTGAACTCACGGATGATCTTGCCGGCCTTGCATATGCTGGCTATTACCTTGAACGGGGCCTGGAGGTCATTGACGATATTGTGGAGGGTGAGTTTGCGCTGCAGCCCCACAATAGGCAGCCCGATAATCCTGTAACCTGCTGCCGGAACCTTTTCCATCTCCATCTTGCCTTCAGCACCCACGAAAAGTATTTCGCTTTCAGGGCAAAGTTCCTTCATCTTGTTGGCGATGGATATGGCCGGGAATATGTGTCCGCCCGTTCCGCCGCCGCTGATTATGATTCTCAATGCTTTTTTCGTTTCCATCATTCCTCCGTTTTTGGTTCATTTTCCGCCTCGCTGTCTTCAGTCGTGCCGTTTTCTGCGGCTGCAGCGAGTTCCTTCTGCCGGTTCTCTTCCAGGAGCTTGTCCTGGGCCATCCTGCTGACAGACAGTATGACTCCGAATGCGATACTCATTGCCAGAAAAGAGCTGGTTCCGTAGCTTATCATCGGGAGTGTCTGTCCCGTGTGGAAAAACAGTGCATCAGCGTTGACAAGCATATGGAAAAGCGCCTGGCCGGATATCAGAAGAATCAGTCCGGCAATCAGTGTCCTCACATAGCGGTTGTCGCAATATCGCACTATGACAGCTCCCCGGGCAATCAGACTGCCGTACAATATCATTATGAATATGCTGAACAGCAGCCCGTATTCTTCTACTATGAAGGCATACATGTAGTCTTCGTACATCACCGCCACGACATATCTCTGTGTGCTGTTTCCTGGTCCCTTGCCGAACAGGCCGCCTTCGCTTATGGCTATTTTAGCGCTTATCTCCTGCATGTTGTCATCCAGAATGTTCTGGAATTCCAATGTGCCCTGTTTGGTGGCGTGAAGTTCTTTCAGAGGATCGCGGTTCTCCAGTCTGCTTATGACTGTGCCGACCCTGGTGAATAATTTGCCACCGGAAATGTAGTATGTGCCAAATATAAGTGACGCACCTGCGGCCCCGATAAGGATCATCTGACAGATATACTTCTTCTCGAGACCTGCGATTATGGCGGTCAAGAACAGTATCACTCCGATTATCAGTGTGCTGGAAAAGCCGCCTCCAGCTACCATCAGGCACACGAAAGCAATAGGGAATATGATGTAGAAGTAGCGCTCTCCGGTTTCGGTGCCGAGCCACTCGAACTTCAGCTTCTTCGCCAGTTTCTTTGCCAATGTGGTCTTTCCGTCCTTCAATGCCTGCATTGCCCATGCCAGGTACATTATCATGAATACTTTCACGAATTCATACACGTGCAGCTGCAGACCGAAGACTTTGATGACGCGCCATGCGGAATTGATGGGGGCAGCCTCGAAGACTTTCGGAATCTTGAGATGAAGGTTCAGCCAGAGCAGCAGGAATGCGGACAAACAGAAGCAATATCGTGAGAAGAACCAGAATACTCCGACATTGCAGAAATAGTAGATGAGCAGCAAAGCTGTCATGCCGATGCAGATGGTGATCATCTGCTTTACCGCATAATCGATTCTGGAGCCGTGCTCGCTGATGGCCAGCTGGGATGTGGAGGATGAAATCGTCAAGAGTGATATGAAAATGAGTCCGAAGAGAATCACCCAGATGACTTTATCCCCTTTAAGCCGCTCCAGCAGCCCGTTATTTCGTTTCTTTGCAATGCCCATAACCGTTCTGGACTTACAGGTTTCTTACAGCAGCCTTGAACTTTTCGCCCCTGTCCTCATAGCAGGTGAAAAGGTCGAAACTTGCGCAACAAGGACTCAGCAGTACCACATCCCCGTCTTTCGCATAGGATGCTGATACTTTCACTGCCTCGTCAGCAGAGAGTGTGTCCTTCATGTTTTCTTTTCCGACAATGCTTTCGAAGGCTTCGTGGAATTTGCGGTTGTCCTTTCCCATGCATACGATGGCCTTGACCTTCTCTTTCACGAGGTCTTTCAGCACTTCGTAGTCGTTGCCCTTGTCAGTTCCTCCGACAATCCATACTACCGGTCTCGTCTGACATTCGAGCGCATACCAGGCTGCGTCCACATTGGTCGCTTTCGAGTCATTGACATAAAGCACTCCTCCTACGCTGAGAACCGGTTCGAGTCTGTGCTCGATAGGCTCGAAAGTAGAGAGTGAGTTGCGGATTATTTCATTGTCAATGCCGCTTGCCTTGGCGGCGAGCGCAGCGGCCATCGAGTTGTAGATGTTGTGTTTTCCGCCGAGGGCGAGGTCTCTCAAGAAGATGTCGCACTCGTCATCTTCGTATTTTACGACGATGGTGTCATCCTTCAGGTAAGCGCCCTGCTCGACTGTATCTTTCTGAGTGAAAGGCAGTTTCTTGGCTTCGAGCACAATCTTGTCCAGATGGTTGATGGTGATTTCATCGTCTGAGTCGAATATGAAGCAGTCCTCTGGACGGAGATTCCTTACCAGTCTGAATTTGGCTCTGACGTAGTTCTCCATATCGTAGCCATATCTGTCGAGGTGGTCCGGAGTTATGTTCGTGATGATGGCGATGTCCGGCCTGAACTCATAGCAGTTGTCCAGCTGGAAACTGCTGATTTCCAATACGTAGTAGTCGAAATGCTCGGTGGCTACCTGATAGGCGTAGCTCTTGCCGATGTTGCCGCCGAGACCTACGTTGAGTCCGGCCTCCTTGAGCAGGTAGTAGATCAGTGAGGTTGTCGTGGTCTTGCCGTTGCTTCCGGTTACGCATATTTTCTTCGCGGTGTCGTATCTGCCTGCGAATTCTATTTCTGAAATGATATGTATGCCGCTTTCGGTGATCTTCCTGACCATAGGGACGGTGTCCGGAATTCCCGGGCTCTTTATGACTTCATCGGCATTGAGTATCAATGACTCGGTGTGATGGCCCTCTTCGAAAGGAATGTCCCATTCCTTCAGAAGTTCAGCGTGTTCTTTGGCGATTGCTCCCTTGTCAGAGAGAAATACGTCGAAACCTTTCACTTTGGCGAGCACTGCAGCGCCCGCTCCGCTTTCCCCTCCGCCTAAAACTACAATTCGCTTTTTGTTGTCCATATCGTATGATGTTTTTCAATGTTCTAAACTTTCATTCTCGTCAGAGCGGTCGTACCTGCGCGAATTGTTCCGCCATCGTACCCCCGTCCTCCGGACTGCCCCCGGGGGCCATTTCGCTTCCCTCCGGTCGCGGTCGGTAAACCGACTCGTCGTTCTGCTCCTATCGTATTCTGTTTTTCAATGTTCTAAACTTTTCTTCTCGTCAGAGCGGTCGTACCTGCGCGAATTGTTCCGCCATCGTACCCCCGTCCTCCGGACTGCCCCCGGGGGCCATTTCGCTTCCCTCCGGTCGCGGTCGGCAAACCGACTCGTCGTTCTGTTCCTATCTTATGCTTTTTTCAATGTTCTAAACTTTCATTCTCGTCAGAGCGGTGTACCATGCGCGAATTGTCCGCCATCGTACCCCCGTCCTTCGGACTGCCCCCGGGGGCCATTTCGCTTCCCTCCGGTCGCGGTCGGTAAACCGACTCGTCGTTCTGTTCCTATCTTATTCTTTTTTCAATGTTCTAAACTTTCATTCTTGTCAGAGCGGTGTACCATGCGCGAATTGTTCCGCCATCGTACCCCCGTCCTCCGGACTGCCACCGGGGGCCATTTCGCTTCCCTCCGGTCGCGGTCGGTAAACCGACTACCTTATCTTGAGCAAGGCCAGCGTGGCGACTGCCAGTATCAGCCCCACAAGCCAGAACCTCGTCACGATCTTCGCCTCAGGTATCGGGTGGCTCGGCCACTGTATCTTGGCCGGTATCCCCACCTTCTGATAATGGTGGTGCAGCGGTGCCATCCTGAAAATTCTCTGCCCGGTTCCATATTTGATCCTCGTACGCTTGAACCAGAACCGCTGTATCAGCACAGAAAGGCTTTCCACGAAGAAGATACCGCACAGTACAGGGAGCATAAGCTCTTTTCTCAGGAGAATGGCGCTGACACCGATGATGCCGCCGATGGCAAGACTTCCCGTATCACCCATGAACACCTGAGCCGGATAGGAGTTGTACCACAGGAACCCGAACAGGGCGCCTACGAATATCGACATGAATACCGCGATTTCTCCCGTCCCCGGTATGTACATGATATCCAGATAGTTGGAGTTTATGAGGTTGCCGCTCAGCCATGCCAATATACCGAGCACAATGCCCACTATCGCGGATGTGCCCGCGGCAAGTCCGTCCATTCCGTCAGTGAGGTTGGTTCCGTTCGAGCAGGCCGTGATGACTATAACTATCATTATCACATAGATGACCCATTTGCAGTACCATCCCCATTTGCCGCTGAACGGTGACAGCCATTTGTAGTCGAATTCGTGGGCCTTGATGAACGGAAGCGTAGTCTTGGTGCTCTTTATGATATTCTCCATCTTCCATCCGCTCTGGCTGACAATGGTCTCGCTGTCCACATCCACATTCTCGCTTCCCTGCGGCAGATAATGGGTGCTGTCGGCATCAGCTTCAATGCGGACTTTCTCTCTTATTACAATATCGTTGTTGAAGCACACTGTCAGACCGACTATACAGCCCAGTATGACTTGCAGAATGAGCTTTCCTCTTTCGCTCATGCCTTCCTTGTCGTGCTTGAATACCTTTATATAATCATCGGCGAAACCGATTCCGCCACACCATACAGTGGTGAAAATCAGCAGCTGAGTATATATGTTGGTCAAGTCGCAGAAAAGCAGGGCGGACACCAGGATGGCAAGCAGGATGATGACACCGCCCATAGTCGGGGTGCCCTTCTTCTGCATCTGACCTTCGAGTCCGAGATCGCGGATCGTCTCGCCAATCTGCTTTTTCTGAAGCCATCTGATGATTCTCCGTCCGGCGAAGAACGATATCAGCATTGCCGTAACAAATGCAAGCATCGCTCTGAATGACAGGTAGCCCATCAGCCTCTGTCCAGGTATGTCGTAGTCTGACAACAGTTCGAACAGGTGGTAAATCATATCTGCTCCTCCATTGATTTGAATACTTCTTCTACTATTTCCCGCTCATCGAAGTGGAGATGCTCGGTACCTATGATCTGATATGTCTCGTGCCCTTTTCCGGCAAGCAGAATCACTGCTCCCTCCGGTGCGAGAGTTATCGCGGTGCGGATGGCCTCTTTCCTGTCAGAAATGAACAATGCCTTCGCCAATCCTTTCTGGCTGAAGCCTTTGCGTATATCCTCCAATATGTCTTCCGTCTTCTCGGTACGGCTGTTGTCTGATGTCACGAAGATTCTGTCAGCATATTTTTCTGCCACCTGTGCCATCTCCGGGCGCTTGGTCTTGTCCCTGTCGCCGCCGCAGCCGAAAAGGCAGATGATATGTTTTTTCGGGCCAATGTCCCTGAGAGTCTTGAGCACGTTCTCCATCGCGTCAGGAGTATGTGCATAATCAATGATGACAGAGAGCTTGTGAGGCCCGTGCAGAGTCTCCAGACGCCCTTTCGCTGATTCCAGTCTGCTGAGCTGGACCAATGCCTCGTCACGGTCTGCGCCTACGCATATTGCGGCTGTGTAGATGGCGAGAAGGTTGTAGGCATTGTGCTGTCCGATCAGTCTGGTCCATACTTCCTGGCCGTCGATTCTGAGCTGCATCCCGTCGAATCCTTCCTCGATAATCCGGCAAGTGTGGTCGGCGATGCTTCTGCAGGAATAGGTCACGACCTTCGCCTTTGTGTTCTGGACCATTACCATTCCGTTCTTGTCATCGATGTTGGTGATGGCGAACGCGTCTGACGGCAATGTGTCGAAGAACAGTTTCTTGCATCTGAGATACTCTGCAAATGTCTTGTGGTAATCCAGATGGTCGTGCGTGAGGTTGGAGAATATTCCGGCCTTGAATTTCAGTCCGGTAACTCTTTCCTGTTCCATTCCGATGGAACTCACTTCCATAAAGCAGTAGGAGCATCCTTCATCCGCCATCTGGCGGAGCAGGGAATTGATGGTGATAGGGTCAGCAGTCGTGTTGGCCGTCTCCAGACGCCTGTCTCCCACATAATTGGCTATCGTGGAAAGTAGTCCGCATTCATATCCCAGCCCCTTGAACAAGTGGTAAAGCAGGGTGACGGTAGTCGTCTTGCCGTTGGTACCTGTGATTCCTACGAGAGTAAGTTCGCGGGACGGATTGCCATAAAAGTCAGCTGCTGCCATGGCCTCGGCGTGACGGGAATTGGCTACCTGCACAAACGCGATTTCATCTGTGGAGATTTTGCCTTCCATGGCATTGACCTGAGCCTCGAGCTCCTGCCTGTCCTCATACATTATGGCTGTGGCGCCTGCGGAAAGTGCCGAGCCGATAAACCGGTGGCCGTCGCTTGCGTAGCCTTTTACGGCAATGAACATTGACCCCGGTGCTACTTTCCTGGAGTCGCTGCAAATCGCGCTGATTTCCTTTTTCATGTCCCCGCGGCAGTCGATTGCTCCGCAGTTGCCGATTATCTGTTCAAGTCTCATATCTTTCACAATATCATGTCCAGGCCTCTATTCAAGCCTGATTGTAATCTTTTCTCCGGCGGCCAATGTCGAACCTGCGGCAGGGCTCTGGCTCACCACGTGGCCGATTCCCGAATACAGGCATCTGTAACCGTCATTTTCTATCGCGTAGATGGCGTCCATCAGACCGAGTCCTTTCAGGTTCGGAACCTTTCCGTTCTTCGCGGTCCTCGGCGTATCCATGGACATCACCGGCATATCTCCTTCTTTCTCAATCAGTTTGCCCCATCTGCTGTCGGCCGTGTAGAGGTACTCGTTTATCTCGCGCAGAATACGCGCAGGGATGTTTCCTCCATATACGCTGCGGCGTGTCGGATGGGTGTATATTACTGCAATCGCCGAATAGACAGGGTTTTCTGCAGGGAAAAATCCTACGATTGACGCCTGGTATTTTCTCGCCTGGTCAGGTCCTGACTTGTATGAAGCCTTTTTTCCTTTCCCCGCGCTGAAAACGATGTGGGACGTTCCTGTCTTTCCCGCGAAAGTCAGAGGCGCACCCTTCATCTTGCTTGCTGTACCTTCCTTGGCGATTTTCATCAGACCTGCCGTTATGCTGTCTGCCGTAGCCTTTGAACAGATCGAACCGTTCAGCACGGAAGGCCCTTTCTTTTCCTTTACTATTCCGTTCTCCTCGATGTCTTCCACCAGGTAAGGCTTCATCATCTTGCCTTTGTTGGCTATGGCATTGTAGAATGTCAGTGTGTGCAGCGGCGTGACGCTCACGGAGTAGCCGATTGCCATTGACCCGAGAGTGGTCCCGCTCCACTCGCTCCTGTTCTCAGGGGATGGAATATACGGGGATGCAAATCCGTTCAGGTCGAAATCGTAACTTTCACCGAGCTTGTACATGTACAGATTGTCAATGAACTTCTTCGGATTGTCCGTATAGTGGTCCATCGCGAGTTTCCTGAAAATGTAGTTGGAGGAAATCTCGTATCCGTGCAGTACGGACATCGTCTTCTTGTGCGTAGTCCTCTCGTAATCCCGAATGTGGCTGTCTCCGTTCTTTCCCTCGAAATACGGAAGGTTTCCGCCGTTGGTCGCCAGTTCGTCAGAAAGCTTCACCCTGTAGTCTTCCATTACGCTCATCAGGGTGGCAGTCTTGAATACGGAACCTGGCTCTCCGCGACGTCCGATAGCATAGTTGTAGGTTTCGTTCAATGCCCCTGAAGTGCTGTCCCTCACGAGATTGACCATCGCCCTGATGGCTCCGGTCTTCACGTCCATGACTACCACGCAGCCGCCTTCGATCACCGTCTCCTCTTTCAGGTATTTGCGCATTGCATTGTCCGCAATGTCCTGAAGGTCAATGTCAATGGTGGTCCGTATGTCGTATCCGTCTTTCGCATTGACCCAGGAACTGTCCCTGTTGGTAATCTGGCTCTTGTCGCTTCTCTTGGTCCAGCGGTATCCGTCTGTTCCGTGGAGGATGTAGTTGTATTTGCCCTCGAGTCCGATGGCATTGTTCCCGTTGGACTTGTCATTGTCCTTCACATAGCCGATGACCCGTCGTGCGAGCGAGCCGTAAGGGTACTGTCTGGTGTCTTTCTTGGTCACGATGATGCCGCCCTTGTTGCCGCCCTGGTTGAATAGTGGTAGGGCCTTCACTTTCTGCAGCGTCTCATGGTCTATCGTGCCGCCGATTTTCAGGTATTTGTTTCCCTTGTTCCTTTCGTTGAGGATGGTGGCTCTCCAGTATTCGCTGCTCTTGCCGTAGATGGCATACAGTCCCTTGGCAAGGTCGGCGACTGATGCTCTCCACTCCTCTTCGTGCTCCTCTCCATGCTTGTCAATCAGCTTCCCGTGTTTGTCTCTGGCAGAAAATTCCTCTTTCCTGACAGTACAGTCCATATAAACCTGGTACATAGGTACGGATATGGCCAGCAGTCTTCCGTCAGATGACAATATGGCTCCTCGAGTAGGTTCCGCCACCACTTTCCTGCTCTTTGCGCGGAAAAATTTCAGGTAAGGGTCGCTGTCAATGAAGTTGCACTGCAGGTACACGATCCGTGCTGCAATCCATATGCAGGTAACACAGAATATCACGTACATTACTCTGAGGATATTGCTTTCTCTCTCTTTGTTCTCTTTCATAGCCGTCTCCTCATCAGTTTTTCTCTTTGGCATCCAGCCTGTCCGCCGGTTTTACCGGGAAACCCACTGTGGAATTCTTTTCCTTCAGGAGTTCCGATGCGGTGGACATTCTGCCCATCTTGGCGAGCTGCACCATCTTTTCAGTGTGGTAGATTTTGAGCTCGTTGAGGACTGCCTTGTTCTTCTCCACACGCCCGAACGTCCCTTCAATGCCGATCTTGACCAATATCATCAGCCATACCATCAGAAACAGGGCAGTGTAAGACAAGAAGTATTTTACTGCACCCAGTCTTACCAGCAGTTCGCCGCGGAGGGAATCTATTACGAAGTCCTTCAATTTCTTTCCGAAGTCTCTCAGTTTCATATCATTGCCCCTCCTTGACTCTTTCCGCTACCCGGAGTTTCGCGCTTCTCGCCCTCGTGTTGGATGCGATCTCGCTTTCCTGCGGCAGCACAGGTTTTCTTGTCAATGATTTGAACGGCGCGAGGATGTTTCCGTAGAAATCCTTCTTCACCTCGCCCTGGACATTGCCGGTCTTGATGAAGTTTTTCACCATCCTGTCTTCGAGCGAATGATAGGTGATGACTGAAAGGATACCGCCTTCTTTCAATGATTCAGCAGCCCCGGACAGGAACTTTTCCAGTGAACGCATCTCGTGGTTTACCTCTATGCGAAGCGCCTGATATATCTTGGCGAGCACCTTGTGGCTCGCAAATCCGGGAAGTGCGGGCTCTATGGCCTTGTCAAGTTCTCCTGTGGTGCGGATTTCTCCGGCATTGCGTGCGGAAACTATCAGGCTTGCGATTTTTCTGGCATTGTCCACTTCGCCGTACAGTCTCATTATCCGTTCAATGTCCGTCTGCTCATACTTGTTCACGATTTCTGCTGCTGTCAATGCAGCCTCGGTATTCATCCTCATGTCCAGCGGGGCGTCGAACCTGAATGAAAAGCCTCTCTCCGCTGTGTCGAACTGGTGCGAAGAGACCCCGAGGTCTGCAAGAATGCCATCCACTTTGGCGCATTCCTGCAGGTCGGATGATGATGCGTCGAATTCTCCGACAGCACCTTCCAGCGTCTTGGACATTACGAAATTGTGAATGTATCTGAAGTCGGCGCGGATGAGAATCAGTCTCGGATCATTGATCCTGTTGCCTATCGCGTCGCTGTCACGATCGAAGGCGATGACTCTTCCCGATGGAGACAAGCGTGAAAGAATCTCAGCGGTATGTCCACCGCCTCCGAATGTGGCATCTATGTATATTCCTGAAGGATTGGTGATTAAGGCTGAAACGCTCTCGTCCAAAAGCACCGGTGTATGATATTCTGACATTGCTCCTGTTTTACTGCTGAGAGATCTTCTCGGCAAGAGCGATGTACTGATCGTTGGAAATGCGACTGGCCTCGAATTTCTCCTTGGCCCAGATTTCGATCTTATAGTCGTTGCCAGAGAACACAACCTCCTTGGTTACACCAATTGATTCCAATAGCTTTTTGGGAATCGAGAGTCTGCCGATCTTGCCGTCAGGCTCGGCTACGGCTCTGTCTCTCATATATTCTCTCCAAAAAGCGGCGTGCTCCCTGTTGAACATGTTGAGTTTTGATTTGACTTCCATGCTCTGTCGCTCCCACTCTTCATAGGTGTACATTTCGAGGCAGTCCTCGAAGATGTCCTTCTTGAGAACGAAACGCATGTCTCCTTCGGCAGGCAATACCGACTTGAACGCCGAAGGAAAAACAATTCTTCCTTTGTCGTCTGTCTTTGCGGTATATTCTCCGATGAATGTCATCATTTCAAATATCGGTAATAGGGTTTCACGCTTTCAGGCCGGGCTGCTTCACTTGACGGTTCGACTCGTGCAGGGATACAGTCCGCCCTTTCCTCGCAAATATAGTGAAACTTTTACAATTTATTCCACTTTCTTCCAATTTTTTACACTTTACGTGAAAAATGATTTCCGGTCATTCATCGGAAGTGGCCGGATGTTACGGAATATTGACGGATATTCTTCAAAAGTTGCTATATTCGCCATATGAGGCGCGAGATCCTTCCTGGCCAGTCTCACTGTCTCTTAAAACAACTTCTCAATAAACAGAATGATTATGGAAAATGCAGTTTTGGATGCGATAAAGGGTCGCAGAAGTATCAGAAAGTACAAGGCGGAACAGATTACCGATGACGAATTGCAGACTGTTCTTGAGTCCGGAACATATGCCCCGACCGGAAAAAATCTCCAGTCTCCGTTCATTGTGGCAGTCCAGTCCCCGGAACTTGTCGGGCGTCTTGTAAGGATGAACGCGGAAATCATGGGCAAAGAGGGAAATCCTTATTACGGAGCGCCTACGATAGTCCTGGTTTTTGTTCCGCTTCCGGAAATCAACAAGAATGCCGTTCAGGACGGCTCTCTGGTCCTCGGCACGATGATGCTCGCCGCCCACTCCATAGGTCTCGCTTCATGCTGGATAAACCGTGAGAGGGAAATGTTCTCAACTCCTGCAGGCCAGTCGCTTATGCGTGAGCTGGGTGTGCCGGAAGGCTACATGGGAATTGGAGCATTGTCCTTAGGCTATTCTTCCATCCCGCTCCCGAAGCCTCTCCCGCGCAAAGAGAATTACTACAAGGTGGTAAAATAGTGTTAAATCCCCCTAAAGGTTCAATCCCCCTAAATGTGTTTTCATTGGGACTCTGTCATGTCTCAATCCCCCTAACCCCCTTTCCAAGGGGGCACATCAGGGCCTACGGGCTTTCCATCGCCGCAAAGGCAGCCCTGCCCGCCAGCTTCGGCCCGGCATCTGATGATGCCCTGTTAACCCTTCGGACTGTGCTTTTTCGCTTGCCTAGTCTTGAAAAAGTTTACCGATGTTGAATATGATGCGTAGCACGTAATTGACTATGTATCAGCGTTTTAATCGTTTTTTTTAGAGTTACCGAAATTCCAACTCTGATTTTGGCTAAATACTTGATATTTAGCTATTTGCAGGTTGCGCTACATGTGTCAGGCAGCAAGGTTGCCGCTGTGGGGACTTGCTTATCTCAATCTCCCCGACCCCCTTTTCAAGGGGGCGATCAGGGCCTCCGGGCTTTCCATCGCCTCATGGCTTTCCCTGCCCGCCGACTCCGGCCCGGCATCTGAAGATGCCTTGTTAACCCTTCGGACTGTGCTTTTTCGCTTGCCTAGTCCTGAAAAAGTTTACCGATGTTGAATAATATGCGCAGCACGTAATTGACTATGTATCCGCGTTTTAATCGTTTTTTTTAGAGTTG
>ULPT01030220.1_pt1 | contig 46209 bp, 34 predicted proteins | sample 1953751 | NCBI WGS metagenome assembly ULPT01 (sample SAMEA4835636, study PRJEB28245) | human gut metagenome | biome: gut microbiome; material: fecal sample | place: Denmark | collected 2008 | reverse complement strand
AAACCACTAATCTTTGATTTGGAAATCGATTTCACCAGCCCCATTTGCTTTCAGATACTTGTTGCACTTCTTAAAACAATCCGAGCAGAAGAAGCCTCGGTTCGCCGATAAAGGAGACGGATGGCTGGTCTTGATAATACAGGCTTTCGGATTCTTAATCCTTTCTGCTTTGCTCTGGGCATATTTGCCCCAGAGCATATAGACAATCGGTCTATCAAAAGTATCAATCCTCTTAATCCTATCATCCGTAAAGGTCTGCCATCCAAGCCTGGAATGGCTGTTTGGTTCTCCTTCCGTGACCGTCAAAGAAGCATTGAGAAGCAATACGCCTTGTTTTGCCCAGTCATCCAAGCATCCGTTCTTAGGAATCGGATATCCGTATTCATAGAACAGTTCCTTATAGATATTAATCAAGGATTTTGGAAGAGCCGTATTCGGATTCACAGAGAAAGCAAGTCCGTTTGCCTGTCCCGGATTATAGTAAGGATCCTGTCCGATGATGACACAGCGGATGTTGCTAGGAGAAGTAAGCTCCAAGGCATGGAAAACCTTGTTATAAGGTGGAAAGACCGTTTCTGTCCTATAGAGATCACTGACCTGCTCAACGAGTTCCTGATAATAAGGCTTCTCTTTTTCCTGTTGCAGAAGCGAATTCCATTCTCCTGGAAACAAGCTCAGACTGTTTTTAATCTCTTCCTTCGTCATGTTTTTCCTTTTCCTTTGATTTCAGCTCATTCTTTTTCTTCTCGAAATCAAGGATATCCTTAATTAAAGAATACCCTAATACAATTACGGCAATACCAGCTAAGGGAATCGGTATCACCGCATAGATCTTCCAATGGTAGATATAAGCTAACGCAAAAGAAGCAGCCAGCAAAACCAAGGCGCCAAGAAACGCCCAGACAGAAGGATGTTCTTGTAATCTGAATTTCATGTTTCTCTCCTCACTGCTTTCATTATATCGAAGCAGAGAAAGAAGAGAAAAAGAAAAGAGGCAAACTGCCTCTTTCTATACTACTTCTTATTGTTGAACCACTGGGTCTGGATGAAATCCAGAGTATCGTCAAGATTTTCTTCTTCCCTCGTTGCAATAGCAAAGAGATAAGAAGGCATCGGAAAAGATTTCTGTTCATCGAACTCAATCTCAGATCCGAGTTCTCCGTTTCCTTTGACGATATAGTATTTGTTATCGGCAAGAACCAGTACTTTGCCGCCTTTCGTCCTAACAACATTGCCTTTAGTCATAAATCAAATCCTCCATGATAAGTTCCGCTTCTATTATAGTTGAGAAATCAGAAAGACAAAAGTTCTTATTCTCGGTTTTGTACTGAAAACGATAACATACATACTGAAGTAATTCCTTATTCATAAGAGTTTTCTCATTTGGCACATATTAGAGGTTAGTTCTATGCTATACTTTAGTAATTGTGTGAGGCACATCATCATGTATCAAGAATTACAAAAAGGCTGGATTGAAGTTATCTGCGGACCAAGGTTTGCTGGAAAAAGCGAAGAACTAATTCGAAGAGTGAAAACCTTATCCTATGCGAATCAGAAAATCATGGCATTCAAACCCGCCATCGATAATCGCTACGATAAAACAGCTATCGCATCACACAATGGTGCAAAATGGGAAGCTTATGCCGTAAAAACAGTCGATGACATTGCAAAAACCGTCACGAAAGACACCCAAGTCGTTGCCATCGATGAAGTTCAGTTTTTCGGTGAAGATGTAGCAGATCTCTGTAATCATTTCGCAAACAGGGGTAGGCGTGTCATCGTTGCCGGATTAGACATGGATTTCCGTGGAGAGCCATTTGGTCCAATGCCAAAGCTCTTAGCACAGGCAGAAATTGTAACAAAACTGACGGCGGCTTGTACCGTCTGTGGTTGTGCTGCGACACGGACGCAGCGTCTCGTAAACGGATCTCCTGCCCACTATACAGATCCCGTTATCAGGGTTGGAGCAAAAGAATCCTACGAAGCACGTTGCCGGAAACATCATCAGGTACCAGGAAAACCAGAGGATAAATTCGAATGTTAGTAAAAAAGCCTAAGAAAAAAGAAGAGACGACGGAAATCGATAGGCTCAATCCTCTTTCGGATGAACTAAGTCAGAACCCAGCTGAGGTCAAACCAGGTCTAGACGTAAAGCAAATTCCACAGGAAGTAGAACGCTACAATCCGGATTTAAACAGGGGTCTGACCAATGAGCAGGTCCTTAAACGCAGGGATGATCCACATCATCTCGTGAATAGTGTTAAGGACAATTCCAAGACTGTCTGGCAGATTATCCGAGAGAACGTCTTCACGTTTTTCAATAGGCTTCTTATTGCTATTGCAATTGCACTCATTGTAGTTGGACATTGGCAGGAGCTTACCTTTCTCGCTATCGCTATCGTTAACACTTTGATCGGTATTATCCAAGAGCTGAAAGCAAAGAAAACAATTGCAAAACTCAAACTGATTTCCAGTGAAAATGTTAAGGTCATCCGCTCCGGAAAAGAATCCGGAATCAATGTCAATGATCTTGTCTTAGACGATATTTATGAAATTAAGAACGGAGATCAAGTCCCAACGGATTCTCTTGTCAGGGATGGAAAAATCGAAGTCAATGAATCCTTGCTGACAGGTGAATCCCTTCCGATAAAGAAACGGATAGGCGATAAGATATTCGCTGGCTCCTTTGTTGTCTCTGGCTCCTGCAAGGCACAAGCTGTTTTAGTCGGTGAATATAACTATGCTTCTTCGATTCAGAACAAAGCAAAAATCAGGAACAAACCAAAATCCGAGCTTCTTCGTTCCTTGAACTCCATTATTAAGGTCATTTCCTTGATTATCATTCCTCTTGGCGTCTTGACGTTCGTCACTCAGTTTTTAAACAATTCCCATCAAGGCCTCGATGCCTGGAACTTAGTCGGAAACACAATTTCCGCAACAGCCGGAAGTATGGTCGGAAGGATTCCAGCCGGAAGGTACCTGCTTGTCTCTGTCGCCTTAGCAAGTTCCGTTGTCCATCTTTCCAAGAAGAACAGGATGGTCCAAGACATCTATTCTGTAGAGAGGCTGGCCCGTGCCAATACACTCTGCCTCGATAAGACCGGAACTTTGACCGATGGTACAAGGAAAGTCGATGAAAGGCTACTGATTGACGGAACCTACAATAGGGATGATCTTGTCGGCTCTTATCTCAGCGCATTCCAGGAAAACAACCAGACTTCCATTGCTCTCTCCCAGCGCTTCCCGCTGAAGAACACTTACACAAGTATCAATAAGCTTCCGTTCTCCTCTTCCCGTAAATATTCTGCCGTTGAATTCAAGGATATCGGTACCTTCATTCTCGGAGCCCCGGAATACCTCTACAAAGGAAGAGATAAAACAAGGACCTCCTATATTGAAAAGAAACAGCAAGAAGGATATCGTGTCGTCAGGATCTGCAAAGTCGATGGCCAAATCAGGGAAGACGGCGTCAAAGGAAAGATTTCTCCGATTGCGGTTTTCACTCTAGAAGATCACATCCGTGAACAGGCTCCGGAAACCATTAAATGGTTTACGGATAACGGAGTCGATATCAAAATCATCTCTGGTGATAACCCTCTGACCGCGAGTGAGATTGCAAAGAAATGCAAAGTCCCAAACGCGGAAAAGTGTGTCTCCTTAGAAGGACTATCTGATATCGAAGTATCCCAGATTGTCGATAAATATACTGTCTTCGGACGTGTCACTCCGGAACAGAAGGCCTTGATTATTCAGACATTGAAGAAGCAAGGAAAAACTGTCGGAAGGACAGGCGATGGTGTCAATGACATCTTAGCAAGGAAAACAGCGGATTGTTCTGTTGCCATGGCAAATGGATCTTCTGCAGCACGGAATGCAGCCCACAGGGTTCTCCTTGACTCGAACTTTGCTTCTAGGCCGGCAGCTGTCGGAGAAGGACGCCGTGCTGTCAATAACGTCCAGCGCTCTAGCGCTTTATATCTGAGGAAGACAAGGTTCACAATTATCTTCACTATCGTCGTCTTATTCACCTATGTCAATAACGGACATGGTATCGATTATCCTTTCACTACAAAGAATAGGTTGATTCTAGAATCCGTCTGTATCGGACTCTCCTCCTTATTCCTTGCCCTTCAGAAGAACGAAAGCGTGATTACCGGTCACTTCATTCGAAGCACACTCCAACGTGCGATTCCAGCCGCTATCTTAATGGTAGTTGTTCTTGGTTTGAATTACATTCTTGCCTATTCCAGTAATTTCTTAGAGCTGGAATGGTACTCAAATGGTATCAGGACAAGCAATAGCCAGTTCAGGTTCACAACATTCAACGTAGTGTCTCTTGCCATTGTCGGTCTATCCATGTCTTTCAATTGCTTCTCTCCAATGGTACCTTTGAAAGAACATTGGTATCGTGGGTTAAGGTTCTTCATTGTATTTGTCGTCTTCAACTTTGCCGTCTTTGTTCTTCCGTTTATTCCGACTGGAGATTCCAATAGGGCTGTTTCTCTCATCGGAATCGACTTCCGCTACAGGAGTAAGACAAGGTGGCTAAGGTTAGGTATCTATGCTGCAGGATCTATTTCCTGGATCAAAGCTCTTAGGTACGTTTTCAACTTTAACTTCAAAGAAAAGAAATCAGTTCCAGAAAAGAAAGATAAATGAATTCTTCTCTGATTTACGGAGCGATCATCGGCGATATCTATGGTTCCGCCTATGAATTCTCCTCCCATCCAAACGAAAAAGCACCCTCCTTTCATTCCCCTCTCTTATTCGATAACAGGGATTATACCGATGACACAGTAAGGACAAGGGCGGTTCTCTCCGCACTGGAACAGAAAACAGACATCGCCGCTACAAGGCGCTCTTTTGCCAAGAAATATCCTCCCAAAAAAGGTGGATTCGGAAGCAGATTCCAAGAATGGCTAGACCATCCTAATAGGGGTCCTTATCATTCCTATGGAAACGGAGCAGGTAGGCGGATATCGCCTGTCAGCTACTTTTCCTCTTCCTTAGAAGAGTGTGACCAGCTTGCCTTTTCCATTACTTCTCTGACTCATGATTCCAGAGAAGGAATCAAGGCAGGATGCCTCATTGCGGATTTGATTTATATCGCATTAAACGGATACAGCAAAGAACAAAGGAAAGACTTTGCACTTTCCTATTATCCTGGTTTTCTTTCCTTCCAGTTTGATGTTCTGCACGAAACCTATATTCATACCGCTAAAGCAGAAGACAGCGTCCCAGAGGCTTTATTCTGTTTCTTCCAGACCCATAGTTTCCGAGAATGTCTTCATAGTGTCTGCTATATCGGAGGAGATGCCGATACCATCGGAGCCAGGAGCCTTTCTATAGCATCCGCCTATTACAAATCCATTCCACAAGAATATCTTTCCTTTGCAGACTCCAAGCTTCCAAAAGAATTCATTTCTTTATTAAGACAAGCACCTTGTAAAACAAAGGAAACGAGTCCGCTTCCGATAGCAGAAAGAATAAAAAGACTCCCTTCTTACTTAAAAGCGGTAAAACAAAGCTGATTCTTCCTATTTCTAGACAAGAAAGCAAAAAATTCCTTGCATTAGAAAAAGCAAAGCAATATAATTAACAAGCGCTAGAAATAGCTAGTTGGATCTTTAGCTCAGTCGGTAGAGCAACTGACTCTTAATCAGTGGGCCAAGGGTTCGAGTCCCTTAAGATCCACCAGAAACGAAACGTCCAGGCAACTGGACGTTTTTTCTTTTTCCTATCTGGAATGAAAGAATGCCATCAAAAAAGGTTACCCGCAAAAGTAGGGCAACCTCTTTTTTATTCTTTTTCTTCTTCGGATGGTAAGAGCCCGACTGAATCAATAATCGGAAGAGAGAGAACAATTCCCCTTCCTTTTGTGGACAGACCAGCATCCTCATAGATCTGCTTCCTGACCTTATCCTTAATCTCACTGTCAACGACAATAAAAACAATCTCTTTTTCCGGTTGAATGGAGATACCATAAGCCTCGACAAGCTTAGGGTTCGCAGTTCCACGGGCACCCGTGATGGTTCCGCCTCTGGAGCCTGCTTTTCTGGCAGCTTCCCTGACTAAATCCGTATTTCCTTTGTTGACGATAGCGAGAACAAGCTCTTTATTTTTCTGGGTTTCCATTTTCCTTCTCCCTGACATGATTATAATCGGATAAGAACTTATAGACAGCAAGTGAACTGACAGAATCAATCGGTGCTGCAAAGGCAACACCTTTGGCAGCCTGCGAAATCTTGAAGCGGTCAGAGGCAATCTTCTTCCTCTTCTCTAATAAATCATAGCGGCAGATTGTCCTGACAATTTCCTTCTTCCTACTATCAGCACCAAGAATATTCCTGACTTCCTGTGGCGGCATCGAATGAGCAAAGAGAACAAGACTCCTAGAGGCACCTGCCTTGTTATAGGCATCCACGAAGTAATTGGCTTGATTCCGGCCAACTACTGTGAAGAAAAGAATCAAAGGAGATACTTCGTTCTGTTTCTCGAAGGGGACTTCCCCGCTGTCTTTTTTCTTTACGAAGATTTTCTTTTTCTTCTTGAAAATCATTTTGCAGCCTCCGTTTTCTTCTCCCAGGAGATATGGACAATCTGACCATCATCTTCTTCACCGATTGTCTTAAGTGCTTTCGCATAGAGATGCTTCTGCTTCCTCGTTGCAAAGACACCAACAAGCTCAACAGCGATAATCGGCCTTGTTGCCCTAATGCCGACAACACCGAATCCGTTTTCCATGACCAGTTGACCAAAGTTAGCCTCATTCTGATAGAGATAAGCCGTATATCCGATAAACCTAGGCATAAAGAAGCAGCTAGCCATCGTACCAGTTGCAACACCAGCAGCATCAATCGAGATACCCACATAGATTTCCGGTGTGAGGAACGATAGACCAAGTGCAATCAAATAAAGAACCGCAATGACAACGACAAAGGAAATCGAGAAGTGGACACGGATAATATTAATCAGAATCGCACCCGCCGTTGCGGAGCAGAGAGCAAGATAAATCGTCCGATGGGAGATTGCACCACGGCTGACTTCACTGACATTCTCAGCTAAAACATGGACAGCCGGTTCCGCAAGCCTTGCAATAAATCCGCTTAGGCCACCCCTGATCAAGAAGAGCCATATCTGACTTGGAGCCGAAGCAAAATACTTGCCCAGCTGGACAGCAGCCGGCCTTAAGCCAGATTCAGCGCCCAAGAAGAAAAGAACGAGTCCGATAAAGTCATAGACAAAGCCAATGACAACCGAACCTAATGCTTTTCCTTTGATTTTGGCGTAGAAATTAAAGATCACAAAGAAAGCCCTGATAGGAAGCCTTGAGATGATCACGTTCTTCCTCGATTCGAGGAAGTTGGCAAGATAAAGTTTTCCCATATCGAGATAGGTAGGAATCGTATGCCTGATCGAATCCGTTCCGTTGACAAGGTTCCTCTTCTTGGCTAAGACATCCTGAATCGAAAGGATGCCCTTGTCCTGCCTAAGCAAAGAGAAAATCCTGCAGGCTAAGACCGTTCCTAAAGAGCAAAGCCCGGAAAAACCAAAGGAATCATCCTCTGCTTTTTCTCCGCCAAGGGTAGTAGCAACGCCGACACCCCTAGAGATAATGAAAGGAACCGTCACAACGCCGGTTGTCCTTCCACCGGCATCAAAACAAAGAGTAAAGAAGGACTTATTTGCCCTGCATCCTAACAGGAAGACAAGTCCATAGCCGATGGAAAGCCAGTATTTCCTGCTCTTATCAAAGACAATACGGAGAATTCCAATCAAAAGGAAAACACCAACACCAGCTGCCGAAATCCTAATCAAGGGCCAAGAAGGTCCGTTGGGTGAAATTCGACTTGCTAAAACAGAAAGATCCGGTTCTGCCCTTGTGGCAAGGAAACCCATCAACAGAGCAACAACAAGTAGCATGACTAAGCTTTTCCGCTTCGTCAAAGTCGTTCCGACAACTTCTCCAATCTTAGCAATGGATTTATCGACGCCTAAGGAAAAGAAGGTCGTTCCAATAATCAATGGAACAGAAGACAAAAGAAGAGATAAAGTAACAGGACCGAATTTTCCTCCGTTTGTTCCTTCAAAGGAAAAGCCAGGAATAGAAAGACCAAAAACAAGAATCAGGATAATCCTAGGGAAAATAGCCCTTAAGGATTCCTTGAACTTACTGAAAATAGCCTGTTTCATATCTGTGTTTCGTCTTCCTTTCCTCAGGGGAGCGACGAAAGAGAGGAATAAAAGATGGGATTAGTCGCGTGCCTGATATAACGGCTTGTTGTCGGATTGAGTGTTCCTCGGAGGACAGATTTTATTATTAGCAAAAACAATACGCCTTAGGACACCGGCAATCAGGACCCTATACCTATACTGAGGAGACCTGAAGCCGAGGATCCTTGCAATAAGAGACGGAGTGAATGTCCTAGCAGCAGACTCTTTCAATGCATGATAGAAGTTCGTATCACGATAAGCAGAAACCTTACGACGATGCCTTAAGAAGAGGATGAGTGCGCCAAGAAGGATAAGACCGCCGACAATACCAGAAGCAATGGCAATATTTAACCAAGTTGACTGGATGGTTGCTTTCCGTCCGGAAGCATGGGCAAAGCTGACAAATCCCTTATCGTAGATATCGTTGATGTTCGAATAATCTTTGCTGATAGCGGCATAGAAAGTATCACCTTTCTTTGCGCCGATTCCTTCTAATCCTTCCGAGACATTGCCCTGATAGGTAGCAGACCTCTGAGTAACGGATTTTGTAGTCTGAAGTGCGAAGAATCCAACGTTCCTGAAATCCTGACCAAGAAGAAGGAAAGAATGCGGATAACGGCCGAGTTTACCGTCTTTGTCCCTGTCAAGAATAACAGAGGAGATGAAGTTATTCAGATAAACAGAATAGTTTTCTTCGGAAGAGCTGAGTTTCGGGAAGTAGTAAGCTTCTAAGAAAGTAGTCTGTTCGGTTTCGTATTCGACAGTAGTAGAAGCAGAACTCTGGGAAACGCTCGGTTTGTTCCTGTTTCCAGTGTTCTTCACACCAATACAATCGAAATAGTATTCGTAGCTCTTATTTGTGAAATTCTTAATATAGGCACTAGCATCCTGAGCGGAAGAATCATTGTAATTTCCGCGGAAAAGAGGCTTGATGTTATTCTGGAGGCAATATTCTGTATTCCAGGTTGCTTCCGGAGAAGAAGCGCCATATCCGGAAAGAGAGTCCCTATCTAAGACAAGCTTTCCATCGCTGCTTTCGGCAACTTTGATGGACTTGAAATAATCTTCCTCGTTGATGACATGCTTTAAGGCTTTCGTGACTTCATAATTGGAAGTAGCTGCCAGAGCACCTGCTGCATTGGATTTGTATCCAGAAGTCAGCCTTGGAATCCAAACGAGGAACACCGATAAAACGGTGATAACCAAGAACCAATACCAAGGCCTTTTACGGCTTTCAATCGCAGCCTGATTGGAATAAAGAGACTTAAAGATGGTTACAAAAGCAACCTTTGCTTTCTTCTTGGTTTTGACATTCTGAGAATTGATATTTTTCTTGTTACCCATGTGATTACCTTCTAAATTCGGTAGTGTTAATAACTACAGCATTATATTATCTAATAAAGTACGTTTTTTTACAACATTAGCAAGGGTAAAAGAAGGCATTTCAAAGATTTCAGCAGACAGAAACAGAAACCAAAAAGAAAGAAGGAAGAAAATGAAAAGAAAAAGTATCAAAAAATCCCTTTGTTATCGGCATTTTTAATAAGCAACCCCTAAATTTTTCAAAGTCGGAACATGTATTTCTTCGTTTCTCTGATTGTTTTTTCAGCAATTCTCAATTATAATTGTCGTACAAGTTTTGGAGGAAACAATTGTATGGCTAAAGAAAGATCTACTCCCCGTTACATTAAGATTGCGCAGGACGTCTGCGGAAAGATCCTTACTGGTGAATACCCAGAGGGAACACTCTTAAAAGGACGTTCTATCTTAGGTGCTGCTTATGGCGTCTCTCCGGAGACTGTTCGTAAGGCACTCAACATCCTTGAAAAGGAAAAAGTCGTCTCTTCGAAGCGTGGTGTCGGTGTCTTTGTTGATTCTGTCTTACATGCTCAGGAATTTGCCAATAAGTGGAAAGCAGAGACCCAGATCAAGGACAAATACGCTAACCTTGAGAAACTCTTAATCGAGCAGAAAGATCTTCAGACTAAGATCAATGAAGCTATCGATGACAGGAAAGATTCTTTCACCTTCCAGACCACCGAAGCTGTCAAATTCTCTAGTGTTGAAATCCCGCAGAACAGCTGGATCAACGGAAAGACTGTCGGCGAAGTCTACTTCTGGAACTACACCGAAGCAACCATTGTTGCTGTTGTCGGTTCCGATAACATCACCAAACAGTCCGTCGGTCCGGACTTCGTTCTCCACGCTGGCGATAAGCTCATCTTCGTCGGCAAGGATAACCTCACCTATGACCGCGTCTTATCCTTCCTCACCTATGGTGTTATCAACCAGGGTGAAAACGCCTAGTATCGAATAGTAGAAACGATGCCTCCCTCCTTTTGAGGGAGGCATTTTGTTTAACCAACAAACAAGGAGTTTAATATGACCACTGTTTTTCTCATCCTAGGAGTAATTCTGTTCATTATTGTCTTAGTTATTGTCCTAATAGCGGCGCTGGTTTCCGTAATTCACAATAAAAAGGAAAGAGAGAAAGACGGGGAAGAGCAGCTTGAAATTCCTCATCACAAAAAAGAAAGTCAACAAGAGATAGCAGGCGAAGAAGGAGAACAAGTCGTAGCCTCAAGGTGTGAAGAAATCTGCAAGGAATACGAAGGTGGCTTATTTAATTCTTTTTGCTTTTGTGACAGCAGAGGATACTCATCCGAAATAGATCATATCGTTATTACTCGGGGTGGCATCTTTATTATTGAAACAAAGAATTGGAGTGGAATCCTAGAAGGAAATTCATCCGATGAAACCTGGTTACAAACAAAACCAAACGTAGACCAACAAAAAGAAGTCAAGAACCCGATTCTTCAAAACGAAAAACACATCCAGCATCTAAAACATAGGTTCCAAACAAACCCGCCAAAAAGGACTTCAAGGATTGTCTTCTCTGGAAGCGTAACATTAGAGGTAGACGATAACCGCTTGTTTACAGTCCAGTCCGCTCAAGAGTTTATTCAGCAGAAAACAGAAGAAGCCCATTATAGCAGGAAGTATGTGGAACGGATTTATAATCAGCTTCAAGACATCCTGAACCACTATGGAATCACAAAAGAAGAACATTTGAAAAACATTCAAGAGAGGAACAGGTATCAATAGAATATAGTTCTTTCCGAAATCAAAAACGGCTTCCCGGATAAGAGAAGCCATTTATTTTTACTTAGACTTCTTGTTGTCGATTGCAGCAGCAATCAATCCCTTGAAGAGCGGATGCGGATGATCCGGACGGGATTTGAATTCCGGATGAGCCTGAGTTGCAACGAAGAACGGATGAGACGGGATTTCAATCCTCTCAACAATATGCTGATCCGGAGAGAATCCAACCGGAACAAGTCCAGCCTTCCTGAAAGCCTCACGATAATCGTTATTGACTTCATAACGATGACGATGACGCTCAGAGATATTTTCTGTTCCATAGAGTTGATAAGACTTCGATTTCGGATCGAGGTGGCATGGATAAGCACCAAGACGCCTCGTTCCGCCTAAGTTCTTAACAGAATTCTGCTCTGGCCTTAAAGCAATAACCGGGTGCCTGGTCGAAGAATCAAATTCGGTGGAATTTGCATCGCTGAAGTGTAAGACATCCCGTGCGAACTCAATGATAGCAGTCTGCCTACCAAGACAGATTCCTAAGAACGGCATCTTATGCTCGCGGGCGTATTTGATAGCCTCAAGCCTGCCTGGAATACCGCGGGATCCAAATCCACCCGGAACAAGTAAGCCATCCGAATCCTTCAGGATGGAGTCTACCGTTTCCGGAGTGACCTCTTCCGATTCGACCCAATTGATTTCGACTTTCTTATTGTAGAACCAACCAGCAGCTTTCAAAGCTTCGTTGACAGAGATATAGGCATCATGAAGAGCCCTGTATTTGCCAACCCTAGTGATCTTAATCTTCTCTTTCGAAGATTTAACCTTTTTGACCCTAGCTTCCCATCCAGCAAGATTCGGTTCCGGTGCCGGAATATGAAGAGTCTCACAGACAGCCTGTGCAAGATGCTCTTTCTCTAAGACAAGAGGAAGTTCATAAACGCTCTCCACATTGAGGTTCGGAAGAACATGAGACGGCGGAACATTGCAGAAGAGGGAAAGCTTGTCAATCACATTGTCCGGAATCTCGTATTCACTACGGCAGACAATGATATCTGGCTGAAGTCCCATAGACTGAAGAGTCTTAACTGCCATCTGTGTCGGTTTCGTCTTAAGTTCATCACTTGCATGAAGATACGGAATCAGAGAAACCATGACAATACAAACGTTTTCACCACCGATTTCGTGGCGGAACTGCCGGATGGCTTCAAAGAAAGGCTGGGATTCAATATCGCCAATCGTGCCACCGATTTCAACAATCGTGATTCCAGTTTCATCGGTCTTGAAATTTCGATGGAAGCGGGATTTGATTTCGTTTGTCACATGAGGAATGACTTGAACAGTTCCTCCTCCGTAATCGCCATGACGTTCTTTGGCAAGAACCGTTTCATAGATCTTACCTGTCGTGACATTGGAATGCTTATCGAGTTTTTCATCAATGAAACGCTCGTAATGTCCGAGATCAAGGTCGGTTTCAGTGCCATCATCGGTAACGAAAACCTCACCGTGCTGGATTGGAGACCTGGTTCCAGGGTCAACGTTCAGATACGGATCAAACTTCTGCCTAGTAACCTTGTAGCCACGGGCTTTGAGTAAACGTCCAAGACTAGCAGCAGTAATTCCCTTTCCCAATCCAGAAATGACGCCGCCTGTAACGAAAATGTACTTTTCCATATCGAATGCCTATCCTTTCTTTTCTATATTTTTATTGTTTTCCGCAAAATAGAGAATGATGCTCTTCCGGGTAATGATACCCATGAAGATTCCGTTTTCATCAAGAACAGGAACAAAGTTCTGATTGATTGCAAGATGAAGAAGGTCGTTCCTGTCCGCATCGAAGCGAATGGATTCCATGGTTCTCCGACAGGAAACCAAGGATATTGGCGCTTCTTCTGCGTTCTTGTAATTCCAGTTTCTTTCGTTCTTGATAAACCAAAAAATATCGCCTTCCGATATTGTACGGACGTATTTCCCGTCCTTAGACAATAAGGGGATGGCGGTGTAATGGTGGTAGGAAAGCTTCTCGACGACCTGGCGGATCGACGAATCAGCCTCAGCGTAAGCAACCTGACTTTTTGGAATTAAAAAAAACAGGATGTTCATAACTAGTTTATTATAGCCAAAAAGGATTAAAAATCCATTGGAATTTCTGTTCGAATCCTCTTTGAATGTTGCTTTCTCTTTCCAAAAATCAACCAGAAACAACGCATTCATCGAAAATCTTCGGAAAAGAAACCGGTATCCCCTTATCTTATCTGAATTTCGTTCTGTTTTGCCTTATAATATAAAAGAATTGACTTAGGAGGATATCTTCATCATGGAAAAGAAAAAGAACTTTTATATTACGACTCCGATTTACTACGCTTCTGGAAACATTCATATCGGACACACTTATTGTTGTGTCTGTGCGGATACCATTGCCCGTTACAAACGTTTAGCTGGATACAACGTCCGCTTCAGGACTGGATCCGATGAACACGGACAGAAGATCCAACAGAAGGCAGAAGCTGCTGGACTAGAGCCAAAAGCCTATGTGGATAAGATTGCCCAGTCTTTCAAGGATGTCTGGAAAGCACTTGATATCTCTTATGACTGGTATGTTCGTACAACCGACACCTATCATACCGAACTGGTTCAGAAAGTATTTACCGAGCTTTTAGAAAAAGGCGATATCTATCTTGGTGAATACAAAGGCTGGTATTGCACTCCAGATGAGACCTTCTGGTCGGATAGCCAGGTCGTTGTCGACGAAAAAGGCAACCACTTCTGTCCAGACTGCCATCGTCCCGTTCACAGGGATTCTGAAAAAGCCTACTTCCTCAATGTTAAGAAATTCGTTCCATGGCTTCTTGAATTCTATCAGACTCACCCGGACTTCTGCGCACAGGATAAAATCAATGAAAGGGTCAACACCTTCATTAAACCTGGACTGGAAGATCTTTGTATCACCCGTACTTCTTTCAGCTGGGGCATTCCGACAAAAGAAGATCCAAAGCATGTCATCTATGTGTGGATTGATGCCCTTCTCAACTATATCTCTGCTTTAGGATACAAGACCGCAGACGATTCTCTCTTTAAAACCTTCTGGGGAGATGATTGTGAAATCGTCCATCTTGTTGGACGCGATATCACCCGCTTCCATACCATTTATTGGCCGATCCTGCTCAAAGCATTGAATCTCCGTGAACCAGACAAAGTCATTGTCCATGGTCTTCTTCTGACCCGTTCTGGAGTCAAGCTTTCGAAATCCTTAGGCAACGCTCCAAGTCCTTATCCGCTCATTGAACGCTATGGTGTCGATGCCCTCCGTTATTACATGGTCCGTGAAATCGAATTTGGAAAAGACGGAACCTTCACTCCGAGGCAGTTCGTGGATCGTAGGAACGCGGATCTTGCTAACACTTATGGCAACTTGGTCAACCGTGCTTTATCGATGATCAAGAAATACTTCAATGGTGTCATTCCGGAGTATAAAGAGCCCCAGTCTGATCTCACGAAGAAGGTCTATGCTGATGTCCAAGAAAAGATTAACCAGTACAACATCTACAGGGAGAGTCTTGAAATTACCAGCGGTGTTGCTAAAGCAAGGGAACTGATTGCCCTTGGCAACAAATACTTTGATGATATCGCTCCTTGGTCTCAGGCTAAGAAAGGAAATACAGAACTTCTTGCAGAGTCTCTCTATTGTGCAGCTGAAATCATCCGCATTGGCTCTATCCTTCTCTCTCCAGTCAGGCCGAACAAGACAAAGTCTGCATTAGACCAGGAAAACGTCCCTGAGAATCTTCGCAATCTTGCCTCTGTCAATGAGATTGGAAAGCTTGGAAATATCACTTTAAACGAAACTGCGCCTCTCTTCCCACGTTTGAAGAAAGAGGATGAAATCAAGTTCCTTACCGATTTGATTGATTCCAAAGAAGGAAAGTAAATAACTTGTAAGGCTGTCATCTGACAGCCTTTTCTTATCGAAAAAAACTGCCTCTTTTCAGAGGCAGTGGCTTTTATTTTTCTAGCGAAAGCAAGAACGGATTGCTTGTTTTTTCTCTTCCGAGATTGGTCCTAGGACCATGGCCTGGATAAATAACCAGCGTAGATTTCAAAGACAGAAGCTTTGAAAGCGATGCATTCCTCTTGTCAGGGTCACTTGTCGATAAATCGCTTCGTCCAACCGAACCTGCAAAGAGAGAATCTCCGGTAAATAGTGCATTGTCATCTTCGAAGAGATAGCAGAGAGATCCTTCCGTATGGAACGGTGTCGCAATGACCTTGCAGGAATATTTTCCAATTTTCAGTGTTTCACCATCATGTACCGGAATCGGATTCAAATTCCTTGTAATATTCTCTCTTGTCCTTCCACATCCATTCTTCCTTGGATCGGAAAGCAGCGGAATATCCTCTTCGCTCCTATAAACAGGAATGTCGTATTTTTTCTTATAGTGATTCAAAAGCTTAGGAATTCCACGAATGTGATCAAAGTGTGCGTGAGTCAGTAAAATACCAGCTACCTTTTCATAGTGGGAGTCAATATAGTCCGGAATATCCTTATCTGTGGAACCTAAATCAACGATGACACAAGGACCACCGATTTTTCCAAGAACATAGGTGTTTGCAGCGAATTCTTTTTGATTCGGATCTGTAACAAATATCTTAACCATGATTTTGCTTCCCTTTTGTTATTATATAGCTTTTGGAGACTTTGGCAAAGACACAGAGCCTATTTTTTCTTAAGTTGATTCAATTCAGTCAGTTTCTCAGTCAACAAAGCAAAGAAAGCGGGTTCCATACGAACAATTCTTTTGCATATTCTACTTTCATTTCTAGAATCAAGCATTCTTCTAGAACTGAATCAGAAAATCGGGTATAATAAGAATGGAAATACAAGAAAACCAAAAACAATGAACGAAGAATATGGAATCAAAGAAGAAAAATTAGATGCTTGGCTGATTGTCATCCTTATCTTCTTAGGATGGTTCGGCATCGATAAATTCTATTACGCTAAGAGCTTCAAGAAAGCTTGGAAACTCGCATTAGTTAAGTTCCTCTATACCTGCATCGGTATCGGTGTTTTATGGAACATCTTCGATATCATCAAAGCATGCATGAAGAAATACGAACTGGATGCACGGGAGTATTTTCATTAGGCCATAGCAGAAAGGAGATAGATCTATGGAAGTCAAATTCTACAAAAACAAAGCAACAGGAAAGGTTACCTTATCCCTATTAGGCATAAATGATGGCAATGAAGTCGAACTCATTGCCAACACAACCGATGGCGCTAAGGAAAAACACGTTCCTGTCTTCACCATCAATGAAAACAAAGTCCATGTCGAAGTCGGTTCCACTCTCCATCCGATGACAGAAGCACACCACATTGCCTTCATTGCCATCGTTACGAATCAGAAAGCCGAAAGGAAACAGCTTGATCCTGTCGGAGAACCGAAAGCAGACTTCGTCTTAGCAGAAGGCGAAAAGCTCGAAAAAGTCTACGAATACTGCAATCTTCACGGTCTTTGGGTCGCTGAAGCCAAGTAGCAAACAAAGCCTGATGTCCATCAAAAAGCATCAGGCTTTTTCAATTATCCTGTTTGTAAGCGCACGTAGAGTATCGTTTCAACAAGACTTATTCCTATGAAACAAAGACGGTGGAAAGAATCCGTTGTTCTTAATTAATCGAAATCCTTGGAAATAGAAAGCTGATCAATTGACGTCCTTAAAGAACGATACTGTTATTTATTTTGCCAGGCTGGAATAAGACTCAAACAGATTACGGAAGAAAGAGTCACTATCGAATAACACGTCCTCCATATGGAAATAGAGAAGAGAAAAACCAAGCTCACGATTCAAATAATGGTTGAGCTCGTTCCTCCCTTGTCGATCTTCTGGCTGAGGTAATAACAAGGATGGGAACAGACCAAAATCTGCCCATCCTTTTTTCTTGATCCTATAAGGATAACGGGAATCCGAAAGATCAAATACATAGTCATATTTTTCCTGATTTTCTTGAAACAGATTCAAGATATTCTCTGGTATTTTCTTGAAATCAATGACTTTTCTGTAAATTTCATCATTACTAAGATAGGTGTAATGAAGGCCTTGGATTCGATGATCTAGAAGGGTAACCGGAGAAAGAAGAAGAACACTTGTTCCAACACGGATTCCATTGATGAGAGAAGCATCCTTCCTAATCTTGGAGTTTAAGAGAATAACATCATCGAAGCAATTATCTTCCCTCAAAAATAAATCGAGAGGAGAGGCAAGACAGATTGGATACCGCTTCGATAATAAGGAAAATAAGGGATTTCCTAGTTCATCGGTCAGCAAGGTTTCTACTTTCGTAGAAAGCAGTTTCCTTTTCCTGTCCCTGTATCGAACCTCTTTCTGGTTCTTCCTCTGGTTTTCATGTAAAAGGGAAAGCAAATAGGAGTCATCTTCTTCGCTTGCTTTCTTTGCTTGATGATTCCTCTGCTGAAGCAAGACCATGTAATCCTTAAGATAAGGAGTAAATCTTTCTTTTCCAGCCTGATAGAAGGAAAGATAGACGGAATGGAAGAATTCCTCTTTCAAGTGAAGCAAGGAACGATGTTTCCATATGTATTGTTCTTTCCTTGCTGTCTGCATCAGATAAGATGCAGACCTCCTTTCCTTATGGAAGAAAGAAAAGTCGCAGAATTCTTCAAAACTTCCCTTCCTTCGCTTATCAATCTGTTTTGAGCATTCCTCAAAAGACAAACGGTCCCTTTCTTCCAGCGGGAAGAAAAAGTGGTATTCCTTCGATAAAGACAAGAAATCATGCGAAAGCTTTTCAAGAGAGTGAGCAGTAAGAAGAATATCTCTACGATAGCTTTCATCCTGGTAGAGATGCTCTATAAACTCGTTCTGGAAAGAAAAAGACGGATTCTTCTTCTCTCGTTCTTCAAACTCATGAACATAGTTCCTGCGAGTCTCACTCTCTGTAACATAACTCCTTGTTGCTACATTCTCGCCATAGACTTTCCTATACAGCGGAAGATTCTTCTGAAGCAAAGAATAGTTCTTCCAATAGTTGGAAAGCCTCTTAACCAGAGAATCATAATCCGGTTTCTTCTTGTTCTTAAGATAACTCCGAATCCTCTTTTTTCCTTTTCTACGTTCAAAATAAGAGTCACTCTTTGCTTCTTTCAACCTACTCTGAATATCACTATGAAAGACCGAATCATCGAAAAAGTCTTTAATAATCAGTTTGATAGAAGAAACAGCCTGGAACCTCTTCTTCAAACTGCTTAACGGAAATTGTTGAGATTGACTAGCAGAAAGAGAGAACCTATGCAGAGAGAAACCATCATATCGTTCTACAAACTTCCTCTCTTCAAACCTTTCTTCTAACTGACGAAAAGTATTCAAAGGCTTATAGTAGGAGTTCCTCTTAGTCTGAATCAGATGAATCATCTGCCCCCTAGTTTCTTTCCTCTGAGCTAAAAGATTCTGCAAGTCCTGATATTTTGACTCTTCCTCATTACTATCGAGTCCGTAAAAAGGATGGTTCCATAAGTCAGCAGACAAAAGAGAACCTCTTCCTGCTATCTCATCCCTGATTTTGTTGTCTTTCTCAGCATCTGCTGAAGTGTACGATAAGACATCCAAAGGATAAGAAAGAGACTCCCTCGTCTCTCTTTTAAATAAAAACTCCTGCCTCTTCTCTCCACGGAAGAAAGAAGGATAAAGAAAACAATCCTGTCTCTTATTCTCGAAGGATTCGAATCTTTGTTCCCTTAAAGAGAAGCTGTTATTAAAAAGAGACTCTTCCTCTGCATCTTTCAATCGTCTCTTTTTGTCTTGGAAAGAGAAACGATTCAAATCCAAAACATCATCCTGAAGATGATGGCGGATTAGAAACTCATTCCTTCCTTTTGTTTCCTGTTCCGGTACGACAAGAAGAAGAGAATGATTCTTCTTCCTAGCCGAAAGCAGAGCACGAAAAAGAAGATCATCCGAGACTTCTATCTCATCATAGGAAACTTCGCTTGCCTTATACTGTTCCCTTCTAAGAAGAGAACGTTCCTGTTTCGAAAAATATCCGATATTTTCCTGCTTCAGAACCTTTTCTTTTTCTTCTTCTTTTACTTCCTGAAAAAGACCACGGTATTTTTCCTCTTTCCTTTGCTGATTCTGACTCCTTAAGAAAAGCGGATAAATCGAATGATAAAGGAGAGCTTCCTTTGGAAAGAACGAATACGAAAAAGCAAACGATACCCGGTCAGCAAGCCTAAGAGAATCAATCAAGCCAGAGAGAGTATTTACAAAGCTTTCCAAGGAAGAAAAAGAAACGTTTTCTTTTTCAATCAGGTTCCTCTTTCTTAGAAACTCTTTTGCAGCATTGTTCCTCTCTGGTTTCTCATTGGAAAGAGAAACATACGGATTACCATCCTTCCTTGAGAACACAGGAAGAAAGAAAAATACAGGATAATAGATCTGATTGACCTTATCACACACAAGAAGCGGCGCAAAGAAGTCATCTTTTTTACCAGAAAGAGGAATCGCATCACCACTCGAAAGATGAAGGAAATCTAGCTGGATCCTAGGACAAAGCTTATCACTTTGTCCAACAGGAAAAGAGAGCATCTGCTCTGCTTTCTTCTCCAATTCGATAAAATCAATCCGTTCATTCGTCAGCATGCTTCTATTTTACCAAGTTCTATAGAAAGGTACAAAAAACACAAAAGAAAAAAGCCACCAGGGGTTTCCTTGGCAGCTTTCATTCTTTGTTCTAGAAGACTACTTAGCAGTCTTTTCTAACTTCTTGTTGAACTTAGCAACACGGCCAGTATCGGCAGTGAAAGTCCTCTTTCCAGTATAGAAAGAATGGCACTTGTTGCAGGTATCAACCTTAAGTTCCGGCTCAGTAGAACCAGTTTCGAAGGTGTTTCCGCAGGTCCTGCAGGTAACCTTGCAACGGTAATATTTCGGATGGATATCTTTCTTCATTTTCAGTTTCCTCCCTTAATCCGGCAAAAGCACGTTACCAAGCGTGCTAAGCATTAAAAAGCATACCACAGCAAAGAAAATTAAACAAGAAAAAATCAGAAATTCCGGAACCGGTTTCCGCAGTATTTGCAGTACTCGGCATCCTTGTCATTCATGCCTTTGCATTTCGGACAAATCTTGGTCTGATTTCCTTTCGGAAGCGGCTTTTTCGCAATCCGATACAGGCATTGGACAATGATCAAAGAAACAATAGAAAGAATCAACAAGCAGATACAAAGAACCGCCCAGTTGTTCAAATCGGATGCGTTTTTCCTCGAAAAGATAAGACCGACCACGCTACCGATAAACCTAGCAAAACAAGAATAGACTAATACACGATATAAAACACGATTCATGGAACAAACACCTCAAGAAAGAAGAAAAAGAGGGAGGTTAGTAGCCTCCCTCTCGTATTTTTGGAACAGATTAAGCAGCTAAAGCAGAAGTGATGAGAGTATCGTAGGTAGACTTTGCGGTTCCGATATCTTTCAGGGAGAAGTCAAGCCTAGATCCCCGGTAATATTTGCCATCAGTATACCTAGCATCAAGCTGGATATTGAAAGCAGTAACAGAACCATCGGATGCAGTCTCTGTATTGATAAGAGTGAAGTAAGTCAGATCGTTACGTTCCATATACTGTTCAAGCTCAGAACCAGTGAATCCGAAGAAGAAGAGAGCAAAAGCATCATAGCAGTTCGAAGTAGACCTGTAATTGTTGTAATACGGAGTGCTATCGCCGCCCCAGAACGGAGCAGCTTCATCGGATAACCTGTAGAGAGCACCAGAGGCATCAAGAAGGGCTCCGAATCCACCATCGAAGATGTACCTGCTTGGAGCAAACTCGGTCCTAGCATCTAATATAACATCCTGAGCGCCACCATTAGAGCCCTGAGACTGTAAGACATCGCCGACTTCGACATGAGCGGCAACAGAACCTGCTTCAGCAACGTAGGAAAGTTCATGGACCTTACCATCTTTAGCAATACCAAAGCCGATGTTTTCGACAGCTTTTTTCGTGGTGTCATCACTTCCCCATACAGCGCCGGTATCAGCCTGATACTGGGTCTTAGAAGCTTCCGGAACCTCTAAGAAGACATAGTTCTTAGTATAATGCCAATAACGATAGACAGTGCCGTAGGCTTTCTTTCCATCTTTCGTGTAATCATACTGAATCGGCTCAGTGTAAGTATAGCTATCTGCGTTGAAAGCAGCCTTCCTTGCTTTCTTAGCAGCATTCCTTCCCGGATTCTGAACCTTGTAGTCAGTAGCAAGATAGTTCCTGATATCTGTATCAAGAACAGTGCTGCCGACATTGGAAATAGTTCCAACCATAGCCGGATAAGAAGCCTCTTTCGAAGAGCCTTCAGCAACGATACGGGTTAAACCAGCGCCCTGAACCGGAGTGATTGTAATCTTGATATCAGTAGCATCAATGACTTCGACAGAGGTATCAATCCAAGAAGCGGCATCGACATAGGTATAGACCTTTTTAGCCTGCCTATTCGAAATCATGCCAGAAGGATCGACCCTGTTCCAAAGCCTGCACTCAAGAATAGCAAGATAAGTGGATTCATCCGTTTCGGAAGTTCCACCAGCGATTTCATAGATGTTATCATCAGCCTTGGTAGACGGACCCCAAGCCGGATTGATCAAAGAGAAGGAATTGAACAGATAGCTGCTGAAAGCTTCAGAATCACCGGCAAAGTTGTCACCATTGAGGAAGCCCTGAGAAGAACTGACGGCAAGGATTGCAGAAGAACGGAAGTTTTCATCTGTTACAACCTTTTCATTTTCGGTATCAATGTGCCTGTTCTTATCGATATAGAAAGCCTGGTTCTCGCTGTTGACAGCAATACCATAACGGGCATAGTAATCAGCATCCTTATCATCAATGGCTTTAGAAGTCCAAAGATTTCCCTGATTGCCATCCGTGACAGTAAGAGCCTTTTCAACACGTTTCGTGATGGTAGTCGTTACATTGTTCTTAAGGCTTTCATCTTCTGGAGCACCAGTGAAGGTGTAGTTCTTAGCAGAAGCTAAAGCAGTAAGAGCCTCTTTTAACGTCGGTTTAGCGGCAATGACAGTCAGAGCAAAAGTCTTGGAATTACCGGTTTCGACAGAAGTGACTTTCCTGTTGATAGTTCCAGGTTCAATACCAAGGAGCTTAACGTTGGAAATATTATTAGCATGGTCATCAACACCATCGGTTAAAGAGACAGCAGCAACATTCGGATTGTCGATTTCAACATTGACAAGCTTGTTACGAGTAGCACTGGTAACATTGAAACGGAATGTAGCAGTCTGATCGACTTCAAAAGTCGTGTTGCCACGCCTAGTGATGGTGTTATCATTCGTGTTGACAGTAGAAGTAGGTGTTTCTGTTGCAGGTTGATCCGAAACAGACGGAGTCGGAGTTTTGTCGTTGCAACCAACAAGTCCAAGGGCAGTGAAAGCAACAATTGTCATTAATAAACTTTTCTTTTTCATATCTATAAACCCTCCCAAAAAGTTATATTACAGATTTTAAGCTTCTCTATTTTACCGAGAATTTTATTTTAATTAAGGATAGTGGAAGAACAGAAGAGGCTCTTCACCATCGCATGGTGAGAGCCCCTTTTGCTAAAAATGCCGTATTTAAGGGAATATTTAGGATTTCGGATGTTTTATCAACTTACTACATTTAATTGCTGTAAGCGGTAACAGGCCTAATATTCGATTCCCTCTTTCTTCCGCAGTTCTTCTTTTTCTGCGTTTTTCTTATCGTCTTCGACAATCCTTTCTTTATACTTAGCGATTTCCTTAGAAGAAGCTAAGACAAAGTGTCCAGGAACAATCTCGACGAATTTTGGTTTTTCTTCCCGATAGTCGTGTTCCTTTGCCGGATTATAGACGATACGTTTCCGCTTCTTTTCGCTTAGCGGATCCGGTTTTGGAATTGCCGAGAGAAGAGCACGCGTATAGGGATGAAGCGGATGAGCGAAGAGCTCATCACTGCTTGCCATCTCGACCATCTCGCCGAAGTACCTGACAGCGATACGATCGCAGAAGTACTTAACAACCGATAAGTCGTGGGCAATGAACCTCAGGGTAAGACCGTGGTTCACTTTTAAGTCATTGAGAAGATTGATAATCTGAGCACGGATAGAGACATCCAATGCAGAGATTGGCTCATCGCAGATCCTGAATTCCGGGTTCCTGATGATAGCACGGGCAATACCAATACGCTGACGCTGTCCTCCAGAGAACTCATTTGGATAACGCGAGCAGTAATCCGGAATCAAGCCGACTTCCTCTAAGACCTTGACCGCTTTCTCATGGTTTTCCTGACGATTGCGGTAGCCTTGAATCTTCAAGCCTTCCTGAATGATGTCTTCGACCGTCCTACGAGGATCCAGAGAGTCAATCGGATCCTGGAAGATCCTTTGCCTCTTACTCCTTAGCTTCGGGTCAACATGACGGTTATCGTAATGGATTCTCTTGATCTTCTGAACCTGTTCCCGTTTGATTTCGGCAACATGTTCTTTGATCTTCTGGACTTCTTTTTCGTAGTTGTCCTTAACTGCGTTGTACTGAATCTGCTCTTCTAAGGTGTTGTTGTTCCTTTCGGAGAGCTCACTCTTCTCCTTCTGGCGGATTTCCTTGATCTTGGCATCGCCTTTGATCTTAGACCACTTGATTTCCTTCTGGTTCCACCGGTCACCAGCGGCAACACGATAGCCTTTGAAGTAAATAGATCCGCTCGTCGGCTGATAAAGACGGATGATGGAACGTCCCGTTGTGGTCTTACCGCATCCGGATTCACCGACTAAGCCGAAGCATTCGCCTTTCTTGATATCGAAGGAAACATCGTGGACAGCTTTCAGCTTCTTACCGCCTCCCCTAGGGAAGAACCTCTTCAGATGGCGGACAGAGACGAGAATGTTCTGATCGACAAGCTCCTCTTTATAGGTAACCCCATGAACCTTCTTTTCCTTATTCGAGGAGATAAACTGCTGAATCGGATTATTTTTCGAGTTCTGATTCATTTTTCACACCTGCCTTAAGTAAGCTGGCTTTGATACGCTGAGAAACAATCTTCGGTTTCTCCACATGGGGAGCGCGTTTATCAAGAAGCCAAGTCGACGCATAATGAGTTTCGCTGATCTTGAAGTAGGGAGGTTCCTGAACAAAGTCGATAGCCATTGCATACTTGTTACGGGCTGCAAAGGCATCGCCTTTCGGAGGATTGAGCAGATACGGCGGAGTTCCAGGTATTGCTTCCAGTTGTTCATGGGAATCAATATCCGGAATAGAAGATAACAGAGCCCAAGTATATGGATGACGAGGATCATAGAAGATCTCGTTTGCCGTACCGACTTCCACAATCTTACCAGCATACCTGACAGCGACACGGTCTGCCCTATTGGCAACAACGCCTAAGTCGTGGCTGATAAAGATGATAGACCTGTGACGTTCTGCTTTCAGACGATTGATAAGTTCCAGAATCTGAGCCTGAATCGTGACATCCAGAGCGGTTGTCGGTTCATCGCAGATCAGGATTTCCGGATTTGCGGTAAGGGCAATAGCGATAACAATACGCTGACGCCTGCCACCGGAGAACTCAAACGGATACTGATTGAAACGGACTTCCGGCTGAGGAATACCGACTTCGGCCATGACCTTTAAAGCAATCTGTTTTGCTTCTTTGCGGGTCAGTTTGAACTTCTTCTTGTATTCTTCGTTCTCTTTTCCAATCTTGCTGGCGATTTCGTCATACCCAGCCTTATAGGAAACAAGTTTTTCCTTCAGAGAAGGACGGGATTTCTTATCCCTCTTCGTCCATTCAATGAAATCCTTCTTTGATTTTTCGAGATACTGTTTCTTCTCTTCTTTCAGAGGAACTAGGTTCTTATTATGCTCGGCATCGGCTTCTGCTTTATAGGCTTGATTCGCTTCCTTAGCTTTCTTCTTTGCCTCATCCAAGGCAGCTTTCAGAGAAGGATATTCTGACTTATAGGCTTCATTTGCTTCTTTTCTAGCTGGAGCAATCAAGCTAGCTAACTGTTTGTGAGCAGCTTTCTTCTCTGCTTTGACAGCGGCAATCTGCTTTGCTGTCTCATCCTTCAGAGAATTATACTCAGCAAGCTTATCAGCATAAGAAGCATCATCCTTCTTTAAGGAAGAAAGTTCGTTCTTCTTATCCCGAAGAGCATTCTCCAAAGTCGAAATCTTGTCATTAAAGGAAGAATCCGAAGCTACGACCTTGTTCTTAGCTTCCCTAATCTTGCTCTTCCGTTTGACTTTGCAGTTCTTATAAGCGGCTTCCTCAACAGAAATCCTCTTATCAAAACGCTCTTTCCTATGATTCGAATTAACAAGCCTGGCTTCCGTAATCTGCTTGCCTACTTTCCTAATCGGATTCAAGGAAGAGAGAGGATCCTGGAAAATCCTTCCGATCTTATGGCCACGGATACGATGGAATTCGCTTTCCTCGACCTTCGTAAGATCTTCGCCTTCATACCTGACACTTCCGCTTTCAATGATAGCAGAAGCAGGAAGAATACCCATAATCGTCTTAGAAGTAACCGATTTACCAGAGCCGGACTCACCGACGATACAAAGAGTTTCCCCTTGATGCAAATCAAAGGAAACACCACGGACAGCATGGACTAAGCCTTCATCCGTCTTGAACGATACACGGAGATCCTGAACAGAAAGGATAACCGGAGACTGTTTCTTTTCGTTTTCCATGATTAATCCGTTCCTTTCAGTGATGGGTTGAAGGCATCACGTAAACCGTTGCCAAAGAGGTTGAAGCAAATCATCAATAAGGAAATGATGACAGCAGGAACAATCCTTTGGTAAGGATAACTCTGCCTGACGTTCTGAACATCCGACAGGATGACACCGAGAGAATCCGCATTCTTAAGTCCTAAGCCTAAGTAAGAAATCGTTGCTTCGTTGAAGATGACAGAAGGAATCCTTAAGACAGAAGAAGTAACAATGGTACCAATCGCATTGGGAAGAATATGACGGAAGATCAATCGAGGCGCTTTCGCACCAAGAGTCTTCGCCGCCAATACGTATTCTCGGTTCTTGTATCGGTAGAACTGAGAACGGGTAATCGATTCCGTTCCAATCCAGCCGGTTAAGCAGAGAGCAAGGGCAAAGACAAAGAAGTTCTGTCCAAGCTTCAGGGTAAGAACCGTCATTAAGATGATCCACGGCATACCAGAGAGAATATCAACGATACGTTCCCTAGTTAAGTCGGTAAGTCCGCCGAAGAAACCAGAGATAGATCCCCAGACAACACCGATTAAGATGTTGATGGCAGAGACAATGACACCTAAGATCAAGGAAGTACGAAGACCGGAGAAGACATACTTAAGCCTGTCTTTTCCTTGGGCTTCTGTTCCAAGAAGATGCTTCGGAATCGAAGTATAGCCGAGGTACTTATACCTCCTGACCGTACATTTCAAAGAGAAGGTAGAGACACCTTCGATGGTCGTAGCGGTAGCAGAATCAACGGAAACGACATAGACATCGTTCCGCTTGGATCCTTCTTCCGTAATAGAGAATCCTTGGGTCGGATTTTTCTCATCAAAGGTGATATAACCTTTTTCTTTCCAGTCTTTCCTAGTAGACCTTGCAACCGGCCTATCCGCCTTAAGTCCATAGGCAATCTGGTATTCATCATAAAGGACATCACAGCGTTTGGTGATAACATCGCAAGGAGTAACAGCGGTATCTGTCTTCGTGGTCCAATAGCGCGGGTTATCCTTGCCATTGACCGTCTTAGACTCACCAACCCTTGCATTGGCATCATCGAAAGAGCGATAGCCAAGCTCTCGTTTTTCAATCTTAGAAGAAGAACTAGAGGAGAGATCAAAGTTCTTAAGATAAAGAGCAGTGCTGGAAGTATTCTTCGTATAGAACCTGATACCTAAGGAACCCTTGATGGTTTTTCCGCTGCCAAGAAGAGCAGAGATCTTCTCGTTCTTCTTAAGAGCATCGGTAATATCTAAGGTGACAGTCTCGTAAGTGGAAATCTTCTGACCTTCGGCAGTTGCTTTTTCAGCAATAGCAGGATAGACGGAAGTGCGATCTAAGGCAACAAACTGATTGTTCGTGAAGAAAAGGAGAGAGTAGTCCGGCCTGACACCCTCTTGATCCGTAGATTGGCCAAGCGTATAGGAGAGGGTATAGGTATTGTTTAAATCATAGGTATAGGCATAAGAGTACCTATAACGGATTTCTTCCTTATCCTTCTTATCACCGACAAGACGGACAAAGCCGCCGTTTGCATCATCGGCATGGCCATCGCCATAGCCTTCCCGGACATTGTCGATTTTGACAATATAATCATCGGAAGCATACTGTCCGATGTAGTTTCCGTCTTTGTCATAAGGATAAGCTTCGTTCTTATGCCAACGGGTTCCATCCCAGAAACCATTGGATGCTGCTGCAATCTTCGGAGGAAGGTTTGTCTCATAGTTATGCTTAGAAGAGATATCGAACGGAACGACACCATTGATAGGCAGGATTAAAGACAGGACAAAAAGAACACCTAAGATAACACCGCCGACAACAGAAGAACGGTTCTTGACAAACCGGTGCCTTGCATCTTTGAAGAAGGTCGTCGGTTTTGTCGTGAACTTAAGATCATGGATGCTCTTGTCCTGCTGGACAAGCTTGAAATCATCCGCGGTAATCTTCTTTCCGTTGAGTTCATCCACCTGCGTATTGGCAGGAATCCTGTTCTCTGTAGAAGAGAGCTGGAAATCTTCGTATTTGTTTTCTTCCATACTTTAGGCTCCCTTCGCACCCCTGCGGATACGGGGATCGACAATGCCATAGCTTAAGTCAACTACTAAGTTGGCAACAAGTCCGATGACAGTGTAGACAGCCATATCAACAAGTAAGACGTTCCAGTCTTTTGCATTCAGTGCTTCAATGTAAAGACGTCCGATACCATTGATGGAATACAGCTGCTCAAGGATGATAGATCCAGAAAGAATGGAGATAAACTGACCGATAACCATCGGAATAATCGGAACCATAGAGTTACGAAGCGCATGACGGATAACGCACTGGCGCTTCGTTAATCCCTTCGTACGAGCAAGAAGCAGGAATTCGCTAGACCTGACTTCGGTAAGCTCAGCACGGGTATAACGGGTGAAACCGGCAATCGTACCGAAACTGATAGATAAGACCGGGATAACCCTAGCCTTAATATAATCTCCAACAGAAGCGGAGGATGCCGGCCAACGGGAGGGAAGCCATCCAGTCTGAAAGGACAATCCAAGCATCAAGAGGGAAATAACAACAAAGGACGGAACAGAAATAAAGACCATAACAAGAGTAGAGATGATGTGGTCAGTGGTCGTGTTTTTCTTCAAAGCAGCCCAGATACCAAAGGCAAAGCCAAGAGGAAGAGCAACGAGAAGAGAAACAACATTGACAAGGACCGTCGGTTTGATACGGGTTACGATAATAGCCCTAGCCGTACGGCCTGGGTCAACAGCAGAGGAAGTTCCCCAATCCCATTTGGTAAAGATGCCTTTCAACCAAGCACCATACTGTTGGATCCTTGGTTTCCGGTAGAAATACCAAGTCAAACCCGTCGGGTCTGTATAAGGATTGATAATTAGCTTTCCAAGCCCTGCCTGTTCGGAATTGAAGGCCACATAATAGCCTTTGGCAACTTGGCTTTCGCAGTAAGAGAACTGCGCTGCTTCATTACCGGAGATAGCTGCATCCGGCAGCCTCTTGATCAAGAAGAAGGTTATGGTGAGAATGATGAAGGTCGTGACCAAGAGGAGCAGGATACGCTCTATTGTGTATTTTAGTAAGTAAGGTACTTGTTTTTTCATGATAGGCTCTAAAGAACGGCTTATTTCTTAACGGCAGAGATATAGGACTGAAGTTTAATTGTTTCTTCGCTATCGATAGCAATGCCATTGACAGTGATGGAGTAAGAGACAGTCAGAACAATCTGATCTGTGTTGTTGCCATCATCATCTTTATTGCAGACATTGGTGAGAGTGACATTGAGGTTCGGATTTGCACTCGTGATAGCATTAACACCCTGTTCACCGAAGATGGCAGTGACTTCTGCTTTATCGGTTGCACCGGTTTCGCTAAGGCTTGCAGTAGAGTAGGTCTTAGAACCGACCGTGATGAAGAGTTCCTTGATAACAGCACCGGCATCGGTGAAGCCTTTGAAGGAGAGAGCATAAGTAACAGCCCTCTTAGTCTTATCAATAGACTGATACTTCCTTCCATCTTTGGTGGTTCCGCCATTGGAGACGTTCTTGATCTGTGCAAGACGTCCTTCATTGTCTAAGGCAGCAACCGTGGTTCCGGCTTTCCATAAGCCATCGTAGGACCACTTCTTTCCATCGTAGACAATGCTATCGGAAACTTCAGAAGTATCCGGTCCCCAGTTAAGGGTGAAACCAGAAGAGTTATCGGACTTAAGGACTTCGAAGAAGGAGAGAGGATCCAAGGCGTTTCCGGAAATGGCACCGAAGCCAAGCTGGAATTCGCCACGTTTCCTAGCATCATAAACATCGTTGTAGGAAGCAGTACCATCAATCTGATTTACTGCGAATTCATAGCTTCCTCCGTATTCAGACTTGAGGAAGTCATTTGCAATCTTTGTCCAGGAATCGAAGACATCGCCATAGGACTTGACATCGCCGGAGTTCATCCATTTCCTGTCGAGGGTGATCCTGTACGGGTTAGCACTGGTTCCAGCAACACCAGAGTTGTTCTTTGTCTTCAGCTTGTCTTTGTTAGGAATGATAACGTCTTCCATTGCTAAGGCAAGTTCGTTTTCAGCAGCATCCTTATTATAGCCATAGGTATCGTTGTAACGATCGGCTAAGACAGCCTTATGGGCTTCCGTAGAGTTATAGGAAACAGAGTTCTCAGGATCGATTAAGTAGTTATCGGAGAGATATTCCTGAGTCGGAGTCCTACCACGGGAAGCACAGATAGTCTGACGATCGAGACCATAGCTTAAGAAGTTCAAGAAGTGCTTGTTGGAGAGGTAGAAGGCCGTAAACTGACTTGCAGTTACAGTAGAGTCATGCTTATAAACACTTCCGTTTGTTCCGAAGAACTTGTTCCACTGTTCTTCCGTTGTTGCGTTGACATTGATCTTGAAGTTGGAGTCAGCTTTGGTCTTGTAGCTCTTCCACTGCCTCTTGTCATTGCCGCCATTCGGGTTAGCAACACCATTAGAGCCAAAGGAACCGCTCTTTAAAGCGTCCTTATCCGGAGAATAGGAATCTGTCTGACCATCTAAGAAACGCTGCTGGCTGATACTGTTCTGACTTCCGATCAGCTGCCAATCAAAGCCTTTGATCTGATAAATATCACGAGTCGTACCATCGGAGTATCTATCGACTTTCTCATGATAGCCAGTATTCTTCTCAAGATAGATATGATCGCCCGCTTTCCAATCCTTAATATAGTAAGGACCAACGGAAAGAGTCGTATCTGTTGCATTGGTATTCTTATCGCTCTTTAAATTCTGTCCATAATCGGTTTTGACAAGCTCTAAGAATTTTTTCGGAAGCGGAGCGTAGAGGTTCGAAGAGAGATAGTACCTAGCATAGAACTGGGTGCAAGGATAGAGGAGGTTGAATTCGATGTATTCGCCGTTTTTATCCGTTCCAACGAAAAGATTCTTTGTATTTGTCCTGTACTTATCCCAAAGTTCATCGTTCCAGATAGCGCCATCAGACGGTTTCTGGCTAGTATGGTTATAGTAGTTAGCAGCACCAGTGATACCGGAAACACCAGTGGTGATTTCAGCGCCACGATACCTTCCGTTATAACGGGTAAGCCTAAATTTCAGACGGGTCAGATAATCTTCGAGTTTGACTTCGGTTCCATTGAACTTACTGTAATCGGCTTTCTTAGAACCAGAAGCATATTTCGGAGCATCCTTGCCAGTACGGACATAAATACGCCAACGACGGTTAAGGGTTGCATTATTCGGCTGCTCGTTATCGCCGATAGCAATCGGATGAGGGCAGTTTGCCTGAGCAAGAACCGGAACCCACTCATAACCATCCGCCTGGGAATTCAGACGGGTTCCATAGTAGGCAGAAGAAATATAAGCATCGAAATCCGAAATATCAGAACCGCTTCCGTTCCTAGCATTGGCATGCTGAGGAAGAGAAGACGTTGCAATCTGATAATGCCACGGATCACCGCCGGAAGTCGGGTTACTAATTTCAGCAGTGAGTTTACCCTCACGCCTTGTACCCCAGCCATAACCGGAGATGTATTCCTTCGGAGTCGGGACATAACGGGAGTTGTAGCAAACATAGCTGCCGTTAGAGAACCTGGTGATACCAGTCAGATAATTATCAACAGCATATTTTTCAAGAGAGCCTAAAATCTTAGCACGCTCGTCAAAGCTCTCCGTTGCATAAGACTGGATACCTGTTGCTAAGGAAACACCCTTGACTGTGAAATTCAGAGAAAGCTTACCGGAAGCACCGCCATCAACAGTGATGACAGCAGTTCCAGCTTTCTTCGGATTAAGAAGACCGCTATGCTGATCGACAGCAAGAACCGAATCATTGCTAGAGGAGAACGTTGCGGTTGCGCCATCAACAACGATTTGTCCAGTAGTCGAGCCAACAGTGATTTCGAGATTTGCACCATTCTCAACTTCTTTTCCATCATAAGTGACGATTAAATCACTATCGTCTGCACTTGCCGATGTGTTCGTAGATGGCTTGACATTAGAGTCAGAAATACCCTCCTTGTGGCAAGCGCCAAGAAGCATGACACTTCCTAAAAGAGGTAGCCTAGTTAGCCTAATTGTTTTTTTCTTCATTTTCGTTTTCCTCCTTAATAAAATAGAGAGTGGACGGCAGTTTATCAACATATCTTACCATAACAGAAAAGGGTATTCCGGAAAACCGGAAAAGAAGAGCGCATAGCAATATATGATACCGCTTTCTGACCTATAATACAAACGCTAAAACAATTCCGACAATCAAATAAATACCGCCAAGAATCAAATAGGGAAGATAGTCAAACCGACTTCCATCCCGAAGACGTTTCTTTGCCCTCTTATAATCTCCGGCATTATCGTATCTTTTTGGAGATCCTTTGCGGAAGGAATTGACCAGATTCTGGAACTGATAAACAAAGATATCAAACGTTCCTGCACGTTCGATAAAGGCAAGAACGGCAAAGATGAGATAAGCAGCACCTGGAATAATAAAGCAATCGGAGAGTCCCCTTTTCGCAACAAAGTAGCAAAGGAGAATTGAAAGCAGGGATAAGAGGATAAGAACGGACCAAGTGATGATTTTTTTCTTTGTTTCTGGATTGATCCTCATTGTGTTTTCCTTGAAAGAAAGGCCTAGCTGAGAAAATCAGCCAGGCCTTTTGATAAGCAGAAACGAAACGGATTAGTCTTCTTTCTTCTTTTTGCCAAGTGCACGGACAGCTAATCCAGCAGCGAATAAGCCAAGAGCACCGGTTAAGGAAGAAGCAACGATGACAGATCCTCCGCAGCCTTTCTTTCCGCTATCTGCAGAAGAAGGTGCAGAGCTCGGAGTGGATGGTTTCTGGCTAGAAGAATCCTGGGAAGGAGTATCGGAATTGTTGGCTTCAGTAGCAGTCTTTGGAGCTGCATCTAAAGCGACAGGGCAATAGTTCCTAGAGACAGAAACACCCTTCTTCGGCCTTGTCAGAGTAACAAAGCCAGTAACGGAATCATAGGTGAATTTAGTCTCTGCATCGTCAACGTAAATCTCAAGATCATCTTTAGATAAGCCAGCACCGACATGGATAAGGACTGTGTAATCCTTGGTCGGATTGATATCTTCATTCTTAGCACCAGTCAGAGAAACATCGAAGTAGATGTAATTGGAATCAAGGTTGGTCTGCCTGTAGACGAAGTCATACTTATCATTCTTTAAATCATCAGAGATAACAGAGACAGAGTAATCACTCGGGTGAGCGACAAATCCAGTAGAGTTGCCAGCGTAGTTCGAAAGCTGAGCATAGATCTTATCGTTGGTTTCCCTAGCGTTCGTAACATTGAATTTGGCAACGCCATTATCGGTTGTAACCGTGCTTCCGCCAGCAGAGACATAATCAGCATCCGTATTCAAAGCAAGCTGAGTAGTTCCACGTTTCGTAGTAACAAGCTTGTAGCCAGTAGCAGTAGCAGTGGACTTATCAATAACAAGTTTGTAATCCTTGGTCTGCTGAGCAATGTCAGTGGCAAGCGGAGTGAAGGAGAAGTTCAGTGTGTAGTTGCCTTCGGTTAAAGAAGAGAGATCGATATCGATGAAGCCACGATTGACGTTCCTAGATTCATTGAGCCAGGACTTGTAGAGCTTTCCTTCGTTATCGATAGCCTGGAAGGTGCCTCCATAGCTCCTAAGCCTCTTGATCTTACCAGTAGAGACAGTGGCTCCGCTAGCATTCTTGACGGTGTAGCTAGAATCGGCAATGGTACGATTGACGAAGAACGTAGCAACAATGTGGTCGGAATAACCAGCAGCACCAGCGTAGATGGTATCAAGGTTATTTCCATCGGCAAACGGAACCTGGAATTCAGAATTGATAGTCTTCCTAGCAGCAGTGTCAAGGGATCCGATCTTATTGATAACACTATCGGTGACTTTTCCACCATGTAAGGCAAGAGTAGAACCGGTGTAGGCTTTGCTCTTTGCATAGGTTCCATTCAGGTTCTTCCTGCGGGAATCGATAAGCTCAGAAGTATAGACGTGGTTCTTTTCCTTTTCATCGGAGAACGGTTCAACGGCAGCACCTTTGGTGTAGTCGCCATAGAATCCAAGATAAGGAATGTTGAGGTCTAAGTTCTTATCAGTAGTAGAAGCAGAGTTCTTGAAGGAAAGGAATCCTTCAACATAGCTTCCGCCTGCATTCTTGAAGTACTTTGCAAAGTATTCACGTAAAGTACCAGAGAAAGACTCTTTGAAGGATTCATCCGTTGTGAACGTACGTTCATAGTGGAGATTATCAATACGGACTTTCCTTGTTCCAGACTTTGTGCTGTTGGCAGCAACCGTGATCTGGCCTTTGGAAGATCCCTGATAAGCACCATCTGTGACAGTCACAGCATCATCAAGAACAGACCTCGTGATCTGATCGATTAAGCTTTCCGGAGTATCTTTGGTATTTCCAGTCGAATCTTCTTTGTCGTACTGGGCCTTAGTGACCTGAGTACGGAGAAGCGGAATCTGGAGGTTGATAGAAGGAGTGTAGGTCTGCTCCGTGCTGCTCGTATTGTGAATCGTATAAGGAATCTCAATAAAGGCCTCTTTATCCTTAGATAAATCAGTATTCAGAGTTCCAGTGTTAGCAAGTTCGGCTTTTGCATCTCCGAAGGCAGAGCCATCATCGAGCAGATTTAGATCCGTAGTGACATAGTTTCCAGAATCAAGAATACGTTTGACATTGATACGTCCAGCACCCTGGATACGGATAGAAGCATTCTGCTTTTCAGCGGAAGAATCATGGAGAGAGTCAGCAGTAGACATAGCAACCATGGAAAGGTTCTTCTTGTAGGTTGCATAGTCGGCATCATCCTTATGCTGGCTTAAAGCAACAGCAAAGGCACCCGTGAGGTTCGGAGTAGCCATAGAGGTACCATCGAAGTACTCATAACCATAGAGGTAAGAAGTATCAATGGTAGTTCCCTCGGAAGTCTGTCCGTGCTTATCGGCCTGGATAGCACCGATGATCTGATAACCAGGAGCAGAGATTGTCGGAGAGATATCAAGGTTAGCATCCGAGCCATCGGAGGAGAAGGAAGCATAAACACCACCGGCCGGAGATTCCATAACGGTATTCTGAGCAAGCTTGAGTATGCCTTCCGTATTGGCATCACCGAAATAAGAACCAGTGCTCTGGAAAACGAAGACAACCGGGATTTCCGGCTTGTAGCCGTTGAAGTCCATGTTCCTGTTGAAAGTGACGCCAGGAACGTTGTTGATGACAATCAAGGCAGCAGCTTCGTTCTTAACAGCGAAAGTAACCTTTTCACGGAAGGTGGAGCTACCACGATCGACAACAGCAATCTTGCCTTTGACGGAACATCCGGCATCAGCGGCAGCCTGATAATCCGTATCATCACCAAATCCGCCAATACGGACATAGGATAATTCTTTCTGCTTTTCGCCGCCTAAGAGTTCAGTAAGCGGGTGTTCGATCTGATATTTGTCTTTGTCTTCCCTGCCACGACGGTTCGTAACCTGATCAGAGAAGGAAACAGCCTTGTTGTCGACAACCATGACAGAATCAAAGAAGGCACGTTCCGGGTTGGAGGCAGCAATGACATTGGTCTTTTCATCCCTTAAGGCATAGCTTCCTAAGATACCCGTTTCGACATCGTCGGTCGTCCAGTCGGAATAACCGGTATCACCGGCATAGGTGGACTTACCAGCGTTTCCAGCAGCGAAATTGACGATGACGCCAGCTGCTTCGCAGGCCTTGATAGCATTCTGAGTGGCGGAAGTGCTAGTAGAAGAACGGAATTCATCCAAATCGGAGCCTAAAGAGAGGTTGACAACATCGAGTTTCCTCTGAGCAGCATATTCCAATGCCTTGCTGACAGAAGCATCGCTTGCACCGGAAGTATTGTTTCCGAAGACCTTGAAGATAGCGACCTGGGCTTCCGGAGCAATACCCTGGAATTCATCGCCGTTTGCAGCGGATAAAGAAGCAACATGGGTACCATGAACGTTGTCCTCAGTACCACCAGTAGGATCGACATTGTTGTCTTGATCGGCAACATCGATAGCAAACGGAATCTTGTTGTTGATATAGGTGAAATCCGGAGCTTTGACATTTCCGTTTTTGTCTTTGAACCTAGCAGAGACTTCCTCTTTGTTGTGCCAGCCATCGGATGCAACTTCATCATTGCTTAAATCCTTGAAGGCAGCAGCATTCAAAAGGCTCTTACCGTTTTTGTCTTTCGGCGGGTTCTGTTCTAAGGAAGTACGCTGACTTGTTCCTTCGACCTGGTTCAGGTATAAACCGGTATCCATGATACCAATCTTGATGCCTTTGCCCCTCTTAGCATCACTGCCAAGAATGTCTTTGGTAACACACCTTGTTTCCGCAGAGTAGTTCTTCAGCTTCAGTTCCTTGTTCTGGTTGTAAACACTGGTAGAGGCATCCTTTGTCGAGACACCGTCATCCTCTGTTCCAAAGGAAGAAGTCTCTTCCGGAGCAGCATAACGATGAGAAAGCTCGACGCTCTTAACACCGGTAATCTGCTTGAGAATCTCAGAGGCAGCATCGTTCTTGACTTCAATTGCAAAGCCGTTGAACAGAGTATCGTAATCATAAGTGATGGCGTAGGAATCAGCAGGGAGACGATACTTGATTTCATTCAGAACACGATTCTTCTCAATCCGAGCCTGGTACGGATTCTTCTTAACATCTCCGGCAACGGTGATCCTATACGTGCTCTTCTCAGCTTCCGGAGCAATCTTGGATAAATCTAAGCTGCTTCCAGACTTATAGCTGACGGCAGATAAGGCAAGCATCGTACCGAAAGATAAGACAGTAAAAAGTTTTTTCATCTTGTCATCCTCCTTATACAGATAAAACGAAATAGTTTCAGCGTTTAATTGTAATTCTCTTTGCACCTGTTTAAAAGCCAAAGCATCTCTTTTTAATCCTATTTATATAGGACTTTTTATTTGATTTTGCTTGTTTTGTTAAGATTTCTTCAGTTTTTCTTGAAAAACAGGCGATTTTTTGACTATTTTCTATATTTGTGTAAACGCTTCCAGTTTTTAAGCTTTCCTGAGTTCTTTCACAACCAAAGACCTCTGCTTCCTCTGGTCGATGTCGACATACTCATAAGGTCCATGCCTGTTATAGTCACCAGTGCCTAGATTCGGACACGGCAGACCCTTGAAGGAAAGCTGGCTTCCCGTTGTTCCGCCACGGACAGCAACTTCAATGGCGGGCCTATTCAGCTTCTGATAGGTGTCCTTCCTCTCCTTCACGATTTCCGGATACTGATCTAAAATTGTCTTCCTATTGTGATATTGATCGGCAATCTCAACCTGGATGATGTCATCTTTGAAAAGCTCATTCCTTCTTCTCGCAGTGAAGAGAGCTAAAGAGGCAAGCCTTTGGATTTCCTGTTCATCGAAGGAACGGATAATGTAGTCCATCTCCGCATGTTCCTCGTTTCCAGTCAGAGAGCAGAGATGATAGAAAGGCTCTTTGTTATCGGTATGCTCCGGACGAAGATACTTCGGAAGAGCGTTCTGGAAGTCAATGGCAACATTGACAGCCGAGACAAGTTTGTCTTTTGCTTCGCCAGGATGAATTGACTTTCCCTTGATATGGACTTTCCTGCTCTTTGCAGTGAAGGTCTCGATATTGACAGCCCTATTGTCCCCGCCATCGATGGTATAGCCATACTTGGCTTTGACGATTTCCCTAGAGACATGCTCGGCATCGACACCGATTTCCTCATCGGTCGTAAAGATGATTTCAAGCGGACGATGCGGAATCTTATTCTGCAGAATGTCTGTCAGGCTGTCCCTGATAATAGCAATACCGGCTTTATCATCTCCGCCTAATAAGGTCGTTCCATCGCTATGAATGATGGAATGATGAAGGGAATGAGCTAAAAGCGGAAATTCTTTTTTGGATAAGACTTTGCCATCTCCTAGGACAATATCCTTGCCTTCATAGACATCAATCTTGGTCTTCACATTGGTGTCGCTTGCCTGGGGAGAGGTATCCCTATGGGCAAGAAGGGCAATCCTAGGCTTATCTCCGGTTCCCTTGAACTTCGCATCGACAATGCCATAGCGATTGACCGAGATTTCATCTGGATTCAGTTTCTGAAGTTCTTCTAAGAGCTTTTCCGATAGATTCAGAATCTTAGGATCCGATGCACTGTCTTCTTTTGGCTCTCCGGCCTTGGTATCGACTTCGACGTAGGATTTAAAGCGTTCGACAATATCCATACTCTTATTCTCTCTTTCTATTTCACGTGAAATTAATTATTGTTTCTTGATTTCGTATCCGTAGTTGTAAAGGACATAGTTCTCTTTGAAATTGTAGATGAGGGCAAAGTTTGCATTGATGAACTTGGATTCCCCAAGCCTTTCCTTTGGAATGTTGAGCCTAGGCAGAATCTCCGGTCCAATATGAATGGTCCGTTTGATGGTAGAGTCAATCCTAGAGACCTGAAGCAGATGATAGTAGACAGCTCTCCTGTCGCTGTCATTGGTCTCGGTAAGCCTGTTTTCGAACGTCAGATGGCGATAGGAGAAGGGAAGCATGACTTGGTCTAAGACAAGAATAGCATTGAGTTTTCCTTCCTTCTTGAAGGCATTTCGGTAAGAGTTAATTAAAGTAGCAAAACTCAGTACTTCCTGATAAGCACCCTCTTTCCTGCCATCGAAGATCAAAAAGGCATAGCTGTCCTTAGGAGAACGCATCGAGCTCTTCCTTTCCCTGAAGGAAAGCGGGCAAGCACGATGGACCGTCTTATCGAGAAGATCGAAGAAGTCAGAAAGGTCTTCCTTCTTGATTTCGTCTCCGCTGTTCAGTACGACACGGACAAAGAGATAAAGGACAGGGGTTGTCTTTTTCTGATTGAACCGGGTAATCTCCCTTGCCTTAGGAAGATCATAGATATCGTAGACATCATCCAGAGAAGAGAAACGATATCCTTGGTCTGTCTTTTCAAGTTGATACGTGAATCCGTTTGTCTTGAAGGATTCCTTTAAGGAAATATCCTTCCTGGTCTGAAGATTGGCAATAAAGTAGCTGGATTTCTTGTCCTCGTCCAGAAGCGGATCATACCTCTTATAGTCCCATCCATAAGGACTTTCTTCCCGCCGGAAGTCGTCTTTCTTGATAATGCGTCCTGCAAAATCACAGGCTTCCTTTTTTTCTTTTCCGTAGAGATATTCAAAGACCGGAATACTAAGGATTGCGGCTTTCCGTTTTGTTTCAACGAAAGAGACATCTTCCTCCATGACTTCTTTCCTCTTACCACGGAAAGGATAGACATTCGTGTCTTCTTTTCGCTTCCAGAACGGATTTTCGTTGATTGCCTTTCGGACATGTTCTTCATCGAAAGGATAAGAATGATCACCCCTATAGAAAAGGAAGGAATCATAATACTCTTCATCTCCGCCGGAGAAATAGAAGAGATACTTTTTCTTCTTATCATCGAGCTGACTGCTGAGACTGTCTTTGGCCTCGGTCAGAGTCGAGATTTCCTGGATATAGTCTTTCTTCTCCTTTTCCCATTGTTCCTTTTCTTTTGCGTTATCGGAAAGAAGGTTCGTGTACTTGGTATTGTACTCCCTAGACGTCTTCCTCCTATGATCCCGTTCCTCTTTCCTGGCATTCAAGGAAGAAGCAGCCTGCTTATTTGCCTCCGTCCTATCTTTGATCTGGCTCTGATAATCTAAGATAACCTGTTTGTTATTTTCATTCTCGTTCTTAATGTCAGAGAGCTCATTATTCGTATCCTGAAGGGAATCATTGAGGTTCTTGATTTCCTCTTCCAGCTGGGCTTTCTGATCATCCACAAGGACAGACTGAGCATCCAACTGAGAGTAGTTCTTCTCCAAATCGTCATAGCTCTTTGCTTTTGCGTCCCTTTCCGTTTTCCTTGCGGTAAGACTATCGTTTAGAAGAAGAACTTCCTGTTTGAGCTTTTCGTTCTCAGACTGTAAAGAAGAATAGGCAGCATCCGATTTTGCTTCGTTATCGTTCGCTTCTTTTTCTTTCTGGTTCAAAGCAGATTCCAAGGAAGAAATCCGGGCTTCTCTTTCCTGAATCTTACTCTTCAGTTCCTCGTTTTCATTCTTCAAGGAAGAAGACTGTTCCTGATAGGAAGCAGAAGCCTTGTTCTTGTCTTTCTCGCTTTCTTCCTTATAGGTAGCAAAAGAGGAAGAGAGAGATTCTTTCTCCTCTTTCAGCTGATTCAGTTCCCTATTCAGCTGATCTTTTTCTTCCTGGTAAGAAGAGAGCTTATTCTGCCTATCTTCCTTCTCCTTGAGAAGAGTGTTCTTCTCTTCTTGAGAAGATACTTTCTGCTTCTCAAGCTCTTCTTTTTCTCTCTTTATCGCTTCCAGCTGAAGAAGAATTTCTTCTTTTTCTTTGTCTTTCGATAAAGCTTCTTCACTTAAAGAAGAAACCTTGGCAGACAGAGCATCATTCTTCTCTTTGTAAGAAGCCGTCAGTTCCTCGTTCTTGCTGCTAAGCTCATTGTTTTCGTTCTCAAGATGAATGATCTTGTCTTGTAGAGCATCCAGTTCATTCTGAAGAGAACGAATCTCCTCATTCAGTTCATCCCTCTTATCTTCTTCCGCAAAGGAAATCGGTTGTTTCCCACTAGAAGAAGCTTCCATAGGAGAGGGCTTTTCATCCTCTAAGACAAGCTCTTTTTCCTCCCTGGAAGAAGCTTCCTGCGCTTCTTCTAACAGTTGCTCCTTGGCCTTTTCCATGCTAGGAACTTCTTCCTCAGGAACCTTTTCTTCTTCCCTGACAGGCTGATTCTCCAAGACAGTCTCCGGAGCAGGCTCCCTCTTCTGCTGAGCTTGTTCCAGAACCGGATTTTCTTCCTTGACTTCACTAAGAATAGAAGGACTATCCTCTTCCTCATCCAAAGGCATCTCAATAATAGGCTGAGAGGAAACAAGACCCTTCGTATTCTCCTTGAAATAAGCCTGTCCAATCGCAGAGGGATTCTTCAGATTGAATTTTTCCTGCTTCTTTCCGTAAATCAGATTAAAACGGTTCCGGTTATAGAACTCATTCTGATTATCCAAGTCCGGTTCCCTGTTGAACGGATGATTCCGGTCCGTGACATCAAAAAGAGCATAGGTTCCGTATTTTCTGCCTTTCCGGACTTCGAAAATCGCATTTCCGATACGGAAATTCGATTTTCCGTCACGCCTATCATAGCTTGACTGGCTTTCAATCCTGAGATTCGAAGGAACATTCCTGCCTCCGCTTGTCAGAGGACTGATATAGTCCTCTCTCCAGCAATAGAAGGAGTCTGGATTCCTATAGTCTTCCTTATGGATTTCCTGTGCTGCGAAATCATAAGCGACTGTCTTCTCTCCGTATAGGCTCTCCCAGAGCCGTTGTGCTTGAATTTTATCCATATTCTACTCCCTTGAAGCGAACTCATCATAGAGTTCCTGATTTAGTTTCTTCCTTGTCTCACTATCGATTTTCTGATGTTTCCGGTTATAATCCCATAATCCGTTGGCTTCTGTCTCGCAATCAGCAAGCTCGGTATAGATAACACCGTTTAACCCTTGCTCTTTGATCTGCGGAAGGACGTCCTTAAGATAGAGCTTCGTCCTCTTTTTCTTCAGGTCTTCCCGATTCTTTGCATTGGAATGACCAAACCTCTTTGGATAGGGGAAGCCTTCTTCTTTTAGTCCGATTCCCCCGATTTCACTTAGGATAAAGAGACGATGGAACGTATTCTTCCGTTTCCTATTGGGAATGGTGTAGGTATGAATCGAAAAGACATCGGAACGATTTGCTTCATACCATCCAGATGCCGTATCGAAAATCCTCTTGGAATCCAGTTTCTTAGCTAAGTCGTAATAATAAGAAGGATTTGCTTCACCCCAGCCTTCATTGAAGATTGTTTCCCTGATAATGGAAGGATGATTATGGAAGAAAGGAATCCATTCCTTCCTCTCTTTTTCAAATACCGCTAAGGAAGCATCATCTTTTCGTCCTAGTTTTTCTCGATGGATGTGTTTTTCCTTCGAATAGGAAGGGAAAAGACGCGGAAGAACGGTCGGAAGGAACTTCGGACGATAACCTCCGCAAGGAAAATCCTGAATCAAAAGGATGCCGTAGCGATCCGCAAGATAGTAGAAATAAGGAATCTCTGTTTTCCTATGGACTCTTAGACAGTTGAATCCCATCTCTTTTGTTTTCAGGATATCATCCAGATAGTCCTGATAAGAGGAAGGAGTCAGCCTAGAAGTACCGTAGTATCCTTGATCAAGAAGACCAGAGAGGAAGACAGGGTGTCCATTCAGATACAGACGCCTGTACCCGTCTTTTTCCTTGATTTCCATCTTTCTTAGTCCGAAATAGGAGTAGACAATGTCATCTCGATAGGTGAGTTTCACACTATAGAGATAAGGATCCTTATCACTCCAAAGATGGAGGTCTTCCTTTAGATAAAGAAAGGTTTCCTTACCGATTTCGACTTCGTATTCTTTGTTCAGAATCAAGACTTTGGCGGTTCCTTTGTCATTCGCCTTGACTAAGACTTTGACACCATGATGCTCGATATCTTCCGTAAAGGAAAAGTCCGTCAGATGGAAAGAAGAAACGTTTTCCATCCAGATTGGCTTGTAAACACCAGAAGAAGAGGAATATCTCCATCCCGATGGCTTTAAGGTCTGCTTTCCGTTGGTGTAGTAGAGAGCATCCGTCCTGTCCTTGACCCGTAAGACAAGATCAAGCGGGAAAGAAGAAGGAGAGACTTCCACCTGGAAAGGAGTCCTTCCGCCTTCGTGTGTCCAAACAAGCTGATGATTCAAGAACACAGAGCAGATCTGATCCACTCCTTCGAAGTGAAGAATGATTTTGTCTTTGGTGAAGTTCTCAGGAAGATCAATGACTTTGTGATAATACCTATAGTCATCTGGATTCACTAAGCGGTTTATCAGGGAATCCATCGTCTCAACTGCAAAAGGAACCCTGATTTTCTGACGATAAGAAAGAGGAAGATAGTCTTCCTTTGTCCTTGCAAAATCCCATTGTCCGTTCAAACTAACATAGGATTCCCGCTGGAAAGAAGGATTGGGATGTTCCTTAAGAGGAAGATTCGTCTGTGGTCTGTAGTTTTCGTCTTTCAGAAGATATCCGTTATTGACGCCTTTGTTCTTCACGCATTGCATGATTTCTTTTCCTCCCGGAAATAGAAGTAAATCGGAATAAGGCTCAACGCTAAGATGCCAAGTCCCCTATAGTACCCATAGCTCGATGGTGTCTGATTCCTGACTTCCGGAAACACCGGGTCAACGAAGCTTCCACCATAACGGGAATTAAAGGCATCGCCGATAAAAGGACCGATGCACCTAGGCAAAGCAACCACAAAGAGCCTTCTGACGCCCCTGAAGACTCCTTCTTTTCCTTCTGGAATCTTTTCACGGACTAAGGCATTGATAATGGTCGGAATGCCGACAAATCCGAATATCATCAAAAGACCGGAAATGGTTGCATAGACCGTACGGATACTGCTTCCGTCTTTTCCGATTTCCGGAATCAAGGCCATCCTGACAAGTGAGATTCCATAAAGTGCGAAAACAGGAAGAATCCTCTTTTTCTTTCCAACCTTATCCGAGACAAATCCGAGAAGGACAGTCAGAAGAGAACCGACTAAGAGTGCAATGGCCATAACAATTGCAAAAGGAGTCAGGATTCCGCTTTCCGCAGTATTGGCAATCTTACAGGTATGTTCCAGATAAACCATCAAGTAGGGGAAGAAAACGTTGTTTGCAGTACCAAAGACAAAATAGATGAGAAGAACGAGATAAAGAGATTTGTTTTCTTTGATCGTCTTAAGCTTAAAGCCTTCGATAAGAAGAGAAAGATAATTTTCGTTCCGATGCCTCTTCTCATCTTCTTTTTCTTTTGGAATCAGGAGGAAGGAAACAATGCCAGCGAGAATGACAACGCCGCCAATCAAATAGAAGAAGAGATCCCATCTTGCATCATGGACACCGGTCTTAGAGTCTGTTGTCAGTCCGTTAAACCCGACAAAGAGAATCAGCCTGGAAATCAAAGGAAGAACGGAAAGAACGCCTTCTGCCTTTCCTTTGTCCTTCTGTCCGATGTTCTTTGTGACATACGAGTTAAAGGAAGCATCATTGGCCGTTGAGCCAAAGAATGTCCTTGTACAGTCAAGAATAATGACCCAGACCGCAGCTAAGGAAGAGCTCCTTGCCAAAGGAATCAGTTTATTGACGGAATTGACGTTCAATAAACCAAAGCAGGCGGTTGCAATACCCCAAAGAAGATAGCCGCCGGAGATAAATTCTCTCCGGTGCCCGACTTTGTCAGTCAGGGTTCCCCTGAAAATGGTCGTCAGTGTGGCAACGATGGCAGAAAATGCAGTCGTTAGCGCAATATACCTCGAATAGTCAAATCGTTCTCCGATAGGAGAAGAGAAGTTGATATAGGTGATGAAGGTATTGAGATACCTGTTTTCTAATGACCAAGCAAGTTGTCCAACCAGTCCGATAAGGATGAGAAAGAACCACCTGCGGAGGGAAATCCCTTTCTGCTTCATAATCGTGATTCGTTAATTGTAGGAAGAGAGACGGATTGGAGTGATGATCTGGATATTCTCCGGATCTTTGTTCTTCGCCATGAACCTGCGGTTGGGAGAAGAGAAGGTAAGCGTGATTTCATCGCTCTGAAGTGCTTTGACAGCGGCTGTCACATAATCGACATTGAAGCCGACTTCAAAGACATTCTCATTTTCCGGCCTGACTAAAGAGAGAGGCTTAAGGGTTTCGGAAGCATTTCCCATAGAAGTGGAATTAGCACTGATTGTCACACCAGAGTCCTTGCTTAAGGTCAAGCGGACACGATTGTTTCGATCATCTGCATTCAGGATGATGATCTTGACACGGTCTGCAGCAACAAGGAATTCCTGTGCTTTCAGAGTGACCTGATAAGGGAAGGACGGAGGAATGATTCGGTCTGGAGTCGGGAAGTCACCTTGAATCAAACGAGTAGAGACCCTGCAGTTCTTCCCGACAAAGAGAGCACGCTGATCATCAAGATAAATCGTGACCCTGTCTTCCGGATTGAGTCCGGTCACCCTGTTGAGAGTCTTAACGGAGCAGGTGAAGTTGAATTCAGCAGCCTGGTCTTCGACAGAGACAGCATTTCTTGCCCTGCGATAGGAATCCGTTGCCAAGAAGTAGAGCTTTCCGCCTTGAGCGCGGACATTGACACCGAAGAAGAGCGGCTTTGGTCCTCTTGAGGCAGCAGCATAAGCAGTTGTATCAAACAGTTTCTTCCTGTCCTTGACCTGGACCTTGAAGCCCATTTTTCCTTCTGGAACCGATAAGGCAACATCCGGATATTCTTCTCCGGCTTTTGTAATCAGGTTATAGTTGGAGACATCATCGGAGACATTCAGGAAGTTTGTGTCGACCCTGACAAGAGTGACAATGTCCGAAGAAAGCTTGGCCCTGATTTCAAGAAGGGTCTTAGCCTGAACTTGGATAAGACCGGGTTCTAAGCTGAGAATGATATCGTTTCCTTTTTCGTCTTTCCTTGAAGAGGAGGCCTTGCAGGACCTGTCTCCATCGCTGGCGATGACGGAGACTCCGTCTTCTTTGACCTCGATAAGATAGTTCCTGTATTGAGCTTCTGCAGAGCGAGAAGGAACAGCCTGGGCGGTAAAGCTCAGCCTGCGAAGAAATTCGTTTCGTTTGATTGTAAGTTTCATGAGTATAGACTCCCTTTAAAATACTTATATTATAAAAAAAATATATGTTTTATAAAAGACCTATTTATCGCGTGAGAGCCGTTTTCCTTTTCTCGGATTTTTTCTAAATAGTTAAATCAGAAAAATAAAGACAAGGATAAGGACCGGTGGATTTGTGGATAACTAGTGATTTTAAGAATCTGTTTTAATTTAATTACTTAGAAAATTGGCTTAGACAAAGAAAAAATTAAAGAAATTAAATCGTAAAACAAATCACGAATATGTAGTGGATAAACTGGTAGTTTTCTCTTTCTTATCCACAGGGATGGTGGACAGGAGGAAACAAAGAAAAAGAAGACAAAAAACAGAAAAAGAAAAAGGACCGCTGCTGTGTACCGAACCCCTAATATTGGACTTTAAGTAGGACTATA
>ULPT01005835.1_pt1 | contig 47023 bp, 37 predicted proteins | sample 1953751 | NCBI WGS metagenome assembly ULPT01 (sample SAMEA4835636, study PRJEB28245) | human gut metagenome | biome: gut microbiome; material: fecal sample | place: Denmark | collected 2008 | reverse complement strand
TCCCGCCGTCTACAAACATCTCAATCGAGCATTTGTCTATGAATAACCGGAATGTGTGTGCCTTCTGTTTTGACAAATCAGCCCATGTCGCCATAGCAAATTCCTTTTTGCTGAAATCTGTCACACCGCTGTTTGTACGATCCATGTAAACTTTGTTTGCCTTTGTATCTATATAAATATCAACAAATTCGCCATCGTTATTCTTCAGCTTGAAGCCTGCAATGGAAGCCGTTCCCTGTTCCAATGTCAAATTAATCTCATAAACACCGGAATTGTCGTAGTCGCTTGCGTCCATGGAGCAGCCCTGTTCATAATCAAAGTCATCTATTTTAGCTGAATCAATCCGTAGCTTCTCCACTTCCTTTACCGGGTTGACTGCTAAATAAACGTCATTCCCCTCTTTATACATAGTCAGTTCACGAGGAAGGCCATTGGCACTTCTGAACTGTTTCGTTGGCACAACATTCGCATATTGCCAGTTGCTCATCCAAGGAACCGCAATTACTCGCTCGCCAGTATTGGAGAAACATACGGTGGCATAATGGTCTTTACCCCAATCCAGCCATTTCACCACTTCTGGCTTAGTATCACAAATGAATTGTTTGCCGTCAAAATCTCCTACAAAATATTGAGTAGCCGAACCTCCGAATAAACATCCCGGATTGACATTCACTATCAATGCCCATTTTTTGTTCTGAGGATTTCCATCAACTGGCAACTCAAAGAAGTCCGGGCATTCAAACATGCTCGGTTTCACTCCGTAGCCGTCTCCAAAGGCACTCATATATGTCCATTTTTTCAAGTCCGTAGATGAATAAAAGCGCATCTCCTTAAAAGCAGAAACCAACATAACCCACTTCTGGTCCGGTTCATACCAAAATACTTTCGGGTCACGGAAATCTTTTATCCCATCTGCCGGAGTCAAGATAGGATTGTGTTCATATTTCGTAAAAGTCCTGCCATTGTCAGTACTGTAAGCCATGCATTGAATCTGACCATTCTCATCGCTCGCAGATGTATAGAAAGAGATAATGCTTCCTTTACCAAAACCTGCACTGTTGTTGAAATCGACAACCGAACTGCCGGAAAAGATATGCCCCATCGTATCACGCTCGATTGCAACAGGAAGATGTTCCCAGTTTACCAAATCCCGGCTGACAGAATGTCCCCAGTGCATATTCCCCCACATGGATCCATACGGATTGTATTGATAAAACATGTGATATTCACCCTCTTTATAAACCAAGCCATTCGGGTCATTCATCCAGCCGTAAAGCGGAGTATGATGGAACAAAGGGCGGTATTTTTCCCTATTTGCCGTATCAAAAGTATCAGAGAGTTTCAAGCTGTCCAACCATAATTGTTGTAAATGTTGGCTTTGGATACGGACAGTTGCCTTTTGGGAAGTAGCAGGCAGGCACATAGGAACATAATAATCGATATGACTGTCCGCTATACGAATATCCATATCCGCATCCCCCGGACTGCCTGTCATTACACGTACTTTACATTCCGGGGCATCTTCTTGGACAGGTAAAAGCAAATATTTAGAAGTGCGATTGATATCCAAGACGGCAACCGAATCATTTTGTCGGTTAACGACTATTCCACTTTTATTATTTTGGCACGCGGGAAGTCCCATCATCAAGAAAGAACCACAAATCGCTCCTAATTTCAATACTTCATTCATGATAAAAGATATTAATAGTTTTATGCGGCAAGATAAAAAAAAAGAGGATAACGACAAAACGTTACCCCCTTTTTCTACATATTTTTCTTTCAATTATTCAGATACCACTGTGAAAGGAATTTCAACTGCAACTTCTTTGTGCAATTTAACTGTTGCTTTGTAATCGCCAACTTCCTTAACGGCTTCTTTGATGTAAATCATCTTGCGGTCGATTTCATAGCCCAATTTAGCCAATTCTTCTGCAATCTGAATATTGCTAACAGAACCAAAGATAGTTCCTGTTGAGCTTGTCTTTGCTCCGATAGTCAAGCTAACACCATTCATCTTAGCAGCCAATTCTTCTGCATCAGCTTTGATTTTAGCCAACTTGTGAGCACGTTGTTTCAAGTTTTCAGCCAACACTTTCTTAGCAGATTCTGATGCGATAACTGCTTTACCCATGGGGATTAGAAAGTTACGACCGTAACCAGCTTTAACTGTTACGATATCGTCTTTGTAACCTAAATTGATTACGTCTTCTTTCAAAATAACTTCCATATTCTGTCTCCTCTTAAATTTATTATTTCATCAAATCTGTTACGAAAGGAAGCAACGCCAAGTGACGAGCACGCTTTACAGCCTGAGCTACACGACGTTGGAACTTCAAAGATGTACCTGTGATACGACGAGGCAAAATCTTACCTTGTTCGTTCAAGAATTTCTTCAAGAATTCAGGATCTTTGTAATCGATATACTTGATACCGTTCTTTTTGAAACGGCAATATTTTTTCTTCTTAACGTCTACTGAAGGCGGAGTCAAATATCTAATTTCTGATTGAGTAGCTGCCATAATTAATTCTCCTTAACTGTTTCTTTTGATGATTTCAAATTTCTTCTCTTTGCTGCATATTCAGCTGCGTATTTATCCTGACGGAAAGTCAAGAAGCGGATTACGCGTTCGTCACGACGGAAGTTAACTTCCAATGTTGCGATTGTTTCCGGATTTGCCTTGAATTCAATCAGCTGATAGAAACCAGTAGATTTTTTCTCGATAGGATAAGCCAACTTGCGCAAGCCCCAATTTTCTTCATTCACGATTTCTGCACCTTGTTCTTTCAAGATACCTGTGAATTTGTCTACCGCTTCCTTCATCTGTGCATCAGACAAAACGGGAGTTAAAATGAAAACGGTTTCGTAATTATTCATACAAATACTGTTTTATGAGTTATTGTTATTAATTTTTTGCGGTGCAAAGGTACGTATTTTTTTTCTATATACAAATATATAGCCTATTATTTTCTATTTCTTTCTCTTTTCTTCTTACACCTTGGTATTTATCAAGTGCAAAAATAGTTATAATCCTGCCTCAAACAAATACAATTCATGCTAAATAAATAATCTTTTTCTTTCTTGTTTATGGATAATACAAACAAATGATGTAATTTTGGCACGGTCACATAAGTGAACAAATTTATATATTGATATGAGTGCATTAACTGTCTTATACGTAGTTTTACCGTTCCCTATCTTGTATTTATTGCACGATATGGAAGAGATTATCATGGCGAATCGCTGGTTGGATCGGCATCGGGAAAAGTTACTAACCCAATTCCCGCAATTTCGTGTTATCATCCGTCACTTGTTAAAGCTTGACACGCTGGCTTTTACCATTGCTGCAGCAGAAGAAATCATCATATTGCTGCTTGCGGCGGCTGCCATTTTAGTGGACATCCCCTACTCTGTTTTGATTTGGAGCGGACTATTCATGGCTTTTGCTCTGCATTTGGTTCTACACCTCATAGAGCTCTTTTTAATACGGAATTATGTGCCAGGGACTGTAACGGCAATATTGTCTATTCCCTATGTCATCTATTCTGGCAACATGATTGTTCATGCTTTCCCATGTATGCACTTATTAATTGCCACGCTTTGTGGTGTCGCTTTCATGTTTGGCAACCTGTTGTTGGCCCAACATTTAGGCATAAAGATAAGCAATCTATTACACAGAAGATGAAAAGTACGCCAACCTCTTGGATGGCAAGCAACGTATTGTAAAAGAAGAAGAGATGAAGCGTACATTGTATGTAAGTGATTTGGACGGAACTTTACTGAACAGGCAGTCCGTCTTATCTGAAACTACCATCGCAACACTAAACCGTATCTTACAGGAGAAAAAAGCTCTTTTCACCATTGCTACGGCAAGGACTCCCGCCACTGTTGTGGATCTTATGAAAGAGGTGAAATGCTCTTTGCCATTTGTTTTAATGGCTGGAGCGGTTTTATGGAACGACAGCAAGCAAAATTATGAACGGGTGCGTGCTATTCCTTCTGCAACCGTAGACAAATTGTTGGAAATATATGGTCATTATACCATCCGGCCGTTTATTTATCGCAGACATGGCAATTGTCTTTTTGTCTATCACACATTTGAATTGACAGAGAGTGAACGTCAGTTCATAGAGCCGCGGATTCAATCTCCATTCAAACGCTTAGTAACAACAGAAAGCCTTACTGCACAAAATCCAGATGATTCCGTATTGGTCTATTCTATGGGAAGTTATGCGACATTGTTGAACATTGCTAATGAGATTCGGGCAAGCCAATTGCCTTGTACGCTTTCTTGTTATCAAGACATATTTGATTGTAGCCAAGGGATTTTAGAGATATATGCACCCAAGACTACCAAAGCTGAAGCGATTGATTATTTGGCGAAACAATGTCATGCGGAACGAGTCGTAGTGTTTGGAGATAATCTGAATGACTTGCCAATGATGGAAATAGCCGACCACAGTGTCGCTGTGGGCAATGCTTTCAAGGAAGTCAAAGAACAGGCCAATGAAATCATTGGATGCAACGACGAAGATGCCGTTGCCAAATGGATTGAACAGGACTGCCAATAAACAACAAGGCGGTGTGTGATAATTGCAAACTGCTGCATTACTTTCGGAATTCGACCTCAGTGCCTTGCATTTTGCTAATTCTGACACACCTTAAAGGGGCTGCATTAAAACTTTCGTTTTGACACAGCCCCTTGGTTTGATAAATTACAGGTATTAATTCCGTTGCAACTGCAATCCCATCTCTAACCGAGTTGTTGAATCAAGAATTGCGGATAAGTTTTCCAAGATTGGCTTTACATACGGAGCTATGTCAGCCGGTAAAATCGCAATGATTTTCTCTTGTATGAAATCTACCGTAAGGAGCTTCAATAAGGCTTTTGCATCTTCAGTCGCCAACCACAATTTAGCCGTTCCATCCGAATTTTGCTCATACTGCAAAGGAATGCCGCCAGCCATATATTCCACCATGCTGCTCAAAAGCTTGACCAATGTAGTAATATTAGTCGCTTTTGTTGTTTGGGCAGCTGCCATAATTTGGGTAAAATTGAGTTGGAGATACAATTTCTCATTCTTTATGTAATAATGAGCCAAATTAATAGGCGATGTAGCCCAATCTGTCATTCCTTTCTTTTTATAAGTAATCGTCACGTTTCCATCATCCAAGAAAGAGACTCCTTGGAATGAATTTGCCAAGAGCTGAGAAACAATTTGACCAGCCATTGGGGCAATTGTACTAATCGGAAGTTCCATACCATTCACCGGAATAGTTGCTTTGGAATCCCATTCCAAGAAGAAAGCACCTTTGTTTGATGCTTTCCATGAACCGTTCCATACAGTAGAAGGCATCTTTCCATGAACACTCAATACCATTTTGTTGGCGGACACCTCTCCTTTGTATGTCAGTTCACGACCATTCTTCTGATCTGTTCCTTCAAAGGTATAGGAATTTCCATCAGCACTCAAGGTTAATGGTACATTCTTCAAATCCGTTTCCACTTCACCCGGAACAACGCCTGGAACCATCATTGCAACTGAAGGAATACCAGCAGAAGGGATAAGAGTTGATAAATCCAACAATCCTGCCAAGCGGATTGTTGCTTTTTTACCGTCTGAAGTATAAAATGTAGCCTGTTTCCCTTGCATCGGGACCCCGGAATAGGTCAATGCCAATTTATCACCACTGAACGAGCCATTGGCTCCTTTACCTAATCCTTCTAAATCGTCATTGTCACATGAGGTAAACAACCCCAACAACAAAATGAATCCCATCAAAAAGGGAATGCTCTTCTTCATCATTTTTTCCATCTCCACATAAAAGATGAAAAGGCTCACTCTCCCTTTCGGAAGAGTGCTCCTTTTCCTGTTTTCTTATTTTTTATTAATGAATAAACTTAACTGCTTGTTGGATACCGTTTGCTTTCACAACAAAGATATATTTACCTCTTACCAGTGAAGAAGTCGGAATGACAACATCACCAGCGATTGTTCCGGCAGAAACAGTAGCACCAGTCATACTTACAATCTGATAAGTTGCTTTATCGATGTTCTGTACACGAATACCTTCACGGGCAGGGATGATTGTCCATGATGGAGCTTCAATCTTCTCGTTGTTAGTGGCTACACCATATACATTAGAAGAAATATATGCAGTCACCAAAGCAGGATTTGTTTCTTCATCCGGGATAATATCAACTTTAACCATCTCTTTCTTTTCTCCCATGAACGAAAGCTTCACATAAGTAATGTCATTGCCATCTTCATCATATTCCGTCATTTTAATTTTAACGTATTGCACACCTTTATCACCCATAGCAACAGACAAGTCTGCTTCAAATACTGGCTTCACTACTTCAGGCAATTTCTCTTTGTCATAATGAAAAATAGAAAGATTTCCTACAAGATATTCTTGTGTAGACAACATTTGATTCGCTACATTAGTAACCAAACTTTGAGCTATATTCTTTGATAACAGAGTTGGCATCTTAGCAACCAGATTTTTAGTAGCAATAATAGCTGTTGAACATTGATAAGTAGAGTCTTTCATTTCAGCATCCTTGTACTTATATTTATGAACATCTAAACGTTCAATATTCTTGCTGTCAGTGTCTACCTTTGCCATCCACAATTTTATCCATTCATCAGCCTTGCCCTTTTCATATTTAGTAACTTCGACATAGCTCAATGGGAAGCCAGCTGTTAAATTCAAACCGATAACAGCATCACCTAATGGAAGTGTTATTTCTCCCGCTACTGCAAACAGCGAGCATGGAACTCTGAAGTTATCCAATTCTGTCAACTTAACAGTCAACAAGAAAGCGTCTGGAAGATCCACTTTGCTTTTTAGCATATTCTCTAACATGCCTGCTAACTTTTTCAAACCAGCTTCCAAGCTCAATTTTGCATTAAAGTTAGCCTCCTTTTGCTCCACTACAAGAGAAATCAAATCCAGCTTTTTATCTTCAAACACTCCTTGCAAGAGAGGATTGTCAACAGTCATGTCCACTTTCATGGTAAAAGGAAGTTTTTTCCCTTCTCCCAATTTTGAATCAAAATTCAATGTAAACAAATCCATCTTAGGAGATGCGACTTTAATCTGTGCTGGCAGATTAAGCTCCATCATATAATCACCTACAGGAATTTCTTTTTTATCATAACCCGCAAAAGTAACCTTCACATATCCACCTCCTAACAAGGTTGCTACAACTTGAGGCACAGAAGATGGCAAAGTGACAATTATACTATCCGGCTGAAGGGTGATGGTTTTCGAACCGCCAGAACGCAACACATTTCCCGAGTCAAAGACAGGGAAACCAGAAATTGAAGCATCCGACAACTGTGGATTAGCCCAACCCAAAATATCAATGCCTGCTTGTTCTTTTATCTGTTCAAAAACAGCTGGCAAAACCTCATTTTTTATCGCATCTTGTTCTGCTTTGCTGAGTGATTGCTGAGCAGAAGCGAATCCGCCTGATACTACCAAAAGAGCACAAGCTACTAAAAAAGTAAAGAATTTTCTCATACGCTCTAATTTTAAAGTTAGTTATTTTGTAAAAGTAATACTTTTATCTTCAAAATATCCATTTCTTTATACATTTAACTATAAATGCGGCTATTTTTGCCTTTTTATACGATACGGAATGTTCTATTTTTAAGATTTATGTGTCATTATTTCCAATACTAACTTATCCGTTGCTTCCATGCCTTTAGAACCGATTGAAGTCAAATTACGAATAGAGCGGTCTACATCGTCATCAATAATTCCTTCAACCTGTGTAACCACTTTGTCTTCCATTGCCATCAATGCGGACAACATTGCGGTAGAAACGCCACTTGCTACCTTCATGGCGCAACTCGGTTTTGCTCCGTCGCATATCATTCCGGTAATATTTCCAATCATATTCTTGATTGCAAACGTAATCTGCTGTTTAGTTCCTCCCATCAACCAAGTAATACCACAACTTGCTCCCGTCGCAGCCACTACACAACCACACAAAGCCGATAAACGACCTAAGCTTTGTTTAATATAAATCACCATCAAATGGCTCAGCATCAAAGCACGAATTAATTGCCCTTCTGTCGCTTTCATATCTTCAGCAAATGATACGACCGGCAATGTTGCTGCAATTCCTTGGTTTCCACTTCCCGAATTACTCATCACAGGAATCATGGCTCCGTCCATACGAGCGTCACAAGCCGATGCAGTCAAACGCAGCATGTGAGTATAGAATGAATCACCTAAATATTTCTTTCCAAAAGCTCCGGAGATTGTCTTCCCGACAGCGTGGCCAAACTGTCCTTTGATTGATTCTTCAGCTGCTTTTTTATTCAACCGCGCCGTTTCTAAAATAAAACGGATTTCTTCTAACGGCATATTCATAGCGAAGTCGTAAACCATGTCAAACGAAAGCTGTAAGTCTTCCTTTTCTTTCTGCTCTTTCTGCACTTCTTTTTGCTCATCCATAATGACTTCACCGTTGTGTGCCAAGTAAACGAAACCGGTATGTTCATGCGCAATAACCGCAGTTGCACTCTCCTCTCCTGCATGGCAAACCACTTCGATATAAAGTTTGTCTATCTGCTCTTTCAAGCCAATGTGAATCCGTTGTTCCTCTATCATCCGCTTGCCCTCTTCTAATGCAGACGGTGTCAAATCACGCAACACTTCCAATCCATATTCGGACTTCCCGATTAACGAACCTAAAGCTATCGCAATTGGCAAACCCACCATGCCTGTTCCTGGAATACCAACGCCCATTGCGTTTTTCAAGATATTAGCACTTAGAAAGACATCTATTCGATCTGCTTTCTTGTTTAGAATCTCAGCCGCCTTAGCGGAAGCCAAAGCAACAGCAACCGGTTCCGTACAACCAATTGCAGGAATTACTTCCCTATGAATCAAGTCCAATATTTGGACTTTAGTTTTTCCATCCATACTTTCCATTTTATAGTGATTTTTATTTATCATTGAGTAAGTCGCGCGCATTTGCCAAAGAAGCATCTGTCAAGGAAGATCCACTCAGCATGCGAGCAATCTCTTTTACTCGCTCGTCTTCCGTCAGACGTTTAATGCGTGTAACTGTCTTATCCTCCAAATCTTGCTTATATACATAATAATGGGCAACTCCTTTGGAGGCAATTTGAGGCAAATGGGTAATGGCAAATACTTGCATTTTATCCCCCAACCGCTGCATGATACCGCCCATTTTATCAGCAATATCTCCTGAAACACCAGTATCTACTTCATCAAAGATTATGGCAGGAAGAGCAGTAAAGCCGGCAATCATTGCTTTGATGCACAACATCAATCGTGATATTTCACCTCCGGATGCCGTTTGTTCAACCGGTTGCAAATCCCCATTCTTATTGGCAGAGAACATGAAACGGATCCAATCCAATCCGTCTGCGTCCGGCTCTTCTTTAGGTAAAACATCTACTTTGAAACGGACATTGGGCATGCCCAAAGGTGCCACCATTTGAACCAACTCTTCTGATATACGTTGGGAAGCTATCTGACGTTGTGTGCTCAAAACCGCAGCTTGTTGCAATAACTCTTGATAGGAAGCGGATATAAGTTGGTTCAATTCCGCAATCTGTTCGTCAAACGAGTTAATCTCTTCCAACTGCTTCTGATACGCATCCCGAATTGCAATCAGATCTTCGATGGTTGACACATGATGCTTCTGCTCCAAAGTATAGAGTAAATTCAGGCGTTCGTTTACCCAATTGAGTCTTTCAGGATTAAATTCGACATCCTCTTTTTGAGAATCAGTTTCGGAAGCCAAATCGTTCATATCCAAATATGCTGAGCGGATGCGCTCCGCTATTTCCTTCGCTTTGGGATAGTAACGGTCTAAGTTCTCCGCCAACGAAAGGGACTCCTTCAATAATTGTACGCATCCCGTTTCTTCCCCATCCAATAGTTGTGATATCTTATACAATGCCCCTTTTATCTCTTCGGCATGCGCCAAAGTCTCCTGCTCTTGCTCCAGTTCCTCTTGTTCCCCGGCATCCAAACCTGCTTCTTCCAATTGATCCAACTGGAAACGGATGTAATCCTCCTCTTGCTTGGTTTTAGCCGCTTTCGCTTCGACCTCTTTCAGTTCCCGTTTCAGTTCCACATATCGGGAATACTCCTTCTTATACATTATTAAAAGGATTTCATTCTCCGCCATCACATCAACTACCTTCAGTTGGAAATGCATGTTTCCTAACAAGAGATTTTGATGTTGGGAATGGATATCAATGAAGCGAGTGCCCAATTCTTTCAAGATAGCCAATCCCACCGGGGAATCATTCACAAATGCACGGGATTTCCCGGAAGCAAACAATTCTCTCCTTAAGATACAAGCATCGGAATCGTATTCCAAATCATTCTCGATAAAGAAAGGCTCCAGTTGGTATTTCGACACATCAAAGGCCGCTTCTATCACACATTTATCACATCCTTTCTGGATGCTTTTCCCGTCAGCCCGTTGACCAAGTACCAATCCCAACGCACCTAATATAATAGACTTTCCAGCTCCGGTTTCACCTGTAATGACAGAAAAGCCGTTTTCAAACTGAATATCTAAGCTGTCGATTAGGACAAAATTCTGGATATATAAAGACTTCAACATCGCAATGCTATTTTTGTAATGGTTCGAGGCGTCTTGTCTCTGTCGGATACAATTCGTACAACAGTTTGTATCCAGCCTGTTTCTCTTGTGTCGTCGCCTTGGAATATATGGAAACGATTTCATCCAATTTGGCATCGGACAAAAGACGCAGGACAACAGATGTAGGACGCATACTTTTGATTTCTTTCAAACTCGGCAACGCTTGGATGATGGTTGTGCGTCCCCTGTCCGGATTACCAGCCATTTCATCCAATCCTTTCCGGTGATAAGTGTACCAAAAATTACGGAAAATCTCAGAAGTATTATCCGTCAACGCGGTAATCAAGCCGTGACGGTTATCATCTTTGTCGAAAGCTTTCCAGCCATTCCATGTAGATTGCGATTGCGCCATGGAAACGATTTGTTGCGCACGGTCAAAATAGGCTTTTCCTCCCAAAGGGGAAAAGCTATCAAAATCCAACCCCAATATTACATATATATAATATACAATCGTAGCTGTCAAATTGCTCGTCAATGAATTCTCCGCATATTCCAATTGTTCAAATTGGACATAATCAAAGTTCAATTCCGTATCTCTATAATTCAACAAAGTGGTTGTGTATGAAGAGTTATAGACCGGGCGGCGTGCTTGGATTTGGATTTCCGATTTGAAACTGTTGTCTGCATATTCTCGCACAATAATCGTCATGGTGCAATCAATACGTTCATTAATCGCAAAAGTCGCATCTGTCCAACGTCGGTTGTTCACGAACTCATTCAAAGCCTCCTGCAAAGTCGTGAAAATTTGCTTGTCCGATCCTTGAATCTTATCACTGTTTATCGTGATTCGAGCGTTCAATTCCCCCGTTGTTGTTTGTGCATAACTGCCTAAAGCTCCTAAACAGAATGCAATAAGAACCATTATTATCCTCTTCATCATACGTTTCCCTTTTGGTTATTTAAGCAAAGTCGATAATTTATCAATTATGTCTGATGCCACCTCTTCTTTGCGTTTCAATGGAAATGTCCGGGATTCTCCCTGCTTGTCCAATATTGTCACTTTATTTGTATCACATTGGAAGCCTGCCCCTTTATCCTCCAAAGAGTTGAGCACGATGAAATCCAAGTTCTTACGGTTCAACTTACCCAATGCATGCTGTAAACCGTCATGCGTTTCCAAAGCAAAACCGACCAAGCGCTGTCTTTCACCTTTCATCTTTCCTAATGCGGCTGCAATATCTTTATTCGGTACTAAATGCAAGGTCATTTTTCCCGTACTTTCTCGCTTGATTTTCTTTGTCGCACGGACTTCTGGACGATAGTCGGCAACTGCTGCGCAAAGGATGGCAGCATCCATTTCCGGGAATTGGGAAACTGTCGCTTGGTACATCTCTTCTGCCGATTCGACAGAGATGCAACGGATGGCTTGATGTTTCGTTTGCAACGAGACCGGACCGCTCACCAACACCACGTCAGCTCCTCGTTGAGCACAAACTTCCGCCAAGGCAAAGCCCATCTTTCCAGAAGAATAATTACCAATAAAACGCACCGGGTCTATTTTTTCGTATGTTGGACCGGCGGTAATTAATATTTTCTTCCCTTTAAGTTCAAGTTTTTGAGAAAAGAAACCTTCGAGAACTTCCACAATTTTGTCCGGCTCTTCCATTCTCCCTTTCCCGACCAAATGGCTTGCCAATTCACCTTCGGCTGGTTCAATAACATGATTGCCAAAAGAACGCAACTTTTCCAAGTTCTGTTGGGTAGTCGGATGGGCAAACATATCCAAATCCATTGCCGGTGCGACAAAAACAGGAGCTTTGCACGAAAGATAAGTGGTAATTAGCATATTATCGGCTATTCCATTTGCCATCTTCCCGATTGTAGAAGCCGTAGCCGGAGCAATCAACATGGCATCCGCCCACAATCCCAAGTCCACATGGCTGTTCCACGTGCCGTCCCGATTAGAAAAGAACTCGCTGATAACCGGATGAGAACTAAGCGTCGAAAGAGTCAATGGTGTGATGAACTCTTTCCCGGCAGGCGTAATAACCACCTGCACTTCAGCCCCCTTTTTCACCAAAGCCCTTATGATATACGCCGCTTTATAGGCAGCAATGCTTCCCGTTATTCCTAAAATGATATGTTTGCCTTTCAACATCTCTTCTGATTATTTATTTCTTATTGAAATTACGCAGTTTGATTTCTGTCAGTTTCTGTTTTGTGTTGAGCGGAAAATCACTGTTCATCATCCAAGCATAATAACCTGGCTCGTTTTTCAAAACATCTTCCACCAAACGCCCTTTGAATTTGCCGAAATTAAAAACCTCCTCTTTCTTGTCGTTATAAATCATCCTTCCGGCAAAATCCACATTGTTATTATAGCTTGAGAAGTCGGATAAGAAAGCAATGTCGTTCTGCAATTCCGGATATCTATCCAACTGAGCCTGTAACACTTCGTAGGTTGCCATCGTGTCCGCCGCAGCAGTATGGGCATTTTCCAATGTCTTGTTGCAATAGAACTTATAGGCAGCCGACAAAGTCCGTTGCTCCATTTTGTGGAAGATGGTTTGCACATCCACGAACTTCCGGCGGTTTAAGTCAATGTTCACGTCGGCACGCAAAAACTCCTCTGCCAATAACGGGATGTCAAAACGGTTTGAATTATATCCAGCCAAGTCACAGCCTTCTATTTGAGCCGCCAATGTTTTGGCAACAGCCTTGAATGTCGGGCAATCCTTCACGTCATCATCTGTAATGCCATGAATAGCTGTTGATTCAGGAGGAATAGGTCTCTCCGGGTTAATGCGCATGGTTTTCGACTCCTCTTTGCCGTTAGGGAAAACCTTCACATAAGATATCTCGACAATCCTATCTTTGGTAATGTCTATTCCTGTCGTTTCCAAATCAAAAAAGACCAAGGGATTCTTTAAATTCAACCGCATCAGTTTAATGTTTTATAGAGTTAATCATTCAGCATCATTGGCATCAACAATGTCAATAAATCTTCATTCTCTTCATTTTCAGCCGGCACAATCACACCAGCGCGTGTCCTGTCAGCCAATTCCAATATAACATCATCCGAACCGATGTTGCTTAATATTTCTATCAAATATACGGCATTGAACCCTATGGCTGTTTCAGGTCCGTCCAGACTACACGGAATATGTTCTTCTGCTGCTATGGAAAAGTCGATATCTTGTCCGAAAATAATTATCTCATCCGAGTTCAATTGCAATTTAACCAAACTGGTGGCTTGTGAGAAAACTGACACACGTTTCAAGGCGGTCAGGAACGAAATCCTGTCAACTGTCACTTTATAAGGATTCTCTTTAGGAATGACGCCGTTGTAGTTCGGATAGCGTCCTTCAATCAAACGACAAACCATTTCAAAACTTTCGCATAACACATGCGCACTGTTTTCATCGAATCGGATCTGCACATTCCCCTCTTCTTTTGCCAAAAGCGTTTTCAACAGGTTGGCAGGCTTTTGAGGCAAGATGAAAGATGCACGCTCTGATGATTTGACAGAATCATTGCGCAAACGGATTAGCTTTCTGCCGTCCGTAGCCACAAAAGTTAAACTATCTGGTTGGATATCAAAGAAAACACCGTTCATCACCGGACGCAATTCGTCATCGGCAGTTGCAAAAAGAGAACGGTTGATGCCGCCCAATAGAATCTTTGCATTCAAATTGAGTGTGACAGTATTGGAAGACAAAGGACGTTGCTGTGGATATGTGTCACCTCTTGTTCCGATGAAATTATATTTTCCATTCTGGAAATAGATATAAATATCCAAATTGCTGTCGTTTATGTCAAAAGTCAATGGCTGCTCCGGAAGTTCCTTCAATGGATCCAGGATGTTCTTGGCAGATAATGCGAACACGCCTGATCCTTGGGCATTCATAACCGGGACGGTCGCCGTCAAACGAGTTTCAGAATCTGCGGCTGTTATGGTCATTGTGTCTCCTTCCAAATTGAATAAAAAATTATCCAGGATAGGTAACGAATTCTTAGATGCAATCACTTTGCTAATGGATTGCAAGCGCGAAGACAACGCTGAACAAGATACATCAAATCTCATGTTTTATTCTATTTTTGTTTATTTCATTTCTACTATAAAGCCGATCCTTTCCCGGCTTACTCAAGTTACAAAATTAATGTTTTTATTTGTATTTCAAAAATAGAATCCCGCAAAATAAATTCAGTTTAACCTGGCTGTACTCAATGGGGTTGGATTCTTATTCCAATTTAATAATAAAGGGGCTGCATCAAGACAATTTCTTGAATGCAGCCCCTTTAAGGTGTGTCAGAATTAATAAATATCACGCCCCTATGAATGAAAAAATAAGATGGCGAATATTGGTAAAACAGGATAAAATGTTTTCTTTCAACGCCCTCCTGCTGGAAGATTCTTCAACCAATAGTCAGTCATGGACTTACGAAGATGCAATGTGGTGCCTTCGCCTTCATAAATTCCGTGAGAGCGCATCGGATAAGACAACTGATAGAATATCTTACCGTGGCGGATCAGTTCATTTACCAACATTTCACAGCTCTGATAATGTACATTGTCGTCGCCTGTTCCATGTATCAACAACAAGTTTCCTTTCAATCCTGCCGCATAAGTTATAGGAGAACCCTTGCGATAGCCTTCCGGATTGTTCTGTGGAGTGTTCATATATCGTTCCTGGTAAATAGTATCATACAAACGTTGGTCGGATACGAAAGCAACTGCAATACCTGTGCTGAACACGTCCGGATAGCGGAACATACAGTTCAATGTCTGGCTACCACCGCCGCTCCATCCGGTGATTCCAATTCGTGTTCCATCAAGGAACGGATATTTTTTCACCAATGCCTGAATACCTTGAGCTTGGTCGCGGCTTGCCAACGTTCCAACTTCTCCATAAATACATTTACGCCATTCGCGTCCTCTCGGAGTATTTGCGCCACGGTTTTCGATACTCATTACAATATATCCTTGTTCAGCCAAATAGTGGTGCCACAAACTTCCACCTTGCCAAACATCCTGTACAGTAGAACTTGCCGGTTCTCCATAAACATCAATAATCACCGGATACTTCTTGTTAGCATCAAAGTTAGACGGTTTAATCATCCAAGCGTCCAAAATCCATCCGTCAGACTCTGTTTTCACAAATTCTTTCGGCTGCAATCCCAATGCATCATATTGTGCTTTTGCCTTTGCATTGTCAGCAATCAAAGAAACACGCTTGTGGGAAGGCAATGATATCATCTCGATGACAGGAGGGTTCTCTGAATTGCTAAATGAATGCACTGCCCACTTGCCAGACGGGGAGATAGAGTAACGATGCTGTCCAGACTGGTCAGCCGGGCTGATTCGTTTCACTTCACCATTACCAAAGAACTTAGCCTCATAAAGATAGCGCTGGTTGTAATTATCCGGAGAAGCCATGAAGTAAACAACACCTTTAGCCACGTCTGCACCGACTTCTTCAATATAATCAAAGTCTCCTTTTGTCACTAAACGAATATCTTTGCCATCACGACTGATGCAATAAAGATGTCTCCAGCCGTCACGTTCGCTTTCCCAAGTAAAATAGGTGTTGTTCTTCAACCAACGGACATTGTTGTTTGTGTTCAACCAAGCGTCATCCTTATCTGTGAAGATATTGACAGGCTTGCTCTCTCCTATTTTAGCAATCCAAACATAATTCGTGTTCTGTGCACGGTTCATTTGCTGGATAAACAATTCGTTGCTTTCAGGAATAAAATTCATGCGAGGAATATAATTCTCACGAGCATCGCCCGGCAGGTCAATCCAAGTAGTTGTTCCTCCAGCAGCTGGGACATAACCAACTTTCACGGCTGAGTTCAGTGTTCCTGCTTTCGGATATGGGAAACGGATGATTTTAGGATAAAGTGAATCCACATTGTCAATCATGTCAAACCATCCTGTTCCTTTTGTATCACTTTGCCAATAAGCAATATATCGGCTGTCCGGGCTCCAACGGAAACCATCGCGGCAAGCAAATTCCTCTTCATAAACCCAATCAAATGTTCCATTCACGATTTCGTCTGTTCCGTCATGAGTCAACTGGACAACAGAATTACCAGTCAAATCCTCTACATATATATTATTGCCAGAAACATAAGCGACATGTGAACCATCCGGGGAGAACTTGGCAAACATCAGGCTTGACTCAGGAAGATTCTTTCCCAATTTGTGAGGTTTTTTATCTGATAATGAAACCAACCAATAGTCGCCCCGAGTATCATAACGCCACACTCTTTTGGTATTAGTATAAATCAATGCATAAGAATGATCTTTGTTAAAAAAGAAATCGCGAACTGAAATCGTTTTCCCTGTCTGAGGATTTACCAATGCTTCAGCAGGAATCAGCACTTGCCTGTCTCCGCCTTTCGCTTTACAAGCGATCACTTGCCATTGTCCGTTACTATTTTTTTCAATTTGGGAATAGCTGTCGCCATCCTCCAACCAATCGACGCTGCTCCGACCTTCTGTTTGAATCAAAGTAGCATTCACTACATCTTCAATGTTTAACGCCTTTTGAGCTTGCACCCAAGGGGAAAAACAAAATAGACAAACTACCGCTTTTATAAAAGAGTTTTTCATGATTATATAAATATTAAAATTTGATGCAAAGGAAACAAAAAAGCGGCAGAAATCCTTATCCCTTCCGCTTTTTTTTATTCTTAATCCAACTCTACCTTATTTGGGTAAATTAAAAGCCCTGCTCAACTCTGCCATTTGTTCGTCCGACATTCCTTCAGGAACAAATCCCATATTCATGGATGCTTCGTAAATAAGAGCGGCTTTGTTCATCACATCTATTTGGTCAAAAGCAGACATGATATCGGTGTCAACAGCAAAAACTCCATGTTTTTCCCACATTGCCACATCATAATCCTCCAATTCACGGATAGTCGCTTCTGCCAGAATCGTCGAACCTGGCAAAGCATACGGAATCATGCCCAATCCACGAGGGCAGAATGCTTTTGATTCAGGCAACATGCTCCACAATATCCTTGTCACGACATCCTTTTTCAACATTTCAGGATTATGCGTCATTGCAATCAACTCAATTGGATGCGTGTGCAAAGAAGCCCTATAAGGAGAACCCTTTTCTATCAATCGGTTATGCACGGACAAATGGGCTGGAAGCTCGGATGTGGGACGGACAGGAGCGTCTGCGATAATCACATAATGTTCACAATCATCCAAAATACGAATCACGGAACCATTTTCCATCGGCCAACGCGCCAAATCCCTCATTCGGCGATTGGTGCCTTTGCAATAGAAATAACAACCCTTTATATAAGGAAGTTTCAGTCCTATCGGAGTCGGTTCCGTTATGGCAGGCAATGCACGAATCTCATCATCCACAAATTCAGTTATGTTCAAAGTAATATTACCGCCATTGCGTTCTGCCCAACCTTTTTGCCAAAGGTATCCGGCAACTTCAGCCGCTTTTTCCACTTCCCTTTTCAACCCAGGGTGATTATCCAATATTGATTTCATATCGATTGATTATAGAGTTTGTAATTTCTGCAAGCAAAGATAAAAATAAAAAGGCAAGTCCCTATTGATTTTCCGGTTAATTTGGTTCGCTTTTTGATTCTTCTATACTTTTTGACGCTTTAAGCTCTTCATATTTGCTTATCCCGGAAAAAATTCCGAATATTGCCTATTCAAATCATAAGAACAACAAAGTATGGCAGAAGAACTAATAATATCAAAAGGATTGACTAAAGAAGAAAAATACCAATCCTTGCTTCCTCAAATCAAGGCTCTGATAGGAAACGAGCCCGACATGGTTGCCAATATGGCAAATTTGTCTGCTGCACTAAAGCAGGCTTTTGATTTCTTTTGGGTTGGATTCTACCGTGTCATCGACAAGGAACTTGTTTTGGGCCCGTTCCAAGGGCCAATCGCTTGCACTCGCATCCGCATGGGACGAGGAGTATGCGGGACAGCATGGAAAGAACAAAAGACTTTGGTCGTTCCCGATGTGGACCAATTCCCAGGACATATTGCTTGTAATGCTGCTTCCCGGTCAGAAATAGTCATTCCTTTCAAAGATAGCCAGGCAAATATCCTCGGTGTATTAGATATAGACAGTGACACGCTGAACACATTTGATGAAATTGATGCCCGTTATTTGAATAAAATGCTTCAATTATTGACAAATATCCAATAAAAGCACTCCAAATATCAGGATACTCCTTTTATTAGAATTCAATAGTTCGTTAAAATCAGCCAAGCCTAAGCAGCTTGGGCAGTAAATAAAATGAGTCCTAATATTTACATCTAAATCATTCCAATCGATGGTTACGAGCTTTTTTCAAAAAGCATACTACCTTTTTCTCAAAAGCATACTACCTTTTTCCAAAAAGCATACTACCTTTTTGGAGAGGTCAAATCTTACTATTTTTAATCGGTATTTGAACGCCATTTAAACGCTGTTAAAACACCATTAAAACACTGTTTTAATAGCACATCGTTTCTTGAAAATGAATGTTCCGGTAGAATATACCGAAGTATTATTAGAATTTATTAATAGCCATATTTTTCTTGCGCCAAAGGAAAAGTATATTTTTGCAATTCAAACAATCCGAGAGGGAAGAAAAATGATTAGAACACTTCGAATTATAAATTGGCTATTATTCTTGTGCTTGTTATGTGGAATTTCTCAATACACATATGCTCAGTCTATCACATCTGCTTCTGGAATTGTAAAAGATTCCATAACAGGAGAGCCTCTATCTTACGTTTCTGTACTATTCAAGAACACGACAATCGGGGCGATGACCGATGACAATGGAGGTTTTTCCCTACAGAACAGCAATGGGCATTCTACTATTTTGGTCTCCTCAATGGGCTACACGGACAAAGAAATCAAACTGAGACCGGGGAAAAAGAATGACGGGCTAAATGTCCTGTTGCGACCGACCTCTTATGAATTGAGTGAAGTTGTCATTAAGCCTAAGAGGGAGAAATATTCCCGAAAGGACAATCCGGCGGTCGAGCTTATCAAGAAAGTCATTGCCCACAAGAATGACAACAGGATTGAATCAAAAGACCAATACCAAGTGGAAACTTATGAAAAGTTAAGTTTGGCATTGGATAATTTCAACCCGAATCTGGACAAGAACAAATTCACACGAAAGTTCAAATTCATCAAGAATTATCTGGACACTTCCGAGTTTAACGGAAAACCTATTTTGACTCTTTCGGTGCGTGAGACATTGGCAGACCAATATTATCAAAAAAAGCCGAAATCTGAAAAGGTTATCGTGAAGGCAAAGCGGATGCAAGGCGTGGACAAAAGTTTGGATGAAGGCGGAATCAGTTCAAACCTTGACGAGATATTCCAAGGTGTCAATATCTTCGACAACAATATCAATATCTTGTTGAACCGATTCGTGAGTCCTCTTTCTTCTACTTTGGCAGTTTCTTATTACAAATATTATATCATGGACACTTTGGACTTGAGTGGCACAAAGTGTGTTGACCTTGCTTTTGTTCCAGTCAATAGTGAAAGCTATGGATTTACCGGACGGCTTTATGTTACGTTGGACGGGAACTATGCGCTGAAGAAAGTGACACTGAATGTTCCTTCGCACATCAACTTGAACTTTGTAGACAAACTCCGTATCGACCAAGAGTTCAGGCAGATGCCTGATAGCACTTGGGTCAAAGAATCAGAGAACACCTTTATTAATTTTTATATTATTAATGGGACACAGCAATTCTATGCCCACAACACCCGCAGCTTCAACAACTATAAATTTGACATAGCAAAAAAGGATTCAATCTTCGGTTTGCTTGGGGAAAACCATCTTTCCCTTTCTGCCACGACCCAACCGGATTCATTTTGGGTCAATCACCGGCATATTCCTCTGAAAGAAAAAGAGAGTGCGCTGGACGAACTGCTGGCGCAAATGAGGAAAGTTCCTGTATTCAATGTGATTATCAAAACGGCAGAGATTCTTATTTCGGGTTATATTTCTACAAACGACGACAAAAAGAAGAGCAAGTTTGATTTCGGACCGATGAACACGACTTTCAGTTCAAATGAATTGGAAGGATTCAGAATGCGCTTGGGTGGAATGACGACCGCCAACTTGAATCCTCATTTATTCGCCAATGGCTATGTGGCATACGGAGTAAGCGACAGAAAGTTCAAATACAATGGAACACTCACCTACTCTTTCACGAAGAAGGATTATCATGCAGGAGAATTCCCGCGCAACAATTTGTCCGCCATCCATGAATATGATGTTTATACACCAGGACAAGACTTCTTGTTCACAAGCAAGGATAATATGTTCGTTGCCATCAAAGCAGGAACTCCTGTGACGAATATGCAATACATTCGGAAAACGCAATTGCAATACGACAAAGAGTGGTTGAACAACTTAAGCATCATGACTTGGGTTCGCCATGAGAATAATAAAGCAGCCGGGACATTGCGTTATGACAAGATGAACGAAGATGGGACATTGACCAATTGGTCAAGCTTTGATAAGACCGAATTGGGCTTACAACTCCGCTTTGCGCCAAACGAACGAGCTTACAACGGTCGTGCCGGAAGAGAGTCCGTCTTTAACCTCTCCAAAGACGCTCCGGTTTTCAAACTCTCCCATCAATTAGGACTGAAGGCTTTAGGAGGCGATTTCAAATACAATCATACCGAGCTGAGTGCGGAAAAGCGAATATGGCTTTCCTCTTTCGGGCATATTGATGCGATGGTTAAAGCAGGGAAAGTTTGGGACAAAGTTCCGTTCCCGCTGTTGATTTTGCCTAACACCAACCAGTCATTGACGATTCAGCCGGAGGCTTTTAATATGATGAACGCCATGGAGTTTGTGACAGACCAATATGTTTCATTTTACATGACTTACTACCTAAAAGGATGGATTTTGAATCGAATCCCATTAATCAAATGGTTGCGCCTGCGCGAAGTCGTCTCTTTCAGTGGTGTCTTCGGGGATTTGACTGACAAGAATAACCCGATGTTGACTCCTGGTTTGTTTAAATTGCCAGAAGGAACGATGCCGATGGGAAAACAACCCTATTTGGAAGCCAGTGTCGGTCTGGAGAATATCCTGAAGATATTGCGAATTGACTATTATAGACGACTGACATACTTGGATAATCCAGGAATTAAAAAAGGAGGCGTCCGCATTGCTTTGCGCTTCTCCTTCTAATAAAAGTATTATATTATAAAGAATGAACAACCCTATTCAACCAACGAAAAAAATTGAACATACTCCTAACGCCTGGGCACTGCTCCCGTTAGGAGTATTTTTGCTTTCTTATCTGACAGTCTCTTGCATTGCCGGCGATTTCTATAAAATGCCGATAACTGTCGCTTTCCTTATCTCTTCGATGGTGGCAATCGCTATGTCCAAAGGTGGAAAGCTGAACAAACGCATCGAACAGTTTTGCCAAGGAACCGCCAACAGCAACATCATAATGATGGTTATTATCTTTATCCTCGCAGGAGCTTTCGCAAATACGGCAAAGTCGATGGGTGCTGTTGATGCCACCGTCAACCTGACAATGTATATTCTTCCCGGCAATTTGCTTGCCGCAGGAGTATTTATTGCAGCCTGCTTTATTTCCATATCCGTCGGGACATCCGTCGGGACAATTGTAGCTTTGTCGCCTGTTGCTGTCGGCATTGCCAGCAAAACTGGAATGCCAGATGCGCTGATGTTGGGCGTGGTCGTCAGCGGAGCGATGTTCGGAGACAATCTATCGTTTATATCTGACACCACAATTGTTGCCACAAGAACACAAGGTTGCAAAATGTCAGACAAATTCAAGGTGAATTTCAGGATTACTTTGCCTATTGCCATTATAACTGCTCTCCTTTACATCCTACTCGGATTAGGAATCACGGAGTCTTACCACTCTGAAACGATTGAATGGATTAAAGTTATTCCCTATTTGATTGTCTTGGCAGCGGCGATTGCCGGAGTAAATGTGATGTTGGTGTTATTTATCGGCATTCTGCTATCCGGAATTACTGGATTGCTAACGGGGACATTCGAAATTTGGGACTGGACAGCCGCCATGGGCAATGGCATCACTGGAATGGGAGAACTCATTATTGTCACCTTATTGGCAGGAGGAATGTTGGAAATGATAAGATATAACGGAGGCATTGAATGGATCATCCAAAAATTGACAAGGCGCATCAACTCTGGAAGAGGTGCGGAAGGAAGCATTGCCGCACTTGTCAGTTTCGCCAACTTATGCACGGCTAACAATACGATTGCCTTGATTATGTCTGGACCGATTGCCAAGGACATTGCCACCCGTTTCCATGTCGATCCACGGCGCAGTGCCAGTATTTTGGATATTTTCTCCTGCTTCGTGCAAGGAATCATCCCTTATGGTGCCCAAATGTTGATGGCTTCCGGATTGGGACATGTTTCTCCCATTGAGATTATGCAATACCTTTATTATCCTTACTTGTTGGGATTAGGAGGAATCATGGCTATCTTGTTCCGATATCCAACGAAATATACATAAAATATGAATGGAGCATCCTTGGAAGACGAACAATCCCCAACCTGTTTGTAAGTTTTTCAAAGGCGCACTACAACAGTCATAATTCAAAATCCGACTTCGATGCCTGCTGTTTTGCTGATTCTGACAAACGTTTATTCTATTCTTTCATATCCTTATCGACCATGGCACATACGCAGGAGTCTGACCAAACATTCTCTGCCGTCTCTATCATGTCAATAATGGTATAAATAGGCAGAATGATACCCATGATACCGATAGGTGCATTCACTCCCGACATCAAAGAAAGGGTCAGGAAGTAGCAACCCATTGGCACTCCGGCATTACCCACGGCAGAGAGGACGGAGATAAAGAGCCACAGTATCATTGTAGTCCAAGGTAACGGGAAACCGCCATTCTGCATCAAGAACAAGGAAGTGACAAGGATAAACGCAGCACAGCCATTCATATTGATAGTAGTGCAAATGGGCAGCACAAAGCGTGATACTTTGTTTGATACACCCAATCTCCCCTCTGCTGTCTGCATAGTAACAGGCAAAGTAGCTGCAGAACTCTTGGTGAAGAGTGCCATCAACACTGCTGGCATCATTCTTCCCAACGTATGAACCGGGTTTAGTCCTCTTGCTAAAAGGAAAAGTGGAAGGACGACAAAAAACTGGATCATGTTACCTCCTAAGATGACCGCCACATATTTGCCAAGCGATGCCATCACGATGCCTGCCGAGAACTGGGCGGAAAGTTGGGCAGCAAAGGCTACGATGCCCAAAGGCAATGCCCAAATCAAACCATGAATCAGCATAAAGAGCAGGTCTTGCAGGCCAAACAATCCCTTCATCACCACCTCTTTCTTGTCATCTTGTGGCATCTTCGCCAAGGCAATACCCACGGCTGCTGCCAACAACAGGATAGAGAGCACATTGCCCTCAGAAAATGGTTTAATAATATTATTGGGAATCACACCCAGAATATGGTCATAATAAGATGTCTCTCCCAAGTTCTGCGGCACATCAGCCATGCCACTTTGCACCATAGCTGCAGGCAAATTGCCAGGAGCAATAATGTTGTACAGAACCAAACCTACAGCTGCAGCAGCAAACGTGGTGAGCAAAGTATAAGTCAAAGCATGACGGAAAATCTTGCCCGTATCGGCTTGGTTTCCCAACGAAGCCAAGGTGGTCATCACAGCCAAAGCGATAGTCGGCACCGCCAAGAGTTGGAACAAACGGGTGTAAACCGTTGCGATAAAGTTCATCAACCCATTAAGCCATCCGATGCCGAGCATACCCAATATGGCACCAATCGCCAAAGCGATTATCCAAAGTATCAATTGTTTTGTCTGTTTCTTACCACCACTTTTGCTTTCCATCAACTTTTCCATTATAGCAATACAGTTATTAATAATGTAAACAGCTGTAAAAATACAAAAAAAGATTTATAAGAAAGCCCAATCATAGACAAAATTAAAATTGCTCCAATATCTCAATCCGCTTTTCAATCGGAGGATGCGTTGCGAAGACATCTTTTATCGGGGCAGCGATAAAAAGCTGGGCAACATCCGACCGCTCGATGGATTTCACTTCAGCGCTCTTGGAAATCTTACGCAGCGCGCTTGCCAAAGCCAACGGATTTTTCGTCATCTCTGCCGAACCAGCATCTGCCATATATTCTCGTTTGCGGGAAATAGCAAATCGCATCAACAGCGAGAACAGATAACCTATTACAGCAATAATCATAACCAAAAAGATAGCGATACCTGCACTGCCTTTGTTGTCACCATCATCCGAAGAGGAAGAAGAATTGCAAAACCATTGCACGCAGATTTGGGCAATCAAGGAAAAGATGCCGACAAACACGATGGATATGATCAACACCTGCACATCATGGTTGCGGATATGAGTAAGTTCGTGGGCTATCACTCCTTCCAATTCTTCATCATTCAGCTTCTCAATGATTCCCCTGGTCAATGTAACCGTATAAGTACGTTCATTAATGCCACTGGCAAAAGCATTCAACGATTTGTCGTTTATTATATGTATTTTCGGGGTTTTCATGCCTTGGGTCATACATAAGTTCTCCACCAAGTTATACACCCGCTTGTTATCCTTTCTTTGCAACGGGACAGACCCAGTCGCAGAATCAATCATCTTAGCATTAATGAAATAGGCAATCAAAAACCAAATCAGCACAGCCCCAAGGACATAAGGGATGATATCGACGAACATGATAGTTGAATCGCCGAGTACATCTACATACGTCATCTCGTCATCATCTTCCAAGAAAAATATCAAGTAATCGAACAGGAAACAGAACAAATATGTCAATCCTGCCACCAAAGTTGGAAACATAAAGAGCAAGAAGACGGAGCGGAAATTATTCCTGCTCTGCTGGGTTTGTATACCTACATATTCCATTTATCAAAAGCTGATTTTCGGAGCCTCTTCCAACGTGCTACGCTGTTCGCCCAGATCAAACATAATCTCTTTCTTAAAACCGAACATTCCGGCTATGATATTAGAAGGGAAAGTTTCCACCGCATTGTTCAATTCACGAGTAGCAGAATTGAAATAACGGCGCACAGCAGCCAATTTGTTTTCCAAATCAGAGACCTCTTCCTGCACTTGGATGAAATTTTGATTGGCTTTCAAATCCGGATAAGCTTCAACTGTCACCTTCAATCCTGCCAATGCAGAGGTCAACGCATTCTCTGCCTTGATTTTGTCATCAATCGTCTGGGCAGCGACAGCTCCATTCCGGGCAGCAACGACCCGATCCAATGTTTCTCTTTCATGTTTGGCATAACCTTTTACGATAGAGACCAATTGAGGCACCAAATCATGTCTTTGTTTCAATTGAACATCAATATCAGCGAAAGCGTTTTCACGATTATTTCTTAATTTCACCAAGCGGTTATACAATGAGACAACTCCCAAGATTAACACGACAACGACAGCAATAACAATTAACATAGTCATAATTTCTTCATTTTATTGATTTAACCGCTCAAATATAAAAAGAAATTACGAAAAATGAAATAGTTATGCTGTAAATTTCAAAAAGGAAGCAGATGGCTGCTTAATCTTCTCCTTTCAAGACTGGCAAACAGATATGATACCGGACAGAAACGACTCTCGCAATGAATACGGAAATGGCAGAAATGGACTGGGTGATATGCAATGGCAAACCTAACTTGTCACATACATAATAGACGAACCCTCCAAAGACACACGCCAATGCATAAATGTCTTTACGGAAAATCAAAGGCAGTTCATTAATCAGAATATCACGCATCATTCCCCCGAATGCTCCCGTGACCGTTCCCATGATAATGGCAGTCCAGAAAGGAAGTCCACATTCGAGCGTCTTTGCAATACCGACAACGGCAAACAAGCCCAAACCGACGGCATCGAAAATAAAGAAAGTATTGTTCAAACGGATGACATATTTACGGAAGAGCAATACGAAGAGAAGTGCCAAACCCGATATAACCAAATAGGAAGCCTGCGTCATCCAGAAAGGCGTGACATTCAAAAGGACATCACGCAATGTTCCACCGCCGACAGCTGTCACACCACCGACTACATAAGCTCCAAACCAGTCAAATTTTTTAGCTGATGCCAACCGGATACCACTAATGGCAAATGCAAACGTTCCGGAATAATCACAAAATGTTATAAAGTCTATCATCCTATTTAATTTGGCGATTAAAGTAAACATACTCTTGTAATTTTCATCTAAACCCATTCCGACCAATGGTTACAACCCGCTCCCGATTTCATGCCGAAGAATCTTCCTAAAACATCCGATGTTTTTTTGAAAACGTCCAATGTTTTTCCAAAAACGTCCAATGTTTTTTTAAAAACAACGGTTGCTTTTTTTGATATATCATATCTTGCAAATAAGTTGCGGCATCAAAGCGATTTTAGCAGTCCTGATGTTTGATTGTAAAGTCTCGATAAATATTTACCAAAGTATTATGTTAATAATGAATTTATTAGAGAAAGGCGAGCCAAAATCTATTTCTGACCCGCCTTTACATTTGTTGTCAAATCAATTAAATCCGCTTTTCCCACTCAGCCAATGCTTTGGAAGAGACATTGGTTGCGACGATTATTCCTTTGTCATCAATCAAGAAATTCCGCAACCCTCTTTCCAATCTGTATTTTTTAAATACATCCGACTGGCTGCCTTTTTTTTCGTGTAATTGTCTGGTCATGTCCAGTTTATCCGCTTTCACAGTTTCCTCAAAAACTGAATTCCATTCATCTAATGAAATTGAATACATGGACACTTTTCCCGAAGAGCCATTCAGTTTTTTTACCTCATTCCACAACGATACGTTCTTCGCTCTCGACTCAGCGTCATAAGCCGCCCAAAAGTTCACCAACGTAAAACGTCCGTCGGGATTCTGAAAATGAATCTCAGACTCATTTCCATCCAGTACTATTCTCGGAGCAAAGTCTCCCGGATTCACACCCTCTACAGGCTTTGCGTCTTTAGTGTCCGCCGCTATGCCAAGCAATAGCACAGACGCCACGAGAAAATAAGCTTTTAGCTTCATTCAACAATATTTTAAGTTAAACATAACCGACAGAGCAAGTTTCCTTTTCTCTTTTTACCTCTTTTATCACTAAAGAAGGCAGTCGGCTCCTGATTCTCAGGAATGGACAACCAATCGTCTTTCTCTAAAGGTCGGCATTGGTTGCCATAAAACATTTCGGTTGCAAATTTACATCATTTCTTCCTATTTTGACTTGTTCTATATCAATTTCGATTATTTTTATCACTTTTTTAGAACTGGAAATAGATAAACGGTTGCACGCCTGCGCTTCGGAACTGGATGACGATGAAAATGGCAACAGCCAACATAAACGCCTGCACGACCAATGGCGAACGGGTCACCACGTCTTGCAAACGGTTTTCCACTCGCTTGGGAATAAAATGGAAAAGATAGCCCATTAGCATTAAGACACAGACGGTTTTATATCCAGAGACAAACTGTGTAAATATTTCCGGATGGAAATTAGTTGTTATTTGGGTTAAAATCTCTCCCACTTTCTGCATGGAATCGGCACGGAACAGAATCCAGCCGAAACAAACCAAATGAAAAGTCACGAAAGTCTCCATGACACGGCGGGTCAATCCCATTTCAACCCCGGTCTTTTTAAAGCCGGGAAACGCAGCCATGAGTGCTTTATGGATAGCTAATGAAACACCGTGCAAAGCTCCCCAAAGGATGAAGCGGACAGAAGCTCCATGCCACAATCCGCCTAAAAGCATGGTCAAGAAGAGATTGATATATGTGCGGATTCTTCCTTTCCGGTTTCCGCCCAAAGAGATATAGAGATAATCCTTCAGCCAACTGGACAAGGAGATGTGCCAACGCCTCCAGAACTCCGTGATAGTTGCCGATTGATAAGGTGAATCAAAATTGATATTGAAACGGAATCCTAAAAGCAAAGCTATTCCTATTGCCATATCCGAATATCCGGAAAAGTCACAATATATCTGCAAAGTATAGCCATAAACGCCTATCAAGTTCTCAACCCCCGTATAAAGCGTTGGCGCATCGAATACACGGTCCACGAAATTCATGCTGATATAATCCGAAATGACACATTTCTTTATCAGTCCGCATAAGATAAGGAACAGCCCTTCACCGAACTCGGCACGGGAAACCATCGGTTCGCGGTAGATTTGAGGGATGAAGTCGCGTGCGCGCACAATCGGGCCTGCCACCAATTGCGGGAAAAAGGAAACATAAAAGAGATAATCAATCCATCTTCCAAGAGGCTTTATTTTTCCCCGATAGACATCAATCACATAACTGATGCTTTGGAAGGTGAAAAAGGAGATGCCGACCGGCAAGAATATATTCAGATGCTCGACTTCCAAAGATTGCCAAGGCGCATAATGGAACCAAACACCTATTTCCTGCAAGAGAGATGCGCCCAATTCACGCAGGAAATTGAAGTATTTAAAATAGCCCAACATACCCAAATTGATGCAGAGGCTCAACACCACCAACCATTTCTTACGGTTGACGCCTTCTGTCCGGCTCATGACTTGGGCAATGAGGAAATCGGAAGTTGCCGTGAACACCAACAACCCGAACCAAACGCCACTGCTTTTGTAATAAAAATAGAGGGAAAACAGCGTCACATAAATCAATCGAGCCAATGTATGCTTACGGAAAGCGATATAAAACAGGCTAAAAAGAAGAAAAAGGATAAAGAAAAGCCCGCTGCTGAACAACATTGGCGCAGTTGGCTGGTAAGAAAGAATCTCACCTAATTTGTCAAATGATAAATTACTCAAGAAATCCATTCCTATTTCTTTTCCAAATACAATCAAACTCACTAACATCATCAATTCTCCTTTAGTTTCAAATGCATATTGTAACTATTCATCAACGCCCTATAAAGCAATAATCCCTGCTCTTCATAACCACGCTGGGCAAAATGAATCCGGTCTCTCGCCATCAAATGTTGCGTCTGCCATTTCCGGCAAGAGTTAGAACCTCCCGTGGCAGCGAACAAATCCCAACAAATCACATTCTCTTCCTTCGCCACCTGCTTCAATATGGCTGCCGCTTTTTCTGTATTGGCATTCCGCACATATATCCTCTTTTTATTCTTATACGTGCGCTTATAACATTCAGGAGGAGTGGTAATCAGGATTTCCACAGCAGGCATTTCCTGCTTTACCATGGAAAGGAAATGTTTTATTTGGTGTTCAAACTCAAGATTGGAATAACGACGGCCGAATGTTTCGTTTGTCCCCAATGAGATAATCAACAACTGCGGATGAAGTAAAGCCAATTGTTTCACATAATTTGAGTCTGTATAATGTACATACATCGCCCCGTTCACACCAATGGAATGATAAAGGATTCCTGGCTTCCCGTTCGACAGGCTAAAGCCATAGTAGGTGTTATTGAAAGAAGAAGCGGGCAATAATTGCTCTGTCCCCTGCTTGCGTCTTGTGCTATGCAAGAGCAAAGTGTCGGCAAGGCAACTCAGCCGGAATGTGTCCGCAACGATTCCATTGGCAAAAGTAGTGTCGGCAAGGGAAGTCGTCGCAATCCGCTTGCTCCCATCCGTGGGGAGCATCGGCATGGAATTGGGCTTCCGATATAAAATAGCCTGGTTGAAGGAGTAACCAGCCCCATTCTTCGGTGCAATCATCACATTGAGATTGATGGACGAAGAGAGGCTGCGGATTCCTATTCCTCCAATGCCAAGTGTCGTTTTGGGTGTATGTTGAATGCAGCGTCCTGCCGTCCACTCACGCAAAGAGGAGGTGATGAAATAATCGTCCGGCTCATTTGTCCGGCTCAACTTCAGAGGAGAAATCCATCCTCGCCCGGCATTGCCGAATTCTTTTTGGAGCAACCGCATCACCTGCCCACTATATTTGCCGGCTTGGATGTGCGAATCTCCTAAATGGACGATAGTCAATACCGTATCCTTGCCGCTTCTTAGGGAATCAAGCAACTCGAAGAAGTTGGAGAAAGCTTGTGATTCTCCGGAAACAGTTACCGAATCAGGGAAAGTGAGCGTGTCTGCACCATGGATCAACATTCCGGGAAGCGGCAATGGCAACGGAACCGTGTCACAACCGGTGATTTCCTTTTTTAAGGGTGTCTGCTGGTGAAGCTGCCATAAAGATTGGGAGAAAACGCCCAATGTCAACAGCAAACAGACAACACTAATACATATTATTCTTTGCGTATTCTTATTTTGTTTCTGCTTCATCATAAAATTCTTTTTCTTTCATCAATGCCTCTTTCAATATGCGTGCGAGCTCACGACCTCCACCAAAGCTCAAATGCGTATAATCTTTACTTGCCCAATTTTTCTCCACATAAGCAACCATGCTATTATATCCGCCCATCGCCCCGAAGGTGTTCCAAAAAGGCAAACCGCTCCGCTTTGCCATCTGGCGTTGGGTATAAAGCAAGGATAAAACGGAAGGCATTGTATAAAACGTGCCATTCTCTTGTGTGCTCCGGTCGGAAACGCCTAATATCAAGATGTCGGCTGTCGGGAAACAGCGCTTGATATGATGAGCCACCGCTTCCATCCGTTTTCCATCCCAGCCATATTGCATGACACTGTCGTTTGCAACATTCAACCCATATTGCAAAATAATCATATCATACGGACGAATCTGGTTGAACTGGCGGCAACGGACTGAATCCAAACGTTCCAAAGCCAATCCGGAGTTTCCACGCACCGAGAAGTTGTCTACGACGACTCCATTGTCATTTTCCAAAGCCACGCCCAAAGCCTTCAATCCTTTGGCTTGCGAGAAGTGCAGCACCGCCTTATGAATCTCCGAGGGAGAAGTATAAGCATATTGCACCAAACTGTCGGTCGGAGGCAACATGACGAACAACGAATCTTCCCGGTTGTTGCAGGAAAGGGCGAGCCGGGTCTCTTGGTTCTCCTCGTAAATAAATTTAAGCGACGACCCTTTCTGAAGTTCTGGATATTTGCTTCCCACCTCCATTTGAAGGAAGGCATCTGATTGTTCCGCCTCAAAAAGCATACACGACAGGGTGTAACGTTGGGAGTGGTCGTTCAATATCGACCAGTTTTTCCATCCTGCCGAAGTCTCTCTGATGGTGGGACGATAAGGTGCTGCAACGGAAGAAATGGGAACAAAACCGACCCCACTCCCGCCAAATTCCCGTTGCATTTCTGCCCTGAAATCCGCCACCAATATGTCTCCTTCTATGAAAGAGTCACCCATGAAGCCAATCCTGACCGGGCGATTGAGGGACTCCCTGTTCTTCAGGGCTTGGAAAAAGTGGCTCAAACCTACATGACCCACTGAATAATCTTCTATGCGGAGTCCTAACGAATCGGCATCTTCCGAGGCATAAAGTGCCCGATAAAGGGAATCCCTTTGGGCGAGCGCTATCGAATCAATGCCAGCCTTTTCAACTGCCAATTGTTGCAGCTTTACGGAATCCACGGCTACGGTGTCTTCATCGGCTAAAATAAGAGAATCCAACGGAATCGATGGAGGTTCAACTCGTAAGTCCGACAACAAATCCACCCGTTTTAATTTGACTGCACCGATATGGTCCGGCAAATAATAAAACAAACAGCCTATTATAAATGTCAGCACCAATAATGCCAACAGTCTGCTCAAATGATTATCTTTTGTCATTCTTGTCTATTCTAAAATGAAATTGCAAATGTACAACTTCTTCTTCATTATCTTGTTTTCCACCTGGCCAAATAGCATAATACAGCCTCTATTTACTTTCAGAAGGAACCGTTTCAGTAGAATCTTTACGGATGATTGCCTCCTTCGGCTGAAGCGAATTTCTCGATGAGGGTTGGAGGACTCGGTAATTGCGATGGAACAATTCATTTATCCGCGTAAAATCTTTCTTAAACAAGATTCCCACTCCTTGCGTCGTCAACGCCTGCTTCAGATATTGATATAAATCGTTCATGTGGTTATAAGCCTTCAATCGGATTTCTCCACTCCTGTTCAATTTATATTCCAAATCAAACTCGCCGATGAACGCATTCTTCTGCGTCGGGTTGTTCTTATATCCGAAGTTGCCATTAAACAGCAAACGGTTATTCAGCAATTGGCTGGATAGCAACATCTCCACTTCTGTATCTTTCATTCCCCAATCTTCTCCCGCACGGATATTCGTGCCGATTTGCACTTTGTCCGTTATCGTGCTCAGCAAACTTGAAATCTGGGAAGAGAGCGCAGAGGAAGCCACGGCTGTGAAATCATTGCTGTTCTGCCCCGTGTATTCGGGTGTGTAGAATTTATTCAACACCAACAGATAAATAATCTGCCTCGTCATCATGTCATCCGTGTCTATCAAACTCTTCATTTGGCGTTCCAACTCCTCGTTGGACCCTGGCAATTCCAAATCAAACGAGATATTCGGCTGGCGTAGCATTCCGTCCAAAAGCAGCACGCAATTTACCGGGACATTCGTCCGGGGACTTTCCAACGCCAAGCTTTGGTCCAAGTCACTCAGGTTTGCTGTCAAATTATAAATGGCATTTATGTCCATATTGGCATTGAACGGGTCTCCGTTGAAACTAATCAAACTGCCTTCCCTGATTTTAAAGTCCTTATGGATCAATTGTTGCAGGCTGAAATTATAGATACCATCTTGGATAGCATAATTCCCATACATTCGCAAATCGCTCTTCGTCCCATATTGAATCTGCATACTTCCACTTCCGCTGCCCTTTATTTTATCTCCGGCATGAGGATCCATTATCAATTCAATCTCTGCATCCGGAGTGATGTCCAACAAAAAGTTCATGCGCATTTCCGCACCTTCGTCCACAGACTGAAGAGGTTTAGGTAGCGAATCTTGCTGCATCGTTTCCGTCAGGCTCCTATTTTTCAACTGCCCTTTATCTACAAATGTGATGAAGTCATAATCGGCTGCCGTGGAATTGCCCATGAAATTCAGGAATATGTGCGTCTTGGGCTGGCTCTGCATATTGATGTCGAAATTTATCAGCTGCTCATTTCCGTTGATGCCGACACTTCCCGAAGCGAAGACCGTCCCATAGATTAATGGATTATGCTTTTGCGCCACATCGTATGCCAATATATTATTCGCTTGTACGTTGACATGGAAATCTATGTTGCGGAAATGGGTGTGATTCACCGTCAAATCCACTTTGCCCGAATTGTTATACTTGTCATAAACCGTCAAATCCTTCAGCTTGATGGAAGTTGAGTCCATGTGTATTGAATCCGAGAAAGTATAATAGGTATCCAAGAAGTCGATTCCCAATCCTCCATCTTTTACATAAGCATCGCCTTCGACCGCCAATTCATGGAAAGGACCATATAAATGAACATTCCCATATCCGCGTCCTTTGATGTCTTTTGCCACTTTCTCCATGAACGGATGCAGAAACGCCACATTTATATCCGTGGCATCGAAGAATAGGGAGAGACCCGCTTCACGCAAAGGGGAACGAACCGGATAAATATATCCACTGACATCAGTCCATGCCGTATCACTCGTGTAAATCGTCCCAAGCATCAATATTCCCTTTTGGGCATCGTCCCACTCGCTGAACAGGTTCAGTTTGCCCAACCCCACTTGGTTGAATGAGAAGTTTTGGATTTCAAGGTCGGTGTTTATCATCCGGCTGCCCATCACGCAAACATTGAACTTCCCTGTCGCTTTCCCTGCGAACTGGAGGACTGGTATGTTCAAGATATCGAATATATAACTGAGTTCTATATTGTTCAATTCCAAATTAAGCGTGTCCGACACTTCATTGGAAATGACCCCGTCAATCGCCAAAAACTCCTTGTTACGGGAAATGCTGAAATGATCCACTGCCACCTTGCCCTTTTCGATGGTTATCTTAGAAGGGTTGATGTTCCATATCGTGTCATTGATGACCAATGCAGTCGGATTTATTTTAATCTCCGTGCTCAAGTCGCTCTTCCCGTTTTCATCCATCTGCTCGATAAACCGGGTCGTCGCCATCAAGTCCGCCTTGAAAGTCCTCGACTTGTTGTTCGCCCACTGGACGTGCGTGTTGACTTTGTTATCTTTCGCATCGAACGAAACGTCCATATAATTGCGCAATCCTTTGGCATTGTACTGTGTCGCCTTGAATGAAAAGTCAAATTGGTTATTGGAATTGGAACAATGCATGAAGCCGCTTTCAAACTGAGACTTACCGATACTGAATTGGGGAAGATAAGCCTCGAACCGGAATTTGTTGTAGATGTTGTTATACGAGCCCAATATCCGTCCCGGTTTCCTCATTGCGAACGGCAACTTCAGCGTCCTCGACACCTCTTCCGTGTTGTTCAACGTAAGCAGCATAGTGAAATTATTTTCCTCCACCTCTTTTTTCCGCTCCCCTGTTTTCACCAATGCGGGAATATACTCTTTGACGGTATTCAAGAAGTTCGGCACGATAGTGGCAAACGAATAAGCCCCCTTGATTTCTCCATTCAAGATGTCGGATGTTATCTTCAAATCACGATTGGATGAGAGACCGGAGGCTGCCACGACAAATTGCTTGATAAAGAAACTGTCCGGTTTTGTACGGAAATCAATGCTGTCCAAAGATATTTCACCTTCGATATTATCAATGTTGTTACCAACAAAATCAGCATTCAACGACAACGAGATGTCAGGGTCTTCATATTTGTCGGACAAGTTCAAGCGGTCGGGACGGAAATGCTTCAGGTCTGCCGTGAAGTTGAACACGGAATTTTCACCCCGGTGCTCGAAGATGCCATTGGCAAACAATGAACCGTTGGGGTCTTTTATTTGCACGGTGCCGTCAAAAGCATTCCTCCGGAAATTACCAGAAAGCAACATATTCTCATAAGAGTAGCCTTTGTAGTCGAAACGATTCACATTCATATTGATATGCCCGGCAAAATGCCCCCCGACAGGACGGTTGGCATCGATATCCAAACCACATTGCGCAATGCCCAACGGCGTATCGTTTCCAAAAAGTTGTGCGACATCAATCTCTCCCGTTTGCACATGCCCTTTCAAGAACGCGGCAATCTCCTTTTCCTTATCATTACCGATAAGCACGTCCATCTGCAAAGAACCGATGGCGGTCGAGAGTTTCCCGTATGCGACCAAATGGTTGAACAAGCCGGAGATTTCACCCGTGAAATTGATTGTGCCTAACTTCTGCAAAGGCAAGGGAAGGTTTGCCGGTTCTTTTCTGAAGTTATTGACCAATTTTTCCAAACCATTGGAAGTGATGTACATCTTGCTCACCCTGCCCAATAGGAACGCCTCCTGCGGACGGGTCACGCCCCGCAATTCCATCTGCCCGACCAGCAGCATCTTATTACTATACTTCAACGTCAGGTTTTCCAAATCTATATGGTTGATTGTCCCCTTTGCCTTGGCAGATAGCTCTACGGAATCATTAAAGTTCTGGAAAGCCGGTACGAATGCCGAAATATCCTTCAAGCAGATGTGGGACGGGGTGATTTTCAGCCGTAGCAACGCACTGTCCACCACGGAGGCATTGAGCGAATCCACCTGCGTCAAGTCTATCCGGGCGTCTGCGATACGTAGATTGCTATGGGGCAGCTTGACCTCGAATTTTTGCAGGAAGAGGCTGTCGGGATTCCCGATTACGGACAATGCCAACTTCTCCAACGAGAACCCGGATGATTCCTTCAAAGTGAACTTCTTTATCTGGGCATGGATGCTGTCCCGCCTAAGAGCTTTCAACGATATCTTCGCACTCAAGTCATGGACATCCACATGCTTGGCATTGAATTTGCCCGGAGTCAACGGGGCATCTTCAACATCATAGCGGAAACGGCCTTGGCGGATGAGCACAGTGTTGAAGCGCAAATCTATGTTCGGATTCTTCGGAGTCGTGTCTTTGGGGGCAAAGGCGTCTATGACGAATTGCAAATTGAGAGGGTCCGCCATGCTCTTACGGCTGAGATGGACATCGGGACCAAACAGACGGACGGTATTGAACGCCAAACGACCGTTGAACAGAGGCAGGATGTCGAAACTCGCTGCCACATGGTTGGCTTTGAACATGACACGCCCTTCCTGGTCCTCCAGATAGAGTTCCTCCACGACCAAGCGGTTGAGCCATTCGATATCCACCTGCCCTATCTTAACCGGCACGCCCAATTTGTCGGACAGGACAGCGGTGGTGGTCTGTGCTATTTGCCGTTGGAAAAACGGGATTTTCACCAACAGAGCAGGTACAGCATAGGCTATCCATACAACCGATAACAAGATAACTATTATGTATTTTAATATTCTGATAGCTTTACGAATTAAAAATATTCGACAAAAATAAGACTTTATTGCGATAGATTTCGTTATTTTGCAGGAAAATTTATTAGGATATGAGTGTAACAATTTTAGGAATAGAGTCATCATGCGACGATACATCCGCTGCTATCATCCGTGATGGGGTCTTATTGTCCAATGTAATCGCCAGCCAAGCGGTGCATGAAGCTTACGGGGGTGTCGTCCCTGAATTGGCTTCCCGCGCGCATCAACAAAATATCATCCCTGTCGTTTCCGAAGCCATCAAAAGGGCGGGCATTGACAAATCCGAATTGAGTGCCATCGCTTTCACAAGAGGTCCCGGATTGATGGGATCCTTATTGGTGGGGACTTCATTTGCCAAAGGTTTGGCAGCCTCTTTGGATATTCCCATGATGGAAATCAACCATTTGCAGGCACACGTCCTCGCCCATTTCATCAAGGAATCCCCGGAAGACGACCATGCTCCCTCTTTCCCGTTCCTCTGCCTTTTGGTTTCGGGTGGCAATTCGCAAATCATCAAGGTCAATGCCTATAACGACATGAAGGTAATCGGCCAGACGATTGACGATGCTGCCGGGGAAGCTTTTGACAAATGCGCCAAAGTGATGGGCTTGGGCTATCCAGGCGGACCGGTGGTCAACCGACTTGCCAACGAAGGAAACCCGAAGGCTTTCTCTTTCAGCAAGCCGCACATCGCAGGATATGACTACAGTTTCAGCGGCTTGAAGACCTCGTTCCTCTACACGTTGCGTGACGAGCTGAAGAAAGATGCGGACTTCATCGAGAAAAACAAGAAGGACTTGTGCGCCTCCCTGCAAGCTACCGTCATCGACATTTTAATGAACAAACTACGCATGGCAGCAAAGGATTTGCATATCAAGGAGGTGGCTGTCGCTGGTGGTGTCTCTGCCAACTCAGGATTAAGGGATGCTTTCATCGAACATGGAAAAAAATATGGATGGAAAGTGCATATCCCTAAGTTCTCCTTCACGACCGACAACGCTGCAATGGTTGCCATCACGGGGTATTACAAATATTTGGACAAGCTGTTCTGCCCGATGGACGCTGCTCCTTTCTCAAGGGTTCAACTATGATGGATACAATCGAGGAGTTAATCCAACTATTGCTACAAAAGCATTTGACGATGGGCACGGCGGAGAGCTGCACGGGTGGCAGGATTGCCAACATTATCACCTCTCATGCGGGAAGTTCCGCCTATTTCAAAGGGGGCATTGTCTCCTATTGCAACGAGGTGAAGCATCAAGTGCTGGGCGTCTCCGAAGCAGATTTGAAACAGTTCGGTGCAGTTAGCCAGACGGTAGTCGAACAGATGGCAAAAGGGGCAATCCGTGTTTTGGGTTGCGATTGCGCTGTAGCGACTTCCGGCATTGCGGGCCCAGGCGGGGCAACACCAGGAAAACCAGTCGGCACTGTCTGGATAGCTGCTGCCTTCCAAGATAATATCCTTTCAAAGAGCTACCATTTCTCCGATAACCGCATCGGAAACATAGAGAAAGCAGCCCATCAAGCATTAGCCTTGTTGGTTGATGCCGTAAAAAGTCACGATATGCAGTAAATAACATATAATCAGACTATTCTAAAAGTTTATGATATAAAAACAATCAACATGGATGATTCTGAATCGATCGTCTCAAAAGCCGCTTTCTGTTGATTCATTATGTTTGTCGGCAGGAGCATGATAGTTCTCCCGGATTGAGTGTATTTTTAATGTTGCGCTGACATCAATTCCTCCTTCAGCTTCTCCACTCCGAGAAAACTCATCTTCTGATAAGTTATCTTTCCTTCGGTGTTGACAACGAAATAGGTCGGTATGCCGGAGAACTTATAGTATAAACAAAAACCACATCCGTGAGTTGTTCCTTCAACGGATGGATTGCCGACATGGCAGCCCTGCATGGCGCACACCAAGTATTCCAAAAATCAACAAGTATGCGTTTGCCCTTATAGTTGCCAATTATCGTAGGCTATATCTGCTCAGCAGACATCTTTGGATCAATGTCTATAATGCTGTATGTAGAGCTGGCATCGGCGGACATCTTTCTCTCGGCAAGAACATTGTCAGCTGAAGTGAGTTGCGACTTCAAGTCATCATTGTTGGCAAGAAGTAACTGTCGCACTTATCGTTCGAAATGCTGTCATAAGCCATTGCTATCTGTTGATCAGTGAGCAGACGCTTACGATTAAGCGACTGGCAGAGACGCTTGCCAACTGCCATATCATCCAACAATGGGTCGGCAGCTATGTATTGACGATTGAAGCCAGAAGCAAAATCCGCAAGAAAGCCATAATAACGTTGTTCCTTGGAATGAAGGACAGGAAGTTGTTCCAATGGCTTGAAATACGACACAGTGTCAATGGTTAGGTCGGCAATTCTGTGTCGATAGCACTTCGTTTGCCTTCAAACCACACAAGGTTATTGACGTTTGCATCATTGGCAAAAAGATGTGTGCTGGCAAGAGTGAGTGCATTGAGGTCGATGGTGACAGACGTGATGTCGTGAGGTACGGCAAGAAACAGTATCTCCATACGATTCACTCGAATCTTGGCTATAGTCGGCACCACCGCATTGGCACTGACACTGCATGTGCCGTCGGCAGAGATGGAGTCGTGGTCGAATGGCATACGCTGTAACGAGAACCAATTGTTCACGATGATGTCAAGCGTGGTATTGTATTCTGGTTTGTAACCAATCAAACGAACATTCACTACACATTTGCCGAAGCCGAGCTTTCTTTAGATTTATTGTTCCAATTATTATATTTTTTAGTAGCGCATTTTTCCTTCTATTTTTCCATCAAAAATACAGTCAAAAATATCCGATGTTTTTCCGAAAATGTCCAATATTTTTTCAAAAACGTCCGATGTTTTTTTAAAAACAACGGTTGTATTTTGCAAAGAAATGGCCACCTTCTTGTGAATATTTGTAAATTGAAATAAATAATATAAACCACAAAAACTTTATGAAGTGCAGAAATAAGCAGAAAAAGGCAAAAAGGGCTGCATCAAAATATCCATTTGACGCAGCCCATATCTTAAACACCTCTTATCGGACAGCCTTCAGCTTGATTTTAGCTGGCTTCACTCCCGGAGCCGATGCTTCGAAAACGATTTCACCAGCCTCTTCACCGGTCTGCACAATGGCTGTAAGCTGGCCACTGAACAATTTCATTTCCGGTTTCTGGAACGACTCAAGACTGACACTATTTCCATTAGCAACCGCACGGAATGTCCCCGCTCCTTTCACTTTGAATTTCACCAAACGAGTCTCTTCCGGACAGAAATTGCCATCTTTGTCCACCACTTTCACATTGATGAATGACAAGTCTTTTCCATCAGCTTTCAGTTCGCTGCGGTCTGCCGTCAACACCAAATGATCCGGCTTGCCCGCCGTATGGACTTCCTCTTCTGCCACAGCTTTTCCCGATTCGTCATACGCCACCACTTTGATGGTTCCCGGCTCATACTTCGCATCCATCCACATCAAACGATAACGTTTCTGACGTTCAAAATTGCGCTGCGCCTCTTCGGTGTAGCTTCCTTCCAATGGAACAGACAAATCCTTGCTCTTCCGTCCTAAACTCTTGCCATTGATGAACAATTCAGCTGACGGATAGCTGGTATAAACAAAGACCGGTGTAATCTCCCCTTCACGCCCTTTCCAATTCCAATGAGGCAAGATATGCAAAGTGTTCTCCTTTGTATTCCAGTTCGAACGGTAGAGATAATAACGATCCTTCGGTATGCCTGCCAAATCTATGATACCAAACAACGAACTATGGCTTGGCCAATCGGTATAATACGGGGTCGGTTCACCCAAATAATCAAATCCTGTCCATACAAATTCACCCATATCATAAGGAAGGTCGTCATACTGGATAAAGTTATCTTCCGGAAGGTCAGACCATCCACAATGCTCCACATCGTAAGAGGAACTCTGGTTATCACTGTATTTCGCCATTGATTTCCGCACCACCGGGAATTTATATACACCACGGGAGCTGACCGTAGATGCCGTTTCGCTTCCCAATATCACACGTTGCGGCAGCTTGTCATAATTAATCTGATACTTAAACGGTCTGTAATTGAATCCTGGCACGTCCATCACAGAAGCGTAATTGTTATTGACAACTGCATCCGGGTTATCCATTCCTTGTGTCACCGGACGGGTCGGGTCCTCACGATGACAAATATCCTGCAAGAATTTAGAGATTTTGCCTCCGCCTGCCATGCCTTGGTTCGGAACTTCATTGCCGATACACCACATCACCACGCTCGGATTGTTGCGATAATGGTGCAACAGGTTCACCATGTCCTTTTCTGCCCATTCGTTAAACAACAGATTATATCCATTTTGGCATTTATGCACATCCCATTCGTCAAAACTTTCCGCCATAAGCATCATGCCCATCTCATCACAGGCGCGGACCAGCTCAGGTGCAGGCATATTGTGGGAAGTGCGGATAGCGTTACAACCCATATCTTTCAAGATGCGCACTTGGCGGCGAATGGCAGCATCGTTGACCGCAGCACCCAAAGGACCCAAATCATGATGATTGCAGACGCCCTTGAAAATAGTCCTTTGCCCGTTCAAGAAAAAACCTTTGTCCGGGATGATTTCAATCGAACGGATGCCGAAACGGGTCTTATATTCATCTTTCAGCTGTTCTCCTCCCTTATAAAGGCTGCTCTTGGCCGTGTAAAGCGCAGGAGTGTCCGTGCTCCACAAATCGGGATTCTCCACGATGAACTCTTGCACCAACACGCTGTCGTTATAGATGATGGAGGAAAGCGATTCCTCTTTCTCAAGGATGTCTTTTCCATCAGGGGCAGACAATGTAGTATGGAGCTTGTAATCGTTGACAGACGCCCCTTTCGGCAAAACCACTTTGGTCTCGACCTTCACCTTCGCAAACTTCTCATTCACTTGCGGAGTCGTGATGTACGTTCCCCACACCGGGATGTAAGCATCTTCCGTGACTATCAAATGCACATTGCGGTAAAGCCCGGCTCCGGGATACCAACGAGAGGATTCCGGGAGGTTTTCCAAGCGCACGGCAATCGTATTCTTCTCGCCCTCTTTCAAATAGGAAGAGATATCAAACCAAAAAGAGTTGTAGCCATAAGGCCAATACCCCACTTTTTCCCCATTAATATAGACTTGTGCGTGGCTCATGGCTCCATCGAACAGGATAAAAGCCTTTTTGCCGGACTTGTATTGGGGAATGTCCAATGTATTCCGATACCAACCTACTCCCACAAAAGGAAGTCCGCCTGTCCTGCCGGCATGTTCCATCGCCTCCTTTTGTCCATCCTGCGTGATTGCCACATTCTGCTTGTCATTTTGGGCACTAAAAGGACCGTAAATAGCCCAGTCGTGAGGGACAACGACTGATTGCCAACGGCTGTCGTCATACGAAGCCTGAATTGACTGCGGGTTATCTTCCCGGGTGAATTTCCACCCTTTTTCCAACAGCAATTCAGTGCGTACTTGTGCAGACAACGCCGTACATAAGCAAGCTGCCCCCATCCATGTCAAAATTTGTTTTCTCATTTTCTTTATGGGATTCGTTTGTAATAGGTAGCAAAGATAAGATTTTTTCGCATTATTCATATTAAATATTTTAACAAATCACACATTTTGCGAAGGATATACACAACAAAAGTTAAAACATAAAAGAAAAGTATCCGAAACGTATGTTGTATAACATAAATTCTATATATTTGCATCGTGTTTTTCATGGTATTAGATTTAAGGTTAACAATGGAGATTGGTTGTCGTGATGACAACCTTTTTCTTTTTAATAAAGTCCCTCCTTTTTCAGATAATAGAAAGTCAAGAAGCAAAAAGGCTTTATTTATCGCTTGTCTATCAACCTCACAACTTCTCTACAAAAGGTGCAGCGTGGATAGCTTCCAAATCTTTAACCAGTTGCTCAACCGAACTGACACCCACTAACACACTGGTGATTCCTTTCTGATTCAGCACCCATGCCAATGCCATTTCTGCAAGTGTTTCATGACGTCCTTTAGCTTGTTCATTCAAACGGCGGAGATAAGCAAGGCGTTCGGGAGTCAGGTCGCTATGCTTCAAGGAACGTTCTTTATTCATCCGGCTGTCAGACGGGATGCCATCCAAATAACGGTCGGAAAGAAGCCCTTGAGCCAATGGGGAAAACGAAATGAATCCTATGCCATGTTCGGAACAATAGTCCAACACGCCATCTTCTTGCGGCTCACGATCCAACAGGTTCAGCCGTCCTTGGTAAATCAACAGCGGGACATCGCGCTCACGAAGATATTGGTCGGCAAACTTCAATGCTTCCAACGGCCAACGGCTGATACCGACATAAAGAGCTTTCCCGCTCTTCACCACATCGACCAATGCTTGCAGTGTCTCTTCCAAAGGAGTATCTGGGTCGTAACGATGGCTGTAAAATAGATCCACATAGTCGAGGTGCATCCGCTTCAAACTTTGATCCAAGCTTGCCATCAGATATTTGCGGGAGCCCCAATTTCCATAAGGTCCTTCCCACATGTCATAACCTGCTTTGGTCGAGATGAACAGTTCATCCCGATAAGGACGGAAATCGTCATCCATCAATCTTCCCATGGTCTCTTCTGCACTTCCGTAAGGAGGACCATAATTGTTGGCCAAGTCGAAATGGGTAATGCCGTGGTCAAAAGCATAATGCGTGATAGCACGACTCCGCTCATAAGGATCCACTCCTCCGAAGTTATGCCAAAAGCCCAAGCTAACCTTAGGCAACAATATTCCGCTATTGCCACATCTGCGGTACATCTCATCCGCACCTTCATAGCGATGGGCATCTGCCCTATAAAATCCTTTCAAATCCATCTTAAATCAATTATGTTTCTCATTAACCTACCAGTCCGCTTGCATTCACAATCATATTCACAGCGAATGTAAGGGCAATGGTGGCGTACAATATCTTTATATTAATCTTGCGGGACATCTGGTAGATAACCGCAAAGAGCATCAACCAAGTGAGAACCAACAGAATGCTTGTGCGCATCGAGAATTCCATGACCGGCAGGAAGCCCCAATCAACCGGGAACATCCATAGCATCAAGCCGACCAGCACCAACAAAGAATAAACAGCTGCGAACAGGCGGGTACAAAGTGTCCGGTATTCCGTGATGTAAAGTGCGTATCGAGCCAAGAAAATGGTAATGAACGGATAAACCGGCAACAGGTAACTCGCCCTCTTGACCGGCATGATGGCATAAGCTAACAACATCACGACAAGCGACACCAAGCTGAACAGTTTCACACCGGAGCATCCTTTAAACGCCACCGACTCCTTTTTCACACCGAATAGCGAAAAGAAGAAAAAGAAAATCCAAGGCATGAAGCCTATCGCCAAGAGAGGGATAATGTAAAAGAAGTTATGTTCATCCCCTTCCAATCCCCAGAAGTTGCTAAATTCAATCGCAAGCACATCTTGCAACAAACCCATGCCTCCCTCCTTCCATATTGCCACATACCACAAGACCGGAAGGAACAACGAGGAGACCGCCATGTAAAACATCGACTTGGCAATGGTCAAATAGGAATGTTTATGCGTGTAAAGCAAGTAAATGGTGAATGTCGCTATCGGCAGAATCATTCCCATCAATCCTTTCGTCAGGATGGCGCAACTCAGAAGCAGGGCAATATCCACCGGGATGCCTTTCAATTCCCACTCCTCTTCCCATCGGTAGAGCTGTGTCATAGCCACGAAAATGAATGTCGCAAATAACAAGTCGCCCGAACTGGCAGCCGACAAGTTCTGCATCCCGAATGAGGTTATCAGAAACAGGGTGGAAATAAATGCCTCTTGGAACTGGACTCGCCGCCCAAAGAAAATCAAGGAGGTGACCATCATCACGATAAATGCCAATGCTCCCGGCAGTTGCAAAGTAAACTTCGACACATATCCTTGCGCATAGGAAAAAAGCACTATCAATCCATGCAACATCGGGTGGTCATAGTTGACCGAACCGGAAGGCATGACCGGCAACACCCACTCACCGGTTTTCAACATCGTGTCCGCTACTGCTGCGTCGGGCGAAGTGGCCGGCGCATTCAATTCACTCAATCCAAGCCAAGGGAGTACAGAAATGATGCAGATGAACAAAATCATCGTAACAGGTTTCTGTAAATACAAATACTGTAACGTAGGAGTTCTCATACTTTTTCTTTCTCTTTTTAATCTGTCACGTTGCAAAGGAACGATTTTTTCATGAAATATTCAATTAAATCGCCACAAGGTTTTCCTCTTTTTCTTTTCCGTTACCACAAAAAATAGTATCTTTGACTGCTATTAAAATAGATTACGGAACATGGATTTTTCAAACAAATTAGAAATCAAATACACTTTCAATGAGAAGTCGAACTATTTGGACGCCTTCATCCGCAATCGTTGTGAGAAAGAGATATTGACAATGGTTCGTTCCTTGGCAGATATGTTTGATGTACGCCTTATGGTCTATACCGAGCCCACCGAAATGGCAGACGGTTATCGTGAAATTTGGTCAATAGCCGGGGAAGATGCACGTTGTATTTCGGTTATCATCAATATGACAATGCAAATATTGACCCGGCCGACTCTCTCCATCGGCGGACAAAACAGGATGCAACGCACGGAAGAGGATGAAAGGGAAATGCAACGCGAAGTGGCATTGTTCCGCCGTGAGCTGAAGTTGAAGGCTCATGGCGTTCCTACACGCTTGGTCTCCCTGCTCAGCAGCTCCCCACGATTCTGCAAATACAAATCAAATTTCTTTGAAAGCATCAAAGGATGCCTGAAAGTGCGCAAAATGACGCTGAGGGAACTCAACGACCGCAACAGAAGCCGATCCGGGCAGTTGGAAGTCAAACGGGAACAGTTCGACCAATTCATCCTCCGATCGGACGAACTTCCTCCTTTGAAGGACCAGAATGCCATCATAGAAATCATTTCCCCGGTGCTGACCGATGCACGCTATCGCTGGAAGGGAATCTATAACAAGAGCGGGGCAATGATTGACTTCTATATGCAGGACGATGAGTTTAAGAAGCAGATGGTTGACGATAAAATAGCCTTCTCCAGCGGAATGTGCATAGAATGCGTGTTGGAAATCTCCCGCAAGCTCTCCGAGTTGGGCGAAATCATCCATGCCGGCTATGTGGTGACAACCGTTGTCAAGACCCGTTTCGGAAAGATTGAAGTCATCACGCCACAAGGGAAAAAGCATCTGCGCAAACAGCAGGCAGAGCGGGAACAACTCACATTGGATTTATTCATGTAACAAAGCATAAATAATATAAAGTATATGAACAGAAAAGAATTTTTACAAGCCTCTGCCGCTCTTATCCCGATGAGCATGTTTGGCTTCACGAAGGCAGAGGCAAGAACCCAGAATACAACAGCTGTTCCATTTGCCAAAAGTGAACAGCTGCCCGACGGGACATTGAAGTTCCATTCCAATGGCAAATTCAAAATCGTCCAATTCACGGATGTGCACTGGGTTCCGGGCAATAAAGAATCATTGGCTGCCAAAGAACGGATGGAAGAGGTGTTGGATGCGGAGAAGCCTGATTTGGTCATCTTCACAGGAGATGTCATCTACGGCAAGCCGGCACTTCCTGCTTTGGAAGAGGCATTCGCTCCGGTCGTCGCACGCAAAATACCATTTAGCTATACTTTTGGCAACCATGACGATGAACAGGGAATGAGCCGACAAGAGATATATGAATACACTAAAAAATGGGAAAACAACTTGAGCGGGACAACCGAAGGTCTGAGCGGAGTCTCTAATTTCATCCTCACCGTCCGTAGTTCCGATGGACAGAGAGACGCTTTTGTGCTTTACCACTTCGACAGCCTCTCCTATTCGCCGATTAAAGGTGTCGGCACTTATGACTGGATAAAAGACAACCAGATTACTTGGTACCGCCAGAATGCGGCTGCCTTCAAAGCCAAGAACAACAACGAGCCTGTGCCAGCCTTGGCATTCTTCCATATTCCTTTCCCTGAATACAACCAAGCGGCCCAATCGGAAAGG
>ULPT01068580.1_pt1 | contig 47996 bp, 50 predicted proteins | sample 1953751 | NCBI WGS metagenome assembly ULPT01 (sample SAMEA4835636, study PRJEB28245) | human gut metagenome | biome: gut microbiome; material: fecal sample | place: Denmark | collected 2008 | reverse complement strand
AAAAACCATAAAATATCGTGTCCTATCTCACGAGTATAAACCACTATCAATCTAAAATTGTATTAAAAAATATACATTGTAACAAATGAACAGTGCATAGAGCTGACCGTCCCAAACGTCCGATTTCAGCGTTATCTCCGCGGTCAGAGCACGTTCTTGTTGCCCGCCGGGCGCGTAAATCACCCTATCCCCCTCAAAGCTCGGCGGTTACAATATAAATCTGCGAGCAATATTATCGCGATCGTTGACATTTTTCCATTTTTCTCCCGGCGGTCGCGTTTGTTGCCACGACTGGCTCGAACGTCTTTGCAGTCAACGTACCCTGAGCCACGAGCATTGCCCGCAGAACTCCAGCCCTACCCGACGTACGGTTTTTGTCATTAGTTTTCCCGTGCGTCCGGGTAGTTGCCTTTTAAGCGGCATCGCCGCATTTACATATTGTATATGGAGGTATCAACTATGCACGACATACGACCTGAACGTGTTATTGCGCTTGAGCGTGAAAATACTGAGTTACGTGAATGTATTGATAAGTTGTTTCAACAGATAACTGAGCTCAGTGCTAAGTACGAAGCGCCTGCAGACGCCGCAACAACGCAACAACGAGCATTGTACGACGTACCCAGTCACGGCATGACTAATGAAATGTATTTGAAGTCGCTGACGACGAAGCAGCTGGCGAAGCTGTACGCGCGACATTTCTTTTGCATGGATTACGACCCACAGACTGGCGAGTTCGAGATGGCTCACGACTGTCCGTTGAAGGACTTGTGTATAGAGCTCAGTCAAGACGCGCCTGATATTCCTATCGTTGAATGCGAGGACGTCGTCGAGCACTGGTTAAAGACGCAGTATTCTGAGACGTCCGAATTAAATATCGATAAATAAACAAATGGAGGATAAAGAAGAATGAACATTGACATTGTCGATTCAATCGATGAGAAAATTAACCTTTTCAGCGAGACCTACAATACGAACGTCGTTGCAGTATTTCCAGACAGAAAAGAGATATATGTCGGGGATATGGCAGAATTCTTAAGAACGTACTTTGCTGAGTGGGACGACGAAGTGCCCGTGGATACTGACCACAACTTGCGTACTGTTGAATGCTCGGTGCTTACTCAAGACAAGAGGTACCAAGTATTCTTGCAAGACGATTACACGGGTTATACGATTATCGGCGAGTACGAGCTTCCGAGCGACGCAGAAGAAGCGATTGAGAATTGTCGCGTGCGTCAGTACAACATAACGGTTGCAATGAACTACGAAGTTACGGTCACCGTCACTGCGAATAGTCTCTCAGAAGCTGAAGACATCGCTTACGACTTCTGTGAAAATTCGATGAACCTTGAAAACCACTACACGTACGACGATAACATCGAAGAATGGGACATTATGAATGCAAACGTGGAAGTTACGGATTCCGATCTTGCATAGGAGGTCAGTATGAAACGTAAACCGAATAAACACATCGTTGTATCGGATACGTATAGCACCATCTACAGCGACGTCGTGATGGAAGACCTGAAAGAATTCTATCCCGACGCGTCAGACGAACTGCTCGACGAGCTTGCGTCAGACCTGTACTTCGATAACCGTCGATTGCTTATGAACACGTTTGCTGATACAATCTTCCCGACCGACGTGATTTGTATTGCGAAGCTCGGACTATGGGACGGCGAGCACAGCGCATTTCGCATTTTCGACGCACCGACGCTCGACGAACTGTTCATATCTGGCCGAGATATCGAGGAAGCGGAATGGTACGTTGACGAGTACAACGACCTCCGTTGCGACGCATATCATCACGACGGAACGAATCGCTACTTGTATCGTCAGATACGCTCTGAGATTGGACCCGCAGCGCGTAGGAACTTCTATGACAAGATACAATCTCATACGCTGACGCGCAAGGACATAAACCATTACACGCTGCCCATCGGGCAAATCGTGCTGAACGCTGAACAACGACACTACGAATAATATGAAGAAAGAACCCGAACTTAAACAACAACCTCAGAACTACGATAAGAAAGAAGTATTCGAAGCAGCGCGCATTACGCGAGACGACTTCATACGCTATACTTATGCTTATCGGCTTGCGACTGACCGGGACCATGCAACGGCCGCCGCCATCAGCAGCTACTTGCGAGAATTCTGCCCTGAGTTCGCCGTATCAACGCAATACGTCAATATGGTCATACGATCGAGACCTATCACAACCCCGCTGAACAACGAAGAACTTGCCCGCCGTTGTGACATATACTCTGTACGACTGAGAGCAGCCGCATCGGCTCTGAAAGCCGTACTCAAACTGGAGGAATAAGAATGCAAACATGGAAAATTACGCTTGATTCACCTACCGACTTAGACCGTGAGCAAGATATACAAACGCTGCACGTTATGTGCGCGAATCGAACTGTGCACTGGGACTTCGACATCACGAACGACGACATTGTGTTTCTGACCGGCGACGCCACTGCACTTGAAACGATATTCACTGCGCTCAGCGGTAAGCCCGATCGCGAGATACTCGACACAGAAGTCCTGACGTTCTCGCGAAGCGAGCGAGATAAACTGCTCTGCGAGCAATACCTCTATTCGTCAACGCGTCCGACTGCTCATGACCTTGCCGATGAGTTCGGAGTATCAACAGCGCTTGTATATGAGATACTTCGTAAAAACAACATACCACGTCGTACAAAGCGCGACGAACGTCGTGAACTGATCGAAGCAACTCTGCCTCGTCTACCGAACGGCACTGTCAAAGATATTCTGCTCGATTACCTTGACGGACTCGACTATCTGGAACTCGCACAGAAATACCGCAAATCAACGTCGTATATAACGAAGGTCCTTGCGCTCAACAACACGACTATCGTGCCTGAGGACGTCTATACTGCACTTGCTGGCCTCTGGGAATCGTCGTTCTACGACCTCAACTACTGTGCCGACGTGCTTGGACTTCCGATATCCGATACGAAAAGATACCTCAAAGCTCTCGGATATAACGTCTCTGAATCGTACATCGTCGAAGCACTGCGCAACGAATGCAACCTGATGCGCAATACCATCACCGAGCAGACCACTGAGATATTGAACCTGAAGGCAGAACTGAGGAAATGAACGCCATACTCGAAGCCATACGGAATAGCGGACCGTGGGCGCCGATCGTCTTCACGATATTCCAGTTCTTGCAGGTAACGTTCATACCGATAAGTTCGACGCCTGTAACGGTACTCGGAGCTCTGCTGTTCCCGTGGTGGGAGTGCTTGATATTAACTCTAATCGGTCAGTTCGCTGGGTCGCTGCTAGCGTTCTACTTAGCGAGACGCTTCGGACTTAGGTTTGTACTAAGACTCATCAAACAAGAACAGTACGACAAGATTACCGCTCGCCTGCACGGACGAGAGGTATCGACACTCGTGTTTATGTTCTTGTTCCCCGTGTTTCCAGATGACTTGCTATGCTTAGTCGCTGGACTCACGCCGATGAAGACCAAGACATTTTTCATCGTGCAAATCATAAGCCGCACGCTCACTACACTCTGGACTATATTCGGAACAGCGGCGATCGTGTACCTCGGCTCTTTACAATGGGCGTTCTACATCTGGCTTCTTATCGGAGCATTGCTCGGTGCAATAATAACGATAGGCTGCGTGTATCAAGAAAAGATTTCAACGGCGCTGCTCAATGCGTGGCGTCAACACAAGGAAAATAAAATATACTTAACGTACCGCCCAACGAGCGACGAGCGACGGGCGAGGCGTAACAAACGGAGGAAATAATGTTAAGACCTTGTAACCTAAATCAGAAACAAGAAGAGATGTTTCACAGATATTGCAACAGCTGCGCGACATCATTGTATGACGTATACCAATCGTGGTCCGATAAAAAGGAAGAAGCGTACAAATATTGCTTGCGCGATATGAAAGAACACGGCGGACAAGATATGCGTATCACTGGGGCGAATGGCTTCGCATTCTCGTGTGCGTACCGTATTATACGTGATGATGGGGCGTACCTCGTGTATCATACGCGCTGCAACAGATTCGAGTTCAAGTATATGGAGGAACGTGAATGACGAACAAAGAGATTAAGCAACTCAAAACCGAGTGCGCTTTACTTGACTACGAACTGCGCAATGCAAGACAAGAAACAATCAACGTCTTGAACGAACTGAAAGCGAAGTCATACGTGAACGAGTATTGCCGCGAAGTGGTCGAAGTCGAGAAGATCGACGAGATGATAGAGGAGTTGATTAAAAATGCCGAAGATTAAAGTCGAACTCAACGTCCCCGAAGAATACTGCGACAAACCCTATAATATTTGTCCCATGTGCGTAGACGACGGAGTAACATCTTATTGTGTTGCGTTCAACTACGCACTGGAAGAAGAAGATTTTCATTGCAAAAGACTTAAAGCGTGCAAGAAAGCGGAGGTAAAAGAATAATTATGCCAACCCGAAACGAAAAAATCGAATTTATCAGAGACGTATTGCGTCAATCGCGCGTACGTGAATGCATCGGAAAAGTCTGCGAAGAATGTAAATTCTACGACTCACCGAACTGTCTTGAAACGTGCTACGCAACAGAACTCGTGGATATGGGTATCGTTCAAATTCCGGAAAAGAAACAGAACGCTCCGGAAGCCAATTCACCTATCGTTGTTGCATTGAAGGAAATACCCGGCGACAACCTTGCGGACATCGTCACAGTCGTAAAAAGTTCTGTTGACTCGTACGTTACGCACCGTTTGGAAACGTTCGTAAATACACTCAAGAAACACTCACAGTCGTTCTTAATGCGAGATACCAGCAACGGACAATACTACGACGAGCAATATGTCCCGGTTGTCACAATCGACCACATATTCTCGTTACTCACAAACCCTGAAAAGGAATAGGAGGCAATATGCATACTGACGAAGCAAGACCGAATGAAGCAAAATTACAAGAAATTCTCAGCGAGGGATGTAACTGGGAACAACTGGCACAAGCCCTGTTGTCGTGGTTAAGCGACGACGAAGTAGGTGAATTTGCCAGAGATTACGGGTTGTTTTAGGAGGTAACGTATGATTATTGATTTGATTCTTGATCGAAAATACAACGAAGAAACAACCGGTTACGACGCGTACGACCCGTATGAATTCTACCGCGAAGTAATGTCGTATGAGAGCATTTTCGAACTGCCGCGCGATATCTCGTCGGCCCTTGATTACGGCACTGAGGACGACGTACGTAATGCGTTGTGTAAGTATATCGACGACCAGCAATACAACCCCGACATCAAGAACTACGTGAACTCAAAAACGTGGCTTGAACCTATAAACTAACGTTAAAAATAAAATTGTATTAAAAAATAATATCCTGTACCAGAGGTAAATATTATGAAAGAATTTTACGCATTTGTAACAGAAACGCTCAGCCGTCCCGTCGTGGTAAAAGCGGAAACCCAAGAAGAAGCCGAACAGAAAGTGATCGACGCATATTACAATGGAAAGTTTGTACTCGACGCTGCAGACTTCGTAGACGTCAGTTTCGATACTCGTGAGAGTGACCTCGTCGACCCTTTGACCGAAGCGGACAGACTGAATCTGACGTACGTCGAATAAAGAGGTAAATATTATGAAAGAATTTTGTATTTTAATAACCGAAACACTCAGCCGCCCAGTAATGGTAAAAGCTGAAACCCAAGAAGAGGCCGAACAGAAGGCTATCACTGCGTATTACAGTTGTGAAGTTGTACTCGACGCGTCTGATTTTGTTGACGTCAACTTCGAAACGCAAGACAGCAACGCCGTCGATCGTATGTCTGAAGAGGACAAACAAAGATTGAAATACGTCAAGTAAAGGAGGCAAGTATGACGATTTGTTATAGATGTTACCTCGAGTTGCTATCTCGTGGCGAACAGGTATTCACAGCAAAAGATTACGTACACGACGAAGACGGCGTACAATGTGATATGTGCGGAGAAACCATCGAAGAAGGGGGACGAGATATACGATGTCTACGAATAAGCAACCCGCAGTCGATATCGAAAAGCTCTGTACTGAGAACATTCCGCTTGTGTACTACGTGTACTGGCACAAGTTCGATAAGTACCAAGAAATCAAAGCGCGGTTTTACGACGAGCTGATATCTGCGGGCTTCTTAGGACTTTTGCAAGCAGCAAGACGATATGACCCGTCCACCGGGTATAAATTCTCAACGTTTGCAGCAGCGTCCATCGAGCGTCGTATGTATACTGAAGCGCGAAGAATCTTCAGGTGGTATTACCGTTCACCGACGGTTTGTCTTGAAGACAGACGCAATATTCCAGATAAGAATTTCGATTCGATCGCCGCTGCGGACCAGCGTATGATTGTCAATTACGTTCTTGCCAAAGCGAAAGAGAAACTGTACCCCAAACACTGGGACATCTTGTGCGATTACTTGTGCGGTGCCACGCCCCAAGAACTGGCTGAGAAGCATCAGTGCAAGTCGATCGGACAAACACTCACAAACATTTTTGCAAAGATTCGCAAAATAAGCGAAGAAATTTATAAAAAGGAGACAAAAGAATGAACACAGTCGATTTTGAAGCAACCAAACCCGAAACCTTTGTAGGTAAAACCCTTCCGGAGCTCGTAGAAGAATTGTACCCGAACATCGAACTCAACGTCATTGCCACGCATAAGGGCGTAGACGTGATGGCAGACCTTTCAAAAACCGTCAAGAAGTACCCCGAAGTCGTTACGCTGCCCATTGCAACAGTTAACGTTTTACCTCGTGAGACGTACAAAGACCCGGAAGTCAGAGACAACTTTGTCAAATACGACGTCGTTGTTACGTTTGACGACGCTAAAAAATAAAATTGTATTAAAAAACAATACCCTGTGCCAGAGGCAAATATGATTGACGATAAATCTGTAGTCGTTACAGACCCAAACAAAATCAAAGAAATTAAAGAGGCGTTATCGTCGAGCAACGTATATGGCTTTGACATCTCACCGGCCCTTCCGTCGCCACTACCAGAAAACGCGGCGGAAATGTGGTTCGGACACAACCAAGACAAAAATATGTTTACCAACAAGGAGGTTAATATGGTAACATTGAAAATTGTAGCAACTGAAAAACGTGCTTATGCACAGAAAGAGAACGACGAAAACGTGATCGTTTGCCCTATCGTCAAAGAAAGCAGCGGTAAATATTCGGTCAACATCAAGAAACTCGGCTTCGGCAAATCGTTCGTCAATATCGGCGACCTTGAAGACAAAGTTGTCACGCTCGAAGAGAACTCTCTCGTTGCCGGCAGAAGCGCAGGGCGCAAACGTAAAGCTCCCAGCGTAACCGTTCCTGAAGGATATGAAAAATTCTTGACCGCAGACGAAATCACGATCTTCAACACTCTCGTAGAAGCAATCAACACCGGCTTCATCGAGGAAATCGAAACTGCAAAAGCGGCAAACAAACCCAAGAGCGAACTTAACAAAATCGCTGAAGACGTAGCAAACGCAATGGCGGAATAATATGGTCCCGAGATATTTTGCACACAAGATTGTTGCGGAATGTCTACGGGGAATATATCCATTGCAGCAGGTCAACGAGATTATGTCGGCAATGCCCTTGCCCACGTATGAACAGACCAATGGAGCATTCGTCCGCGAGTTAGTTGCGTTCGTGAACTCTGACAACCGTTACAAGTTGTGCATTGTGAATCGTCGCAACTGCCGCTGGGCAATGTTTATTCTCACTCCGTATGGAACCGTCCGCACTGAACAGCTTACGTACGCCTTTGGTATTCCTTATGAGGAAACGTATGACTCTGCCATCGCCAATAGTATGGACGACCTGGCGGATATCTTAGAGGAAGTCGGTTTTAACTCGACAGTTATTGCCGAAGCGTTTATCGATGCCGATGACCTCTGTATATGACGACTATGCCTGAAATGCCTGATTTAATTGCACAACTCATCGAAATCAACGACGAATGTGCGCAAGTATCACAACAGCTTGAGTCGCTCAAAGCCCGTCGAACTTCGCTCAAGAACTTGATAATCTCACAACTGAACGAGAACGGTCTGACCGCTGCGTCTGCCCACGGCAAAACAGCGAAAGTTGTTACCAAGTATTCGTACTCAGTTATCGATCCAGAGAAGTTCAACGAACTCGACTCGAAGTATCACACCGCCGCGTTATACGGCATCAACTCAAAGAAGCTCAACGCGTTCTGTTCTGACTTGAAAGAAATATACGGCGAAATTCCTGCCGATTTGTTAAGTACCCTTTCAGGTTTCGAATACAACGACATCAGTTTTACCAAATCTAAATAGGAGACACTTATGGAAAAAGAAGTCGAAAACAAAATTGTTCCTACCGTTCCTGCCGATAACGCACTCGGCCCTGTCGCACAAAGCCCCGAAGAATATCTCAGCGAAGTATTCGCAGACGCTGACGGGCTGCAACTCGAATTTATGAAAATCAATACCCCGACAGCTGGCGGTACGATTTTCGAAATTGAAGACCCCACTACCGGGACCACTGCTCCGATGAAAACGCTCGATTGTGTTATCTTGAAGAGCTTCCCGTCGAACGTCATGTATCTTGACGATTACGACGGAACCGCTGTTCCGCCCGATTGTTCGTCGAATGACGGTGTCATAGGCGTCGACAAAGACGGCAACGAACACGAGTGCGCAAAATGCACTTACAACCAATTCGGCAGCGGCAAGAACGGAGGCAAGGCGTGCAAAAACCGTCGTCTGCTCTACGTATTGCTGGACGGCGAACGAATTCCCCGAGTCATCAACTTACCTTCAACGAGCTTATCCAACCTCGCGAAGTTCCAGACACAAGTTCTTATGGCAAGAAAACGTTTACGCGATTACCGCGTGCTCATTTCGCTGACCAAAGCAACGAGCAAAACGAACATTCCTTATTCGAACTATGTCTTCGCGACCGCAGGTCTCTTGGAAAACCCTGAAGACATCGCGCGCGTCAATGACGCAATGACTTTACTTGCGGCGCTCGGTAAATGATTACCGGCGAGCAAATGTCGTCGATGGTTCAACGTGGGGTACGAGATATGGAGTATACTTTTTCTCGTGCCCATTACCGCGTTGACATTGAGAGTCTTGCGTGGGACGCAATATTCGATCTAACTCAGAAAGAAGAAACGCTTCAGACGTATTCTTTGTTTCGTTTGATATTATATCGTAAAATCTTACGAGAACTCACAAAACATCGCAACATATTTGTTGCCGATATTCCTGACTCACAGAACAGTTGTTCTGATTTTACTGACGAGATTTGCATTACAGACCTTGACGTGTCTACCCTTACCGATGACGAAAAGCTTTTCGTTGAATGGCTTATTTGCGACTCGCTTACCAAGACGGACATCGCAGAACTTACTGGAATGTCACTGTCCACTGTTCACAGAACATACCGTCGTATAATTACTAAGCTAAAGGAGAGAAACGTATGAACGAGTTAACAAAAGGACATCCGACTGACGCTGGTATTGATATCGCTCTTGAAAAAGACGTACACATTCCTGCGCACTCGGGTGTAACAATAGAGCTTTCAGTTGCGAATCTAGATTTGCCCGCGTTCACTGCCGGCTTTATCTTCATTCGCAGCAAATGGGCTCATCTACCAATCTTGATACAAAACCCGCCGATCGACGCACATTACACCGGGCCGCTTCACGTCTGGGTCCACAACTTCTCAGACGAGGATATCGTGCTCTTTGGAGGCACTGCGTACTTCCAGCTAGTTGTATTCAAGATTATTCACCCCGCACTGCCTAACGTTGAGATAAAAGATTACCGTCCACGTGCAGCTGAGCGGGACACAACGAGGTAAACTACATGATAACTTACGACCGTATTGACCGCTGCTCTACAGCAACGGACTTATGGGAAAACTTGTATTGCCACTTGGCTAGCCCGTATATGCCGAAGTTCCCTTGCCGTAAAAATATGGGTGGTGACGAAACAACGTACCTTGTCGGCTCACACTCTGTCTTGACTGATACGAGATATCCGCTTGTATTGTCAGAAACAAGAGCAATGTCACTTCGTTATCTTGTCGCCGAGCTTCGCTGGTATATTAAAGGCGAAGACACGTGGGAATCGTTCGAGACAAACGCTGGCAAGAACATCTGGAAATCATTGTCAGATGACGGCGTTCACGTCAATAGCAACTACGGTCACAAAGTGCAATACGCTTATGGTTTCAACCAACTGGAATATTGTATCAACCTACTCAAAGCGGACCAATTCACTCGTCAAGCAGTGATTCATATCAAGCCGCCGATGAAACCGGACACTCCGTCCAAAGACACGTGCTGCACTGTCATGTTGCAATTCGTGTATAATTATCTGGACGAAGCTCTTGACGCGATAGTCTATATGCGCAGTTCCGATATATGGAAAGGCATTGTGTATGATTTGCCGTTCTTCACATTATTACAACACGTTTGTGCTGCGAACGCTGGACTCAAATATGGCGAACTTCATTTCATTGCTGGCAACGTGCACTTGTATACGGGCGACGTGAAAGAGTTTATCGAGTCACCGCTGAGTACACGAATCTCTTGCCGTGAGGACCACTTATATCCGGTAAAAGCTTTTGACCCTATAGACTGGAATGTGCTGCTGCCTATTCTGAAGACGGCGCCGACCGTGAACGACGCGATCGATCAACTTTGCGACGTGAACAACCAATTCAAGCTCTTAAAGACAATGTCGGAGGTAAAGAATGCCAAATAATATATGGCTCGATGGAGCTAACGGAACAGGCAAAACAACTCTTGCGAACGAGCTCGTCAATTATGGTTTTAAGTATTACCATAACGGTAGACCCATAATCAAGCGCGGCTGGTACATTGTCTTGAAGTACGTCATTTTCGAACTCACTCATAAGAACGCGGTTGTTGACCGTTGTTTTGTGTCTGAGTGGGTCCACGGAAATTACGAACGTAAACGCTCTTCGTTGAGTATCAAGCAATGTATCTTTCTCGAAAAATTCATATCCCGATTCGGCTCTGGGCTGACGATATTCGTCCCTGAGGACGTTGAGTCAACTGCTGATCGAATTGCAAAGCGTGAAGAAGAACACCCTCTCTCGCCTGACAAGGATATGCTCAGCGAAATCATTACAGTATACGAAGCGTATAGCGTTTGTAGCGGACACCCGTTGTGCCGCGTGAAATATGCATCGGACGTTCTCAAAGTCCACATTGCAGAAAACTTATAAGGAGACAGTATGATAATCATTTTCGATGCCCCAACATACGAGCTGACAAGCTCAAAATACGACGGCATTTTCAAAGATATTCCGATGTCGTTTACGACTGAGGAAAGACTTGTTGACGGAACAGTTACCGTCGTTCCAGCGCTCACAGAATCTCTGTTAAAGAAAGTCAACAAACTCGACCCGTCGGGTTATTGTGTTTACGTCTTCGCGTGTTCTCGTAACAAGCGCAAGTTGAAACAATACGACAAGTGGTTTTTGAAATACAACACGAGCGCGTCGTTGCTCAATGCTTCTAAAATGCCTGACAGTGAGGCCGCCGACGAAATCGCGTCGCACCTGTATATGGTTATCAGCGCCTTATCAGCAGTGTTGAACTTGAAGGCCACCGAGGAGGACAACGATGGCGACAGCAGGTCCGGAGAAACAACTCGAGAATCTCATTAAGACCGAACTTACCCGGCGCAGGGCGTGGTTTGTTAAGATAGCAGCATCGCCCGAAATGCCTCGTGGAATACCCGACATACTCGCGTGTTACCGCGGACATTTCATCGGCATCGAAGTCAAACGCCCCGGCCGTAAGAACGGTTTATCGGAACATCAGAAAATACAACTAGCGAACATCACGAAAGCGGGTGGAATAGCGTTAGTTGTAAACGATTTTGATAAGTTTATTGTAGAACTGAATAGTTTGGAGAATAACTTAAATGATACTAACAGATAATTCTGGACGTCAGTACGATTTATTCGACTATCAAATCTCTGGCGTCGATTTACTTTTATCACACCCACGATACATTCTCTATTGGGACTGCGGCGTAGGCAAGACACTTGCTCTCATCGCGGCTCTCAACCAATTGAAACGCGGTAAAGTTCTCATTGCTTCCCCGAAGTCAGTGCGCTTCGATATGTGGGAAAAGCTCGGTATTCCTATCAATCATGACGTGACGTATCTGCATTACGATATGTTCCCTCGTATCGCAAACCTCCCTACGTTCGACTATATCATTTTCGACGAGTGCCACAAAATCAAAGGTTGTAACACTCAGACTGCGCGTATTGCTGCGAAGCTGTCTAAGAAAGCGAAAGTCGTATGGGGAGCGTCAGCAACGATCGCTGCTAACTCGTACATCGACACTTTCCGTATTCTGCGTAATATGGGGGTTGCTGAGTTCCAGTACCCTGACTCAGCGTTCATCGGGCGTTATTACAATACGTATTCATTCCCAGTTGCAACGCGCTATGGCACTAAGAACATAAGCAAGCCGACGACGGTCAGATTACAATTTGCCGACGAGCTTAGTTCGACGTTCGCTCAATACTGCGACAGTATCAATCTGGACGACGTTCACAAGTTACCAGAGCGTCACGAAGATGTGATTTACGTCGACGGTATGGCAACGCCTGAGTATTCTGCGATCGAAGCAGGTATTATCGCCCTGAATGACGATGATATTTCTATTGTTGCGAAACTCGAAGCGTGCGCAAAGGCAAGACAAGCTGCAGGCGGTTTCATTTATTATAACGATATTGACACCGGGAAACAGCTCGTTAAAAACTTGTGCCCTGATAAGAATCCGAAAATCGAAGCACTGCGGAAATACATTCGCGAGCACAAAGACGAGAATATCATTATTGCTTATTCGTTTATTTACGAAAAGGAAATGATCGAACGAATGCTTGCCGAAGAAAACCGAACTGTAACAGACGAAGTATCTCTGCTGCCGTATGCAAATACGTTCTTACGACAGATAAGCCGCGGCGAAGGACTGAACCTTCAAACGTGGGCGCGGCGAATGGTGATGTATTCGTATGATTACAGCTATATTGAATGGACCCAAATGCAAGGACGTATCTATCGCGTTGGACAGACCAAGGAAACGTACTTCACGTCGTTGATTTCACGAGGAACGATCGACGAGAAAGTGTACCACGCTGTTCAAACGAAACAAACGATTGATGAGTACTTGCGCTCGGTGACACGTCACTCGGAGGTATAATATGACCGAATTCGAAAGGTTTAATACTATATTTCCTAACTCAGTTTACCGTCTGATTAAAGCTGGTGACAAGACACCTGAGGGCATTCAGAAGTACCCCTACAAAACGTTGTACGTTGGGCCAAATCAACGCGTCGGCTGGATAGTGTCTGAAGGATATTGCGTTGTCGACTGCGACGATATGACCACCGCAAACGTTGTCAGAAAATATGTTGAGTTGAACGACATTCATTGTTGTTACTTCAAAACGTCTCGCGGAATGCACTTCATTTTTCGTTTGCCTGCGGAAGTGCGCATTGCCCGGACAATCACTAATTCATCGCACGTCGTTACGATGTCGTCTTTGGAAGTCGACTACCGCGTCGATGGGCGTGGATATATCGTCTTGCCGCTCAATGACCCCAATCGTGAGTGGACTCATCTCGACGAGCAGATCGATTACTTGCCCATACCGTTGTACCCTTTCGGTCAAGCAGGGTCGATCAATCTCGATGACGTCAATCTCATGGGTTTAGACGACGGCGACGGCCGAAATGACGCGTTGTTCAGATGGATAAACCGCGTCAAGAGCAAGACAAATGACGTGAAGTCATTGTCCGCTATCGGGCAAATGATAAACGAGTGTTTGTTCGCGAAGCCGTTATCGAACGCTGAACTTAACTCGACGGTATTGCGTGAATCGAATCTCACCGCACCGAACACCGGCGCCAAACGTAAGACCCTTGCCGAGCAAGAAGTGGACGTTGCACGTCAAATGTTGCTTGACAAACAGTTTTACAGCGATGAGAAACGACTGTACGTGTTCGACGGACGTTATTACAAGCCTATTGCAGACCGTTTCATTGAACGTGAAATCTCTGTTGAGTATGCTCCGCAGTTCCGTTCAACGAGCCGTGAGGAAGTGTACAAACACCTTCTGACCAAAGCTCCACTTGTCGAAGACGAAATGGACGCCGCTTGGCACTTTATATCTTTTAACAACTGTGTACTCGATATTAAGACTGGGGAAACGTTCCCGCACTCGCAACAGCTTTTTGTGTCGACACACATAAACCACAACTATATCGAAAACGCTCCACCTACCGCGATTATGAACGCGTTCTTGGATATGTGCTCGAACAACGACGTTCAGAAACGAGCGATTATACTCGAAATGATCGGCGATTGCTTGCTTAAAAGAGCATTATTCCAAAAGATGTATCTTATCTACGGCGAAGGCGGAACGGGCAAATCGACGTTGTTGCGTATCATTACGTCACTCGTCGGTGAAGAGAATGCGTCATTTTTGTCGCTGCAGGACCTTGAAAATACGTTTTACCCGTGGGAGCTTGTAGGAAAGCTCGTCAATATCGGCGACGATATCCCGTTTGGTAAAATCAACGATTCGTCTCTTATCAAGAAACTTGTATCAGGCGAACGTATGATGATACAACGTAAGTTCGGCCACCCGTCATCGTTTTCGAACTACGCAACAATGATTTTCACTACGAACAAGCTGCCGAACACTGCAGACCGTACGTCGGGCTTTATGCGTCGTTTAGTGCTCATCGATATGAATACTAAGATACAAAAGCCGACGACCTTCTTCTGTGACAAGCTGAGCGAAGCCGACTTCGAGTATTTGATTTACCTTGCAGCGTCGGCAATACGTGCTGCTCTTGACCGTGGCGAACTCACTCGTTCGTTTGTGGTTGACAATAACTTGCAAGCTTACCAGCGTATGCAATCGGCTTTGTCCGAATACATCGACGACGAGAACATCACTCGCGACTCGCTTATTGGCCGAGATGTTGGCTCTGTCTTCGCGGAATACGCGCTGTATTGTCAGCTTAACGGTATGCGCCCGATAGGAAAACATAGTTTCGTATCTGAGTTGTGTTCACTGCTCTTCATCACTAGCGCCAAATTACCCGACGACGCTGGACAGAATATTGTACTGAGGTTTACTTATGTCGACAACAAAACTAATTAACATCATCTTCGACTTCGAGGTCTTCCCTAACTGGTGGTGCTGCTGCACTCGTCGTGTTGATACGCCTGACAAAATCAGCGTTATCACGTCTGACGACCCTGCAGCGGTACGCAACCTGCGTCTCTTAATTGCAAATTGCCGTCTTATCGGCTTCAATATCCGCTCATACGACTTGTACATTCTGTACGCGATCGTAAGCGGTTGTTCTCCGTCAGAAGTGTACGAAGTGTCTGATAACATCATTCACAACGTCTCGACACAGTGGACGTCGCACTTCGGGCATTACCGTTGGAACTGGATTGACTTGTACAGCGACTGGAAATTCGGCTCATTGAAAATGTATGAAGCGAATCAAGGTATGTCGATCGTCGAGTCAAGCGTTCCGTTCGGTAAAGAAAATCTCAGTCCGCGTGACAAGATGGAAATCATCGAGTATTGCCACGCTGACACAAATGCAGCATTACAACTGTTCCACGACCGCGAAGGGTATTTCTCAATACACGAATACGTCTCGGAACATTATAACATTCCCCTTCAGAAAGCGTATCAGCGCACAATGCAAGGACTCACGGCAGAAGCGACCGGCGTACAGAAAACGCCGTGCACTGCTGCAGAGGACAAACGTTCATCGATCTACGTTCTTGATTACATCAAGGAAATGCTTGACGGTGTTGACCCGTTCGCATTCCTGTTGGAAGACCAGAACGAAGTACGTACGTTCGTGTATGACGGTGACGTGTACAAGCTCGGCGTTGGAGGCGTGCATAGCGACTTCGAGCAACCGATTATCGTTAAGAGCAACGAGAACGGTAGAATCTTCTCGATTGACGTTACGCAGTATTACCCGAATATGCTTATGAACTTCGACCTTATGCCGCGTGGTATGGACGAAGCCGGCAAGAGAATATTCGGTGATATGATAAAAGCTGTCCGCGACTTAAAGGTCAAGGTCGGTGAGTACGAAGCGGCTGGCAATTTCGAATCAGCCAAACAAGCGAAGTCACTGCGTGATAAGTACAAAGTCCTCATCAACGCTGTTTCTGGGGCAATGCGCAACAAGTACTCGAAATTCTACGACCCGTCGCGTATCATAACGATGTGCGCTGTCGGTGAGTTTCTATTGATTGCCGTTGTCAACGACTTGAAGAAACAATTCCCGGGTACTGAAGTACTTCAGACAAATACTGATGGCGCGTTCTTATACGTACCTAACTGGGAAGGCTTTGAGGAAGCGGTCGAGAAAATCAACAAACGTATCGGCTTCACGTTTGAGGTCGACGCTGGCAAAATGCTTGTTCAGAACAACGTCAATAACTACATCTTCGTTAAAGACAACGGACAAGCGAAGAGCAAAGGTTCGTGGGTATATCCGAAGCGTGATAGGTTAAAACCCGCGTCGTACGCGATATCTCATATTGCGGCGTTCAAGCTCTTGCTCGACGGTACGCCGATCGAAGAAACGGTTCGTAATTGTACCGATATAATGGACTTTGCTATGTGCGTCAAGAGCGGCAGCACGTTCGAGCGGACGATATACAAGACCAACAACCAAGAATTCGAGGTCAACAATACTAACCGGTTCGTAGTATCACGCCGTGGCATCGGTACACTGTACAAAATTAAAGACGGCTCCGCACACCGTTTCCCGGATTGCCCGGACAATATAATCTTAATCAACGGCGATATTTCTGAGTATAATCTCAAGGACTTAGATATCGATTACGATTTCTATATCCGATACGCCCACGAGCTCATTCCGAACTTCATCTGTCTCCAGTAAATATAAATACCCCCGACGTAATGTCGAGGGTATTTTTTTTTATTTCGTAAATTTCGTTAGCAGCTTTCCGCCACGTCTAAGTTTGATTTTATCAGGTCCGAATATCGCGACCAATTCTTGATACTCGTTCACATCTGAAGTAGTGTACGTATTCCCTTTATTCAACCAATACTCAATCTTCGCGTACTTACTTGCTTTACTGTAAACCCATTCCAGCATATCTTTTCTGTCACGCTTTCCTGTGGCTTTCTTTGTTTCTTTCGACAACTCGTCGGGCGCGTCCAAGTATTCTTTACTCGAAACCATCTTGTTACCTAACGACCTGACGTATGCTCCACGTCTCTGTTCGTACTGTTCTTTGTCCTTACCAGTAAGAACAATCACGTCATCGTTGTATTGTAACCTGCCACTCGGTCCAGTGGTCGTCGTGCCAAGTCGTATTGCTTCGAGTTCGAGGTAATTCGTACTTTCCTTGATAATTCTCGTAGGCAACACGATCTGCATTAAGTTCAACCAACGATGTGTTCCGTCGTCATTGATATACTCACCGGTGTACGGATCGACTCTGTTCGGTACGAGGTACGTAAACCCAGGAAGTGCAGCGGCAAGGCGGTAATACCACTTCGACCCTGTCTTCTTAAGGCTCGGGTCGATGACACGTGCAATGCTCTTGAACAACGCCGGAACGTACTGTAACAAATACGTGCCCCACGCACTCGCAGCAACGTCAGCAACGTTATCGTTGTATCGCAAGATATCGTCGAATGTTCCAAGCAATGTCAGGTTGCTCAACACATCTGCGAACGTGTCCCAGGTCTTGTCGTTCATTTTCGTCTTGCTCGTGATAGACGCGCCAAGGAGCAACGCGCTGATACCCGGCGACAACAAGTCGATAGTGATTGCATAATCGCCTACACGAACGACGAGGTTGCCATAAGTATCTTCGTCCCAGTCAAGCACGCCACTCAGACCAGCGGCAATGCCCATTGCAAACAGGACAGTGCCTATCGTTGCTGAGGAAATATCTCGGCCGATGATGTTTGCGAATTGCGGAACGATATCATATAACTGACTTCCACGTTGACGTGCTTTGTCAGCGTCACCGCCGCGCATTACTTTCTTCTGAATAAGCGCTTCGTACGTCTTACCGGTGATCGGGTCGACACGCGTTTCGACTGTCTCGATGAACAACGTTTGCGTCTGATACTTATACGCTGCAGCGTCGGCGAGGACTTTCACCCAGTTGAACGGTGAGAATCGAATCAAGAACGACGTGATATTCGCAGTGACCTTTGCGAACGGTAAGAACGACGTGAACAGCAATCCGAGGACCGGGAATTCGTAGGACATCTTAGCGTACCACTTCGTGAAGTTGTTCGACTTACGGAGGTACAGTTGCTGTGCGTCATCGAGCGCCATGTTGAGTAACATCTCGAAGTCGTCTTTGCTTATATCTTTAAGAGGTTTATTCAGTGATTCAAGGTACTGTGCGAGACGTATCTGTATCTCGCGGCCGAGGAATATAGCGTCGCCTTTGCTCAACATATCGAACGTGAACGAGTACCACTTCTGCAATGCTTTGTTTACAATACCGTCGCCGAAGAACGGGTAAGCGTTTGTGATATTCTCGATAATGTTGTCGCTCGTCGGATTGAACTTGCTGCCGTTCAGTATTGCGTCAAGACGACCGTTGTTGATAAGTTTCTGATCGATATACGCCCTGACGTCAGACGGAATATCCTTGAACTTACGGCGTTTCGCAGTGAGAACGAATTCGCCTTTGATTCCAAGCTTCTCGTTGATTTTGACTGCTAAACGTTGTGCAAGACGTTCACTTATTTCGTTTATTCCACTGAGAGCAATGTTCGACGTTAAGTTCCTAACGTGCGTTGACGGGTTCGACAACATCGCAGTGTACCTGAACGAGTTGATACGACGAGTGATGATTTTAAGAGCTTCGTGGTAACGTTTTTGTTTCAGCAACTCACGTATCTTAGGAATCTTGTTCGCCATATCGAGCAACAGTTGCTGTTGAACTTCCATTGCTTTCTTGTAGTCCCCAGAACGACGAGCGTCGACAAATGCGGCAAGCAACTCTTCATCTGCAATGATGCCCATCTTACGAGCGGCGTCGCGGTAACGGTCAGCGTCAGCTTGTGTATTTTCAACGTGTGATTGTGCAGCGAGCAACGTACCAGAGCTACTTGAAAGTCGTTTCCTGAATTGACCGACAAGGTCACGAGTCGTTAACGACATATTCTTGTTGAACTCATACAACGTTGCGAGCGTGTAGAACATCGCAAGACGTTGGTAGTCACTCAGATTCTGGTACTTCGCACGGACCATATCCATAAAGTCGACGATCGACTCGTTGCTCCATTCCATCAACTGAGCTTTGAACGCGTTGTTGAATTGTTCGATATCCGTGATCGGCCTGAGATTTCTGCTCGGACGCCATGATTTGAGTTTATTGAAACGTTCTTTCGTGCTTGGGCTCAAGACGTAATCTTTCGGTTTACGGTTCGATTTGACGTCTGCTTGTCCAGTTGTAAGGTTCGTTGCTTCGATCAAACGACCGCCTTTCTTAGATTTCTCAACCTTTATGTTCTTGTTCGCTTCGTACGCTTCTTCAGCTTCGGCAAGAGCAGCGTTACGAATCTTCGCATTCTCAACGGCGTTTGCGAGGTTCGTTTCTTGCTGTAGCTTATACGCTTCTTTACGCTTCTCGATTTCTGAGACTTCTTTCTGTGCGACACGTTTGGCCGTTTGGTCCATTGCCTCAACGTCGTGAGCGTCTTTACCAGTTTTAAGCAATATCTGGTCGTACACTTGTCGACGTTGCTCCGGTGTCAACTTGTTCGTCGCTTGCTGTATCTCGATCGCTGCAGCAAGAGGACCGTGATGACCCAGATTGCGGGTGAGTTTCAAGAGGAACGCATACACGTTTTGGACCGTCAACGGTAATTTCATCTCGTTAATAAGGTGATAAGGTATCTTATTCGACGGGTCTTTAATCAATCCTTCGATTGTTGTCTGCATTTGCGTCCACTGCGCTTCGTCGAAATATTCATTGACCGTTGACCCATCGAGCGCCATGTCACGGACGCCAGTCGATGTTGTGTCGAGTGACGCAAATCGAGGCAACCAGTACAGAGCTTGCTGCAACTGGTCCAGCGTCTTGAACGGCGAATTCGGATATAACCATTGCAACACTACAGCCCACGCTGTGGCGTTACCGATAACTTCAGGGTTAGTTCCGTTATACGAGTTGATACGCTCTTCAACCCAAAACTTGTTAATGACTGTACCCTCACTCGTTACTGGCGTTTCTAAGTGTTCTATAAAATCGTCTGAGAAACCCATTGCGCGCAGGTTTGAGGCGTAATCGTACTCTTCACCCCATTTCCACGGCTTCGGCTCGAACACTTTCTTCCATTCAGGAGGCAAATCGAACGGTGATACCGGCTTCGGCTTCTTAGGTTTCTTGACCTTTTTCGTCTCAGTATCGCTTTCAGATTTTGTATCAACGTCGGTGTCCGTTTCTTCAGGAATAACAACAGGAATAACTCCGTCTTTAACCGGAACGTCTTCCATATTGTCGACAGGCGTTTGCTGCGTGTCAGGTGCGCCTTTCTTAGCTTTCTTACGAGCAGATTCCTTGATTGCTTTCACGCCTTCGTTTTCAGGTTTGATGTTAAGCGTCGACCTGACTTCAGCGACTTCTTTCGCGTTGATTCTATCCTTGACGTAATTTGCATACGTCTCTTCGATAAGCATCAGCGTGTCGGTGTCGGTGTACAGGTTATAGTCTACGCCTTTCTGAGGAAGTCCAGAGACGTCGATGTTGTTCATTCTGGCCTTGCTTATTTGGGCACGTATTCTGTTGAGAATGTGCTGATGGACCGTAGATAACTTGTATTTCGGGTCTTGCGGCTGCAACAACTGTTGCATTTCCTTTCGGACGTCGTTCCATTCGTCACCGAACTTCGCTTTCAAGTCCGCTTTTGCTTGACGTAGTTCCAAGACGTCCCAAGCGTGAATACGCTCTTTGTCGCTCATACGTGCGATACCTTCTTTGTACCGCTTCATAAACTCGTCTTTCGGTATGCCAAGCTCTGTCGACGGAATAACGTCGTCGACGCCTTGTTCTTCGAGGTTTCGAATAGCAATATCTTCAGTCGATTCCGTGACGCCTTTACCATTGATATCCGTAATAAGAACGTCCTTTCCTTCAGACGTCGTTACCTCGATCGCTGTCGTTTTGAGGTCAGGCGTGAAGCCGTATTTCGCTTGATCGACGTACGCTTTCGCGCAGTCGTAAGTCAATATCGGTCCATCGTACGACAGCAACCATACGTTCGCCGTTCCACTCGCAACGTTCGTGTTCGTCAACAGTTTATCGACGAGCTTCGAGTATTTCGTGTAGACGTTCGGGTCAGCGGCAAGCGTGTCGTTGAACGCATCCATAACGTCTTGCAACGATTTGAACGTTCCTTTCTTGTCACCCATCGAATATATGATGAGCAACAACTCTGGAATATCTTTCAAGTTGCGTTGTATCGTGCCTGATAACGCTTCGCTCACGTGTTCGTTGGGGTACAATACCGTCGTAACGAAGTTCCAAGCGTCAGCGTTACCGATGTTATCGCTGTAAATCAAACGTCTGACATCGTTGTTCGTCATTCGGCCTGTCGAGTATATATCGATAAACTCATCTGAGAAGCCGTATGCTCGCAAGCTGTCTGTCTCACTCGTTGACAGCCCAAGGTCGGTCTCGACTTGATATGCGACGTCCGTTGCTTTCTGTGCGTTGGTCTTTGCTGTGTAGAAGAATATTTTTCCCGCAGTAAAGGTCGGCAACATTACATTGAAGAAGTGGTCAAGTAACGGGTCAGCGAATTTACCGACACGGGTCAGTTTACCAGTATTGAGGTCTGTTTCAAGACGCGTCGGGAATCGTTCGGTAATAACACGGTACGGCGACCTTGTAACGCGTTCGCTGTACAATACACGATAGAATGCGTAAGCCAGTTCGTGCGCGTCTGTGTAGAATTTAACGTCGTCCGGTGTGCCAAGAGCAGCGGCAACTGCTTCGGCAAGTGCGGTACGCGTAGGCCCTTCAGGAACGAGTAGTTTGATCTGCTCTTCCATACTTTCTACAGTGAACGCTTTGTCGCCAATATCTGTAATAAGATGTCCGAACTCGTGCGCGGCAATAAGTGCGGGGATGTAACTATTTACTTCACCGGAATCGACGCGAACAACGATTACTTCACCGTCGCAATACGAAAAATCGCCGTGGTCGATCGGTATGTTAGGTCTCAATCCAAACGGACGACCATCAATCGTGAACGAGTGGAATATGTCCGTTGTGAAAACGACAGGCATATCTTTATATCTGACTTGTAACTCTTTGGGAAGTTTCGACAAGTCGATAACGTCTCCGGCTTTCAGAACGATTGCCGCTCGTTCAGCAAGTTTATCGCCTTTGTTGATTATTTCGTTTCCGAGGTAGTTCGTGTATTTGAACGGCGGAGTAGACTTTTCACCGCCATACAAATTTAAGATATTTCCGAATGTCGGCTCGACGTTCTTTGCCAAGTTGACTTCGATTTTTTGTCCGTCAGTAGTGTATGCTGTCTTTACTCCGTCAAACAGTTTTGTCGGCATCGAGAACATCGGGACAAACGACTTCGTCACCGGATCGTACATTACCGAATACCGCTTCATTAAGTACCAGTTAACAGTACGAGACCACGTATCGCCTGAGAAATAATCTTCAGTTATGTTATATTCGTGATGGAAATTCGGATTCGTTTTGTCAGCGAGCACTGAACGAATTTCGTCGATTCCTTCTAATGAGTATGCGTTTATATCGAATATCCCGTTCAGATCGCCGTCCTTCAAGAAGCCGGCAATGTTTTCGTTTGCCGCTCTTATAGTAGATTTCAACGCGAATGAATACGACGCAACTTGTCTCGCTTGTGTTCCGCTGAACGCACCGACAGTAGCTAACGGGTCATCAACATCAGTCGGCTTTGTAAGGTCATTACCGTATTTGACAGCGTCGGCGACGATCGCAGCGTTCTTTTTCGCTCTCTCTCGGAGGTACGCATTCCATTGCAAGATATTCTCGAATTTCGGCACAGCTTCCTGTTGCGCTTTAGGCGGTTCAACCGAATACGATTTGATTGTCTCTTCAATCGTGCTCTTAAAGCCATACCCGGGATATCGATTTTCGAGGTCTAAGAACTTTTCAAGGAACGCATCGCCGTATGTTTCTCTCATCAACGGGTCGATGAAGATGTTCTGTATAGCATTTTTCGGGACGAGTGTACGAAGTTGTTCTCTTGAACTCCGAGCCAATATGCTTGTGTATTCGGCAAACAACTGCGGGTCAGTAACGAATAACGCCTTCAAAAACGTCTGTGTAGCGCGATTGCTTCCTTCGAACGCGATAAAGAACCAGTCAACAACGGTCGTTCCATTTTTAGCGCTTGCAGCGTATTGCGAGTCGAAGTCGAAACCCATAATCTCGGTGTACAGTTTGCCGAGAACAGAACGTGCGTAGTCGTTTTCGAACAACTTCGTCATCTGGTCCATTGCTTGAATTTCGCGCTGAGTGTCGGAATCAGTAGTGTCGATATTTTCCCAGAGGCCTTTCACGTCTTCCGGCAAGTATTGTGACGTTGTGTTCTGAACTTCGACCGTATCTTCAGTAAACCCGAGGTCTTTCATCGTCTGGTTTGCAACGAACTCGTTTATGCCGGTCTCACTCTTCTTAGCAGATGTCCACAACGGTACGTTCTCTTGCAATACTGCTCTACCAGAACGAGCATAGATTTCACCGTAGTTCATCTGGTAAATGCATTGCGACAGCAAGCCACGGACTTCTTTCGTGACTGTTTCGAAGTTATTTGTCGAGTCGTATTGTGCCTCGATTTTCTTTACAAGTTTACCGTCTTCACCGAATACACCAGCGTCGAGCAACTCTTTACGGTGTTCGTAAATGTTTCTCATCATCGTACGTACTTGTGTCTCGTTCATTTTAGCAACGATACTACGTACAACGTTTATATTCGTACCGGCATCCATACCGAATATGTCGGCCACCTGATGTCGGAACTCGTGGTAAATTACCGGTATCAACGTGACGTCGTTGAGTGCGCTCACACTTGTACCGTTCGACGTGATAGTGATTTCACGATATGCTTGACCGGAACTCAGTTTGTTGTATATTTCGGTCAACGCTGTATGAAGACTCGGTCCTTCGGCGGTTTTCAATACCGGGAAGAACTTACCGTATTTCTCAGCCATCACTTCGTCGGTAAGATTTCTTTCAAACGCTTTAACGAATCGATTCGCAATAGTCGAACCGGCTTTGATGACGGTCGATTTACCCGTCGTGGCCGTTGCAGCAGGGTCTGCATTCAAAACAACTGATACGCTCGCAGCATTTTCCCCATTACACGCATACATTCCTGCATTTGAAATAATGTCACTTGCTCCGAATCGCACAGTTGTAGCGCTGTTTACTTGCGCTTCGGCGTCAGCTTTTGACTTTCCGAGTGCAACAAGTGCGTTTTTGCGCAAATCGATTTTCGTTCTGATGAACTGATCGTTCGTTACGGGGTCGATCTGAGGCAACGGCACGAACTTCTTCGACTTCTCGTCCCACTGCACGTCGCAAAACGCGTCAGCGATAAGTTCTTGCGTGTCTTTGTCCGATACGTCGAGGCCGTTCTGAGAAACGTACGAGTCGATAAGTTCGTTGATATATGACCAGACGCTTTCCGAATACGGAATCTCTGCATACGCTTCAGAAAGAATCTCGTTCTTTTCAACGACTGATTTGCCGTCGAGTTGTTCTGTGTCGACGTCATATCCGTTACGAACAAGTTCAGAGTACATCAAGTCGTTGTACTTCGACAACGTCAAGTACATATCCTGCAACATCTGGTCCGTCAAGAAATTCGTTCTCTTCAGTACTTCTGCGTTAGGGTCAGTAACGTGTTTGCGGACCGCTCTTGACAATTCGGTCATAACCTTACGGTCGGCACGAGCAATAGCTCGCATTGCAACGTCAGAATACAACGCCACGCTTGCGAGCTCGATATCTGTTTCAAGTTTGTATCCTCTATTCCACGGAGCTTTGCCGATACGACCGACGACTCTCAAAGTATTTTCAAGAGACAGACGATCGCGTACCGTTAAGTTCGGAAGCATTTTCGCAACGCCTGCTGCGAACGCTTGTTCGGACAATGCGTGCTGCAACAACTGCGTCGGACGACTGTCTTTGATTTGCTGTGCGTCGATCAGGCAAACCTGATGAGGCATAACCTTGCCGTTCTCATCTGCTATATCAAGAGTGAGAATCTTGAACGGAGCTCCGCCATCTGCCATATTGATAGCACCGAACTCACCGACAATAGTCTGCATTCCGAGTACAGCGGAAATGTTACTTACAATTGCTTGTGAATGTTCAGACGGTCCAACCGGCGTAAACGTCAGGTTAGGGTCTGCTTTATTGACAGCTTGACTTACAGCGTCCCAGTTCGCTTGATTCTGTTTCTGAGTAATATATTCACGAACCTTACGAGCACGGTATTCGTACGAGTTGCTTACCATCTCGGTAATTGTACCATACGACTCGGGGCTGCTCTTGCTGATATACGATTCTAAGAGCGCCGTAGCAGCGATCGTCGAACGATACGCCATAGCGTCCTGTTTCTGAGCTTTCTCAGCTTGTTTAGCATACTGCGTATCAGTAAGGAACTGATCGACGGTTACGTTCGCAGCAGCCGCTGCTTTCGATACGGCGGTGTCGCGGAACAAGTTATTGAGACCGTCGCCAGCAAGCCACGATTCGAATTTATTGAGCTTTATGTCACCGACAGTGATTTGCTGTTGCGCTGCAATTTGTGCACCGCTGATAAGGAACGAGGACAACGCACCGATAGTAAACGCCATCAAGACGTCTTCACGGTCGACCTTTTCCCATTTGCCGTCTATAATGACCGAATCGAGGCCACATTGCAGCCATTCGGTGATTGCTTCTTCTGTACCTTCCTGAGCAGCGTCCAGAATAACTTTCGCCGCACCGGCAGCGAACTTACGTCCGGCAGTAATTGCGCCGCTTGCGAGAATCTTGTTCGATACACGAGTGGCAAGGTCGAAGAAACCAACGCCATATGCACCACCGCCGAACAATAGTTCAGGACCGTATTCAGTTACAAGACGTTCAGCAATCAATGCCCACTGTTCAGCAGTCCTGCCTTCTTCGCCGAGTTTTATAAACTCAGGGTCAGTGACAGTCGATTCGTAAATCGTACCGAACATCTCGCCGGCGTACAATGCAACCAGCCCGGGCGAGCCGACGGCACGACCAACGATTGCCGGTACCATCTTCGCCACGTTATCGAACAACGACTGGAAGAACTCGACCGTCTTGCTACGTACAGTATATCCTTCGGCAAGACCGGACCACTTCATAGACGTGGGCGATTTGCCGCGGCCTTTCTCTTCGAACGTTTCCATAATGTAGTTCGTGAACGAGAAATTTTCACCGTACCCTTCAACGTCGGCCAGACTGTTCCATTCGCCTTCGCCGCCATTCGAGATTGCCGTACCGATGTAATAACCGACGTCGACAAGTGATTTGACGAAGTCCGTCATCGAAGCAGCAAATACGCCGAGTGCTTCACCGAGGCCATAACCGATAGTCGTGAAGAATTTTTTTGCTCCGGTCTGTGCTTGATAAGCGCGTTCAGCAACCGCTGCTGCTCGCGCTTCGGTCAATGCTTCCATAGTCACGGCGTACTCATTCTCGTCGGTTTCGAAGTATTGCGCGTTACGATATACTTCTTGAGCGAACTCATCGCCTCTGAGGTCGTCGTAAAACGATTCGTCCCAAGAATTGATCGGTTTCTGACTCGCGAATATCGCTTGTTCTTTGACGTATAACTCAATCGCTTCCGGGTCACCGGCAGCAACGAGTTGCGAGTATTTATCTGGACTGTAGAAACGACTGTGTTTCGCTTGGTCAAGTAAATACTCGGTAGGGTTTAGTTCGGTTGAAGTTGTATATTTTCTAGCCATAGAATCTCCGTTTATACTTCTCTGAGTTTGATAAGTCGGACGTCTGCTGCGTGCTTACCACCTTTCTCTTGGTTATCGGGGTCTTTATCCGCACGAGTGACGAGATATCGTTCGCCGTTCACAATGACAGTATCGCCGCACTGGACCTTTCCTTCGTGGACAAGAGTACCCAGTTTTTCAGTTGAGCCGTCCCAGAGCAATGCGTCTTGGTCAGCAGCTTCGGCTGAGCCACCGAACTTCTGGTCTTTGTTCGCGTCGAGTACGTACTTCTTACCACCGGCAATAATTACCTTGTTAGAGTCATACCACTCGTTCAGTGTCTTATCTTTAAGGACGTAATCGTTCTTGCCACGTTTCTTAATCGCAGAGTCAATCAAATCTTGATCGATGCGCGACGTTCCTGTAGTAGTGTTGATGGACTTCGCCCAGTGTATCTGCTCTGCGTCGCTCATCTTTGTGAAGTCTACCATATCGTGCGTGCCGTACATCGTAGCTTTGCTCATAACCGACTTTAACTGAGGGTTACCCGTTTGACGTTCGACCGTTTCACGATACGCTTCGCGGTTCGCCTCGTTATAGTATTCGTTCGCATAAATCTTATCATCTGAGAACCTCGCCAACTCGCTATCTGAGAACTCGCCTGCAGCTTGCATTGCCGCCGGGAAGTACTGAGTGTAGAAGTCGTACAAGTCTTTGTCAGCTACAAATAACTCTTCGCGGTATTTCTGAACGTTCGCAGGGTCAGAATCAGCGAACTGAGCGAGAACGTGTTTGAACTTACTCGTAGTACTGTACGTGCCGTCCGCATTACGTTTCACATATCCTTGCGCTTCAAGCTGCGACGCACTGATATCCCCAGTCGCTGGGTCAAGTACGTTCGGGTCGATTCGACTTAAAATGTACTCGCTCATCTTTGCAACGTTCGATTCGAAATACTCGCCGAACTTAGTACGTTCGGTCTGAACGGTTTCCGCAGCTTTCTGACGTTGCTGTTCAAGACTGAGTATCTGCTCACCGAGTTTAGTTGTGTAGTCCTGTTTCACGTCAGTCATATCAAAGAATTTCTGATTGACTTGATCGGCGTATCTACGGGAACCGAGCAAACCTGTCGCTCCAGCAAGTTGTTCTCTCTGCTGCAGAGCGTACGTACCCGTCGCTTCGGATTGCGTTTTAGCATTCTCATAAGCGTTCGCGTATAACTCGTTGATCTGTTGTAACGCGGTGTCGTATTGTCCAAACGTGGCGTCGTAATTCGACGCGGACAGAGTCTTCGACAAATCGTCGAAGTCTCCTGCCCGCATTACGGCATTATAAGATTCGCGAATATATTGATTTTTCTTTGCCATCTTAATTTAACCTATCTAAAATTCGATATTCGAACGCAAGGGAACGAAGTTGCAACTTCTCGTATACTGATAAGTCATTCTTAGAATACATACGCACAGCGATATACTGGAACTTCGGAATGTACGTACGTAACAACAACACTTTTAACTCTTTGATATCTTCAGTGGTAATGTACGGACGCCCATCGGTGAATTCGCGAGTATACACTTCGAAGTCAACGTTCATTTCGAAATTCTTGACGGTCTCGTTCGGATATAACGCAAGAACAATGTCACGCATATTCTTGTTCTTCGTCGTATTTCCGAGACTCATTGGGTGCGTTTGTATATACCACTGTACTTTATATTGCAAGTTTTCATACAAGGGTGTCACGTTTTCAAATGAAACGTTTACCAATTCGTCGTTGTATCGGGCAGTGTACCCGTTATTCGAAATCATATCCTCATCTGTAAACTTGTATATAAGCCCGTTACTCGTCAGAGCAAGCAAGTCGTCACCAGAACGGAAGAATTTCATTGCGTCAATGGGCAACGTCCAATACCACCACGCCGAAGACCTGACGTCGAAGAAAACAATCTTCGTCTCGGCTCCGGTCGATATGCAATACATATTGTACCAACGCCCTCTGAACGTGAAGCGACGTCTCTCGTTTGCAAGGAACTCGTCGTACTTCTGGAATATTGCAGAGCTCATCGTAGCAATGTTCTTTGCTGTCTCAGTCACTTCACTTGTACCGACGAACATCATAACGCCGTCGTCGCACATTATGGTAGGTACGTCGTCCATTGCTCGACGCGCGAAGCTACCGCGTTTACGTCCGTGTATATCGAACTGCGAGACAACGGGTTTCAAGTGAGTCAATTGACCTGTGCCAGTGCCCAGAATCCAGTACATACCTTTCTCGGTCGACATAATCGCAGCCGTAGGACTTATTGCGAGGATATCAAGAACTTTATCGTCCGTCGACGACATCTGCTCCCACGAGTAAGGGTCGACGTACTTCGGGCTGAAGGTCATCGAATACGCGAAATTCCTGCCAGACGTGAAGATGATACAGTTGTTCATCGAGTAAACACCGTCGATATTCTTCATTGCTTCTCGGGCGTCGTTCCAAACAGTATAGAGCGCAGTGCCGATTTCCTCAGTGATATCGAATATCGGGTCAGCGTACGCCGAGCCGTTTGTTCCATTTGTGCCATAAAGTTGAGATTCAGAGTAAGCGTACGTTATCGATCCGGAACCAGCATAAACTTTCATAGAACCGTCGTTCAGCTGTTCAAATTCGTGTGTAAGCGCTCCGTCTCGAATCTGCCCGAGGACAGGTGTAGTGTACGCATAAACGTTTACCACTTTCAGAGAAGCTTCATTGCCAAACGTACGAGAGTATTTTGTCACGAGCGTTGTCGCGTTAGCAACGAACGACGTAATGTCGTCATTCATAATGAGTTCGGTGTACTTCGGGTTTACTTCGACACCGTCAAGCAAGACAGACGTGTAGTCAGCATACTTCGTAATCTTCGATAAAATCGAAGCAGATGCGGTCACTTCCATAACGTAATTAGTGCTCACTGACACTACGATGTCTATTTTGAAGATTCTAAGTTCGTCGGTTGTTTTCGCGAGAATATACCCAAGAATAGGGAATTTGTAAGTATGTGGCGTTATTACTGATGGAACGAATATCTCATCGGAAGCAAACGACAACGCCAATACTGTAGGTGTATTGTCGGTGTTAGTGAACGGAAGTGAGAACTTTTTCATCTCACCATCGGCGCCGGTTACCGGGCAATAAGTGTATAACGCCGTCCCAATACGAAGTAGATATATCGCGAGAGGTAGTGTAACCTTCGACACCGACGCTCCGTCTTGGATTTGTCCGTGGGAAATAAGATACTCAGGGTCGTCGTCCTTGTTTGTATACCGCGCTCTAAACGCTGCGAGCAACGTCACGTCCTTGATACTTGCAAGATCGTTAGTAAGGTCTGTATCAGATACGGTGAACGACGTAACGCTTCCTTCATTGTCTGCGTTAAACGCGAGTGTTTCAATCCTTAATGCTCCAGAGGAGACCGTAGCGTATACTGCTTGCGCTCTGTACGCTTGCGCCAATGTACCTGACTCTCTGCGCCACATTTCGCCATAATCGATTGGATTCATCAGACATATCTTGTTCGCGCACGAATAGAATGTGTTAGTACTTCCAACTTTGTATGTGAAATTGTGAATACCCCAATTCGAACTACTCGTGGGTTTGCTACCTTCAACTATACCGTAGTTCGAAATACCAACCCTGACAATGACGTCGTCAGGATTCGACGTGTTGTTTAGTGCCCACGCCCAATCAATGTGGTATTTTCTGAGAATGTTTTCATCTGTAAATTCGCCGTCAACGTCAACGTCCCAGTTCTTATTTGACCCGCTCGGGACTAACTCTATTATGTTCGTAGATAATGGCTGATTACCAGACGATCGTATCATGTTCAAATGAACGATTTTTGTGTTAACCGTTGCACCACTTGAAACCCATATTCTACACTCGCACTGCACTCCGGAAGGTATTTCGCTTTCGTCTGACGGCAATGCACCGCCACCAGGAACGTACTCGTTCTTGAGTCTCGCAATCGTTACGAGGACACCACCACTTGCGTCGCACGCGTCTCGTTCCCATCTGGCAGGAAGAGTTGCAGTTGCGTAGCTGGCTTCGGTAGTGATGTAATTCTGGAACTTTCCTCTGAGGTCATACGGCGTCGAATAACTCAACGATGAAAACCTGAAACCAGGACCGTTGTTCGCTTTCGTACTGAAGATATTCAACGCTTCACTCGCGTCACCGTATTCATTGACGGCAATACGACGACCTGTCGGGTCAAGGTATACGGTCGGTATATTCGCTCCTTCGGTCAACGAGGAAACGGACGTACCGTTATAAAGCAGTACGCCGAATTGATCGCCCGAGTCGCACCTCGTAATGTATATACTGTTATTCGCAACGAACAACCTACTGTCTGCCGTTACACGGTAATCGATATACGTCTTCGTCGGATATAACTTCAAGAACGCGTATTCGTGCTCGGTACCGGTTGTGTTATCCTTAATAATCGCGTAGATATCGTCGCCCAGAGAAACAGAGTCAATGACCGTTACGTCTTTCTCAGGCAAGAACAACGGCGTGAGACGTTTCCTCGTGACAAGACGGTAGTCTTCGTCGACATAGACGTTGCAGGCGTCGTTCATTGCACCCGGCGCCATTTCTATCGTCGTCTCGGTATTGTATATCCCGCGGAAATTCGTGACGCTCGACGTATACGTTCTACGTAAATCGCGAGACGCCGGGACGTTATATCTTATTGGTCGTTTTCGAGATATCGAAGCCATAATTCTACTCCTCGTATGATAGTTTTGTCAGAGAAATTCGGGTCAATCTTACGTTGCCTGTTTCCAAGTTCTTTGACTAACACCGCCATTCCTTGAAAAATTTCGTCGCCAGTGACGTTCTCACCGACACGCATTGTATAGTCGTCTTCGATTTTAGATACTTCAAAAATAAGTTTGTCTTCCATAGGTCACCACTTAGGTACAAATCTGAACGATTCTTGTAAATCGGATATACCGTTATCAAGACGAGCAATCGCTGTCTCATATTCGTTCTGTATAGTAATAGCCGTCGTTAAGTCGATGTCCCTCATAAGCTGGGCAGCGACATATAACACTGCGCACGTCATAACCGACTCAGGGATAGTTTCACAGTTGTGCTCTATGTCACCCGTTTCAATCTTCGGATATAACGCGTCACAAATGACTAAGTATTTGCCGGGGTAATTAAATCTGATCGTACGACGCGTAGGCTGATAGTACGTCGCACCAGGAACGTCTGTGTCAACAAACAATACCGACAGTACGTCGCTCGGTAATAAGCATTCGGGAAGATACCCGCTTGTGTCGTACGCTACGTCGAAAGGAATCGTCACTCGGTTTGCGAGGACGTCATTAGCAATGAGCGTCAAACATTCGTTCAACGTAGGAATTATTTTGCTATCGTATCCGAACTGTTTCGAATCTTGTTCGGTGATAAATAGCTTATTTAGGACTCTTGTCGTAAATTCTGAAATGTTCATAATTGCCTCTTATAAAAGTCCCCACCCCGAGACGTTGCATCGAGGTGGGGCAACTTTGTGTATTAGGTTACAGTTTTCGTCTGTACAGGGTTGGTAGACGTGTTCTGCACGACTACGCCGAGACCTGCAGGAGCGACGTCTGCTTCGGGAATGTTCGTCGTATTGTACGTGCCGCCACTCTTAGCGCCGGTGTCATACAGAGCGTCCATTTCGTCAGCGCCGCAGTGTACGTAGGCCATCGGACGGAAGTCGCCGAAACCTGCACTGTATCTTGCGCGGCCTTTCCAGACGTTCGCTTCATTGGGCTGATCGAACCACGAAGAAACTTCGAGGGGAACACGGTCGATAAACACTGCACCGAGGTTTTCTTTGTTCGCTGCGGGGTCAATCATAATGAATGCCTGGTCAGCGTTCGAGAAACCTTTCAGGTTGTTGAGGTACGGAGTGGTAAGGACCGTCCACTTGCCGAATTCCATATTGAGGCCGTTGTTGCCGAGCACTTCGGTGTACTGAGTCTTCAAGCCAGCGAGCAATGCGTTTCTGAATGCGTAGTGATTCGGAACGAGCAGAGTCGTCGGGGTCATCGGGGTGGGGTTGCCGTCATAGTCGGTGTAGTTAATCATCTGATTTTCTACATAACCGACGATGTTGAGAATCTTGAGGTGAGCGTTAGGAGCCGTAAGGTCAACGTGGCAGTGGAACTTATTGCTCTGTTTTTCGGTACGACCGGTCGTCACAGGAGGCAGGTGGTCTTTCGTGAAGAACAACTGTTTCGTGCCTTCGAGCGAGCCGTCCGTAGTGTCCATGCCGCGGCAGTCGAACGTGAATTTGCCCTGAGTATACGAACCGGTGAGAGCGCCTGCAAGCATACCGAAAGCGAAGATTTCACGGGTACGACCGTACGATTTGACGAAGCCCATAGCGTCGGTGCTGATCGTCATCATCTGGTTATCTTCAACGGCCTGCTTCGAAATTACGAAGCTGTTACGCCACGTCGTCGATTTCCAAATTTTGCTGTAGCCTTCCTTGAAGTCGGAAAGTTTCGCGGGCTCCATATCGTAGCCGGGTTCGTAGTTACCCATCGACGTACGGGTCCTGTATTCTTCTTGATACGCATCGAGCGTATGCATAGCGAATACTTTGCTGATGAGGGATTCTTTTTCGAAAGCCTCTTTTTGATTATCAAGCATCATCTTGATCGGCTCTTGCAATACGTTGAATGCCGACAAGGATAACGCTTCGTCAATGTTAAAGATAATTGCCATCTGTCATTTCCTCCTTAGACGAGATTCGTGATATCCTTGACGGGATATACTTCAATGCGTTTGTCGCCGACTGCGTAATCGCTTGCAACGACGTAATCTGCGTCGGTGAGGACCGTGCAATCTGTGATAGTGTAGGTGTACGATCCGGACGAGCCGCCACGTACAACTTTAACCGCCGAGCCTTTCTTGAAGGCGGTTGCGCCGAGATTCGTAATAGCTTGGCCATTCGAATCAGCGCTTCTGCTGCTACATTTCGAGCCGACAATGAGCGTCTGGACGTACTGTTTGTCGTAACGCTGCCAGCTGGTAAGTAAATTTGCCATAATTATTATGTCTCCTTATGTTTTGTTAATGTATTTCCTGATTTCATCATCAGAAACGCCCGGGTTAAAACGACGCATAAGGGCCATCTCTTGCTCGCTTATAACGCGCGGAGGAGTAGACGAACCTGAACTACCGACAGGCGACAAGTGGTCTTTCGACAGACGACTCGGTGCGTGGGACTTCACAAGGTCGTCAAAGTGTTCAGCGGCGTATGCCTTGTCCAGTGGCACTCCCTTCTTGTACAGGGATTGAGTCGCTTCGTCCAAATCACTGAGCGCCGAAAACGTCGTTCCGTATTTCTGGTTCAATGAGAACAATGCGTCGGTTTCTTCTTTCTTCAAGTCCTCAGCAGCTTTCTCATCTTTTAACTTCTTCGCTTCGATTACGTCCGGGTGAGTCTCAACCAATTTGTCGACGATAGGTTTGACTTTTTCAGCATCCAGACCACTGGCAGTGAGCATTTTATCTTCGTTTTCACGTTTCAAATCTTCCCAGCTGTCATAACCTAAGCTTTGAGCGAGTTCGTTTCTTGCTTCGCGTTCGATTTTAACTCGTTCCGTCTTGAGGCGTTCAGCAAAAGCTTTCGTCTGATCGACGGGAATGTTCTCAGGGTTACCATCTGTTGGCGGGACAGGTTGACCAGGGTTACCTGCATTACCGAGGTCATCTTTAGCAGCCTTGTCGAATAAGTTCATTATTCAGTCTCCTTTGTGCGGCGAACTTCTGGGAGTACAGTTTTTCAGCCGCGTGTGTTCTATATATTATATAGCTTGTTCTCGCTAAACCGTGTCACGATTTTCAAAAATTTATTGAGAATTTTCGAAATTTTCTTTCGGCGGTCCGAGAACAATAATGCTCGGTTGTGTTTCCGGCGTTACCGGGGTAGGCGGAGTAGTAGGCGTTGCTTTCATACATACCTCTTCTCTGTCTTTAATAATCGGCGTTTCTTGACTATGTAACAAGTTCTCAGACAACCTCACCCAGAACGGCTTGTCATCGTTAATCTTGTGTTTACCGAACGATTGCTTCCACGTTCGTACAAATACTCGCCAGAACGACGGTCGGTGCGCGGGTTGTGCGGGTAATTTTTCGAGTTCCTTACGAGCACTTTCAACGATCGGGTTAGGCGGAATCTCGACAATGTAACGATTCTCGTCAGTCAGTTTATCACTGTTCTTGCGACTATTGAATTGCGAATAGAACGCAAGTTTGAGTTTAGCAACTAACACCCGACGTTCGAATATCTGCGAGCCGGTTTTCAACCCAGCGTATATAGCGCCGATAATGCCGCCGCATTTTACAATGAGCGTCGGAATCATCGAGGTATTGAAGTTCTGGAACGAATAATACAAGTCGCCAGAGAAGCCGCAAATACCTACGACGAGGCATACTTTACCGATGAGCTTTTGTGCGTAGATTTGTGCCTTAGGTACGTCGTACTTATTACCGCGTTCGCTCTTGTGGTCCAGCGGCAAGCCGACGCCAGCGAACTGACTGTACAATACTTGGTTGTATCGCACGCTCACACCACCGTAAAACACTTCGTCCGGAGAAAGCAAGAGTCTACGTTTCAACGCGATCTGCCGTCTCTTAGGACTGTGCAATATTCTGCGGTCCAGATCGGCGATATACACGAGGTATTTTTCAGCGCGGTTGACGTTGTCGATATACTTCTTGAAGTTCTCGTCGTTATATTCGGTCAACAGCAGCGAGTAGTGTTCTTTCAACTTCATGATATCGCTCACGTACTCCGGATTCTTACTTCGGCTTATTTCATCAGCAGAGTTGCTTATGCCGAGCATTATGCCGAACGTGCAGAACGCAAACGCTAACTTTTCAAGCCAGAAATTGAGGCTTTGAATCTTGAACTTGTACGAGTCCAGTCGGAAGAAATCGGTCAATATCAACCCGGCGCATATCAAGACAACGAGCAAGATATTCGTCAGAATTGTGAATACGTTCACGCGCATCGACTTACGAACATCGGCAGTCGTCATCTCGTCTTGGGTAGCAATAATATCGTTTTCAGACGACATACTACTTCACCTCCTCGACCGATTTCACCTGTTCATTGATATGAATTTTATCTTTCATTCCCTTCGCTTTAACGTGTATGGTACCCGTATGAATACCCGCTTTCGCTAAGAAGCTCAATCCAGTGATAATGAAGATGTTGATAAGTTCAGTGATTGCGTTCTGGAACGCGTACAACATTCCGCCGATAAGCAGTAACGGAAGCCCCGCCATAACGAAGTCCATCGTTTCGATAGTCTTACTTTTCTTTTCGACGAGGTCAATGAGGTGTTCATCTTCGGGTCGAGCTTCGAGGTCCGCTTTCTGTTGCACAAAAGCCGCAACGTATCGGGCATATGCCGCTTTAACTCGTTTGAATAACGTCGCACCAAAAATGACGCCGACGAGAATGCACGAGAACGAGACCCAGAACGACACGACCGCTTTTTTATCAAGAACATACTGCAATGTACTTACATAACTGTAAATACAGTACGCTACCGGAGGGCACAACCAAGCAACATACTCAAGTACACTGAGCATAATTGCTCTGGGATTCCATTTCATAGTAGTTCCTCCTTAACGCTTAGTATTTTTCTTTCGACTTCTTCGTATTCGTTCCCGGAATGTTGACGTGGTCAGATACTTCAATCGTCGCAAGAACAGGGTCACCTAACAGTGACTGTACCGGAGAATCAGACGTAAAATCAGTATCGATTTCGTGACGGAGGTCGTCTCTGAATGTCGCTGACGGTGATTTCAAATCTGCAACAACTAAACCCATCTTACGCATAAGCGCGACAAGTTTATTGTTCTGTCGGATATATTCGCGATTCTGTTCTTTAAGCAACTCGATCTGATGATTCGTCGCTTTGTCGATCTGCCCGTCGACGTCGACTTTAATACCCATTGCAAGCAACTTCGTCGTTTCCGTCGCTGCTTCAGCAGCGATTTGTTTGCGGTCGGTCTCAGTCAATTTCAATGGTATTTTTCTCGACGCGAGGTTTATAATCGCGAGTATGATTTTCACGATATATCGGACGACGACTACACCGCCACCGATCGACGCGACCCATACACCAACTTTGTTGATGATTTCGTTTGTTTCCATAAAAGCTCCTTTTCCCGTGTTCGCTGCACCGAACGTGAGAGTAGAAGTATTTTGTACCCAGTGCAGTGGTCAATTTTCGATAGTATCGAACAAGCGTTGCACGGATTCTTCGTGCTCCGCAACAGTCGCCGACAAGCGAGATACTTGCTCTTCAAGAGTGCAAATACGACTCATCATTAAGTCGAACACGTCTTTGAGAGTCATCGTTTCACTCACCGGCATATCAGGAATAGGGATAAATTCCGGTTCGCTCGACCTGATAACACAGATTGAGTTATCAGGTACGTCGAAACGTTTTTGCATAGCTGTTATATAGTCCATATTCGTCCTCCGTTATTCAGCGGGTTCGGGCTCGTCGGTCGGTACTTCGACAGGTTTGCCCTCGCGGAACTCGTACAAGTCACCGTTCAAGGTGATCACCGTTCCGGCGTATTCGAGAGTTTTTGCTGTACACTTGATTTCGGGCGATTCGTAAATGGTTACGACTTCACCGGTTTTAGTATTGACTTTTTCAACTATCATATTAAGATACCTCTATTTTATAAGATACTGTGAGTACGTCGCCCTCTGCGAGTTCGATCGGGGTTGAGAAGTTCGCTGCGGTGGAGTTGAAGAATCGACAGCTGTAAGGTGAGGAATTATCAAATGTGTACGAACTATTATCGCGGTAAAAATACGGCGAACTAGTGTTCATATACGGCCACGTTACTTTGTTGTACGCCGAACCGTCCGTCCGTATGGACATTCCAGCGGCATTCCACCCGGGAACGATATCGACCGACAAATCATCATTCACTCTCGCGCACGTCATATACTCTAATTTGTTAGACCTTCGGTAGAAAAGTACATTATCGGCAACTGTAACGCCGTCACGAATATCAGTATAATTAGGAACATTTTGCCCCGCGAGAATCATTCCCGATGATTGAATCGTTTCCTCTGTCGCAGTATCAGGGATTTCCCAAACACGCACCCCATCTGTAGGTGATATGGGTTGCAGTAAAAAATTCTTAGACCCAGTATTCATAACGCGCGCGCCATAACGTAAATTTCCTGTTACGAAATCGGCGAATTGCGACAAGTTAAACGACCGCTTAACCGTGTTCGTTGCTGCGTCTTTAATCTGCAGTTCTCCAGCAGCGTAATACGGATAATAAGCGTAGTAATGGCTCGTACCGGAAACAGTGTCAAACAGGAATCTTTCAGTTGGGTCGTGAAGTTTGTATGGAACAAACGCAACCTCAATAGACCCTGCGAAATAAGAATTTACACTGTCCTGATTACTAAACCCATTCAGATAATTATTTTTGAATTTGAACCCCTCCATTGACGGAGTAAAACGTCTAACACAATCCTCCTCATAGAACAGACCGTCGTCACAAAGCATACACCGCGAGTAACTTCTATCGTCACTACTTCCCGAGCGGCCCCTGTCTCTAGCAAAAAACAAATCACTATACGGAAAGAAGATACTCTTCAATGTTATTGCTTCACTAACGGTCCACGTTGCAGAGGAAATTCTGTATTTATCGGTAATTGTCGACGTAATCGGAGCAGTGTACCATACACTCGATGAACCTGACGAAATCGAATTCAATGCCGGAATTGCAACGGACGGTTTTGTAAGGTCCAATTCCAGAGTCGAAAGAGAAAAAATGTTATAAGTTGACGACGAAATATATTTATGCTGCAAATAACCAGTTAAAGGACCATACGGTCGGTTGTAGAAATAATTCGTAGCCAAAGCTTGCAAATCGAAGACCACGTTATGTTCATGACGGGTTTCAGTTGTCCCATCTTTATGTTCTATTTGTACATCAATTGTTCCTTTCATTTAAGTTGTTCCTCCTTTTAGAACGGCGTAGGATTGTCGTTTTTAGTGATTGTTCCCGAGTCAGTGGGTGATAGCAATGCCCAAATACTTATTGTTGTCGGCAAACCGACTGGCGTATACCAATCTGCTATGTCGAAGTTTTCTGAGAATTCATGGACACCGGTATTTACAAGTTTCGTAATCGTTTCTTGCGGGTTGAGTAAGCTCCAAATTTGAACGTTCGAAACGTCTACGCCTCTTAAGTACCAATCCGAAATCTTAAAGCGTTCGACCTTAGCTATCGGCAGTTCGATATACTCGAATTTGACCCATTTCTCGTCGCGAATATCCCAAGCATACACATCACACTCGATCTGCATTTCTTCAATATTCACTACGGCTTTCGAAGCGTTGATATCAATACGCAGGTTTTGTTTATCTACGAGCAGTGCTTCCGTTTCGCCGGGCGTGCCGTCTGTTCCACCGAACAAGAATATGCCATTTTCCGGATATTTGTTTCCGTCCGAGACGACCAGGTTGTTGTAAACACCGACTTGTTCGAGCTTCGATACGCTCGGTATGTCAGCGCCCTCAGGGAAAACGAGAACAATATCGCCGGGGTAACCGACCCCGGTCGGGGGACTCGTGGCGGCTGTTATTTCCCACGATACGCCGACTGAGACTCGAACGTATGGATTTCGTATTATTACCATCTTATGCTACCTCTATCTTGTACGAAACTGTAAGTACGTCACCTTCGGCAAGCGATATAGGTGTAGAGAAGTTTGCGGCGGTGTAGTTATACAAATTCCAACCGAGCGACGAATACGTTTCCTTCCAATAATTATATGTAGACTCGTTGTATACTGTATAAATCATTCCGCTGTCTTCGAGTGAAATGTACCGTAGGACGTTAGCAGCGTACCAAAGATAACTATGCCCGTGGCGTACTTCTGCCTCTAATGTAGGACCGATTTTGAAACAATGGCCGAATAGGAATAAATAATTACCGACGACGGTCGGAGTATAATAACTTGTACTCGCAGAAGTGGGCCAAAACTCTGAAAGAAAATCCGTTTTCACCGGCTCAATTGTAGTGTCTTCCGCTAAAGGAGCATCAGGGATTTGCCAGACTACGAACGAGGAAACCAGCGCCGACGAACTGCTCGTGGGACGAATTATCTCAAATAAGTAATTTTTGTCTCCAATAGCCATTACGAAAAACGAATTTTGATACGCATGAACGAAACCTGTAAATTGCGAAAACTTGAAAGAGCGCAGCAACGTTTTGTCGTCTGGGTATTTATAAATACCAATTTTGTATGAACCTGCTACTTGCGTTCCATTAACGGCAACGGACTTTATACGGTTATCTTGAGCGTCTACAATCGCGTACCGCTCTGCAGAGTTCGCAAGCTTATATGGGATACACCCAGTCGAACAATGCGACGTATCGCCAGACCCTGACGCAAACCCATTCGCGTACGAATTAGAATACGAAAAAGTGTCCATTGAAAAATCAGCTTTTTGGTACTCATTAACATTTATTGATGTATTCGCACGAATATTCGGGCAGAAGAGTACTTTATCGATATACGTAAACCGACTCTGGTAGTCCACGTTTAGTAATTTTTCCGGTTCAGACCGATGCACCGCGACCCCTTTGAGAGTCATCGGAGTCTGAATTGTCCACGATTCTTGTAGTGTTAAAGATTTCCCAGATATAACCTTAGACGGAATGGACTGGTACCACTGTGTGGCATTCGACGCGACACCGACCAATGCAAGTGGACGGTATTCTGGCCGGGTAAGCGAAAACTCGTCCTCAGATAAACCAAAGTAATTAAAACTTTTGATCTGAGACGACCCCATAGACGGATTCATAGAGTTTCCACAAAAAACGTGCATCCAGTCTGGCATTTCGAGGTGATGTTTAAGCACCAGTGCCGGTAAATCGAAAACCACGTCGTGTTCATGGCGAGTCTCTATTGACCCGTCTTTGTGTTTTATTTGTACGTCAATTGTTCCTTTCATTCAAGTTGTTCCTCCTTTTAGAACGGTGTGGGATTGTCGTTTTTGGTAATAGTACCAGAGTCAGCGATATTCAACTTCGTCCAAACGTTCAGCTGCGTGACATCGAGACCATTTGAGACCCACGACAACATGTTGAGTTGTTCTTCAACAGCGTGAGCGCCGGTGTTCTTATACGTCGATGCGGTTTCAGTGAGATTCAACTTATCCCAAACAGAAATATCTTCCGCAGAAATGCCGTTCGAAACCCACGTAGCAATGTTAAGAGTATCAGAGGTAGTAAGCGGCAGACGCTGGAATTGTGCTTTAACCCATGTATGAGTTTTAATATCCCAGACGTATACGTCACATACAAGTTGCATACCGTCGATGTTTACGACCGACCGAGATAGGTATATATCGATTCCGACCGTGCGGTTGTTGAACAGTTCCGCTTCAGCTGTACCTAACGTGCCGTTGAACGCTGAAAACAAGAATATTCCGTTTTTAGCGAACACGTTACCATCAGCTTCGATAAGGTTCGTACCGATGCTCACTTGCTCTACATCTGACAACTTCGGTAGAGGTAACCCTTCCCGCCACTCTTGCCACGCGGCGTTGAATTCATCGTATACGCTATCGGGAATGCCGCCTTCAGGTTCGAACAGTAAGTCTTTAATGTACGCCGTGTCTTGTCCGCGGTCAACACTGCTATCTTTCACGTACTTGAATTCAACCGTATCGCCTGCGGCAATAGTGATCGTTTTTGCCGTATAACTATTGCTGGTTCCACTTATACTAACGAGTACAGTATCGTTGTGCCTGATATGTAAATAGTCCGAGCTTTCGCTGCTGACCATATACTCGAACGTCAAGGTACCTGCTACGTCGAATTTAAGTCTGTACCACCCGTGCTTGCTGCCTTTATGAACAGTGCTTTGTAACACGTTACCGACTTGCTCCCACGGGTACGCCGGGTCGTTTGTTACCGTACGGATAGTATCGAGATACGGGTTGAGATAGTCTTGTAACACAGGTTGCCCCTTCGGGTAAGGCAACACCAATCGTATATCACCGGGTCGGCCTTCTTGAGTAGGCGCTTCATACGACGCTTTTATGTCCCAGAAGATACCTCCAAGAACTTGAACGTATGGGTTTCGTATTATAATCATACTATCCCTCCATCACATTTATTCCCTCAAGAGTTTCAAGCGGCTTTCGTGTGGAGTAGTAAGTAATCTCGTCGTTCTCGATAGACCCTATAACCAACCCGTATCTTGCCATATCGAGAGTGTCGAATACGGGTGCAACAAGTTTCTTCTTGTTACCTTTCAAGGGTAACGTGCTTTTCTTCACGGCCTTAACTGTGAACGGGTCGATAGTGCCGTCTTCAACCCAGTCGGTCGTAAGTATTTTCACTGGCTCAGATTCGATTCGTACGAGCACTGCGTCGTCGAGTCGGGCGTTCGCTTCATCAGCTGACGATTGTGCAGTTTCGGCTTTACTTATTCCCGTGTTTGCCAGCTCTGTCGCAGTATCAGCTGTCTGCTGAGCCGTATCAGCGTGCTCGTCGACCTCGTTTATCGCACCGACAAGCGTTGTTTTCTCGTCAGTGGTCAGAGTCGTCATATCGCCGATCTTCGTATACAGGTCAGCAATCTTGTCCGTTATCGCTTTCGAGACGTTCAACACACCGCGGAAGTCGACTTGTAACGTTTCACCGACGATGATACCACCGAGTTGTTCGGCTGTTGCAATATACACAGGCGGTAACGCGATGTTCGTGATGTTACCTGTCGTAATCTCGCTTGCCGTCGCGTTCGCCACAGATTCCTCAGAGCACGGCTTGATGTCGTACATTCTACGAATCGGGTCACCGTGTACTCTCGCAATCGGGCTGTCGCTCAGTATGAGTTTCTGCGAGCCGAACAAGTCTTGTTTTAACGTGACGTTCTTCAAGAACTCGCTGTAGTTGTCTACAGTAACGGCGTTGTCGCCCTCACCTTGAGTAAGTCGAATCGGCGACGTCGAATCGAGTAGCGTTATCGAATACGTATACGTTCCAGGTGATAACCTGTCCGTGAACGCCGGCTCGAAAACCAGAGGCACAGCGAACGCATACTCACGAGCCTTAAAACCGGTCGGGTGTTCTTCCGATACAGGCGTCGGGACGACGAACATATACTTCTTTTCTTTAAGAACCTTGTATATAATTCCCGGGTCGATTACAGACGTTTTTAGATCTACCGTCTTGACCTTCGGATAGAACCCGCCGTGAATCTGCATCTGACCTTCAGCGTCCGGAGTGCCGTACCCGTAATGCGTGTAGTCCTTGATCGGCAGATACTCTTCGATGAGCATATTACTGTTCAAGTCGTTCACGTCCGTTTCCGCCTTGACCGAAAATACAATCGTCGGATTCTTCATACCGATAGGCAAAGCGAACGGCGTATCGTCACGATTTAGAATTGACAACAGCACGACGCCCGAGTCGCCTCGGTTCATCGTTATTGTCTTGTTAGTGTAAAAAATCGACATTCTTTATCCTCCAATCATACTTTGAAGTTCGTTGTACATTGCTTGCTTCGCAGCCTCGTCGTCGGCTTTAGTGCTCGCTGCGCTCTGCTCGTTACCAGCAGGAGCCGCGGGCTGAGCTTTCTTGCCCATTTCTACGGCTTTCGCAACCTGCTGCTGCATTATACCGAATCGTTCCGTAATGTCTTGCAAGCACAGTTTAGCAAGCGGGTAGTTGAGTTCCTTCATAATCTTCCAGTACAGCATCTGCGTTCTGGGGTCTTGCGGGTTGCCCATCGTGCCACCGACGAAGTTATTAGTCGTCTCACGCCACATCGCCTCGCGCGAAGTGTACAGGACCGAAGCCGTGTCGACAGAGAACATGAAGCTGTCATCGTAGTACAGATTTCCGACGTCGCCGTCTAAGAAGTTGTACCTGCTAATCGACGCGTTTGTTATCGAACCGTCTGTGTCGTCGATGACGAACGTCTCGTTGTTGTCGCAATACGCTAAGAAGAAGTGGAACATCATCTCGTACAGATCGGCGTACGCAGCGTCCTTCATCTTACGCTTGCTTTCCATACGACCCGCAGCTTGCGCAGCGCTTATCTCTTTCGCCTTTCCACTCTCAGCGGTCGGGTCGCGCTTGCCTTGATACGAGTCGGTTATACCGAGCGACGCTCTGCCGTATTGATACACGCGGTCGGCAAGAATATCGTCCTGCTGAATGCTCGCTTGCAAGTTCTGCACGCGTATCGCGTCGGCCCATTTCGGGTCTTTCAACCTCACGACTTTCAGCGTCTCGTTCGTGAGCTTCATATTCATCTTCTCAGGCATAGTGATAATGCTACCAGCCTTCAAGATGTTCTGTTCAATCTTAGTTAAGATGTTGTTCGACGACAGCTGCGTCTCGGTCAAGATGTCAACGTCCGACACGCCGTAGGGTGAGTCAACCCTGCTTATATTTACACGCATAACGAGCGGGATGCGTCGAAGTGCGTAGTATTTCACCTTGTCGCCTTTCTTAGCGAGCAGCAGTCTCGGTTTCGTCGGGTCTGTCGGGTCGCCTTTCACGACGTCGTCTTCGAGCGTTTCTTCTCTGACGCTCTTCTCAGTGAACTCGGTCGATCCGCATATCGGGCAGACGTCTTCGTCCGTCGCGTAGCCGCACTGCTTGCACACGCGCTGACGTCTCGACTCGAAGTCTCTATCGTCGAAGATTACAAAGTCGGTGTTCTCAGCCCACGTGAGGCGGCATACGTAGCCGTCGCGGTCGTAGTACCAACACGTAATCATGTCGACCATACCTTTATAGTTAGGACTCTCAGGCGGCAATTTACCGGTCAAGTTATAGATTTTCATCATACTCTCACGGCTGAACACGAACGCGTACTCGATTTTCTTGAAGTCGCGTACGCCGGGCTGCAACCAGACGTCCTGAATCGGGCGGTCAACGACTGTGATGGCTCCGACGTTCTTTCCGTGGCGCACGGTGTCGTCCCAGCCGACTTCATAGAAGTGTGACCCTTGGACCAACACGCCTCGTTCGATGCGGTCGTTCATCGTCTCGCTGTCGAGGCGGTCCATCTCGTTTCTGAGCATCGACTCAAGGTCGTGGGCAAGGTCTTGTTTATCAGCGTCCGACGGCGTTATTTTAGGCTGCGGTATAGCGTTGTTGATTTGTGTCTCGATCAACTCGAAGCACATGTTGCGCAAGCACTTCGTCCCGCTTTTCTCAGCCGTCGTACCTTTGTATAAATCTTCGCGCACTTGCAATTTGTCATCAACGAACGGCTTACGTTTAGCCCTCGCGTCGTCGAATAGCATTTGCCAGTAGCGCAAACGTTCTTGTACGTCCCCCGACATCGGAGGAAACTGGTATTGTGTTTCTTTCTTCTTCATTCTTACCTCCACTCAACGGGGTATTTCCATTCTTTGAGTAGTTGTGATTTAAGTGCGTCGTCCGCTGCCTCGAAGTCTTGATACATGTCGGGCGTCCAGACGCTGTACTCGCGCGTTACCTTCTCGCTCACCGGAGCTCCAATGATAGACAATCTGTTCAGTGCTTGCGTGAACGCGTCGACGGTGTCGTCGTGCTGTCCCGCCGGGAACGCAGCTGCTTCATCGACGAGCTCGTAAGCCCACGGCTCGTAGGGCAGATACACGTGTTTCGTCTCTTGTATGTACGATACCGCAGCCGCTCTGGACAGCTTACCGCCTTCAGGGTTGACGGGTATGATATTGTCGAACTCTTGCGACAGCATATCGATAGCCGCCGATCCGTTCGCCTTATCTTCAATGTACACCGCGTCGAGGTCAGGATGCGACGAGATGTACTCTCTGAGCACTGTAATCATCTCAGTGAACGACAGGCGGCGTCTGGTACCCCAAATACCGTAGTAGTCGTTCGCACGCTTACCCCAGTGTTGTATAGCGACGAAGTCGCTTGTCTCGCTTTTCTTGAACGCCGCGTCGACGGACAAGACGTTATATACTTGTTCCGGCAAGTCCTCGTAGAACTGCCAGTTTTCTTTTAAGAAGATGTTACCCGAGTTAAGGACCGGGTTGCCTTGGAACAACGCGTTCCACGCACGCTCGCCGTTCTCGGTCACGTACGTTGTTTTGTAGTCTTTGAGCCACGCGGCGCCTTTACCAATCTCAGGGCACAGCGGCGCTCCTACCGGTCTCCCCATCGGGTCGTTCTCTTCTGCCTCGCACGGCAGGTTCAGCACTTCCACGTTCGGGAATGACCGCTTGATGTGACCAAACAAGTCGTCCTCGTGCCACCGCGTCTGTATGACGATAATCTTTCCGTGTGGCGCGATACGTGTCAGGATTGACGCGTAGAACTCATCTAAGATAGCAGCGCGCGTCGTCTCCGACATCGCCTCTTGCATGTTTTTCGTCGGGTCGTCGATTATGAACAGGTCTGCCGGGTTACCGGTAATACCTGACAAGATACCACGACTGATGCAGCGCCCGCCCTCGACAGACTCGAATTCCGTGTTCGTCCACGGCGCTTCGGCCGGGTGGAAGTCGGGAAACAGTCTCGGCCCGTAGTCCTCGAGTTTCCTCAGGTTACGTCTTCCGAATCGTTTCGCGAAGTCCTCCGAGTAGCCGGCAATAATCACCGACTTGTCGGGGTGATTTCCAAGGTACCACGACGGCAACGTCTCAGTCAAGCTACGCGACTTACCGTGCTGCGGCGGGGTCGATATAAGTAATACGTCGAACGCCGCGCTTCCTTTCTTGTTCAGAAATTCTTGCACTTTGTTACACAGAAACCTGTGAAACGCCGTATCAATAAAACCCTGGTTCGAATACAAGACGTACTTATAATAGGACTTCCGCGCTTCACGTACGGCAAGCTCCTCTCTGATCTGTTCGACCGATGCACATTGATCGATACCAAGCGTTTGAAGCGCGGCGGCCGTCGTTTTATCCATTACTTACCTCGTCGCTTTGCTCAGGGTTCAATGCTTGCAACAACGTCAACAGTTGCGTGTCCGTCAGTGACGCCAAGCCCTGCGTTTTATGTTCCACAGTGACGTCGGTCTGCGGTTTGTAACCCGCCGTATCTCGCAAGAATTCCGCCGCTCTCGTGTCGCTATCGTCTATCGCTTTCGCGAATTGCCCCAATATAACAAGCTCCGATAACGACAACACGTCTTCCTCTAACATCTGCGCGAGACCTTTTGCTTTCGACTCGTCGGACAACAAGTTCAACGGTATCTGCCTGTCGGACAATTCTCTGACAATTGTTCTATAATGCCTCTGCGACGACCCCGATATAAAATCAGCCATCTTTCCTTGCAACGCTTTGACAACGTTCGTTTGTCTTTGCTCTGCAGTCGGAGCGACTGCTAAGGGAGCCTCTTCGTGCACTGGGTAGGGTGGGGGTAATTCTGGTTCACAAACAAAATCATCGTCGGTGACAATATGGGTAGTGCCCGAGGGGCAACGCCCCTCAGGCTTAGGAGAAAGAGAAGACACCGTGGGAAACGATGTAGGTGGGTTAGGTTGTGTGGAGCGAGTCGTGGGGTCCGTAGTATGGGGTACGGGACGCGTTGCACGTGGCTCGTTGTTCGATGCTTCCATATACTATATATAGCAAGTAATGGGCAATGCACGTCACGAAAAAGTGAAAAAATTGCAAAATATTTCGTCAAAATAATTAGTAAAGGGCATTCTGCCAAAGGCCGGGTGTGGTGGGTTTTTATTTTGTTTGAAATTCTATCGTAAAACTCGATATTGCAGGGGGAGGGGTGAATCCCCTTTGTGGCCATAGAGCCGCGAGGTTTCACTAGGAATGACGAAAGCCTTTTGTTGATTCCACTGTCAGGGCCCATATATACTTTGTCACTCCGTTTGAATTTACCAGGTTTCTATTTATA
>ULPT01045999.1_pt1 | contig 48560 bp, 43 predicted proteins | sample 1953751 | NCBI WGS metagenome assembly ULPT01 (sample SAMEA4835636, study PRJEB28245) | human gut metagenome | biome: gut microbiome; material: fecal sample | place: Denmark | collected 2008 | reverse complement strand
CATAGCAAGAAAAACGACTGTCGCTTATCCCGAATTCAGGTATATAGCTGTATAACATGATGTATTGAATTTAGTCGGCAGTCAATAGCTTATGCAAATGTAATCATAATTTATATTGCTGCGAAAAAAAATTGGTGCTTTAGTTTTCTGCTTCTATATGATAAAAACAAGGTGAATGATAGAGTTTGTCATTGTTTTCCTTGTCTTTTACCATAAAATAATTAACTTTGCGTCAGGTTATATATTCCATCCGATGAAAACAACAAAAGAATACATATTGCTGATATCGTCTAAAGCCGAGGAACTTAAGCGTGACTTCGGCATTAAGTCATTGCGCATTTTCGGTTCAGTATCAAGAATCAGTTTTTTTCAATCGTCTTTTTATTTACCGCAAAGGTGAGCACTATCAGCAGAACCGCCACAGCGACATCCACGATATTCCATACGTCCCTGCCCAACGCTATCTTTACCAACGGCTGGAACAGCAGGGCCAATGCTCCGAAGGTCCACACCAGTGCCTCCTTCTTCATTTCATAATACCTGTACGCCATATAGGCGAACCCGACCGTTGCCGCCAGCCTCATCAGCGTATAGTAGCCGTAAGGCATCTTGAACAGACAGAGCAGCAACAGTACTGCCAGGATGATATTGAGTTGTTTCATATTGTATGTCAGTTTAAATTTATTCATTGGAAACAGGTTATCCTATCACTCCACAATATTCCAAATTCCTTTTATTGTTATCTATATTCAATGCCACACTTCTCGTCAAACTCTTCGTTGGTCTTCTGCATCCATTCCGGAAGTTTCTTCAGAGCCTGATAGACCAGCGGCTCGGGCATTTCCCGATAGAAGGCGTATGCCATAGGACCGGCGATTGCAGCCAGCGTGTCAGCATCGCCGCCAAGGGATATGGCGAGGCGCAGACAGTCCACATAGTCTTTTGAAGCAAGGAAACTGATTATTGCCGGACCGACGCTCCCCGGACAAGTGGAGTCGAAGGAATAGGCGGGCTTTATTTCCTCATAGCTCTTTCCGGCCCAGAAGGGATACTCCTTGTCGAGAATCTCCTGTCGGATGAAGTCTTTGTCCTTTCCGTTTTTCAGATGGAAGATACAGCGGGCGGCAACCACAGCCCCCTTTATGCCCTCCGGATGGTTGTGTGATGGGAGAGCCGTCTCCGTGGCAAGCCTTATACACTCTTCCTCCGTATGTGCCAGCCATCCTGCTGATGAGCACCGCATGGCACTGCCGTTGCCGAAGCTGCGATAAGGCAGATGGTAATGGTCGCCGAGCCACAGTCTGAACCTACTGCCGAACCCTGCATCTATATGCTGGTTGCCACACATCCAGAGGTTTGACGCCATGTCCAAGCCGTGCAGAAAAGCCTCCGCACAGGCAAATGTCAATACCGTATCATCCGTGAAACGTGCTCTCGACGAGAACATCTTCACTGCGTCGTAATCCTTGGTCCTACGACTTCTTCCCTCGTATGCGCTGCCGGCTATATCGCCGATAGCAGCTGACATCAACAGATTCTTCATATTCTTTGCTCATTAGAATTTCCGATGCAAATATAGGAAGGATTTTCATAGCAGCAAAGACACATGTGTAAAATATACGCGAAGAATTATCCATTTAACTTTCTTTTGCGTAACAATTACGCAACTACATCTTTTTTATATTAAGGGGAAAGCCCTCTGCATCCACCCGTCACGGATTGAAGCGCACCGACTCAAGCAAGGGTTCCAGATAGTCACCTTTCCCCTTGTCGTATGCCGAGACAAGACACATCTTTCCAGTTGCCTTGTCAAACAATACGGCAAATCTCCAATACACGACAATGCCTTGACCTGTGTATTTCCTCACCCTTATACACTTGGTGACCCTCTTGTCCGACTTCGTTACATCTGCAACGACAGTTGACTCATATCCTTCCATTTCTTCACCACCCAAATCTCTGTAGATGGAATTAATGTGTTCGGGCGAGTCATCACTGTCAAAGCCACTGTTTAACGTAACTTCAGTTTCGGATTCGCCTAAAAGCAAAAACAACCTGCAACCCGCAAACACACTGTCTTTGCAGCTGAACCCTTTCGGCACACAAAACACTATGTTACCATCTGTGCGTTGCCGACGTACATCATTGTTCTGCGTCTTTGACTTCTTTATAGGCGCAGGTCTCATTCTGTCTGCTCTCGACGTGCCTGCCATAATGAACACGGTAAGCACAAGCATAAACGCACCTACAAACACACCCCGTTGCCGGAAAGTTCTCCAGCGACGAATCTCTTTATTCATTTTACTTTCTGATTTTTCCATACCAAACGTATTTTCATAATAACCCCTATAAAAAAAACTATCAACAGCAAAAGTCCTATATGGAATTCATCCCAACAAAATATTTCCCCAAGTTTTCCTATAACAGGTCCTATAACAGGAATTGAGACATAACAAAATTCGAAATCGAAGATATAGTACAATAGTAACTGCACGAACACCATCGTTAAAACCAACCACATCGAAAGCATGATGAACGTTAACGATACCAGGCAAACGCAAAAAAGAAATGAAAGGAATGAGCCAATCAGTCTAAGAGTGTAATGTTTGTTTTCTTCCATATCTGTATCAATTTTCTTTTCTGAATAAAATACTTTTCACTTCATCCCAAGGATAACAAGCGCGGATGGCAACAAATAGTTTTAGTGTTTTCATTTTTCGGATTTTATTTGGGTAATCTGTTTTATGGATTCTTATTCCTCTTGTTGGTTGCCATCAATGGGGGCTTTCTCTCGTTTCGGAAGCATATAAGAATATTGAGGTGGAAAATTCTCCCTCACTTTGGTTACAATGTATTTGCAGAAATCTTCAACGTCATCAAATGAGGAGTAGCATTGAAACGAGTCGATCATTTTTTCTTTCCACTCCCAAAAGAATTCCATTTCCTTTTTCATGTTAAAATCCCTCATCGTCTGGATTATCAATCCCACATTTGCCTGATTCAACAAAAAATCAAGGTATAGAACAGGACTGAATTCCTTTCTCCAATCCGGTACTCCCCATGCTATATTACGTGGCTGTCTATAGGAACGTCCCCAATCCGGACTGTCTTCATAGCCAAGATATTCTATTATGTTCAGAAACAAGGACTTGAGAATTTCATTCTTGTCTATCGGTATTCCATAAAGGAAACAGACCCTACAGTATTCGGCTCTTGAAAGTGCGTAATCTGGAAGGTTGAGAGAAGGAGAAACGACCTCATCCTCACCCCAAGGGGCTGTCTCGGCAAGATATTGGTAATAGCCCAATGTCTTGATGAGCAAATGCTTCTGCGACAGGACATAATCCTTGCTTGTATTGTGTATGATGAAGAGGGCCACTTCTTTTGTCTGCACAGACAGCCATCTTTCTTTGAGGAGTGGCATAAGTTCCGGAAACCACCGGTATTGCATTTTCAAAGATGCGAAGTCCATATCAGTCTTGCTTCCGTTCAGAAATGCCCTGAGCACCAGTCTCTTGTCTTTCCGGCGCAAGAAATAGAAGCTGTCTCTCAATATTTTTCTCGATTCAACTATCTTTCCGCTTTTCCTATCCTGGAACTTTTTCAAAAGGTCCAGAATTTCTGAATGTTTGGTCTTCAATATGTATCCCATTTCGGTATGCTTTTATTTAATAGTCTATTATGCCGGCAAATTTACAACATTACAATCACCATACAAATCATTTGGGCATTTGCAACCTTGCAAACGCAGCGAGAATCCATAAACAGAAAATGATTCAGAAATCACGCCGCACCCTCTCATCGCAAAAATAAAAGTATAAAAATCAATTCTTACAACCGGCGGGTGAATTATATGCATTATCTTTGCATAAGATAAAAAACTACACCTGAATAAAAACATAATCATAGAACATTACACATACAAAACATCATGAAGAGTATATTGGAAGGACGCCCCGCACTCAGCAGCGAGGTGGAGAAGATTGCCGAAGTGGCTGGATATCTGTGGCAGAACGGATGGGCAGAACGCAACGGCGGAAACATAACTGTGAACGTGACGGAATATGCCGACGAGGAGATGAAGGCAATGCCTGCCATCAGCGACGTGAAACAAATCGGAGTTACGCTGCCGGCTCTCAAGGGATGCTACTTCTACTGCAAGGGAACGGGAAAGAGAATGCGCGACCTGGCAAGACGCCCAATGGAAAACGGAAGCATAATACGCATTCTTGACGACTGCGCAAGCTACGTGATAATCGCCGACAACGAAGTGATGCCTACTAGCGAACTGCCATCGCATCTCACCGTGCATGCGCATCTCATAGAGACCGGTTCACCATACAAGGCAACGGTGCACACACATCCTATCGAACTGGTGGCAATGAGCCACAACCGCAAGTTCCTGGCAAAGGACGTGCTCACCAACATCCTCTGGAGCATGATTCCGGAGACGAAGGCATTCTGTCCGCTGGGACTGGGAGTGGTGCCCTACGAACTGCCTGGTTCTAACACCCTCGCCGACGCCACGCTGCGAGAACTCGAAGACTACGACGTGGTGTTGTGGGAGAAGCATGGCGTGTTTGCCAAGGGACTCGACGTGATGGACGCTTTCGACCAGATCGACGTGCTCTCAAAGAGTGCAAAGATATACATCAGTTCCAAATGCATGGGCTTCGAGCCCGAAGGCATGAGCCAGGAACAGATGGCAGAGATGAGCAAGGCATTCAACCTGCCTAAATAAGACTGCAACAAACTGATACGAGCAGCCCCATCCTATACATTCTTCCGGGAATGCAAGGATGGGGCTTAAACGTATTGCAAACAGCCTTTTATGCCCAAGCTATCAGAGAGCAGACAATCCCCCAAAGGCCCAATTGACCGCTTGGGGGATGAAATAAGTAAGAAAATTGCAAATCTTACCTTTGCAAATTTTGTTCTGAAAGCGATTTACGCTAACTTTGCAACCATGAACAATGTTTTTGACAATCCAGCTAAATGGAGCGAGAACGTGATAATCGCCGACGCCGACTTCATCGACAAGGTGGCGTTTGACCTCACCGTGAACTTTGAGCGTATGCTGATGAGAAGAATCCCGAAAGCCGACCTGGCAAGATGGATAGACTGCGTGGCTCTCGACGGAGGAGTGAGAGAGGGGAAGAACGAGGTGCAGGTGGTGTTGATCCACGACAAGAAAACGGAGCGTCTCGACAACTTCACGCCTTCCGGCATAAAGACGGAGATAAACGGAATGGCATTCAACGACCATCTCGGAGAGTTCTCGATGAGCGCATACCCCGTGGAAGAACTGGTGAGCAAAGCCGACTTCATTGCCGAAGCCGCCATGATAGCAAGTTCGCAGAAGGAAGTGAAGCGGGTGATGGTGGTTCCCGACGACGAGGAAGCATACGCCAAAGTGCGCCACGCCATCAGACGCATCGACGACGAAGGCAAGCGCATCACGCTCTTTGCCATGCAGCCCATGGAGGGAGGAAACTTCAGACAGGAGATTCTGGGATATTCGCTCATGAGCGCATTGGGAATTAAAGGAGAAGAAATAAAATAAAAAAAACATAGATATGGGAAAAGTACTTATCATTGGCGCCGGCGGTGTAGCCACCGTGGCTGCCGTAAAGATTGCACAGAACGCTGATGTCTTCACCGACATCATGATTGCAAGTCGCACAAAGTCTAAATGCGACAAAATCAAGGAGTATATCGGAAATCCTAACATCAAGACCGCTCAGGTTGACGCCGACGACGTGGAGCAGCTCAAGGCTCTCATGAACGACTACAAGCCGGAGCTCTGCGTAAACCTCGCCCTGCCATATCAGGACCTCACAATCATGGAGGCTTGTCTGGCTTGCGGAGTGAGCTATCTCGACACTGCCAACTATGAACCGAAAGACGAGGCTCACTTTGAATACAGCTGGCAGTGGGCATACAAAAAGCGTTTCGAGGATGCCGGACTGACGGCAATCCTGGGATGCGGATTCGACCCCGGTGTGACAAGCATATTCACGGCATACGCTGCAAAGCACTATTTCGATGAGATTCAGTATCTCGACATCGTGGACTGCAACGCCGGAAACCACCACAAGGCATTCGCCACAAACTTCAACCCTGAAATCAACATCCGTGAGATTACCCAGAAGGGTCTCTACTGGGAGAACGGGAAATGGGTGGAGACTGCTCCGCTCGAAATACATCAGCCGCTCACTTATCCTAACGTGGGACCGAAGGAGAGCTATCTGCTCCACCACGAGGAGATTGAGAGCCTCGTGAAGAACTATCCTACCATCAAGCGCGCACGTTTCTGGATGACATTCGGACAGCAGTATCTGACTTATCTCGACTGCATACAGAACCTTGGCATGTCGCGCATCGACGAGATTGAATACGAGGCCCCGTTGGCCGACAACCCTGACAAGAAGGTGAAGGTGAAGATTGTTCCGCTGCAGTTCCTCAAGGCAGTATTGCCTAACCCACAGGACCTGGGCGAGAACTACGACGGAGAGACAAGCATCGGATGCCGCATCCGCGGACTGAAGGACGGCAAGGAGCTGACATACTATGTATACAACAACTGCAGCCACCAGGCAGCATACCAGGAGACCGGAATGCAGGGAGTGAGCTATACCACCGGTGTGCCGGCAATGATCGGTGCGATGATGTTCTTCAAGGGACTTTGGCGCCGTCCGGGTGTATGGAACGTGGAGGAGTTCGACCCGGATCCATTCATGGAGCAGCTGAACAAGCAGGGTCTGCCTTGGCACGAGATTTTCAACGGCGACCTGGAGCTGTAATACACCAAACGGTCTGCCGGACAAGACAGACGATATAAACGAAGAGTGTGTCGTAATGATATATAATAAGGTGTGGTTACAAGCCTGCCTGTATCATTGCGACACACTCTTTGTCATTAACCCAAAACGGTCATTAGGGTTTAATTGAAAGTAGACAAGTTGACGGGATACGAATAAACAAGGTGGACGCCTTATAAAATACAAAAGACTGCAAGCTGTTGCAAGATATTACATTGACGTCCTGATGACTGCATTTGGAAGAAAAATGGGCACGCTGCTTACCCAACCGGGGCACGGTGCTTTCCCAACATGGGCACGGTGCTTTCCCCTGATGGGCAGAAAAGATGTCAGACAGCTGCCCCAAAAGTTCATGTCGTAATATCCATATTCCTCCCGTCTGAATCCCAGTCATCAGACAATTCGTTACAGGATAAAAAATGACAGACAATTCTAATTTACCACACCTGTTCCTATCTCGTTTTCCAAATACGAGAATACATATACAGCCCCTTCATAAAACAAGCCACAAGCAGGATTACACAATCGTTTATAGGTTTCTGAAGAATACAGTTCGTCAAGTGCCTTCTTCATATCCCATCCATACCTGCGCATAAGCATCTCAACCAATTCGTCAGAGAGACATTCTATCTGAAATTGAGTATCAGTCACCTGATTTCTCAATAATTCTTTGTACATTTGTCACAATAATAGATATATTCATAGTCCATCTTAAAATAATAACCTATGCTATCTATACTCAAAAGATATTTTGGATATAATTCCTTTCGCCCTCTACAAGAGAACATTATATGCCATATACTTAGCAACAAAGACTGTCTTGTGTTGATGCCTACAGGCGGAGGAAAGAGTATCTGCTATCAGATACCAGCATTGATGATGCCTGGCACGGCTATAGTTATTTCACCTCTTATTTCTTTGATGAAAGATCAGGTTGAGAGTCTGCGTGCTAACGGCATTGCTGCAGCAGCTCTAAATAGTAATGCCTCAGAAGCAGAGAATCATAATATAGCAGAACGCGCATACAGAGGTGAATATAAATTATTATATGTGTCGCCTGAAAAATTATTATCAGAGATTCAATATGGTATCTTCAGTAATTCATGTGGAACAGAACCAGGTAGTTCTCTCAAAGTCAGTATGTTTGCTATAGATGAGGCTCATTGTATTTCTCAATGGGGGCATGACTTTAGACCAGAATATACTCAGCTTGGCAGGTTAAAGGATTTGTTTCCTAATGTACCTGTAGCTGCATTTACTGCAACTGCTGATAAAATAACGAAAGAGGATATAATACAGCAACTCCGTTTAGATAAAGATGAAACAGGAGAAGTGAAGATCTTTATATCATCTTTCGATCGTCCAAACTTGTCGTTAGATGTTCGTCGTGGATATTCTGCAAAAGATAAGTTGCGCTTTCTGCTTTCGTTGATAGCTCGTCATCATAACGAGAGTGGTATAATATATTGCATGAGTAGGAAAACTACAGAAATGGTGGCTGAGAAACTTCAAGAAAAAGGTATTCGTGCCAAGGCTTATCATGCAGGACTTTCTGCTAATGAGCGAGACGATGTGCAAGAAGCATTTATTAACGACGAAATACATGTGGTGTGCGCAACAGTTGCTTTTGGTATGGGTATTGATAAGAGTAATGTGCGCTTTGTTGTTCATTACAATCTGCCGAAAAGTATAGAGAGCTATTATCAAGAAATAGGACGTGGAGGACGTGATGGACTTCCTTGCGAGACTATTCTGTTTTATCAAGTAGGTGACCTTATAACGCTTAGAAAGTTTGCTGAAGATAGTGGTCAACAGAATATCAATAATGAAAAGTTGGATCGTATGCAGGAGTATGCGGAGAGTCAAGTGTGCCGTCGCAGAATTCTGCTCAATTATTTCGGCGAAACAATGGATCATGATTGCGACAACTGTGATGTTTGCAAAAATCCTCCTCGTAGATTTGACGGAACAATACTTGTACAAAAGGCTCTTTCTGCAATCATGCGTACCAAACAACAAGTAGGATTTAAACTACTAATAGACATTCTCCGTGGTGCATCTAATCAAGAGGTTTATCAGAAAGGTTACCACTTGATTAAGACTTACGGATGTGGTCGCGACGTTATATTTAAAGATTGGCAAGATTATCTCCTACAAATGCTTCACTTGGGTTATATAGAAATAGATTACAAAGATAATTCTCATATCAAAATTACATCCCAAGGTGAGGATGTTTTGTATAAACGCAAACAGGCGCAGTTGGCAATTATTAATCGTGAAGATTTTACAGTCAAAGGTAGGAAACAAAAAAAAGAACGTCAACAATTACATTTTGAAGAACAGCAAACAGGAATGACAGAAGATAAAAACCTTTTTGAGAATCTACGTCAGTTACGCTTGAAAATTGCAACCGAAAGGGGTGTTCCTCCTTATGTTATCTTTAGCGATAAAACTTTGCACCAGCTTGCTATCGTACAACCAATAACATATATTGCATTTGGTTCTATATCTGGTGTAGGTACTCATAAGCTCGAAAGTCTTGGAACTATATTTGTAAAGGCTATTAGAGAATATAAAGGGCTATCCACGAATGAATCTGAAGAATGGAATGATACAAATATAGAAAAAGACATTGAAATTAAAGAGCCTGTCACTACTCCTAAAGCAAAAAGGTCAGTAAGAGACTTTGTTACATTCAATGGAACAGAATATCATATAGGAAGTGAATTAATGGGATGTATCAAATGGCGAACAACTATAGAAAATGTAGGCAAGGATGTATATTATACTCTATGGCAGGAAAACCGTTACCCTATGACTCGATATATAAGTGAAGATGTACAATGTCGTGATATGGTTGTAAAGCGTTTTGCTGAAATAATATCGGCAGTATATAATGTGGAGGTTTCTCCGGATTATCAAACCATAATCATTCCTGTTAGAACGGAATATGACGAGAACGGTAAACCTGTACACTCTTTAGATGGTGTATCTTTCGAGGAGGCTCTTGATAAATTTAGAGAGTTTGTTGAGCAGAATGGCCATCTCCCATTTGCAACATCTGGTGAATATGAATGCTCACTTCGTAGATGGCAGCAAGAAATAAATCTTGATATAAGACCTTTGACCCATACTCAATATAAAGAATTTGAAGAACTAATGGCGTCTTATGCAGATGTGCCAAGGACGCGTGTGTTATGGGAGAAGAAGAAAGAACAAGGAAACATGTTGAATACAGAGCAACAAGATTTGATACATTCAAAGGCTTATGCTCAATGGACGAAAGAGGAGGACCAAAAATTAATTGAACTTTATTCCAAAGGAGAAACAATAGAAGAATTGTGCAAAATCTTTGCTCGTAATAAAGGCTCCATTAAATCTAGAATTAAAAAATTAAGCCAATAATTGCTATGCAAAAAAGAAGTACTGCTTACTTGTAAGGTAAGTCGTACTTCTTTCACGTTCATTAGGGTACTTTTTAAATGTGTTTTCACGCTTACTATATTTGATTTCTGTCACTATCATTATTCAAATACTTTTTCGTCAAAACGTTGAATGATGTCAGTTTTATTTTTGATGATCAGCTATTACTGAAAACATAATCTGATATTGGGCCTGCACTTTCTTATTTCATTATGTTAAGCTGCGTGTTCTATCAATGATGATGAATAACTGCTTGAACTTCACTACAGGATGACCAAGATAAGTGGAGGTGTTGTAGCCGTTGGCTTTTGCCCAATCAACTGCGGCGTTTCGTGATGCCTCTGGGTAGTAGATGGTCAGAACCTTCTTGCTGATTTGGTCTTGCCAGCTTATAGGTATCAGCATTTCATTCAGGTCGGGTATTCTTGCGATGCCAAGAGCTATCGCCACCACGCTGGTACAGAAGTCACCCTTTTTGACTGTTGGCTCTGTATCCAAGTCTCTTTTGATGCCTTCCACAAGGTTCTTAATGCTGAGTATGTCATCGGTGAGTCCTAACTCTGCAATGTAGTTGATTTCTGCATCTGCTAGTTCGTGGAATAGTCCACCATCCTCGCATCCCATCTGTTTGAGTCCGAAGTGTGTCTGGAATCTCATTGATGCAACTGCACTTTTATTTGCAAGTTCGATCTTGCGACTCTGATTCTTTTTCTTTGCCATAACTTCTTGTCTTTTAGAATTTGAATGCAAATTTAATGTCTTGGTGTGCAAAGACACTGCATAGTATAAAAAAATACACTAATGCCACTATTTATTTTGTGGTATGCAGCGTTATTGCATATGTTATGTTTATCTTTGCAGCGTAGTTTTGAACTAAAATTCATCACTTATATAATACGAATAAGAAATTTTATAAAGATGATAAGTAAAACATTCAACCGATACATTTGGCTTCTGAACACGCTGCTGCAACAACGACGACTTACCTTCGAAGAGATCAGCTTCCGATGGAAGGATAGTTATCTTGGCGATGGCAAACCCCTTGCCCTGCGTACGTTTCACGTTCACAGAGAAGCAATAGCAGAATTGTTTGGTGTAGAGGTAAAATGTGATACATCTACCTACGAGTATTATATATCTTCACCAAATGAACTTAGAAATGACAGGACCCGCCAGTGGTTGCTCAACTCTTTCACTATATCTAATATGATTGAGGTAGGTCGCAACATGAAGGACAAAATCTTATTTGAGGACATACCTCATGGAACGGAATATCTCCAAACTGTCATTGATGCCATGCAGGGAGGAAAGGAGTTGCAGATAGACTATCAGACATTCGGCACAAAGAGCCATCGTGCTACCTATCATATCCAGCCTTATGCGATGAAGGTGTATAACCAAAGGTGGTATATAGTTGGGTATCTTTGTGAGCAAGAAGGCGTTAGAAATATAGCACTTGACCGAACGGTTGAAATGGAGTTGACAGATGTTGATTTCGTTGTGCCTGATGATTTTGATGCAGAAAAATACTATGCCAATACTGTAGGCATCTATGTTAATGAGAACTTGAAACCGCAGAAAGTGATTCTCAGAGCCTATGGAGTACATGTCGATTACATGCGTTCGCTTCCCCTTCATTTCTCACAGAAGGAGATTAAGACTGTTGATGAAGAATATAGCGACTTTCAGTACTGGCTCTGTCTAACGCCCGAACTGACTACGAAGATTCTGTCTATGGGCGAGAAAATAGAAGTTCGTAGTCCAGAGGCTCTAAAAAAAGAGGTTTTGAAACATCTTTATAATACTATCTGTCGTTATTCGAAAGATAATAAGTAACGACTTGATTCCACCCCTACAGGTTTAGAAGAACTAAATAATTAGGGTGTCCAATTCTATGTTCTCGTTTTTGAGTGCATTCTTGTAACTTAACTCCTTAAGAATCAGTAAATAAGATATAAAATATAATACAAATATAACTATCAAAATATCAGCTGTGAATTCACTCACGATTATATTTTACTTAGCGAATGATTATCAATGATTTAGATGGTTGTTACATTGTTTTTGATACTAAAAACAGGAACATGGAACTGGACACCCTACTAAATAATGCATCTTCAAATTAAAAAAACTCGTATAAGGGTACATGAAATTAAAATAAAATCAAAAATATGAAAAAGAGGCAACTATCCCCGAACTTTTTAACGATGTTACTTAAAGGAGCGTATTACAATATACTGAAAATGGTACAAGAAGATGATACCGTTGATATGGAAATGCGTGGTGAGTCTGTTATAATATATTATAGAGGAGGCAAACTTTTTGAACTTTACGAGAATGGCACTCTAGTAACATTGGATAACCAATACGGAACTACCCAAACTGTTCTTAGTATCGATAATATCATTCAATACAGCCAGGAGGCTAAACACCTCATAGACAGATATCAAACAACAGTAAAGAGAAATCTGGGTGAGAAAGAAATATCACAGAGAATTGTACAAGAAAACAATTTCTCCCCTTATTCTATTGATACTGATTACTTCATTGTAGATATGGAGTTTAATGATGGAAAACAGTTTGATTTGGTGGCTTTGAAATGGGAAGCAACAAAAACTGCACACCAAACGAAAAAATGTACACTTGCATTGGTGGAAACAAAACAAGGTTATAAGACTTTGCGTTCAAGCAAAGTTAATCCTGGTCTTAACCACCATTATTCAGACTATATGGAATTTGTACAGTCAGATGGTATAAAGGATTTTAAAAATGATATGCTTGAAATATTTAAGCAGAAATGCATTCTTGGACTAATAAATGGTATAAATGGTGAAAATGACAACTTAAAAGTTGACGCGAACACAAAGTTCCAACTCTCGGAAGATATTGAGTTTGTTGTGATACTTGCCAACTACAAACAAGCAAGCAGGAACCTCGCCAATGAACTTAAAGAGATTCCCAAAGATAACTGTTGCAAGTTTTCACAATCATCATTTATGGGATACGGACTATACTCCGATTATATGCTTAACTTCGAACAGTTTAGTTTTATATTATAATGAATATCAAGATACATAGAGGGCTTGACCAGATAGGCGGTTGCATCACCGAAATATGGACAGACACTTCCAGAGTTTTCATCGACTTTGGACAGAACCTTCCTGGCAATGGTGAACCGACCACGCCAGAGCAAGATTCAAGAATGGTCACTGAAATTATTGACCGTAACATGAAAGGGCATCAGGCGGTATTCTACACTCATGCTCACGAAGATCATGTTGGTTTATTCAGGTATATTCCCATCGACCAATACATTGGAGAAGGAAGTAAAGAACTTCTGCTTATAAAGTACAGAACACTCAAAGAGGGATATGAAAGAAAAAAAGAAGAATATTACCAAAAGAAGCATGAAAAAGATCTAAACGAAGAGACCAGACTTGAAATGAAAATAGTCTATGCTCAATCACTCATTGATGATTTGGAGGAGTTCAAGACATGGAAACGACCCATGCCGAAGGAAAGGCCTGCCACATTAAACATTGGCGACATAAAAATAACTCCTTTCTTCAGCTGCCACAGCATATATGACTCACACATGTTCCTTATCGAAGCCGATGGCAAACGCATTTGGCATACAGGGGACTATCGCGAACATGGTTACATGGGAAAGGGCCTGTTTCAAACACTAAAAAAATATGCAACAGACATAGATGTCTTGATTACCGAAGGCACGATGCTCAAACGTGAGGATAAGTGCATTCATGAACGTGAGGTCTCAAGGAAGATGTCAAGTGTTATGCAGGCTTTTAAGTATGTCTTTGTCCTTGCTTCGGCTACAGATATTGAGCGACTTGCTACCATTAAAGAAGCTGCAAAGAGATCCAAAAAGCCATTGTGTATTTGGTCTTTGTTTATGAAGAGAACAATGGAATTGTTTACAGAAAAAGAATCAAAACTTTCAAAAGGCTTGTTCTCCTTCAATCCTATATTCTATAATGATAAGCTCTTCAACAAACTGAAACGCAGAGGTTTTGCTATGGTCGTAGGGGTAACACGATTTGATAAAGTTAAAGAACTCCTTGGCAAGCTACCACAAGAGGAAACCTTGCTGATATATTCATCATGGGATGGATATTACAAGATACCGGAACAGGTGAGGGTTAATTCAAAATACAAGGACTTCCGTGATATGTTCCATAATGTTGTGGATATTCACACCTCAGGTCATGCCGACAGGGCCACAATAAAGAAAGTAATAGAAACCGTTAACCCAAAGGAAGTAATCTGCATTCATAAGGAGGCAGATGCAGAATTGTAATCTTATTTATGTATGAGCAAACAGACCGATTTGTGTAGGGTGGATGGAGCGATAAATGTTAAGCCACTAACAATACTTCAAATCTCCGATACCCACAACCAACATCAGCAACTGACGAATCTGCCAACTGCTGATGTTATCGTACATTGTGGCGACTTCACTGACTGTGGAACAGAGGAGGAAACTCTTGATTTCCTCAACTGGTTCATCGACTTGCCATATTCCCATAAGATTTTTGTAGTAGGCAATCATGATCTCTGTCTTTGGGAGGCTGATGATATTGAAGATTTGCCAGATAATGTTCATTTCCTTCAAGACCGAGGGTGTGAAATAGAAGGCGTTAGATTCTTTGGATTAGCATACAATCATTCTGAAGAACTAATACCTTCTGACGTGGATGTACTTGTTACACACGAGCCTCCAGCAATGATTCTTGACGAGAGCAATGGCACTCATTGGGGCAATGTGGCGATACGCAACAAAGTATTGCAAGTAAAGCCGAAATATCATCTTTTTGGTCATGCCCATGATGCGTATGGAACGGAAAAACACGAAGGCGTCATTTTTTCCAATGCCTCCTCGCTTGATGACTTTTACATAATGAGGCATAACCCCGTATTGTTTGTATACAAATAATGTATGTTGTATGAGAAATACTGCCCCTACATATAAAAATAGATTTTATCTTTGTATTGTTCTGTTATCATAGTTTTTCAACTCTTTTAAATCCCCACAGTCGTCCGTCATTAACCTTTAGTATACGTTCCATAGGTTCTGCACTACCAACAACGTTGTCAGTCTCATCTATCCATTCTATACTAAACTTACCATTGCTTAGCATATTTGCTCCACCAAAGAGATCATACCAAAAGTCATGAGGAGCCCAATTTTTTCTTTTTTCATTATTCTCCCATTCCTTTTTACCAGGCTCAATAGCTTTATAGCCTCTGATCAAGAAAGACGCATGATATTTCTTTTGTGGGTCATCAAACAAAACATCCACTCCCGATGGATTCGGACATACAGCACCTAAAGCATAACCAAATTCATCTTCCCCTTTCAGATATTTTTTTTCATCTTTAATATTGCCATCATCCTCGTGGTAATAAAATTCGATGCAGGTCAACTTTAGTTTATACGCATCCTTACAACCGCCATTAATAAGAAAATAGCCAGAGAAGAAAGCTGCTTCTGCTATTTTCTTAAACTCTTCAAATAGGTTTGCTTCGCAACCATCAGCGCCTTTGAATGCCTTCAAGGCTTGAAATAATCTTGATTCCATACTTATTTAATTATTTTTATTTGTAAACTTCTATCGTTTTCTCCAACCATTTATATATCTTCTCCTGAAGACTTTCGGGTTCTAACACTTTTATCATATTGCCGAAACTCATCAACTTCATATAGAAGTCGTAGGTTGGACGTAGGGTTAATTCAAAATCGGCATAATCATCACATGCATAGATTTCCTTTTGCGAAAGATGCAACGGCAATGTGCGCATATAGTGCTGATGGTATTTGCCCGCTCTTAAAACAATTCTTTGAAGCGGAGCAGATTCATCCAATACAACACCAAAGTATTCTGCAAAATATTCTTTTGCACAAAAATCTTTTGGCAAAACAAAATGAGCATCTGTTAAGTTAACACCTTCTATTCTATCAAGAGAATACAAACGCAAGTAGTTATAGTCTACGTTTCTTGCTAACATATACCAACGTTGTGCGGACATTTTCACACAGTATGGTTCAACAAGAAATGTCTTCGCCTCTTTCATAGTAAAAGATTGAAATGTCATCTGTAGAACAGTATTTGACTTCATCGCTTCAAGTATTGTTGCAAGAAAGTCTTGGCTTGAAGGAATCTCTTCTGTCAGTATTCTATCATGGATAGATATACTGCTTGATAATGTTTCAGCCGTGCCGTAGGTATCAAGAAGCCATGTGCGCAACTCTCCTTCGCTTAACACTTCCGGATTGGCTATATAATAATGGTATTTGCCATGCTGTTCACAATCAATCACAATGCCGAACATATCAAGAATGCCACCTTTCCAACGATCAAAGGTCTGCCGTGGCAAGTTCTCGCCACGGCTAAGGTCTATATTCTGACGCCACTTTTCATTGAGATCTTTCAATGTAATGCGACCAGAACGATGAATGGTCTTGATAACCCAGATGTATTTTTGAATGAGTGACATAGGCTTAATTGTTATTGTAACCAAACTCACGTGTTCCAAACTTGCGTTTATAGAGCGACTCTCTATCTATAGCATGTTCTTCCAATATTTTCAATGGCAATGTTTCTAATATACACCATTGAAAATACTTTTGCGCATATGTAGCATCGTTATTGATAAGCTCTTGTAAATCTTTATCAAACCCATGCCCTGTATTAGCATATATCTCCCAACGTCCCCAAATGCCTTTTGTATTATATGTAGAACCCACATATTGTTTACCTGTTAGTTTATCAAGGATAAGATAGATACAATTACAACTTTCCAACTTTGCCTTCCACTCCTTATTGCTTGATTTAAAGATCATTTTAAGTTGATTATAATTAAGGACGACATCCTCAAAACTGGTAAAGACAGGAATATTATTCTCTTGAAGTCCACGATCAATTCTTATTACAGGCATTTTATTGTTAAACCCTTGAAGCCAGCTTACGGGATTATTCCAGTCTATTACAACCCTTTCTTTAAGTAGTTTAAAACCATCAAGTTCAGAGAAATCAAATTTAGCTTGCACTTCTCCATTATAGTCTTCTATTTCTTTCAATACTCCATTGTTTTTAAAGACGCCAACAAATCGAGACGATATACCTTCTTCTCCAATAAACGAAACGATATAGTCTACATCCTTAAAGCGTTTTTTTACCTGCTCACTTTGATAACTTAGGAACACGTCATGTTCATAAAGATACAAATCGAAGAGCGAGTTGGAATACTTCTTTCCATCAATTATTTTCTCTTTCCTATTGTCCTTATGCCTGATAAGTCTGATACGTTTCTTGTCTGCATTATCAAACTCTTCATTTCGACCTGATAAAAGGTCTTGTATAAATACGATATAATCTTTCATTGACTTATTGTTTATATAGTTATTATCTCCAGTTAAACTCCTCCACTCCAAGTATCTCCAGTCCCAAGTATTTCCATACTTCCTTATCAAAGTTGGGTGTGTATCTTGCCATAGTACGCAAGACGGATTCATCCTCTTTATCGCGGTAAGTATTGTTGTAGGTCAAAGCTTTATCCCATATAGGAATCGGTTCTTCGCATGGGTCGAGTTGATAGAACACAGTTCCGATACGCTCTAAATGATAACCTCCTTTTTTACACATATCCAACGTCAAACTATGATTGTCCAAAGGAAAACCATAGAAGCCATCGCCAATCCGACCGCATAGTGAAGCAAGACATAAAGCTCCCATTTCGTATCCATCCCGTTCTTTTACCAACACAATATCGCCAGTAAACATCCTACTGCCATTGCTGTCATCATAACCAGTGTCTACTCCTGCAAAGATTGAGCGTAATGTGTATCCACGTCCTTCACAAGGATGCCCGAAGTAGTCTTCTACAATGTCAGGATTATGGTCTTCTTCAAATTCTTCACTCTGTTGCCAAACATACAATCCGCCATCTTCCCAAAAGAAGAATTCACCAAAGTATGCGTACCCGAATCTGTTCTTGTCTATTACATAGCGAATGCGTGGACAAGGAAAATCCTTGTAACTTCCTAAACCTATTTCATCCTTATGCTTGATACAGAGAAAAGACAAGATATCCTCGTTAAGCACTCTCGGCACAAATCCATAATAAAATTTCTTTGTTTCTTCCATAATAGTATTATCATTGATTCAAGTGCAAAGGTACACATATGGTGTCTCAATATTCGTTACAGGATAAAAAAATGACAGACAATTTTAATTTACCACACCTGTTTCCATCTCGTTTTCCTAATACGAGAATACATATACAGCCCCTTCATAAAACAAGCCACAAGCAGGATTACACAATCGTTTATAGGTTTCTGAAGAATACAGTTCGTCAAGTGCCTTCTTCATATCCCATCCATACCTGCACATAAGCATCTCAACCAATTCGGTAGAGAGACATTCTATCTGAAATTGAATATCTTCACTCATAATTAAATTTTCTTTAAGTAACTTATTGCTTTTTCTGTACCAAAGAAATATTGAATTGCAGGTTTCAACATCCCTACCGTCCTCCATTCTTTTGGCATAACAACATAATATCCTCCACAGCATCCTCTATAGAAAGTGTATGCTCTGCAGCATAACAACCAATAAGAAAATCTATACCTCTAAACCTACGCAGGTAAGCGTACGACTGTGCCAATGTCAAACTAAAACGATTTGGCAAAAGCACCGACACAGCAGTTCACATATTCTATCATATTGTGTGTCAAATCCATAACTTTCAAACGTTTTAGTTATTATCCAAATAAGTTTCTCACCGCAAATCTACAACAATAGATTCAAACAGCAAAATCTTTTCAGAAAATAATAACCCAAGTTCCAGATTTAGATCTCAAGCAGTCATAGCGTCGACTCTGAATGCCACAAGTATTTTATTCCCCAAAACACAGAATTGCCACCGGGAAAAAGGATAAACCGAGCAAATAAGACATTTTGAACATTTTTACACCATACAAAAAGACCATCATAAGAAAGAATGGAGTAACTTTGCAACATATTTGTATCATATAATAAATCAACGACATGATAAAAGGTATTAGAATAGCATTGTGCGGACTGCTTCTGGCCGCCACATCGTCTGAGGTCCTAGCACAAAAGTTTGAACTGCTGGAATATGGAAAGATGGACAACTGGGTGGTGAGACACATCAAGGAGTCTGCCGTCATCGGCGGAAAGAAAAAGACGATATATGCCATCGGCCCAAACATGACCATCAACAACAATAACCCATACAAGAACCTCGGTGGTTCGCCTTGGGGAACATCCAACGTGATGGCAAAGGTGATGGGCATCACGAAGACAAACAACTCGGTATACCGCGACGTGCATCCCGGCCACGGCTACTGCGCCAAGATGATGACTCACATAGAGACCTGCAAGGCTCTCGGAATGATAAACATAAAGGTGTTGGCTGCCGGTTCGATATATCTCGGCGACATGAAGGAACCTATCACCGGAACAAAAGACGGTCCGAAGAACATGAACTGGGGTATCCGCTTCAACAAACGCCCCAAGGCTCTTAGATACGACTACAAGGTTTCTGTGCCGGGAACGAGAAACAGAATAAAGGAAACCGGATTCAGCAGCCCATCCACAGTGCCCGGACAGGACTACTGCATCACGGTGCTTTATCTGCAGAAGAGACACGAAGACAAGAAAGGCAACATCACGGCAAAGCGCGTGGGCACGCTGGTGGTGAAATACGGCAAGTCTACGGGATGGGTGAACGGAGCGACATACAATATCATGTATGGAGATATCAGACACAACCCTCACTACAACGCCGCCACCATGGGACTGCGCTCTTGCGACTACGCTCGCAACAGCAAGGGAAAGAGCGTGTTAGTGAGAGAAACGGGATGGGCCGATGCCGACGAGACACCGACACACCTCGTATTGCAGTTCTCCTCGAGCCACGGCGGCGCATACATCGGAACACCGGGCAACACCTTCTGGGTGGACAATGTGGGACTGGTATACTAAACCATACGCACTATCAACAACTACAGAATGAAGACAATAACAAACATATACAAGTGGTGTGCACATCCGCACCACTTGTTTTTTATCACCATAGCAGCTCTCCTGCTGCCAAACATCGCCCTCTGCGTGACGGAGCAGCTCGGTGTGGCGGCTTCTCTCGCCAACGTATTGCTGCCTGCCGGCATATACTGGATGGCGATGACGCTCAGCCGCAAACCGGGGAAGCCCATCTGGGGCCTCTTCCTGTTCATATTCTTCGCGGCATTCCAGATAGTATTGCTATACCTCTTCGGCAAGGGAATAATCGCCGTGGACATGTTTCTGAATCTCGTGACCACCAATCCGGGCGAAGCGATGGAACTGCTCGACAACCTCGTGCCTGGCGTGGCTTTCGTATTCATAGTATATCTGCCAATCCTCATCCTTGGCGTGGTGTCGATAAGAGGAAAGAAGACAACCACGAAGGCATTCATCCACAACCAGAGGATAATCGGCGGCGCACTGACTGCCGCCGGACTGCTGTCGCTCTCTGCCGCATATATCACCGACGATGACTACAGGGCGGAACTGGACCTCTACCCTGCCAACATCATATACAACATCTATCTCGCCGGCGAACGCACATACCAGACCAACCACTATGCCGAAACGTCAAAGGGATTCTCCTTCAAGGCAAAAAAGGAAACGGCATACGACGGCAGGGAGATATACGTGATGGTGGTTGGCGAAACGGCACGTGCCTGCGAATTCTCCATCTACGGATACAACAGACCTACCACTCCGCTGATGCAGCGGGAACGGGGGCTGGTGGCGTTCAGCAACGTGATGTCGCAGTCGAACACCACCCACAAAAGCGTGCCTATGCTCCTCTCGGCGGCTTCTGCCACCGACTACGACCGCATATACAGAGAGAAGGGAATAATAGAGGCATTCAAAGAGGCCGGCTTCCACACCACCTTCATCTCAAACCAACTCCCGAACCATTCGTTCATCGACTTCTTCGGAGAGGAGGCCGACGACTGGACTTTCATAAAGGAGCACAGCAAGGAAGGAGCCAACACTCCCGACGAGGAGATGCTGACTATATTAAATAAGGTATTGGCAAAGAACAGGAAACGGGAACTGATAGTGCTGCACTGCTACGGTTCGCACTTCAACTACCGCGAACGCTATCCTCGGAGCGAAGCCTTCTTCCGTCCCGACGACGCTTCTGAAGCCAAGGCGTCGAACAGGCAGCAACTCGTAAACGCATACGACAACAGCATCCGTCAGACCGACAGACTGCTACACGACATTATCGCGGCACTGCGCAAGACAGGGGCTGTAGCTGCCATGCTATACACCTCCGACCACGGCGAGAACATCTTCGACGACGACCGCAAACTGTTCCTTCACGCCTCACCCACTCCATCATACTACGAGCTGCACGTGCCGCTCATAGCATGGGTGTCGGAGAGCTACGACAGGTTATACCCGGGCATTCACGCCACACTCGTCGCCAACCGTCACAAGCCGGTGGCAAGCAGTGCGTCGTTCTTCCACTCCATGCTCGGACTGGCAGGAATCAGCACACCATACCGTGCCGACTCACTGAATATCAGTTCCGGCAAACTGCATTCGGCCCCCCGCCGCTATCTCAACGACCATAACAAGGCAATGCCGCTCGACAAGACAGGACTGAGCGAGAAGGACCTGGAAATGATCGGGAATGTCGGGAAAAAGCATTAGCCACACACTCCCCTAAGGGCAAGAAATAAAGGCCCCGTCAATAAAAAAACGAACAAGCCCTAATATCCTATTTTAGATAAAAAAAGCCAAAGCCGGAGCCACAAAGAGGGTATAAATGGATAAAAAGCCTAAAGATTTGTCATTTTGTCAAATATTTAGGTTTTTTATTTTGTACGAACAAAGTAAATGCGTATATTTGCCGCCCGAAAAGGCTATTTCTAATATCATTTTAATACTTTTACTATGAACAGCGAAGAACTAATACTCAATGCCAACGAAGTAGTGGAATTTCTACAGAAACCGGCAAGTGAATTCACAAAAGCAGACATCATCAGCTTCATCCGCAACAACGAAATCCGGATGGTCAACTTCATGTATCCAGGAGGCGACGGCAAGCTTAAGACTCTGAATTTCGTAATCAACAGTCTGAGCTACCTCGACACTATCCTCACTTGTGGTGAGCGCGTTGACGGCTCAAGCTTGTTCCCATTCATCAGCGCAAGCAGCAGCGACCTCTATGTAGTGCCTCGCTACCGCACAGCTTTCGTTGACCCATTCGCAGAAGTTCCTACTCTCTGCATGCTCGCTTCCTTCTTCGACAAGGACGGACAGCCACTCGAGAGTGCACCTGAGCACACTCTGGCAAAGGCTGCAAAGGCTTTCCGCGAGGTTACAGGCATGGAGTTCCAGTCTATGGGCGAGTTGGAATACTACGTTATCACTCCAGACGACGGCACATTCCCTGCTGTTGACCAGAAGGGCTACCACGAGTCTGCTCCATACGCTAAGACAACAGATTTCCGCACAAAATGTATGTACTACATTTCAAGAACCGGCGGACAGATCAAATATGGTCACTCTGAGGTAGGCAACTTCAGAATGGACGGCAACGTTTATGAGCAGGGCGAGATCGAGTTCCTGCCTATCGACTGTCAGGAGAGCGCTGACCAGCTCATGATCGCAAAGTGGGTGATCAGAAACGTAGCAGACCGTATGGGTCTCAACGTGACATTCGCTCCTAAGATCACAACAGGAAAGGCTGGTTCTGGTCTCCATATCCACATGAGAATTATGAAGGACGGCAAGAACATGATGATCCACGACGGCAAGCTCAGCGACGAGGCTCGCACAATGATCGCCGGTATGATGGACCTCGCTCCTGCCATCACCGCATTCGGAAACAAGAACCCTACTTCTTACTTCCGTCTCGTTCCTCATCAGGAGGCTCCTACAAACGTATGCTGGGGCGACTGCAACAGATCAGTGCTCGTACGTGTACCACTGGGATGGACATCAAAATGCGACATGTGCCACGGTGCCAACCCACTCGACACAGCAGCTGGCTACGACACATCTCTGAAGCAGACTGTAGAGATGCGCTCACCAGACGGTTCTGCTGACATCTATCAGCTCATCGCTGGTCTCTGCGTGGCTTGCCGTCACGGATTCGAGATGAAGGACGCTCTCGAAATCGCTGAGAAGACATACGTTAACTACAACATCCACGATGCTGAGAACGCTGAGCGCGTTGCTGCTCTCGCACAGTTGCCAGACAGCTGCGAGGCTTCTGCTGACTGCCTCGAGAAGTTCCGCAAGGTATTCGAGGAGCACGGAGTATTCTCTGCAATGATGATCGACGGTATCCAGAAGCAGCTGAGAGCTTTCGGCGACAAGACTCTGCGTGAGGACATCCAGAACAACGAGGCTGAAATCCTGAAGCTAGTTGAGGGATACTTCCACTGTGGATAATATCCAGAAAAGAAACAATACGAAAGGCTATCTTGGGAAAACGAGTAGCCCTGAGTCTACAACTTATCTCGGACATGCCCTGCAACACAGGGGCATGTCCGAGTTTGTTTTTGCATTACACACAACAAAACCGACACCGCTGCAAATCATTACTACCCCACCCTACAACACTACGCATATATCACCGTTATGTTTTTTTTAATTAAAAAAATGTTGCGCATACCAATTTAATGCTTAACTTTGCAAAGTCGATATTACAAACAAACAAATCAAACTAATCAAAATTAATAACCAAAAAAATGACAAGCTTATCAATGCTAATCGTTGCGGTATTCGTGATCGGCTATTTCTTCATAGCCATCGAGAGCGTGACGAAGGTAAACAAGGCAGCAATCGCATTGCTCATGTTCGTGGGTTGCTGGACAATCTTCATGTGTGATCCATCGCAGTATCTCTCTGCCGCCATTGGCGACAAAATCCCGTCTGTAGTCAACGAAGCCATTGAACACCACCTTGGCAGCACTGCCACTACACTGTTCTTCCTCATGGGAGCAATGACAATCGTGGAACTTGTAGACCAGAACGGCGGTTTCAATTTCGTCAGAGACACACTGAAAACCAAAAGCAAGAAAGCCCTGCTGTGGCGTATCGCCTTCATGACCTTTATCCTCTCGGCAATACTCGACAACCTCACCACGTCCATCGTGATGATCATGATACTCAGAAAACTCGTCAGCGAACATAAAGACCGCATCATATATGCAGCCCTCGTGGTAATCGCAGCCAACTCCGGCGGTGCCTTCTCTCCTATCGGCGACGTGACCACCATCATGCTCTGGAACAAGGGAGTGATAACAGCCCTCGGAGTGATAAAGGAAATCATTGTGCCATCTATTGTATCAATGGTGATACCGGCTTACATACTGAGTTTCTCACTGAAAGGCGAACTGGCATTGCCAGAAGAGCAGGGTGCAGAAATGGCATCAAGCGACTTTACTGACATTCAGCGCAAGACAGTGTTCTTCCTCGGTGTGGGCGGACTCATCTTCGTGCCTATCTTCAAGTCTATCACCCATCTGCCTCCGTTCGTAGGCATACTGCTCGTTCTCGGACTGCTCTGGACCGTCACAGAGCTATTCTATAGCCATCTGCCCAAGAGTGCCAAGAAGAGCACCATGCAGAAGCGCGTAAGCAATATGCTCTCACGCATCGACATGTCGACGATTCTCTTCTTCCTCGGAATTCTGATGGCTGTGGCATGTCTTGAAACAATCGGTGTGCTGACACAGCTCGGCAACGGCCTCAACGTGGTGTTCGAAGGCAACCACTATCTCGTGACCGGTATCATCGGAGTGCTCTCGAGCATCGTAGACAACGTGCCTCTCGTAGCTGGCTGCATGGGTATGTATCCTGTAGACCCAAGCATCGGTGGCGACATGTCTGTAGACGGTATCTTCTGGCAGCTGCTTGCCTACTGTGCCGGCGTTGGCGGTTCTATGCTCATCATCGGTTCTGCTGCCGGTGTGGTTGTAATGGGTCTCGAGAAGATAACATTCGGCTGGTATATGAAGAAGGTGTCATGGATTGCCTTCGTAGGCTATCTCGCCGGTATCATAGTATACTGGGTGGAGAAAAGCGTTATCGGTCTGTAAACCGTTTCTTCTAAAAGCTCAAAATCCAAGCAAGCCATAATGGGCGATCGGAGATAAAGTTCTAATGAACGATTAGGATTACCAACAAAGGGCTGACACCTCTCTTGAATGAAGTGTCAGCCCTTTTCCATGCTTTCCACCAAGGGTTTCAGCAAGCTGCAAACTTATATACATAAAAGGCAAAAGGGGCAACGCCAGCACCCAAATGGGACAGCACCAGTACCCGATTTTCCATCCATAACTATCCTTTTCCGTTTTTTGTGGTTTCACCCTTGGCAAAACAATTACAGTCCATAGAGGCTGACAGCTCCCGCTTACAACAATGGCGAGAGAAGACGCACTACAGATTCCCACAGGCGCTGGGCGAACGGTCGTTTTCTGCTTATCATACGCTCGGTGACGAAGTTGCACTCCTTGATGTCGTCCATGAAAATCTGTTTGAAACGCAAAGTGGTTTCACGATCGTAGATGAAGGCGTTCGCCTCGAAATTGTTCTCAAAACTGCGGAAGTCCACGTTGGTAGAACCGCAGGTACACACTATATCATCGCAAACGAGAAGCTTGGAATGAAGAAATCCCGGACGGTAGAGGTATACCTTTACGCCAGCCTGGATGGTCTCGAAGACATACGACCGGCTCGCCCACTCCACGAACTTTGCGTCGCCATGGCGGGGAATCATTATCCTCACGTCTACTCCAGCCAGAGCGGCGATACGCATTGCCGACATCACCGTCTCGGTGGGGAGGAAATATGGAGTCTCTATATACACATAGCGGCGCGCCTCAAGCAGTATGCGCACATAGCCCTGCATTATGTCTGGCCACTTCTCCACCGGACTGCTCGTCACTATCTGTATCACAATGTCGTTCTTCACGTTTCCCAACAGTTCGGGATAATAGCGGCGGTCGGTGATGAGAGTGCCAGAAACGAAATACCAGTCGATGAGAAACGCCCTCTGTATGGCATACACCGCTCCTCCTACAATCTTGAGATGGGTATCACGCCAGCTATGGCCGTCAGTGCCCGTGACATAACGTTTGGCAACGTTCATGCCGCCGATGAATCCCACTCTGCCGTCGATGACGCAGAGCTTGCGGTGGTTGCGGTAGTTCACCTTGCTTGTGAAGGCAGGGAAGCGCACGGGCATGAATGGCATCACCTTGATACCGGCATCACGCATACGCTTGAAGAAGGAGTCGTGAACGTTCCAGCATCCCACATCGTCGTAGATTACTCTCACTTCCACTCCTTCCCGCGCCTTGTCTATGAGCATGTCGGCGAGTAGTTGTCCGAGCGAGTCATGGTCGAAGATATATGTGTCGAGGTGTATGCTGCTCTTTGCCGCTCCTATCTCACGGAACAAGGAGCTGAAGAATTCGTATCCCGTGGTGTAGATGTCCACGGCATTGTCTTTGAAAGGCATCGCCCAGTTCTGCGAGGCGAAAAGTTTCACCAGCGTCTCGCTACCATCCGGCACCTTGAGGTCAGTCTGCACGGCAAATTCCAGCATCGATCGTTTGGTGAGCAGGTCGAGACTGTGTTGGCTTATGAGTTTCTCCTTTCTCGTGTCCTGCCCGAAGAAGAAATAGAGCACAATGCCCACCACTGGCATGAAGGCAAGCACCATTACCCATGCCATGGTCTTCACGGGCAGTCTGTTGTCCATGAGCACATTGATGATTGTCGCAACGACGACAATGACGTAGACACTTATAAAAATCCAATACAGATACTCCATAAGCATTGATGTATACCGCCGGTATGAGCATCTCTTTCTTTATCAGATGCATCATGCGGCGCATTGAGCACAATGACGTGCCACCTTATATTATTATCTCGCTGCCAAGTTCCTTGGCTATGGCATTGCGGAGCTTCTGGGTCTCCTGATACTCCTTTATGAGCGAGATGAGTTTTTCCTGGTTTCCTGTGTTGAGCGATATCTCCTTCTTGAGATGCGCAAGTTTCTCTGACACCACGTCCATTCTGAAATCGAGCACGAGATGGACTATCTGGTCTCTCAGCACATCATCGCCGGTGCGCAGCTTGGCTCCTTTGCGCAGCTGGAACCTGTCGAACGACATCTCTGTGGCGAGTTTGCTAATCTCCATATCGGGATGCTTCATCAGATAGTCTTCTGCCTTGAAGCCGGGATCGGCGCTATGGTCCACCACTTCCTGCAACACCTTATTATATAGCGGCACAGAGAATGAGAGGTTGTCGGTGCCGAGGTCGTAGCTGACATACTGCGCCACGTTGAGCGCCATGGTCTGTCCGTCGGCAGTCTCCACATTATCGTAGATTATCTGCTCTCCGTGTCTCACCACAGCCTGCATGAGCATATACTCCACCTTCTTGGCCTGCTGCATTGGCGGTTCCGGTCCCACCTGAGTCTGCTGCTCCGGCTGGTCTGCTGCGGGAGTGCTTTGCTGCTCTCGCTGCTGCTCCTTCAGTTCCGCCTCCTTGCCGCTGCGGATAAACTTGTTCATCGTGGTGATGAGCGTAGCTTCGTTTATGCCGATGCGGTGGGCTGCGTCCTGCAGATATGTGGCTCTCACTATCTGGTCTTGTATCACCGATATGCTCTTCACGATACTGCTTATCGCCTCTGAGCGCTTCATCGGGTCGGTGACGCCCTTCAAGAGATAGGCTATCTTGAATTCTATCACGTCCTGCTGATGGTCGGCCACATATTTGCGGAAATCTTCCGCCGTATGCTTGCGTGCGAAACTGTCGGGGTCGTCGCCTCCCGGCAGCAGCAGCACCTTCACTTTCATCGCTTCAGCGAGGAGCATGTCGATGCCTCGCATGGCGGCATGGATTCCTGCGGCGTCACCGTCGTAGAGCAACACGATATTGTCGGTGAAGCGGTGAAGGAGCCGTATCTGGTACACGCTGAGTGCCGTACCAGAGTTTGCCACCACATTCTCTATACCACACTGGTGCATGGAAATCACGTCGGTGTATCCCTCCACCATATACACGCAGTTCTCTTTGGCTATCGCCTTCTTTGCCTGGAAGATGCCATACAGTTCGCGTTCTTTGTGGTATATCTCCGAGTCGGAGGAGTTGATGTATTTCTGCTGCACTCCCTTTGTGCGGGAATCGAGAAGTCGTCCGCCGAAGGCCCTCACGTTGCCGTTGACTCCAATCCACGGAAACATCACCCTGCCCGAATATTTGTCTACGAGTTCTCCGTTGTCACGCTTGAAGCATAGTCCGGTGGCTATGAGATATTTCTCGTTGAATCCCTTGCGCAGGGCTTCCTGCGCGAGGGCATTACGCGACGGAAGGGCGAAACCAAGATGGAATTTCTCTATTATGTCGTCGCGGAAACCGCGGCTGCGGAAATACTGCATACCTACCGCCCTGCCATCTACATCGTTGAGGAGGATGTTGTTGAAATATTCCATCGCCCATTTGTTGACGATGAACATACTCTCACGGTCGTTCTGCTCCCGCTTCTCCTCTTCGCTCATCTCGCGCTCACGCACTTCGATGTTGTATTTGTTGGCGAGCCATTTCAGTGCCTCCACATACGTCATCTGCTCATGTTCCATGAGGAAACTGACGGGATTTGCCGACTTTCCGCATGAGAAGCAGTGGCAGATTCCGCGTGCCGGCGAGACATAGAACGACGGTGTCTTCTCGTCGTGGAACGGGCATAATCCTTTGTAGTTGGCGCCCACTTTCTTGAGCGTCACAAACTCAGAGACGACATCCACGATGTTTGCCGCATCCTTGATTCTTTCTATCGTAGCGTGGTCAATCATCTGCCTCCTTGTCTGCCTCCCTGAATATAGAGAAGTTCACACTTCCGTATTCTCTATGCTCCACGAAATTCGGATGCTGGCTGAAGTCGTTCTTCTTTCCATGTTCAAACACGAACACGCCTCCCGGCTTGAGCATTCCTGCCTTGAACACGAGCTCTGGCAGTGTTGGCAATTCCGGCAGGGCGTATGGCGGGTCGGCGAAGATGAAGTCGAACTGCTGCTTGCATCCCTTGATGAAGCGGAACACATCGCCACGTATCGTCACGCAGTTGCCGGCTCCGAGCTTTGCCACACATTGTTTGATGAAGGCATGGTGGTCGCGGTCGGCTTCCACGCTGATTACCTGCTGACAACCTCTCGACACGAGTTCGAGCGATATGCTTCCCGTGCCGGAGAAGAGGTCGAGAGCTGTGGTGCCTTCGAAATCTATATATCCGTTGAGAACGTTGAAAATGTTCTCCTTTGCGAAATCTGTTGTGGGACGGGCTTTGAAGGTGCGGGGCACATCAAATCTCCTTCCCTTGTATAATCCTGTTATTATGCGCATTATATTATTGTTATTGATGAGTGGACTTGCCGTCAAGTCCTGCCCATGTTCATTTCAGCAGTGCCGTCACCATATCGAAAGGCACACCTTCCTGCAAGGTCAGCGGATGGCGGTTGAAATCCGACGACGCCTTGATTTTGTATATGTTGGCTACAAAGCGATGGAGTTCTTCTATCAGAGCGTCGCGCTCCTTGAATTCGCCACACAAATAGATGTCGTCCTTCTTCTCGTTCATCGCCAGCTGATTCCAAACCGAAAGGATGAAATATGCGGCATCGTTGGCATGCGCCACTTCGAACGTGTTGGAGAAGCGGAACCTGTTTTTGCGGAAGCTGCAAAGCTCCATCTTCCCGTCGTGGAAATAGCAATACAGTTTCTCGTTGTTGCCAGCCATACTGCGCCGCTGTAGATACTGCCATGTTGCCCCACATACCGGATGCACCTTTATGTCGGAGAAATTGTCGGTGAGCACGAGTCTCAGGTCCTTGTTCAGCGAATACAGTGCCACGGCGTTCACCTGCGGCAGTATGGTGGCGAGCACGGCATTGTTCTCCTGTCCCATCACGGTGTAGTTATAGAGCAGCTCCTTGCTGTGCTCGTCATATTCGTCGATAGGCACCATCACCACCGGCGAGTCGAGAAGCACCTGCACTTTCCTCCATTTCGCCAGTCGGAGCGTATCGTCGCGCAACGCCTCTCTGAGGTTTGCCGCCATGGAGATTCCACCATTTATGGCGTATGGCACGAACGAGAATCCTGCACCATCGCCATTTCTGTATGCGAAGGCGAGTGATCCATGTCCCACTCTTATCATTAGTCGATGTTCCTGCTGTGATATATTATTCCCAGTTTCCTGCATTGTCATTAGGTGTTGTGATGTCTCCAAATTTCATTCCCGGATATTCTCCCCTTCCGTTTGCCTCTTCGGTGAGCTCGCGGATACTGTTCTCGTCGAGTCCTTGCAGATAGGCATCGTATGGCGCGCCGCATTCCATCACTGGCACTGCGGCTCCCGACTTGCCTGTATGCACCGAGGCTGAGAGCTCAAACTCCTGTCCTTCTGAATACGGCACGTAGCGCAGCGAATCGGCAAGCAGTCCGCTCCCGATGAGCTGTCTGAAAGACCCGGCGTATATTCCGAAGCGCTGTCTGTAGCTTTTTTCCGCCTTGCGGATTTCCGTCAGCCGTTGTATGACTTCCGCCTCTCGCTGCTTACGCTGGTCGGCGAAGTGCATAGGACGCCTAACGCTCGCCCAACAGAGAGCGAGGAGCACCACCACGATGGCGGCAAGTATATGGTTGAGTTTTATTTTCATTCTTCTTGCCTTGCTATAAAGAAATCTTTAGCGTAACTTTGCACTCGTCGATAGAATATCGTAATATGCAAAATTACGGTAAATAATTTGTAATATCAAGAGTTTAGCTAAAAATAACCATGATTGAGGATGAATTAAGCAGGGCCATCACAGAAACCTTCGGCTTCTGCCCCACTGACGAACAGCAGGAAGCGATACGTACGTTCTGCAGGTTCATGACTTGTCGCGACGACCGTCCGGCGATGGTGATGTGTGGTTCGGCAGGTACCGGAAAGACGTCGCTCTCGGCGGCTATGGTCAAGACTTTGGCTCGCTTGCACCAGAGGGTGGTGCTGCTTGCTCCCACGGGAAGGGCTGCCAAAGCGCTATCCATGAATGCGGGAATGCCGGCATTCACCATCCACCGCAGGATATACCGGCAGAAGACTTTCACCGGCGACATGACGGGATTCAGCCTCAACATAAACAAGCAGCGTGACACGCTGTTTGTCGTTGACGAGGCTTCTATGGTGTCTAACGACGGATTCGCTTCCGGCGGTGGTGCACCAGGATTCGGCAGCGGCTGTTTGCTCGATGACCTCATGGAGTTCGTGTTCTCCGGCGACAACTGCCGGCTGATGCTTGTCGGCGACAGGGCGCAGCTGCCTCCTGTCGGCGAAGAGGAATCGCCGGCTCTCATGGCTGACGGTCTCGCCGCCAACTATTTCCTGACGATGCACAGTGTGGAACTGAACGAGGTGTTGCGACAGGCTCACGACTCCGGCATCTTATACAACGCCAACATGATACGCCAGATGATAACCCACGACGAGGCTACACAGTTGCCCAAAATAAGGTTCAAGGCTTTTGCCGACATCCAGATGGTGCCTGGCGACGAACTGATAGAACAGCTTGCCGGCAGCTACTCTGAGGTGGGACTCGACGAGACGATGGTGGTGACTCGCAGCAACAAGAGGGCTAACGTATACAACAACGGCATCCGGGGCATGGTGCTCGGCAGGGAGGACGAACTGACACCTGGCGACATGCTGATGATTGTGAGAAACAACTATTTCTGGGTGGAACAGGAGGAGAAAAAGGCTCGTGAGGCCGCCAAATCATCTGCACCAGCTTCCACGCCGCCTACTGCCGACATGGAGAAGACGCCTTTCTCATTCATCGCCAACGGCGACAGGGCGAAGGTGCGCCGCGTACGCAACATCAGAGAATTGTATGGTTTCCGCTTCGCCGACCTCGCCCTTGAATTCCCCGACTACGACAACTACGAGCTGCAGGCCACCGTCATCATTGACTCGCTGCAGTCTGAATCGCCATCGCTGACCCGCGAACAGAGCGAACAGCTCTTCAATGGCGTCCTTGCAGACTATGCCGACCTTAGGCTGAAGAGTGAACGCATGGGACACGTGAGGTCTGACAAATACTACAACGCATTGCAGGTGAAATTCGCCTATGCCGTGACCTGCCACAAGGCTCAGGGCGGACAATGGGCACACGTGTATGTGGACCAAGGATACATGACCGACGACATGCTCACGCCCGACTATATCCACTGGCTATACACAGCCTTCACACGAGCAACGGAAAAACTGTATCTCGTGAACTGGCCTAAGACGCAGACAGAAGAGTGAACATGGCAACAGCTTTTGCAAAATGGTGATCCCCCCAATACAAAGGGGATATGCAAGACCTGATACAGTCTGCATATCCCCTTAATATGTTGTATATATAAATTCTGATCCGCTTACTCTGCGGCACGGAAGTTCACCAAATCCTCGGCTATGAAGCTCTTGACATAGCAGCTGTGGCCGATTACCTCCTCCTCAGCATAGCGCACATAAACCTGTGCACTCTTGGCGAAGAGTTCCGGTGAGGCAGTAGCGTCACCGATGATGAGCAGCGACATGAGGATGTCGGCAGTCATATCGTAGAGGCGACGGGCGAGGAAGTCGAGCACCTCCTGGTTTTCAGCCTGCTTCACGTATTCGAGCGACTGCTCGTAGAGCTCTATCATCTTTGCCACACGTACATGCAGCGGCTTCATATCCTCAGACACCTCTCTCTCGAGCATCTCCTTCATGATGTTGAGATAGGTGCTGTTGGTGATGTAGCGCAATGCAGCTACAACCTGCAGCTGAGTAGTACCCTCGTAGATAGAGAAGATACGTGCGTCGCGGTACAGGCGCTGACACTTGTATTCCATGATGAATCCCGAACCGCCATGCACCTGGATGCAGTCGTATGCATTCTGGTTGGCATACTCAGAGTTCATACCCTTTGCCACTGGAGTGAAGGCATCAGCAAGACGGGCATACTTCTTCTGCTCCTGACGCTCCTCCGGAGTGAGTTTGCGCTCACGGGAGATATCTTCGAGAGCCTTGTAGATGTCAACGTAGCGTGCTGTCTGATACAGGATGCTGCGACCGGCGTCGAGCTTTGCCTTGATACGGGCAATCATATCGTATACGGCAGGGAACTTCACGATAGCCTCGCCAAACTGCTTGCGGTCCTTGGCATAGGCAAGAGCCTCGTCGTAGGCTGCCTGGCTCACGCCGACAGACTGTGCGGCGATACCCAGACGGGCACCGTTCATGAGCGCCATCACATATTTGATAAGTCCCATACGGGTGCTTCCGCAGAGTTCTGCCTTGGCATTCTTGTATACCAGCTCACAGGTAGGTGAACCGTGGATACCGAGCTTGTTCTCGATGTGGCGCACGGTAACGCCACCCTGGTTCTTGTCGTAGATAAACATTGAGAGTCCACGTCCGTCGTGTGTGCCTGCCTCTGAACGGGCCAGCACGAGATGGATGTCAGAGTCGCCGTTGGTGATGAAACGCTTCACACCATTGAGCAGCCAGCATCCCTCCTCCTCGCTGTATGTAGCCTTGAGCATTACGCGCTGCAAGTCAGAACCGGCATCAGGTTCGGTGAGGTCCATACTCATGGTCTCTCCGGCACATACACGTGGGATATACTTCTGGCGCTGCTCCTCAGAACCGAACTCATAGAGAGTCTCGATACAGTCCTGCAAGCTCCAGATGTTCTGGAATCCGGCATCTGCCGTAGCCACGATTTCCGAAGCCATGGAATAAGGAGTGATAGGCATGTTCAGACCGCCGTAACGGCGAGGCATTGAGATTCCCCAGAGTCCTGCCTGACGTGTAGCCTCGATGTTCTCGTATGTTTTCGAAGCATAGTGCATGCGTCCCTCCACGAGGTGTGGACCTTCGAGATCAACAGCCTCACTGTTGGGTTCGAGGATATTGGCGGCGATGTCGCCGGTGATGTCGAGCACACGCTTGTAGTTCTCGATGGCATCGTCGAAGTCTACGGGTGCATCCTCATACTTGTCTTTGTCTGCGAAGTTGCGTTCCTTGAGCTCAACGACGCGTTTCATTTCCGGGTGATTGAGATAGAAATCAAATTCCGGATGGTCGCTATAATAATTAGCCATGATGTTCTTTACTTTGAGTTCTGCTTATAATACTTTATGAGTTTTGGAACGACCTCCTCCACAGTGCCGTTTATGACATAGTCGGCAATCTTGTTGATAGGAGCCTCAGGGTCGTTGTTCACTGAGATGATGATACCAGAGTCCTGCATACCTGCGATATGCTGGATCTGACCGGAGATACCACATGCGATATACACCTTTGGATGCACTGTCACACCGGTCTGGCCAATCTGGCGGTCGTGGTCTACCCATCCTGCGTCAACAGCCGCACGGCTGGCGCCCACCTCTCCGTGGAGTTCCTTGGCGAGTTGGAATAGCATGTCGAAGCCTTCCTTGCTGCCCACGCCGTAGCCACCGGCAACGACGATCGGCGCACCCTTCAGGTTGTGCTTGGCAGCCTCAACGTGGCGGTCGATGACCTTCACCACATAGTCAGCCTCAGGCACATATTTTGCTACGTCCATATATACCACTTCATGCTTTGCCTCACCCTCGTATACGGCTTTCTGCATCACTCCGCTACGCACGGTAGCCATCTGTGGACGATGCTCCGGGTTTACGATTGTGGCAACGATGTTTCCGCCGAATGCCGGACGAATCTGATAGAGCAGGTTGTCATAATGCGTGCCGCTCTTCTTGTCGTCGAAATCACCGATTTCGAGCTGTGTACAGTCGGCTGTCAGTCCGCTTGTCAGCGATGACGACACTCTCGGACCGAGGTCACGGCCAATCACTGTTGCTCCCATGAGGCAGATCTGTGGCTTCTCCTCCTTGAAGAGGTTCACCAGGATATCCGTATGTGGTGCTGATGTGTATGGGAAGAGACCCTCTGCATCAAAGGCGAAGAGCTTGTCAACGCCATAAGGCAGTATCCGGTCTTCCACCTTGCCCTTGATGCCGGTACCGGCAACGATGGCATGAAGCTCCACACCAAGCTGATTGGCGAGCTTGCGGCCTTTGGTAAGCAATTCCTGAGACACCTCGGCAACCGTGGTGTTCTCTATCTCGCAATATACAAATACGTTGTTCATCTCTTATCCAATAATCTTTTCGTCCAACAATTCTTTTATCATTCCCTCGATATCAGTGTCGGAAGCGGTGAGCGTCTTGCTCTCCTTGGCCTGGAACACGATATTCTTCACAGCCTTCACCTTGGTTGGCGAGCCGGCGAGTCCACACTGCTCCGGGTCGCCGTCAACATCGGCTACAGACCACTGGTTGAGCGTCAGATATGGGCGCTCGGCATAAAGCTCGGCGTATGGCATGTCGGCAGTGCGCTCCAAAGGCACGTTGGCACGCTTGTATTTCATCACGAGCTTGGCGTTGCAAGGACGGCAAGGAGCGGCGCTGCCGTTCACCGTGATGACGATAGGCATAGGAGCCTCTACGGTCTCCACTCCTCCGTCGATATGGCGACGGATGGTGAGCACGCCATTCTCACACTTCTCTATCTCCTCGGCATAAGTCACCTGAGAGAGTCCCAGCTTCTGTGCCACCTGTGGTCCCACCTGTGCGGTGTCACCGTCGATAGCCTGACGACCACCGATTACCACGTCGGCACCGCCGATTTTCTGGATTGCCGTGGCAAGTGCGTATGAGGTAGCGAGCGTGTCGGCACCAGCAAAGAGTCTGTCGGTCAGCAGCCATCCTGTGTCTGCTCCTCTATAGAGTCCCTGGCGGATGATCTCGGCAGCACGTGGAGGGCCCATGGTGAGGATACCCACTGTGGAGCCTGGATTCTGGTCTTTCAAACGTAACGCCTGTTCGAGGGCGTTCAAATCTTCAGGATTGAAAATTGCTGGCAATGCGGCACGGTTCACGGTGCCTTCAGCCGTCATGGCGTCTTTGCCAACATTGCGTGTGTCTGGTACCTGCTTGGCAAGTACAATGATTTTTAAACCCATATTATTCTGTTATAATGTAAAGTTCATGTTATACAATAGGTGCAAAAATACGATTTTTTTGTTGTGCTGCAAAGAAAAGCACGAAAAAGCTAACAATACAGGTTATAAAAAGACCTGTCTGTTACATTATGAAATGCTAATTTCCTATCATTATGCTGTTTATGACCTTGTCTGGTCAGCAAATGCCCAACCGTCCCTTTTTACTCCAAAAACAACAAAGCCCAAACCTGTCATCCGGAACATCGCCTGATGACTGGTTTGGGGTTAATGCTATATATATCTTTCCGTCAGCCATCCACTCTCCTATTACTTCTTGTCGTAAGCATGAAGAGGATAGTCGATGGTGAAATGCAGACCACGACACTCCTTGCGCTCTATTGCCTGACGGGTGATGAGGTAGCCCACGTTTATCATGTTTCTAAGTTCACAGATGTCCTTGCTCGCCTTCACCCTCTTGAAGAGCGACTCTGTCTCTTCATAGAGCAGGTCGAGACGGTTCCATGCGCGTTTCAGTCTGAGGTCACTTCTCACGATGCCCACATAGTTGCTCATTATCTGTCCCACTTCCTTCACGCTCTGCGTGATGAGCACTTTCTCCTCATTGGTCATGGTGCCCTGGTCGTCCCACTCCGGCACATGCACATTGAAGTCGTATTCGTCTATGTGTGCCACACTGTGCTTTGCTGCCGCATCGGCATATACCACAGCCTCGATGAGCGAGTTGCTTGCCAGACGGTTACCTCCGTGAAGTCCTGTGCATGAGCATTCGCCGATGGCATAGAGGCGCTTGATGCTCGACTCGCCGTTGAGGTCCACCTTGATGCCGCCGCACATATAATGGGCTGCCGGCCTTACGGGGATATACTCCTTGGTGATGTCGATACCGATGCTCAGACATTTCTTGTATATATTCGGGAAATGATGCTTTGTCTCCTCCGGATCCTTGTGGGTCACGTCGAGACATACATGGTCGATACCGTGTATCTTCATCTCCTTGTCGATGGCACGTGCCACGATGTCGCGGGGAGCGAGACTCAACCGCTTGTCGTATTTCTCCATGAACGACTCTCCGTTGGGCAGTCGCAGGATGCCGCCGTAGCCTCTCATCGCCTCTGTGATGAGGTATGCGGGATGGGTCTCTCGCGGATTATATAATGATGTGGGATGGAACTGCACGAACTCCATGTCCTGCACCGTTCCCTTTGCGCGGTATACCATTGCCTCCCCGTCGCCGGTGGCTATCAGAGGGTTTGTGGTGGTCTGGTACACGGCTCCGCATCCTCCGGTACACATCAGTGTGACCTTGCTCAGATACGTGTCCACCTTCTGTGTCTCCGGGTTCAGCACATAAGCGCCATAACACTGTATGTTCGGCGTGCGGCGCGTCACCACGATTCCGAGATGGTGCTGCGTTATTATCTCTACTGCGAAATGATTCTCCTTGATGTCGATGTCCGGATTGCTGCGCACGGCCTCCATCAGTCCTCGTTGGATCTCGGCTCCTGTGTCGTCGGCATGGTGCAGGATACGGAACTCAGAGTGTCCTCCCTCACGGTGCAGATCGAAGCTGCCGTCTTCCTTGCGGTCGAAGTGCACTCCCCACTTCACCAGTTCATCAATCTGCTCCGGTGCATTCCTTACCACTTGCTCCACAGCTTCCACATCATTGATGTAGTCGCCGGCGATCATAGTGTCTTCGATATGCTTATCGAAATTGTCTATCTTGAGATTCGTCACCGATGCCACTCCTCCCTGGGCGAAGTATGTATTCGCCTCATCGAGCGTTGTTTTGCAGATCAGGCATATCTTGCCTTTGTGTTCTCTTGCTACCTTTAGCGCATAGCTCATTCCGGCGACGCCGGCGCCGATAATGAGAAAATCGTATTTATAAACCATAAAGACGTTTGTTTTAATCAATGCAAAAGTAATAAGATTTTCTTAAAACGGATAAATATCGGAGGCTTTTTGTAGGTTATTACATTCTTTAATAGTAATTATTCCACTTTTTCGCCTAAAAGTTCGTAATTTTGTAAGCGTTATGGAATTTGGAGTACCATAGCAGCGACTTTTTCCTGTTGCTTTTCCATTGGCACACCAACATCAAACCCATCTGAACATATCAATAAATGAAAAAGAGAAAACTGTTTGCAAGTGGCATAATAAGTCTTGCGGCGCTGTTGCTGCTTCCGATGTATGCCACCGACGAGGTCGCTCATTGCGCATTTGCACAAGAGTCTAACCTCAACGAAATATTCAATGACGACGACACCGTAATCGTAGACACCGTCGACGTGGACACCATGACGATTGACATCCAGCAGAACGACTCCACCGACGAGGCGTCTGACGACGGTGACGACATCGACGACGACGAGAACCTGCCGTGGCCGGAGAACGTGAGACACAGGATTGAGAAGATTTTCGACAACACCACGATATTCAACACCTCGATGGTGGGAATGAAAATCTACGACCTCACCGCCGACTCCACTATCTACGAACGCAACGCCTCTCAGCTGATGCGCCCTGCCAGCACTCTGAAGATGATGGTGGCGGTGACGGCTATCGACCGTCTGGGTGCAGGCTACGAACTGAAGACGCGCATGGCATATACAGGCAGGACAGACAGTCTGACGCTCCACGGAAACCTGTATGTGAAAGGTGGCTTCGACCCCACGATAGGGAGCGACGACATCGCCGAGTTTGCCGACAGCGTGAAGGCGCTCGGCATCGATACCATCGACGGCAACATATATCTCGACCTCACGATGAAAGACAAGGACCGTCTTGGCGAGGGATGGTGCTGGGACGACGACAATCCTGTGCTCTCTCCACTGCTCGCCGGCAGGAAGGAGGAGTTCGGCGAGAGACTGCAGAGGAAGCTCAGACAGAATGGTATCACCGTGACAGGAACGTGCAGCAACGGTTCGATGCCCTCCGGTGCTCACACCTTATATATAAAGCGCACCCCATTGCTCGAAGTGATGCGCCACCAGCTGAAGCGCAGCGACAACCTCTATTCTGAAGCGATATTCTATCAGCTGGCTGCCGACGTGGCAGGACGCAACACCGCTTCTGCAAGACATGGCAGACAGGCGGTGAACGCCATAATATCCAAGGTGGGCAGGAGGCCTTCGGCATATTATATCGCCGACGGCAGCGGACTGTCGCTATACAACTACGTGTCGCCGGAACTGGAAGTGGACTTCCTGAGATATGCCTACCGCCATCCTGAAATCTACGACAACATGCTGCCTTGCATGCCGATAGCCGGAGTGGACGGCACTCTCTCGAAACGCATGCGGAAAGGGGCGGCACATGAGAACGTGAAGGCAAAGACGGGCACGGTGACAGGTGTCAGTTCACTCGCCGGATATCTCACCACAGCCAACGGCCACCGCATCTGCTTCTCTATCATAAATATGGGAATCAGACATGCATCGTCGGGCAGGAACTTCCAGGACAAGGTCTGTCAGGCTCTCTGCAAATAACGGTGGGACGGACATCTGACTTTTTTACGGACTCCCCGAAGCGGCATCCGTCTTTTCGTTCCGAAACGACAATCAGGCAGTTTCGGGGCTTGACATACAGGATAAAAAAAAACGACAACCAGAGCATAGGAAACGCAAGTACTGAAGCGGTACGACAATGACAAAGATGAAGAAGCAAAGAGACAACTACACTTTTCTCACTCACGCTCCCGTACACAGGGTGATTGTAAGCATGGCGGTACCCACCATAATATCAATGCTGGTGACAAGCATATACGGAATGGTCGACACATACTACGTGGGGCAGATAAACACGCAGAGCACTGCCGCCGTGGGCATTTCATTCTCTATAATGACCATCATACAGGCAATCGGATTCTTCTTCGGACACGGTTCGGGCAACTACATATCACGGATGCTCGGCGCAAAGCGCACCGACGAGGCGAAATACATGGCTGCCACAGGGCTTGTGGGCAGCGTGGCTTTCGGTCTGGCGGTTGCCGTGGTGGGATTGGCGTTTCTTTCCGACATCTGCATATTCCTCGGTTCCACGGAGACCATTCTGCCATACACGGAACGATATCTGGGCATAATCCTCGTGGGAGCGCCGTTCATGACGGGTGCCTTCACGCTGAACAACCAGATGCGCTTTCAAGGCAACGCCAAATATGCCATGTATGGCATACTCAGCGGTGTGGTGCTCAATGTGGTCCTCGCACCGATACTGATATTCTATTTCTGTCTGGGAATAACGGGGGCTGCCGTGGCTACGCTCGTGAGCCAGACGATGAGTTTCTTCATACTGTTCAACATGACTCGCCATCGGGGAAACATCGCCATTGAACTGAAGAACTGTCGCCTTTCGGGCGCCTTCGCCAAGGAAATAGTCATCAACGGCACCCCGTCGCTCTCCCGACAGGGACTGGCGAGCGTGGCTACGATAATGCTGAACACCGCTGCAGGGGCTTACGGCGACGCTGCCATAGCGGGAATGTCGATAGTGACGAGGATTTCCAATTTTGTGTATGCCGGCATTGTGGGACTGGGACAAGGTTTCCAGCCGCTATGCGGATTCTGCTGCGGAGCGAAGCTGCTCGACAGGATATACGAGGGCTTTGTTTACTGCATAAAGATAGGCACGGTGTTCTTCCTCGCCATCACCATAATAGGCTTCATATTCACGGAACCCATAATATCGGTATTCCGCGACGACCCTGCCGTAATAGCCGTCGGCACAGCGGCTTTCCGCTGGCAGCTCATCACCTACCCTCTCATCGCCACCATCATCCTCACCAACATGCTGTCGCAGACGGCACGCAAACCGATGCGTGCCAATATCGTGGCCGCCTCGCGCAGCGGTATGTTCTTCATCCCGGCGGTATTCATCCTCCCATTGTTTCTCGGTCTGCAGGGCGTGGAGATGAGTCAGGCGGTGTCCGACCTCTGTTCGTTCCTCCTCTCAGTGCCTGTGGCATGGAGCGTGTTCCGCGATCTGAAAAAGGATTTCGGGAATGACCATGGTTAACCCCAAAATCCAGGCTAGCCATAATGCCTGATTTTGGACTAACGAAAAATGTTTTTCTCCGGGAAAAGTGTCAAAGTATCATTTTCCGGTTCCCCTCAGCATCCAAAGTCAAACAAGCCAACAAGTTACCGTTATGACACTTTTCTGAATGCTTTACAGAAAAGTATCATAAAAGTATCATTGAAGTATCATGCCGCTTTGCGCCACCCGGAGATTTCCAAACCACAATCATTGGCAAGGGCTACAAAACCTCATGAAACTGACAACGATTGTGCCCAACCGGGGTAAGCAGCGTTCTCAAGTGGGGCAAGCAGCGTGCCCCAAGTGGGCAAGCAGCGTGCCCAAAACTGAGCCTAAAGTTTCCATAAAAAGAAACGCCCGTAAAGGAAATGAAAAGAAGCGGCATCTGAACAAACTCTTTCCTGTTGATGAGGAATGACATTATGCTTACTCGCCGATTTTTTCATACATAAAGGATGTTCATCATATACAAATTGATCGAGTCATTGGATAACAATAAATTATCCAATGCTTGAGAATGCCCCTTTATGGTAGTGCCATGGAGCGTTTTTTGTAAAAGACTTGCCGTTTATTCAAATAATCACTATATTTGCAATGGAATGTAGCATATCGCATTCAACATGGATGAATAACAGCAAAACAAACGACCATGGCACAGGCAAGAAGATATCCGGTAGGCATACAGACGTTCAGCGAGATTCGTGAACGTAATTACCTGTATATCGACAAGACACAATATCTTGTGGATTTCATCGACAAAGGTTATAAGTATGTTTTTCTGAGCCGCCCGAGGCGGTTCGGCAAGTCGTTGTTTGCCTCGATGATCCATGCCTTTTATGAGGGGCGCAAGGACTTGTTTGAAGGGCTTGCCATAGGGGAGTATGAGAAGGACTGGGTGAAGCATCCCGTGTTGCACTTCGACATGAGTGCAGCCAAACACATGGACACAAAACAGCTTGATGATTATCTTGATTATTTGCTTCTGCCATACGAGAAACAATTCGGAACGGAGGAAAATAAAGATAAAGCACCCAACATCCGGTTTGCCAACATCGTGAAGGCTGCCTACGAGCAGACAGGCCGGAAAGTGGTGCTCATCATCGATGAGTACGACGCGCCGCTGCTTGACGTGGTGCACGAGGAGCAGAACCTTGCCGCCCTGCGTCGCGCGACGCAGAACTTCTATTCGCCCATCAAGTCGCTCGACCCGTATCTTGAATTCGTGTTCCTCACGGGCATCACCAAGTTTGCGCAGCTCAGCATCTTCAGTGAGCTGAACAACCTGTTCAACATATCCATGTACGACAAGTATTCCGCCATCTGCGGCATCAGCAGCGAGGAGCTCCACACTCAGATGCTGCCCGATGTGGAGCGCCTTGCCGAGCACCTGCACCTCAGCGTGGACGAGACATTCGAACGGCTCAAGCGGAAATACGACGGCTATCATTTCAGCAAGAACTCTGAGGATGTGTACAATCCGTTCAGCTTGATCAAAGCCCTTGCCTCAGGCGACATCGGCGACTACTGGTTCGACTCGGGCACGCCCACCTACATCATCAAATTGCTCCAGAAATACAATGTCGGCTTGCGCGACCTCACTGGCCAGGACGCCGGAGTGAGCGACTTCGACGTGTCGCCCGAGAACATGACCACCGTCCTTCCGTTGCTCTACCAGAGCGGCTACCTCACCATCAAGCACTACGACCCGATGATCGACCTCTACACGCTGGGCTATCCCAACGAGGAGGTGCGCACGGGGATGGTGCGCTCGCTTGCCGCCAACTACCTCACGCCGGCCGAGGGCACCAACAGCAGTTTCGTCATCAAGTTTGTCAAAGCGGTCATCGCCGACGACATGGAGCAAGCGCTCACGCTGATGCGCGCCTATCTCGCCGGCGTGTCCTACCGTCTGTCGAACAAGACGGAGCGCGACGTGCAGACCATCTTCTACCTGGTATTCTCGCTCATCGGCTCGTTCATCAAGGTGGAGGAGGAAAGTGCGCACGGCAGGGCCGACGTGGTGATCACGCTGCCCTCGGTGGTCTACGTCATGGAGTTGAAGTTTGACGGCTCCGCCGACGCCGCGCTCCGCCAGATTGACGAGAAGGGCTATCTCATCCCCTATACAGCCGACGGCAAACGGCTGGTAAAGGTGGGCGTGAACTACAGCAGCGAGGAGCGCACCATCACAGAGTGGCGGATAGAAGAATAGTTGCGTCTCTTTGTCAAAAAAAAAAATTAAAAAGCATCTGCGTGTCTCCATCATTATAAGTGTCTTCGCTCCGATAATTCAAGTATCTCATAATGAGGGGTAAACTGCACTGTAAGAAATGCTTCCAGTGTTGCCTTGTCAAATTGGTCCGTTGTCAATGGACCAATTACTATTTCATCACTGCCTGCTGAAACAGGTTCGTTAATTCGTCTCGTTTTCTTCTTTTTCCAACAATATTTGGCGGTTTCCCATTAAAATTACATTACAAGGCGCCTTTTTGTTTAACATTTATAGGGTTATTAAACATTAATTTGTATATTTGTGCAGTATTAATCAACTTTTACAAATTTAAGTATGAAAAATCATCTAAAACATCTCCTTCTCGTGGCTGTGCTGGCCATTGTCGGCACGGTGACGGCAGTGGCTCAGTCCACGCTAAGAGGTAAGGTAGTTGATGCGGAAAACAACGAACCGCTCATCGGTGCTACGGTAACCGTTAACGGCGTAAAGGTGGCAACCGACATCGACGGTGCTTTCACAGTGAAAGGCGTAAAGGGAACTGCAGAAATCACTGTAGACTACATCGGCTACAAGTCTAAATCCATGAAGACCAATGCCAGCAAGGGCGACATCGCCACCATCAGCCTGAAGCCAGATGGACGCATGCTCGACGACGTAGTGGTGACATCACAGGTGGCTGTGGCAAGAAAGACTCCGGTGGCTGTGTCTTCAGTTCCGCTCTCGTTCATCGAGGAGAAAATCGGAACACAGGAGTTCCCCGAGATCCTCAAGTCTACCCCTGGCGTGCATGCCAACAAAGAGGGTGGTGGCTATGGCGACTCTGAGATATACATGCGTGGATTCGACAACACCAACATCGCCGTAATGGTGAACGGTGTGCCTATGAACGACATGGAGAACCAGAACGTATACTGGTCTAACTGGGCAGGTCTGACCGATGTGACCCGTTCTATGCAGACACAGCGCGGACTCGGTGCTTCAAAGGTGTCGGCACCTTCTGTAGGTGGTACCATCAACATCATCACAAAGTCTATCGAGGCAAAGAAGGGCGGATCGATATATTATGGTATGGGCAACGACAACATGAACAAGGTGATGTTCACCGTTTCTACAGGTCTTTCAAAGACAGGATGGTCGATGACATTGCTCGGTTCAAAGACATGGGGCGACGGATACGTGCAGGGCACTGAATTCTCAGGCTACACATACTTCCTGAACATCTCCAAGCGCCTGAACGACAAGCACCAGCTCTCGTTCACTGCCTTCGGAGCTCCTCAGGAGCACTTCCAACGCAAAGACGCGCTGACTCTCGCCGACTGGAAGATGACAGAGCAGGTGTGGGGAGTGAAAGACCACAAGTATAACCCTACTTACGGTTTCGACAGCAACGGCAAGATGCGCTCTGCCGAATATAACGTTTACCACAAGCCTCAGCTGAGCCTCAACCACCAGTGGCAGATCAACGACAATTCGTCGTTGAGCACCGTGCTCTATATGAGCATCGGCCGTGGATACGGATACAGCGGACAGGCGAATACCGACTACGGATACTCTTACACCGACTGGTATGGAGCATACAAGGGAGTGATGCAGAACAAGTTCCGCAAGGCTGACGGCACATTCGACTATGGCGCTGTAGAGGAACTGAACGCCAACAACGAGAACGGTTCTATCATGGTGATGACAAAGGCGAAGAACTACCACAACTGGTATGGACTCGTTTCTACATACAACACCAAACTGACAAAGGACATCGACTTCTACGGTGGTGTAGACTTCCGCTTCTACAAGGGCACACACACCAACGACATCGTTGACCTCTATGGAGGCAAATATTTCATCGACAGCACCCGCAAGTCGGTGAAACCTGCCAACAACGCCAATGCTGCCAACCAGAGCTGGGTATACCAGAAGCTCGGCGTGGGCGACGCTGTATATCGCGACTATGACGGACACGTGGTTCAGGAGGGTGCCTTCTTCCAGGCTGAATACTCCAAGAACGGTCTCTCTTCATTCCTCTCAGGTTCGCTCTCAAACACTTCTTACTGGCGTTACGACCGTCTCTACTACGACAAGAAAAACGCTGAGTCTGAGACCAAGAACTATCTCGGCTTCACCGTGAAGGGTGGTGCCAACTACAACTTCAACGAGCATCACAACGCATTCTTCAACGTGGGCTACATCAGCCGCGCTCCTAAGTTCAACTACGGTGCGTTCCTCTCATTCGCATCAAGCAACGTGACCAACCCTGACGCCAAGAACGAGAAAGTAGTATCGTTCGAACTTGGCTACGGCTACCGTCTGAAGTGGCTGCAGGTTGACGTGAACGCTTATTGGACAAAGTGGCTCGACAAGACAATGGCAAAGAGCTCTACAGTGGGCACGGCACAGGTTGACGCCTTCGTGAACATGACCGGCGTGAACGCCCTGCACAAGGGTATCGAAATCGAGGCAAAGGCAAGTCCGCTCTACTGGCTCGACGTGAACGCCATGTTCTCTATCGGCGACTGGAAATGGGACAGCAATGCCAAGGGATACGTGTTTGACTACAACGGACAGCCTCTCACAAAGGACGGAAGCATAGCAAGCGGTATCGGAGCTGAAGACCATCTCTCTACGGGTATCAACCTGAAGGGTATCCATGTTGGCGGCGCCGCTCAGACAACGGCAGCTCTCGGCGCTACAATCAAGATCGGCAAGGAAATCCGTATCGGTGCCGACTGGACTCTCTACGCCCGCAACTATGCCTACTATTCTATCTCGGGCAGCAACCTCTCGCTGGGCAAGACAAACACCGTGGCTGACCCATGGAGAGTGCCTACAGCAAGCCAGTTCGACCTCAACGCATCTTACAAGTTCAAGATTGCAGGTCTGAACGCCACAATCTCGGGCAACGTGAACAACCTCTTCGACTATCAGTATCTGGGCAAGGTGTGGAACCCAAGTTCCGGCACTGCAACAAAGGACAACATCTACGGATTCTATGCCTTCGGACGCACGTTCAGCACAAGACTGAAGATCAATTTCTAATCAACCGTATACATTATATATATATAACATTAGAAGAATATGAAAAAGATATATTTACTGTCGGCTGTCGCCCTGCTGTCGCTTACCGCGTGTAACGACTTTGAAGACCAGTTTCATATCGGCGACCAGATTACCGACGTGAAGAAGGATTTGCCAATAGTGCTCGAGGATGGTGACTACACCGCCATCGCCAATCTCGCAGCCAACAAGGCGCTCGCCGCACAGCTCGACGAGCAGAGCGGAACGACAGCGTATACCGACGCGCTGAAGAAACTCGGCACACAGAAGTATTTCGACAACATGATTACCGCCGACCAGTTCCTGCCGGCTTTCATCAACAACAAATATCCTGCTGCCGACCTGGGCTCTACGTTCAAGGTGACATACAACGAGTATTGCGGAAAATCGGAATATCTCGCCGATTTCGACAATATGAAGGGAGAATACACTCTGACTGCCGACGACTACAACACTATCTGGGACGGTGCGTCAACGGCTACATACCTCACTCCTTCTACAGAGAACAAGATAGCTGCCGCACTGAAGACAGCAAAAGCCGATGCCAAGGCTGGCGACATCATGGTGGTGAACTACTCTTACTCTGAGTTTGAACCTGCCGGCGGAGGCTCTCAGCCAGAGAGTCAATACACCAAGATTTCTGACGTCATCGCCGGTGGCGTTGGTACTTACACCGTGAAGGGCAAGGTGCCGGCAGTTTACAGCCGCGGCTTCCTGCTCTACGACGGAACCGGTTATATCCTCGTATACAAGACCAGCGACGTGAAGGTTGGCGACGAGGTGGCTGTTAGCGGAACTACCACAGAATATGGCGGTCTGCAGCAGTATCCTACCGACGGCACAGAGGTTTCTGTATTGAAGGCTGGCAACGGCTCATACACACAGCCTAAGGCTAAGACCATGGGCAGCGCCGACTTTGAGGCTTATGCCAATGCCCCTTACGTGGCATACGTGACATATACCGGCAAACTGACAATCAACGGCAACTACTACAACGTGGCTATCGACGGAACTGAGAAGCAGGGAAGCCTGGCTTACGTTCCGGAGGGAATGGTAAGCGCCGACCTCAACGGCAAGAACGTGGTGGTTTACGGATACACCGTAGGTTCTGCTTCCAAGGGCAAATACGTGAACACCATGGTGACAAGCGTTGCAGAGGCTGCTTCGGGTGCCAAGATGAACGGAATGCGCCGCGCTGCCGCTTCGAAGACTAACAAGTCGGTGGTATACAAGTTTGACGGCACTGCATGGAAGACCTACACCACTTCTGACGCCAAGGTGATGGCTGTTCAGCCTGCCATGTATGAGGCTGTAGGCTCTACCACTATCGGCAAGCCTGCCAACTATCTGCCTCAGCTGCTGCAGCAGGCTTATCCTTTCGCCGCTGACGGACAGAAGGTGGCTGTGGTATACCGCAAGTCGGCTACGGCAATGGCTGTAGTGGAATACACATATTCTGCCACTGAAGGATGGGCAGAGTCAAAGGTATACAAGAAGGAGACTACCACTTTCGCCAACACCGAGAATGGCTATGAGGCTCAGATAAGCATGTATCTCAACGAGTCGCTGCTCGGCAACGAGGGTGGCTTCGTGGCATACAACATCAACATCGGCACACTGAGCTTCGTATGGTCTAACACCGCGGCTTACGGATGGAAGGCTTCGGCATTCGCCAACAAGGTGAACCAGGCTGCCGAGAGCTGGCTCGTTTCGCCTGCACTCAACATGAAGAAGGGCAAAGACCCTGTAATCTCATTCGAAGAGGCACTCAACTTCCTGGGTTCTAACAACCTGACTGACTTCATACAGGTGAAGGTGTCTACCAACTTCGACGGCACCGACGTGAAGG
>ULPT01052220.1_pt1 | contig 49643 bp, 38 predicted proteins | sample 1953751 | NCBI WGS metagenome assembly ULPT01 (sample SAMEA4835636, study PRJEB28245) | human gut metagenome | biome: gut microbiome; material: fecal sample | place: Denmark | collected 2008 | reverse complement strand
GTGGATGGAGCTGCCTTTTGATGCTATGCCGCTGATTTCAACCATTTTGTCATTTTTTTGCTTTTTGGTTGAAATGACGCTCAACCGAATCTAAGTCTTGCAAATAAAGAACCGCTGCAAAGGTGTGGACACCAAGCAACGGTTCTTTTGATTTCGACTATAGATTTCTATGAATAAAAATGTCTTGTCAATCTTCGCTTTCGCCCAAGGCTTCGAGGCCCTTTGCATTGGCGACTTTGTTGGCCTTGATGTTCTTTACTAGGAAAGTGAATACGAGACAGCTTAGGACCATGAGGGATGAAGCGTAGACAGGAAGGGCTCTCCATGCACCTGTGAGGTCGAATACAAGGCCAAGCAGAACTGGTGTGATTGTCTGGGCGGCCATGCTGGAGGTGTAGTAGTAGCCAGTGAACTTTCCAATCTTCTTCGAAGAGCAAAGCTCAACGACCATTGGGAACGAGCAGTTGTGGACAAGTGCCATTCCAAAGCCCTTGATTGCCCATACTCCATAGAGAAGGACAGGGAAGGAGTATTCTCCGTTTGAGCCAACGACGTTGTGGGTAGGTGCTACGAAGCACATTATGACAAGTGCTGCAAATGTAATGAGAAGACCGCTTGAAATCGTCCATTTGCGGCCAATGCGGTCTGCAATGGATCCGGCTGTTGCAAATCCTATGACCGATGCGGCACCGCCGATTATAGTCAGAAGCATCGTTGCGCTTGAAACTGAGTTTAGGTAGTAGATGACGTAGTTGCCTATGTACGTTCCAATTGCGTTGTCAGCCATGAACCAAAGGAACTCGGCGCCAAGGATTGCAAGGAGCATCCTCTTGTTCGCCTTGGACATTGGCTTGTCGTCGTCTATAGGAGTCTCTATTGCGGCAAGCCGTTCGCCTTCCTCCATCTCATCCTTCATTTCCTCTTCGATCTTGTTCTCCTTTATAGTGAGGAAAAGAACAAGTGCCGACACGACCATCAGGAGAGAGGCGATTATGAACGGAATCTCGATTATCCAGAGCTTTCTTGCCTGGTCTTCTACATTGATGTAGTCGCTTAGCTTGAGGAATATTCCAAGGACTGTGGCGAACGCTCCTCCAAGGTATCCCATAATGTTTATGATTCCGTTCGCCCTTGCTCTGAGAGGCTTTGGAGTGATGTCAGGCATGAGTGCGACAGCCGGATTGCGGTACATCATCATGAATATAAGCACTATGGCCATCATTGCAACCATGCCTGCTATATTGTTCTCATGGAAGAACAATGGAATGAAAGGGAATGCTATTGCAGACACCAATGTTCCAATGATTATGAAGGGCATCCTCTTTCCAATCGAAGTATGGGTCTTGTCAGACAGGTTTCCAAAAAGTGGTAGGAGAATGAGGGCTGCAAGGTTGTCGCATGCCATGATGATTCCAACTATCCACTGGACGTTGAGTATCTTTGCAGGGTCTCCAGCCTTGAGGGCTGCAGATGAAATCCCATACATCCTGCGTGCAAAGATATCGGTCAGGAAGGTTGGACACCATGAATCGTATACCTGCCAAAGAAGCAGTATTCCAAAGAAAGCGAACCCAATGAGGCAAGTCCGCTTGCGGTTTAGCTTGAGCATAATAGAAAGCCTCCTGAACCTTCATTTTATAACATAGGTGCACAATCCTCAATTGCAATATTGTCAAATGGTTTTGAATCATTTGTTTTAAAAACATGCCAAAAAGTGTTTACATTGTCACATATTGTGGCTAATATGTTGCTCTCGTTTCCCATTGGACAACACTAGGGAACGATTCCAATGTAAAGGAGACGAAGATGATTCCAAAATGGAAGATATACCCACGCAGTCAGGGACATAGCACTGTATACCTCAACAACGTAGTGGACGACCCAAGCATAGAAGTGGGGGACTACACCATATACGATGACTTTGTGAACGATCCACGGGATTTCCAAAGGAACAACGTCCTATACCATTATCCAGAGTGCAACCATGACAAACTCAGGATAGGGAGGTTCTGTTCGATAGCCTGTGGTGCAAAGTTCATCTTCAATGCCGCATTCCACTCCCTCAAGGGGCTTTCATCATATACTTTCCCAATATTCTTCGAAGAATGGAACCTTCCAAGCGATGTAGACTCCATTTCAACCGCATGGGACAACAGAGGGGATATAACGATAGGAAACGATGTCTGGATAGGCTATGAAGCTGTGGTTTTTGCGGGCGTCACCATAGGAGACGGAGCTGTGATTGGAGCCAGGGCGGTTGTGACCAAGGACGTGCCTCCATATGCGATAGTTGGAGGTGTCCCTGCAAAACCAATAAGAAAGCGCTTTGATGACAGGACCATTGAGAGGATGGAAGCCCTCAAATGGTGGGATTGGGACGAACGGACCATAGCAAAGGCCATCCCAGCAATCCAAAAAGGCGATATCGATGCCCTTGAACTGATTGGAAACGGGAGAAGCGAATGAGCGAGCCTGTATCCATAGACCCAAACAAAACCACAAGGTTTGAGGTCTCGGACACGAAAGCCCTACCGCTTGTGCTGGATTCACTTGGTATGGAATACCGCATAGTGGACAACTCAAAGGCCGATGTCTTTGGAAACGTCCAGGTGACGCAGCTTGTCGATGCCCTTTCAAGGAAAGGATGCATCGTGATGAACATAAGGGAGATGGACGAGAGCCTTGAGAGCTTCTACATGAACCTTGTTGGTGATTTTGCTGGAAGCAGTGCAGGGAAGACCTGCAAAGGAGGGTGCAATGCTTAAGCTTCTCAGAGCCGATTTCTCACGTCTTTTCAAGGACAAGCTGTTCTATATCCTGATTCTTGGAATGTTCGCATTTGGAGCGGCTGTTCCAATAATCCATAGCATGGATGCTTCGTATGAATGGTCAATGGACAGCGGGCTTTTCGCATATGTGTGCATCGTTCCAATCGCGGCATCCCTTCTGACAGCCCTTTTCGTTGGCTGCGAGTACAGTGATGGCACATTGAGGAACAAAATCGTCGTAGGCCATGACAGGGTTGGCATCTACCTTTCGAACCTAATCGTATGTACGACCGCCGCACTTGCGCTGTGCATTGCCTACTTGGTTCCGTTCGTCTGCCTTGGAGCGATTCTCCTTATGCCATCCACTGTGCCGGTATTTGGACTTGCATGCCTTGCATTGCTTGGCTTCATGGTTGCGATCGCCTTCGTGGCCATATTCACTTTGGTCTCAATGGTGTGCAGAAACAGGGCATATACGGTTGCAATCTGTATCCTTTTGGCGTTTGCTCTGCTCTTCATGGGGATAATGATAAACTCAGCCCTAGACGAACCTGAATTCTACAGTGCATATTCGTATACTGTCGATGGTGTCTCTCAGGAAGAGTCGGCCAGCCGCAATCCAAACTACCTTTCAGGAACGAAGCGCAAGGTCTATGAGTTCATGTACGACTTCACCCCTGGAGGACAGGTCATACAGATCGTTTCCATGAAAGCCAAGGCCCTGTATCTACTGGCTTTGTATGATGTTCTTATAATTGCACTTTCAACGGTGTGCGGTATGCTGCTGTTCAAGCGCAAGGATTTGAAGTAGGAGGTTTTTCCATGGAGGTTTGGGTTTTTGTGTCCGCTGCCGTGTTCTTTGTCCTTGCATTGGTCCTTTCCCTTAGACTGGTGTCAATAAGGCATTCGCTCAAGGAGATATCCAGGGATCTTGATGACAGGCTAAGTGCGGATACCAACACCCTTATCGCCGTATCCTGTGGAGATAGAGAGGTGATGGCTTTGGCCTCAAAGCTGAACACCCAGCTTGAGACTCTAAGAGCCCAAAGGCTTAGATACGAAAGCGGATACTCCCAGCTCAAGGATTCGATGACAAACCTTTCCCATGACCTCAGAACTCCTCTTACGGCGATATGCGGCTATCTGGATCTTTTGGAAAGTCAGCCTCTTTCTGACGAACAGAGCAGGTATCTTGCCATCATAAGGGAGAGGGCCAATGCCATGAAAGCCCTTACGGAGGAGCTTCTTCAATACTCTGTGACGACTTCATCCATAGGTTCACTTGAAATGGAACCTGTATGCCTGAACGAAGTGCTTGAGGAAAGCCTTGCAGGCTTCTATGGAGTGTTCACAAGTGTTGGGATAGTTCCAAGGATAAGGATTCCAGAGATCCCTGTGGTTCGCCCTTTGGACAGAAAAGCCCTTAGACGTGTCTTTGACAATATACTTTCGAATGCCTCCAAGTATTCGATGGGGGATTTGGAAGTGGAGCTTTCATGCAATGGCGAGGTGTCGTTCTCCAATCTTGCCCCTGATCTTGACAGCGTTCAGACCCAACGTCTTTTCGACAAGTTCTTTTCAATAGAGAACGCCCGTGGTTCCTACGGTTTGGGGCTTTCGATAGCGCGCCTTCTTACAGAGCAGATGGGCGGCTCCATCAATGCAACGTACAATGGTGGGGTCCTTTGCGTCTCTGTGCGCTTCTAGGTGCGGTTCCAAGTTGAAAAAAGGGCCAGCTTTGGGTAGAATCGAGGCATGATTCGTTTCTACAAGCCAACTTTGAAGCGCAAGGACATGGACAGCGTCCTACAGACCATGGTGGACGAAAAGATAGGACCTGGAGAAAAGGTCCTTTCCTTCATGCAGGCGTATTCCGATACCGTGAAGGCCGCAAGTTCGTCTTCATACAGGACCTATCCCGATTGCCTTGAGTCTGCGCTTCGCATGGCTGGAGCTGTGGAGGGCACAAAAGTGGCGGTATCTCCGTTGTCTCCTTCCGTATACAGGGATGTCATTTCCAGAATAGGCGCCCAAATCGTGTATGTGGATGTGGAAAAGGAGAATGGATGTCCAAAGGAGGACATCGTGGTGCAAAGCGGTGCTGAGATTCTCCTTCTCTATGAGAACTACGGAACCCTCCCTGTGAAGTACAACGAACAGACCACCTTTGCCGAGCCTTGCGACTATGGAACCGTCAAGGTGATAGAGGATATAAGCGAGAGCATTGGAAGCCGCATGAAGGACGAAAGCTACGCAGGACTCATTGGCCAGTATGTCGTGTGTGCCTTCGAAGAGGACAGCGTCGTGTCAGCAGGTGGTGGAGCTGCAGTCGCTGCCAAGAACGAAGCCCTTGCCACGCTTAGGGCCAGGCGCCCATCCAAGTATGTGAAGATGCCTGACTTGAATGCAGCCCTTGGAATGGTTCAGCTTGTGAACCTTGAGGCCAACTCCATAAAGAGAAGGGAGATAGTCAAGGTCTATCAGCAGTCGCTTTCAAAGACGCGGCACAAGCAGTTTGGCTTGAACTTCCTTGGGTTTGAGTCCAACTGCAGCGGGTTTGCAGTCCAGCTTGATTCAAAGCCGGACGAAGCAATCAAGTTTGGAGCCAAGCATGACGTTCCAATAAAGATGGCCTTTGAGGACTGCCTTGTAAAAGGCTACGATGGGGATCCCTTCGAGGCGTTCCCTATAGCCGCTTCGTACTATTACAGAACCGTTTGCTTTCCAGTCTATCCGTTTCTCAAGGGAAGCGAGATGGATATGGTTTCAAAGGTGATATCCCATCTTCCTTGATGGATGCCTTGGTGGATGCCATAGTGAATGCCATAGTGAATGTTGGAGAGAAAAGGGGGCTGAAATGAAGGAATTGAAAAGGGTCGTTCTGTTTGCAAACTCTACGAAGGCGTCTGTGGATGGCCTTGTGGAGGATATGTGCTCTTTCTTCGAAGAGAGGGGCATACAGACCTGCGTCCTTCATCTTTCGTCCACGAACGACGATTCCAACATAGACGTCCCTGATGCTGACCTTGCCATATCCCTTGGCGGCGATGGCACCGTACTTACATGCGCCGCTGCGCTCAAGGGCAGGGACATTCCAATAATGGCTGTGAACCTTGGAACCTTTGGGTATATCACAGAGACATCGGCCTACGAGTACAAGGATGTCTTCGAGGACTACATAGGCGGGCGTACCTGTGTGCTTGAGCGTATGATGCTGCATGCCAAGGTCCTGCGTGGTGGACATGAGGTGTTCTCTTCAACCGCCCTCAACGATATGACAGTGTGTGCGTGCGCCATGTCAAAGCTTGTGAACATACGGCTCAAGATAGACGGGGTGCTGGCTGCGGACCTCAAGGCTGACGGGCTCATTGTGGCCACTCCAACGGGTTCCACTGCATACAGCCTTGCTGCCGGAGGACCAATCCTTGATGCCTCCCTCAATGCAATAATCGTCAATCCAATATGCCCGTTTGCAATGAGCGTGAGGCCTTTGGTGGTAAGCGACTCATCCGTTCTGACGCTTGAAGTCCCGTCCCAAAGGACGAGCATTGCAATTTCATCAGACGGACATGAGATGTTCGAGCTCATGGAAGGTGATGTGGTCGTCATTGAAAGAAGCCCCTGCAATGCGCTGTTCGTCGCAAACCGCAGGAGGAACTTCATAGAGGTCCTTAGGGACAAGCTTGGTTGGGCGGGGGCGTTCAATGCTTGAGCATCTTGAGATAAGAAACTATGCCCTCATCGAGAACCTGAGCGTTGACTTCTCAAGTGGTTTCAATGTCATAACAGGCGAGACTGGGTCCGGAAAATCCATCATACTTGGTGCTTTGGGCCTTCTTATGGGTGAAAAGGCCGATGTCTCCGCCGTCCGTGCAGGAACTGACGGCATAGTCATAGACGCTGTTGTGTCAATTCCAGAGGGGCATGAGATACTGCCATGGCTTTTGGAGCATGGCGTGGAGCCAGAGGACGGGGTCGTCTATATCCGCCGCACCGTGAAGGCCAGCGGTGGAAGGTCTTTGATACATGTCCAAGGACAGTTGTTCTCCAGACAGGACCTTTGCCATTTGGCTGACAGCATAATAGACATGCATGGCCAGAGCGAACACCAGAGCCTGCTTCATAGCGAAAAGCAGCGTTCCATCCTTGATGCATATGCTGGTGATGGGGCATTGCTTGGGGAGTGCGGAGCATCCTTCCATGAACTTTCAAGGCTTTCGAAGATGAAGGCTGATCTTGTGTCCCAGCTTGAAGAGGGACGCAGACAGGAGGACTACCTTAGGTTCGCTTTGGAGGAGATAGAAAACGCAGGCATAGTTGACGGTGAGGACGAGGAGCTTTCAGAGAAGGTCAAGGTCCTAAGCCAGTTCGAGTCCATATACGAGAACGTGAATGTTGGTTTGGAGCGTTTGAAAGATTGCCGCAGCGCTTTGTACGATGCATCCGCCTCATGCGCCAAGGCTTCCAAATGCGACTCTGCATTGCAGGACTTCACGGCCAGGATAGAGGGTTCACGCATAGAGGTCGAGGACATTTCCCAGGGTCTTAGGGACTATCTTGGATCCGTGGACTATTCGCAGGATTCCATAAACCGCATGCAGGACCGCTTGGCCGTGCTTCAGAAGCTCAAGCGCAAGTATGGGCCTACATTGGAGAACGTTAAGGCGTTCGCTTCCAGGGCTCGCGAGACGCTTGACATTGCTTTGAACTTTGAGGATAGGCTTGCTTCTTGCGAGAAGGCCATTGATGTTGAGAAGAAGCGGTTCACGTCTTTGAGCGGAAAGCTGTCTTTGGCACGCAGGAAAGCCTCAAAAGAGCTGGAGAAGGGCATATGCAGTGTTCTTAGGCAGCTTGGGATGCCAAATGCGCAGTTCTCAATTGCCGTAACTCCTTTGGAGAGGCCAAATTCATTTGGCTGTGACAGCGTTTCGTTCATGATCTCTGCAAACCCAGGAGAGCCTTTGAAGGAGATTCGTCTCATAGCTTCAGGTGGTGAGCTGAGCCGTGTCATGCTTGCCCTCAAGACTGTGCTTGCCTCCCAGGATTCAATTCAGACACAGGTGTTCGACGAGGTGGATTCCGGCATTGGAGGATCCGTTGCAGTGAGCCTTGCCTCATGCATGTCCAATCTTGCTTCCAAGAAGCAGGTAATTGCCATAACGCACCTTGCAAGCATAGCCTGCCATGCAGACACCCAAATGGTCGTCTCCAAGTCAGTGGAAAGCGGTAGAACCTACACCCATTTGGCTGTCGTCTCCGGAGAGGAACGCGTGCACGAGATAGCGCGCATGCTAAGCGGCGACGAGAGCGAGGTCTCCCTTGAACACGCAAGAAGGATGCTTGGGGAGTAGTGAAGTAGGGCGATTATGCTCAAGTGGTCTATAAACAACCTCACTTTTGGTGTTGAAAAATAGAGAATCCCGTGATACAGTGGCTATTGGTATCGAGGGATTGGAGAAATGGGGAGCGACAGAAAGCCAATTGCATTTGAACTTGACAAGCTGAAAATCCGTGGGGGGGGGAGCTCTTAGCCACTGGTTTGGGTGTCATGTAACTCGTTGCAATCCAAGTAGAAAAACCGCTGTCAAATCAATAGACAAACTGTTCTCAATGGCTCAAATCAAGGACGAGAGTGCGCTTTCGTCCGTTTCATTATATCCATTTTTCAAATCCAAAGGAGGGGAGATGATATGAAAAAAGCATGTTTTCTTGTTGTCGTCTGCATTCTGTTGGTTGTACTTGCAGGATGTGATGGTGCATCGGACTGGGGCAGACACGTTTGGGGAGAAGGCTCAGTAGTCAAGGAAGCGACATGCACAGACAAAGGCATTACAATCTTCAACTGCCTGCATTGTGGAACTTCAAGGACGGAGACCGTCTCCGCTTTGGGTCATGATTTCTCGAATGAAGTGGTTGATGACAGGTATCTTGCAATGCCATCTTCATCAGGAAACAGCGCGAAATACTACAAGAGCTGTACCCGGTGTGGACAGAAAGGGTCTGAGATGTTTTATGCGTCTCAGGATAAAGAACCATCTGATCCAATACAAAGCATAAAGTGCTATTCGAAGCCTAATCCGAATGTCCTTACCGACTACACTTCATTCTATGATGACGACTACTACTATTACCTGTTCAATCTTGGAAAAATCTACAACGTTCAGCTAGGTGAAGCGGCCATTGACTATTTCGATGGCTTGACAGAGAGGAATTTTACAAAGAAGAGCGAGAGGACCACCGAGTCCTCCGTGAAGAGCAAGGTCAGTGAGGTTACGACGTCTTCCTCCCATTCGGACTACTCTTTTTCGGAGAGCTTCAAGTACCCGAGGAGCCGGTCATTGTCAGGATCCTTGTCCGAGGTTTTCGATGGGACTTTGAATGTGTCTGCAGGGGTGAACGCTTCATCTTCAGTGGAAATGGGACTTACAGCGAATCAGGCTTGGGGATACAGCGACAGCAACAGCGTAAGCAAGTCCTATGAAAATGCAAGCGTCGAGGCTGAAACGCGAGGGGAGGAGACAAGCTATTCCTTCACAAAGGAAAACCCCGCAGGTAAGTATATAAAAGCTCTGTTCGGTACCGTTGATGTCTTCAGCTGCATCGTTGTTGACCCCAAGACTAACGGATACGCCATATTCAACTTCTCGACGATAAGGGACCAAGGCGAATGGTTCTTCTATTTGGGCGAAGGCGTCGATGAATACGACAACTCCCCGGATGAGGAATTGGTCCTTCCCGATTGTCGTGAAGTGGAAAGTATCGTCAGTACTCCACCTACCAGACGTGTAAGGAATTATGGAACAAACTATGTGACAAGCAAGCTGCTGCCTTGCCGGTTGGACAATGGCTACAACTATAATGATTCGGATCAAAACTCAGTTGATGTATGTTTTGATTGTAACGAAAAAGATGGTTTCGGTAATTTTGTGTTGGAGAATGTTTCAAAAGGCAATGATGGTGTTTTCTTCATCGAAGAAGGTGCTTCTCTTTCGTTTATGCTCGTTTATCCTGCTAACAACTTGCCAGTAAGGAGCTCCAAGGCTTTTCGATCCATTTCTGATGATACTACAGGCTTCCAGCAGTTCTATAACATGCCATTCTTTGTCGGCAATCAAGCCGCTCATAAAGGGCTTCTTGTTGCACATGTCAAGTATGATGATGGAACTCCTTCTGAACAAATCATAATAAGGAACTTTTTCGCGGACAAAGAGGCCCGCGAGGAGATAAAAATCATCGAGAAAATAGAAAAACCATGTACGGTAACGTTGTCAATCTGTTTTGAGATTGAAACATTTGACATTGGTCAAACCTCATTCAAATGGGATTACTTTGTGAACTGTCGTATCAATCAGACGTTTAGATTCAAATCTCTGATTCCTTTGGTTTGAGAGTAACTACAATGGATCTCAATACTTGCAATTCTTTTGAAGATTTGCAGTTGATGACTTTTAGGAGAAATTATGAAAAAGGTTTTATTGTATATGGTTGCAATTATGGCAATCCTTTGTCTTGTTTCATGCAATCATGATGTGTCTAATGAAAATGTGTCTGATGAAGGATTGTGGATATTCAAAGAGGACGAGGCTTCATGCTCAGTGGAGAAGTATAACGAAAGAAACAGTTCTTCATCAGTTGTAATCCCTTCTACATACAATGGGAAACCTGTCACGAGCATAGGGGACTATGCCTTCGGAGACTGCAGCGGGCTGACGAGCATAACGATACCGGGAAGTGTGACGAGCATAGAGACTTGTGCCTTCAGTGGCTGCAGCGGACTTGAATCGATAGAAGTTGAAACAGGCAGCTCCGTTTATTACAGCGAGGTAAACTGTCTCATCGAAAGAGCTACGGGGAATCTCGTCCTAGGATGCAAGAATAGTGTTATACCTGAAAGTGTGACGAGCATAGGGGCTGGTGCCTTCAGAGGCTGTAGCGGTCTGACGAGCGTAACGATACCCTCAAGCGTGACGAGCATAGGTTCTTCTGCCTTTTCTGGCTGCAGCGGGCTGACGAGTTTGACGATACCTGACAGCGTGGCGAGCATAGGGTCTTATGCCTTCGCTGGCTGCAGCGGGCTTGAGAGCATAACGATACCTGAAAGCGTGACAAGCATAGGGGATACTGCCTTCTGGGGTTGCAGCGGTCTGACGAGTTTGACGATACCTGAAAGCGTGACGAGCATAGGTTATTCTGCCTTCAGTGGTTGCAGCGGGCTGACGAGCATAGCGATACTGGAAGGCGTCACGAGCATAGGAGAGTATGCCTTCTCTGGCTGCAGCGGTCTGACGAGCGTAACGATACCCTCGAGCGTTACGCACATAGAGAGTGAGGTTTTCAAAAATTGTAGCAATCTTACAAGCGTGACGATATCGGAAGGCGTTGAAACCATAGGTGAATCAGCCTTCTACAACTGTAGCGGTCTGACGAGCGTAACGATACCATCAAGCGTGACGAGAATAGGAAGGGAGGCCTTTCGGGGTTGCAGCGGTCTGACGAGCATAACGATACCGGGAAGTGTGACGAGCATAGGGGAAGAAGCCTTCAGTGGCTGCAGCGGACTTTCGATAGTGTTCGCCGACGGCACGACTGAGATACCTGACAGGGCCTTGGCTGGAACTTCAGGAGTCGTATCCGTCACGATACCATCAAGCGTGACGAGAATAGGAAGGGAGGCCTTTCGGGGTTGCAGCGGTCTGACGAGCATAACGATACCGGGAAGTGTGACGAGCATAGGTTTTTCTGCCTTTTCTGGCTGCAGCGGGCTGACGAGTATTGTTTATTCAGGAACCAAGGCTCAATGGAATTCGATAACAAAGGATTCTTGGTGGAATTTATATAATACTGGCGACTGCACCATTCATTGCACTGATGGTGATATAGCAAAGAACTGAAGTTTTTGAACTGGGCAGTTGTGGAGTCTTCGGAAATCTGCAACTGCTCGTTGCTATGTTGGGTGTGGATTAACATTTCAAGGGGAAATACAATGAAAAAGATTCTGTTGTTTATGGTCGCAGCCTTGCTGGTTTTTGGCATGGTGTCATGCGACCAGGAAGTGAAGGCCAAGACGTATAAGGTGGCATACAATGCCAATGGTGCTGTTGGAAACGTTCCAGCAACCATCGAAGTCGAAGAAGGAGAAACGATAACCGTTTCTTCTCATGGTTCGCTTTCCATGAAAGGATATGACTTTGCAGAATGGAACACCAAGAATGATGGAATTGGCAATGTCTACAGAGAATCGCAGTCCCTTAAAGCTGACCGTGACATTGTTTTGTATGCACAATGGTGTATTCATTCATATTCCACCTCATATGATTTGGATGGAGGTTCATATCCGGAAGGCAGAAGCAATCAAAATAAATACACGATTGAGACTGAAACCTTCACATTGGTCAATCCCGAGAAGGATGGCTATGAGTTCCTGGGATGGACGACTTCAGAGAATGGCGAACCAAACAAAAATGTTTCAATTGACAAAGGAACCACTGGAGACCTTTCCTTCAGAGCGGTTTGGAGATCTTTGAAATCCTATTCGATTTCATATGATGCGAACGGCGGTGAAGGTTCAACTGAAACTGCTCGTAAATCTGAGGGAGAATCTGTTGAGATAGCTTCAGCTTCTGGCATCTCAAGAAAAGGATATGAATTCGTCTGTTGGAATACGGAATCCGATGGATCTGGAAAGGACTACAATCCAAAGAGTTCTTACGAAGAAGATGCGGACCTTAGGCTATATGCAAAATGGAGCATCATCAACTATTCGATTGAATACAATCTCAATGATGGAAAGCTGGCAACAGGAAAAAGCAATCCTGTGGAGTACACAGTAGAGACTGCTGACATTATTCTTGAGAATCCCACAAGATATGGATACGAGTTCGTTGGTTGGAGGTACAAGGGTGACTCCGATGTAAGTGCCAATAAGAACTTCTCCATAAAGAAAGGAACAACGGGAGATTTGTCGATAGTCGCCGTATGGAAAGCTTTGGATACATACACGGTTTCATACGATGCCAACGGCGGAACAGGAACTGTTGAAACGCAGTCCAAATACAAAGGCGAAAGCCTGACGATATCTTCAGGTGAAAATCTTGAAAGGGTTGGTTACACGTTCTTCTGTTGGAATACGAAGGCCGATGGAACAGGAAAGGACTACAACCCAAACGATACCTTCAGCACCGATGCAGACCTCAGGCTCTATGCGAAATGGAATCTGATAAAGTATTCGATAAAATACGAACTCAATGGAGGAGCCTTCCCTGATGGTTCCAGCATCACGGAATACACGATAGAGACCGATACGTTCACTCTTCCAATCCCCACGAAGGAGGAATATGGGTTCATTGGGTGGTTAGTGGAAAACTCCAACGAGGCTCAAAAGACCGTTTCGATAGAGAAGGGTTCCACTGGAGATTTCAATTTCACTGCAGTCTGGAGAAAACTGAACAGATATACCATCTCATATGATGTCAATGGTGGAACTGGTTCCATTGAATCGCAGTCTAAACTTGAAGGCGATTCAATAACCATATTCGATGCTGTTGGAATCAAAAGGAAAGGCTATGAGTTTGTTTGTTGGAATACGAAGAGCGATGGGTCTGGAACTGACTACAAACCAAATGACGAGTACATAAAAGATGAAGACCTCGTGCTCTATGCCAAATGGAATCCAATAAAGTATTCCATCACATATGACCTTGCAGGTGGAACGTTGCTGGAAGGGAAGAGCAACCCAAGTGACTATACGATAGAGACTGAAACCTTTTCGTTGGTCAATCCAGAAAAAGAAGGGTGCATATTTGTAGGATGGAAAGAGTCTGGTTCAAAGGATGAAACTGCAGCTGAAAACGTATCCATCTTAAAAGGTTCCTTTGGAAACAAGTCTTTTGTTGCAGTATGGAGGTTGCCGAAAAAATATACAGTGACTTTCAATGCTAATGGGGCCGCTGGCACCCCTCCAGATCCTTTGACAGTGTATGAAGGTGATTTCTTTACAGTTCCTTCCTGTGGTTCAATTTATGACGATCGCTATGTTTTCTGTGGGTGGCGTACCAATTCTTATGGAGGCACTCTTTACAAACCAACTGAGATGGTTGAAATTTCCAAAGACATTGTTTTGTATGCAAGTTGGTATTATTCTCCATTGAAATACGCTTATTTGTCCGAAACAGATTCATACTCCGTAACAAAATACGATTCTACACACGAGCTTAATTACTTCGCCATCCCTCCAATGTATAAAGGAAAGCCCATTTCTGAAATAGGTGACTCTGCATTTTCGAATAAAACCTTTATACGTAGTATCTCGATACCGGAAAGTGTGACGAGCATAGGGGGTTGGGCCTTCTCCGACTGCAGCGGGCTGACGAGCATAGCGATACCGGAAAGTGTGACGAGTATAGGCAATTCTGCCTTCTCCGGCTGCAGTGGGATTACAAGCGTGGCGATACCGGATAGTGTGACGAGCATAGGAAACAATGCCTTCATTGGTTGCAGTGGGCTTACAAGTGTAACGATACCGGACAGCGTCACAAGCATAGGGGGTTGGGCCTTCTCCGGTTGCAGCGGGCTGACGAGCATAGCGATACCGGATAGTGTGACGAGTATAGGCAATTCTGCCTTCCTGGGCTGCAGCGGGCTTGAGTTCATTGAGGTCGAAGCAGGGAACTCCGCATACTACAGCGACGGGAACTGTCTTATTGTAAGGGATACGAAGGAACTTGTCCTTGGTTGCAGCAACAGTGTGATACCTGATGATGTTAAGAACATAGGGAGTCATGCCTTCGAAAACTGTAGCAGTCTTACAAGCATAACGATACCCTCGAGCGTTACGCACATAGAGAGTGAGGTTTTCAAAAATTGTAGCAATCTTACAAGCGTGACGATATCGGAAGGCGTTGAAACCATAGGTGAATCAGCCTTCTACAACTGCGGCGGTCTTACTAGTGTAACGATACCCGACAGTGTGACTAGCATAGGGGATGGAGCATTCTTCGGCTGCAGCGGACTTGAGAGCATAACGATACCATCCAGCGTAACGAGCATAGGGGCTTCTGCCTTCTCTAATTGCAGTGGGCTTACGAATGTGGCGATACAGAAAAGTATAACTAGCATAGAATATGCTGTTTTTAGTGGTTGCAGTAAACTCGCAAGCATAATGATACCGGACAGCGTCACGAGTATAGGAAAGAGCGCTTTCCAAAATTGTAGCAGTTTGACTGAGATAACCATTCCTAACGATGTTGTAAGTATCGGTGGTTATGCCTTCGCTGGATGTAGTGGTTTGACGAATGTTTCCATACCTGCCAGTGTGGCAACTATGGGAAAATATGAGTTCCCAAAGATTGTTAGTGGGATATTCGATGGCTGTAATGGACTTACTGTCCAATTCGAAGAAGGAACGACTAAGATTCCTGATTATGCTCTGTATTGGTCTTCTGGTATAGAATCTGTAAAGATTCCTTCCTCTGTGACAAGCATAGGAATGGAAGCTTTTGTTGGTTGTAGAAATCTCAAAGCCGTTTTTGCGGATGGAATGGAATCCATACCTTCAGATGCTCTTCTCAATGCATCTGGAGTCGTCTCTGTTGTTATTCCGGAAAGCGTGACGAGCATAGGTGATCGTGCCTTCTCTGGATGCAGCGGACTTGCGAGCATAACGATACCAGAAAGCGTGACGAGCATAGGTTTTTCTGCCTTCTCTGGCTGCAGCGGGCTTGAGAGCATAACGATACCAGAAAGCGTGACGAGCATAGGTGATCGTGCTTTCTGGGGCTGCAGCGGGCTTGAGAGCATAACGATACCAGAAGGTGTGACTAGCATAGGGGATTATGCCTTCAATGGCTGTAGCGGGCTGACGGGCATAACGATACCTGACAGTGTTACGAGTATAGGCAATTATGCCTTCTGTGGTTGCAGCGGACTTGCGAGCATAACGATACCGAAAGGTGTGACGAGCATAGAAAAATCTGCCTTCAGTGGCTGCAATGGGATTAAGTCTGTTATACTCAACGGCTATGTCTGCGAGAACCTCTCTTTGAGCCTCTTTCCCTCCTATCAAACCATCGAATCCGTGGTGATACCTGATGGCGTGAAGAGCATAGGGGATTATGCCTTCAATGGCTGTAGCGGGCTGACGGGCATAACGATACCTGACAGCGTAACGACTATAGGTTCTTCTGCCTTCTGGGGTTGCAGCGGACTTGAGAGCATAACGATACCAGAAGGTGTGACGAGCATAGGTTTTTCTGCCTTCAGGGACTGCAGCGGGCTGACGAGCATAACGATACCGGGAAGTGTGACGAGCATAGGGGAAGAAGCCTTCAGTGGCTGCAGCGGACTTACTGAGATCGAGATACCGTCCAGCGTGACGAGCATAGGTTCTTCTGCCTTCTGGGGTTGCAGCGGACTTACTGAGATCGAAATACCGTCCAACGTGACGAACATAGGTTCTTCTGTCTTCTATGGATGTAATGATCTCTCGATAGTCTTTGCGAAAGGGCTGAAATTCATACCGGAATATGCTCTATATGGGGCCTCTGGAATTGTCTCTGTTTCTATACCGTCCAGCGTGACGAGCATAGGTTCTTCTGCCTTCTCTGGCTGCAGCGGACTTACTGAGATCGAGATACCGTCCAACGTGACGAACATAGGTTCTTCTGTCTTTTCTGGATGTACTGATCTCTCGATAGTCTTCGCGAAAGGGATGGAATCCGTACCTTACGGAGCTCTTCGCAATGCATCTGGAGTCGTCTCTGTTGTTATTCCGGAAAGCGTGACGAGCATAGGGGATTATGCCTTCCAGGGTTGCAGTGGGCTTGAGAGCATAACGATACCCGATGGTGTTACGAGCATAGGTTTTTCTGCCTTCTCTGGATGCAGCGGAATTACTGAGATTGAGATACCGTCCAGCGTGACGAGCATAGGGGATTATGCCTTCCAGGGTTGCAGTGGGCTTGAGAGCATAACGATACTCGATGGTGTTACGAGAATAAATGGTTGGGCCTTCTCCGGCTGTACAGGTCTTGCAATCATAACGATACCGTCCAGCGTTACGAACATAGGGTGGAGTGCCTTCGAAGATTGCACAGGCCTTGCAAGTATCAATTATTCAGGTACTAAGGTTCAATGGAATTCCATAACTAAGGATTTTGACTGGAATTACAGAACTGGCAACTACACCATCCATTGCACTGATGGAGACATAGCAAAGAACTAAGTTCTCAGCTATGTATAATATGGGCCGCTTGTCATTTGATGCTGGCGGCTCATTCTTTACTTGTTTGCAAGTGTGTATTCAGTACTTCTAGCTTTTCCATGAGGTGTGAGCAATCCGTCCTCTACCATCTTCCTAATGACACGAGAGGTGGATGAAGGGCTTGTCTTGAGAATGTTTTCTGCTTCAAGCCTTGTTATGGAACCATTCTTCTGTATGTAGCTGAGAATCTGCGCTTTGCTTCCATATGCAGCGGTTTCCCTTACATGGTCAGTTGATTGGTGTACATTGTAGATTGACGGTTTCCTTGTTTCATGCTTTGCATTGATGTTGGGAAGTATGATCTTGAAGGTGTTCCTTGTGGTCTCTATGGTAGGCTTTGAATCCTCGTTTTCATATACCTTCATGATCTTGCCCATTTCAGTGCCATATGCTTTTATCAAATGCATACATACGATAGAAAAAGCTTGGTTTTTGCATTTTCACTTCCATTTCTACAGCGTTTCTTCATCAGGTAGCGAAAAGATAGGTTTATGAAGAAAGTTTTCTTTCTAAACTCTCAAAATGGTACCTGACTGAAGAAAAATGGAAAAGCATTTAGACAAGTTCTTGGTTTTTGAAGGATGTTTGCAGACATTTTGCTGCCGCTGGGGCGTTGAGTGGCATTGTAGGGCGGAGTATGGCGCTGTATGGCGTTGAGTGGCGCTATGGGACGCTGTGGAATGCTTGGTTGACTAATTCAGACGCTTTCTCTAAAATTTTCAAGTAGCAACTAGGGGAGCTTGTATGGTTCTAATAAACATTGACACCCTGTCCGACTCCGAGCTCAGATGCATAGCGCAGCAGGAAGGTGTAGAGGATTGGGAGGACCTCTCCAGAGAGGACCTCATAGATTCCATAGAGGAGATATACGAGGATGAAAACAGGTTCGAGCCAAACCATCCTTCGTATACGGGCCATAGATACGTCAAGACCCTTGTGAATGTGGATCGCCAGGGGTCGCTTGGACTTCCTGGGGTCGAAGAGCTTCCCCTTGCATACAATGAGACATGCATACACGCAATAGCCAAGGATGCAAACTGGGCGTATGTGTTCTGGAGCCTTTCTCCGCAGGATCAGGCCCTTATGGAGGAAAGCGGCTGCACCCTTTCTTTGAGAACCATAGTCCTTGCAAAGGACGACTGCCCTGAGGCGTCGTTCGACATAGATGTGCTTGGCAGCGACATGGAGTGGAGCCTTGAGCTTCCTTGGTCCGGCAGGCAGTACAAAGCCGTGCTTGTAAAAAAAGATCCTTCCAACGGACATGAGAGCATACTTGCAGAGAGCAGCATCGTATCGGTTGAGGAGTGTTGGCTTTCCAAAAACCCTGAAGCCCTCAAGGAACGCAGTAGGTTCAACGTCCTTGTGACCCCGCTTGTCACGAAGGGCGGCGAGCTTATAAACAACAGACAGGTCCATGAGATACTCGAAGAAGGCAAGGAGGGTTTGGCATGAAAAAGAACAGGATAAACTTCATATTCAACGCACACCTTCCATTCGTGAGGCACCCGGAATATCCAAAGTTCCTGGAAGAGGACTGGCTGTTCGAAGCCATAAACGAATCATATCTTCCAATGCTAAGGATGATGTATGCCCTAAGGGACGAGAAGGTTCCGTTCAAGCTTACGTTCTCCATTTCTCCCACCCTGTGCTCCATGCTGGACGACCCCCTTCTTAGGGAGAGGTTCCTCAACTACATGAACGAACACCTTGAGCTTGGACAAAAGGAGATGGAAAGGCTTTCCAACGACCCTCACAAGCTCAGGCTCGCCAACATGTACCTTGAGGGGCTTTCCAAGAACCTGGCCTTCTACAGCGGAAAATGCTCCAACGACATACTGAGCGCCTTCAATCAGCTTTCAAGCGAGGGTTACCTTGAACTCATAACCACAACGGCCACCCATGCCTTCCTTCCCGCCTACAAGGACTATCCAATAGCCGTGAACGCACAGGTGGAGACCGGCATGATAGAGCACCTTAGGACGTTCGAGAGGATGTCCGAGGGTTTCTGGCTTCCTGAATGCGGCTATTATCCCGGGTTGGAGGACATCCTTGCCCGCCACAACATAAAGTGGACATCCTTGAGTTCCCAGGCTTTCTTCCTTTCGCAGGACGAGCCAAAGACGGGGTGCTACGCCCCTGTGAAATGTCCCAACGGGCTGTATTGCTTTGCAAGGGACTACAACCTCACCAGTCTGATCTGGTCATCCACGGAGGGCTATCCATGCGATGCAGACTACAGGGAATTCTACAGGGACATTGGCTACGACCTACCACTGGACTACATAAGGCCATACATCCATGAGCCCGATGTCCGTGTGTTCACAGGCTTCAAGTACTGGGCCATTACAGGCAAGACGTCTGACAAGGTGGTCTACGATCCAGACAAGGCCGCAATGAAGGTTGACGCCCATTCGAGCAACTTCCTATACCACATAAAGAGCGTAGGGGACTTGGTTGGACCATCGCTTCCAAACGGCCCAATATACACCCTTAGCTTCGATGCCGAGCTCTTTGGACACTGGTGGTTCGAAGGCGTGAAGTTCCTTGAAGCCGTCATACGCAAGGTGGCTTTGGACGACTCCATGGTTCTTACGACGCCTGGTCAGTGCATAAAGCTTGGAGAGGAGGTCCAGACCCTTAGGCCTGCGTACTCCACATGGGGTGATGGCGGCTACTCTCAGGTATGGGTGGACAGCAGCTCCAATGCATGGGCGTACAGGCATGCATTCAAGTCCTTGGAGAGGATGACGGAGCTTGCGGAGCGCTTCCCTGACCAGAAGTCGCTCAAGCAAAGGTCCCTAAGCCAGGCTGCAAGGGAGACTCTGCTTCTTATGGCAAGCGACTGGCCTTTCATAATCCACAACCATTCGAGCGAGGAGTACGCAAGAAAGAGGCTTACGGGGCATATCCAGAACCTCAACCTTGTGTACGAGAACATGTGCCGCAATGCAGTGAACACCGAGTGGCTCGTCAAAGCCGAGCGCAGGGACAACCTGTTCCCATGGCTTGACTACAACGTGTTCAACTCAAGGCATTTGGCTGAGCCTAGCCTTATATTCACAACAGACTATTCGAAATGATCTGAAGAGGAGCTTCCAAAAGGAGTCTACAGATGAAAAGACATCTTCTTTCAGGAGTGGGGGCTTCGTTTGTGGAGCCTCTTTGCCCCAAAAGGGGGCAGGTCGTCACAATTCGTTGCAGAATACTGTCAAATGACGTCAATTGGGTGCGTTTGGCAGAGATATCGGACTACAGTCCTGATATAATGCTGCGCCACGAGATGAAGCGTGAAGGGGATGTGTTCTCCGTGGATATGAGAATGGACGAGCCCATGCTGCGCTACTGGCTTGAGGCCAATGTCTCGGGTATGGGCTCCTTGTATCTTTCCAAACGGGGTGAAAGCCATGTGTGCCCATGCAATAGGGATACCTTTGAGATAATCGCGGACCTAGATGTCCCTTCGTGGATCCCAAACGCCGTGTGCTACCAGATATTCCCGGACAGGTTCGCAAATGGCGATCCCTTGGTTGGAGCAAAGACCGGTGGATATGTCTTTGATGGACATGAGCCTGTCGTTATGGATTGGAACGATGAGCCCTTGCAGTACAAGGACGGCCATTGCCTTGATTTCTTCAATGGAGACCTCAAGGGAATTGCCCACAAGGTGGAGCATTTCAAGGAACTTGGGGTGACTACGTTGTATCTGAATCCTATTGGGTGCAGCATGACGACCCATAGGTACGACTGTACGGATTATTTTCATGTGGATCCAAAGCTTGGTGGTGACGATGCGTATGCTTCCATGATTCAGACCATGCATGAGAACTGCATAAAGGTCGTGACCGACATCTCCATAAACCATACAGGGATAGAGCATCCTTGGTTCAAGAACGCTCTCAACGGCGGCGAGGAGAAGGAGTTCTACTACGAAGATGGAAAAGGTGATTTCGACTACTGGTTTGGTGTCAGGACCCTTCCTCAGCTCAACTACAAATCCAAGCGCCTTAGGGATTTGGTGTTCGCAGGAGAGGATTCCGTCCTCAAGAAGTTCCTAAGACCTCCGTTCTGTCAAGACGGTTGGCGCATGGATGTAGCCACCTGCGTTGGTGTGAACGGCAGCGACAGGATGTGCCATGAGATTTGGCAGGAGGTCAGAGAAAGCGTGAAGGCCGTCAACCCTCAGGCCTACATCGTTGGCGAGTGCTGGGAGGATGCAGGTTCTTTCCTTCAGGGCGACCAATGGGATGCAACCATGAACTATGTTGGCTGCTCGCGTCCTTTGAGAAGCTGGATGGGAGAGGAGGACAGGTATTTCTGCCGCAACATGAACGACCCTGGCGTATGCAGGCCGTTCACTGCAAGGGAGCTCAGGGACGACCTTTCAAATCAGCTTTCGTCTCTACCTTCACAGATGGTGTATCAACAGATGAACCTCATAGACAGCCATGACATTCCACGCCTTTACAACCACAGGCAGGTGTTCGACAGGGACCTCTATTTTGGCGCTGTAATGATGCAGTTCGTCCTGCCTGGTATGCCAAGCATCTACTACGGTGACGAGATAGCCCTCTCAGGCCCTATGGGTACTGCGGAGAACTGCCGCTATCCAATGCAGTGGGACAGATCAAAGTGGAATATGTCGTTCTATGACCTGTATTGTTCCTTGGGACGTCTTCGCGCTTCGTATGGGGATGCATTGGGCACTGGCCTTTGGGAGTTTGGATACTGCGACGACGATGTGCTTGAATTTACAAGGACATCTGGACTTGGTGTAGGTCAGCAGGTCAAACTGGTGATGTTCCGGGGTGATTCAAAGCGCATTGTCTCTGACATTGACATTTCAGGCTATGCGGATTGGTTTACTGGAGAGGTTTTCTCTACTGGAGATTCCCTTGTGCTTTTGCCAAAGCAAAGTAGGGTTCTTGTAAAAGGTTAAAGCTTAGATTCTTTACGTTTTTTTCTAGGGGCTGATGTGGCGCTTGTGGCTGTTGTGGCTTACGTGGCGGTTAAGGCGCTTATGGCTCTTGAAGACGGTTGAGTTTTACAACGGTAGAGCGTTTTAGAGCGTTTCTGAGCGTACCTGATGGTGCCTGATAGCGCCTGAGAGTACCTGAACGTCCTTTTCAAGTATGATTTAGACCGTTTTAGAGTGGCCAGAACGGCTAGAGTGGCTAGAACGACCAGAAAGGCCAGTTCGTCTAGACCTCCAAGAGCGGCAGGACGTGCAAATGTATGACCTTTGTTTGTAAATGAGCGTCAGCTGTTTTTGAGAATCATGCTCATGGCAAGCGATGCAAGGTGCCAGCGCATGGAGTGGAGGCCGTTCTTTGGGTAGAATACACGGCAACGGCCAAATCTATACGGCAGCTCGAAATGAAGTCCAACTTTGAGGGTTGCAAGGAATACGCTCTTTGGGTCGTCATGCTCATGTACGTGTTCGCCCTTGAATGTCCCTACATAGTCCCAACCGTCATGGGTGAGTGTCATGACTCCTCGGCCTGCCTTCACGTAGTTGTCAACGCCTGGTTCGTCGTAGCCGTACTCCACTTCTTCTGAGAGCTTGAAGTCCGGTCTGGAGACGGCCTTGAGCATTTCGTCAAGCTGCCAGTCGTACCACTGCGAGTAGTTCTCAAAGCACCTTGGATGCCTTCTGTTCCATTTGAAGGTGAAGTCATCCTGGAACGTGGCCGTGGCTCCGCACTTGGTGCAGTGCACATCGTTTCCATGCGCTTCTATGTGGAACTCGCTTCCGCAGAGGGGACACTTGTAGAACATGGTCTCAAAGCCATCGGCCTTGTCTGAGCCCTTTACGAGGACGTTGTGCTGTTTTTGGAAATCGAATTCGTTGTAGGCGAGCGCCGTGGTGAGACGCTTCATGATTTCGTCCGCGGGGAGGGTTTTGGCTTCGTCGGCGGTCAGAAGCAGGTGTGTGTCAACGTTGACCATGCCTTTGTGGAGATGGCGTGACCATTTGGCGTTTCCAAGTCCGGCGCCCTGTATCTTTGAGGTGTAGACGGGCACCTTGAGAAAGCGGATCATCTTGGCGATTGCGGGCGAGATGTAGCCTAGGTGTCCGCTTGAGTAGACGGTGCCTTCAGGGGCTATGTAGACCACGCCTTTCCTGTCCTGGACGATGTACTTTATCTTCTTCATGGACTCAAGGTCCGTTGCGAACTGATATTTTGGGATTGCACCTATGGCTTTGAGCCAGAAGGCCAGTTTCTTGAAGGTGAACCAGTGGTATGTCGCAAGGAATGAGATTCGTGCGGGCCTGACTGACCCCGCTATATATTTGTAGTCTTCGTTGGATGTGTGGTTGCTGAGCAGCAGTGCCGGCCCGTGGACCCTTTCGCCTGTAGCGGTGAGGTTGAACTTGAGCCTGTTTACAACGTTTATGTATTCGCGTGCACCCCAGTAGAGTAGGGCGTTTGGCTTCCTTTGTAGGTTTTTTGTGTGCCTTCTATGTTTTCTAGATGTTGTTTTCGTTTGTTCTGTGGATTTATCCATAACCGTATCTTAGCATATTGCGGTTTTTTTTGTCTTTTTTTTAGCTGTTTTGTTTACGATTTGCGTTTGCATAGCTATCTTTTGCCATGAAAGGTAGGAAGGAACACGAAATGTTGGGACGTACAGGCTGTACGAGCAAGGAAATAGAAGTGCGCAAAGAGGATTGCAGGAGGGCGTTGGTTCTAAAGCGAATGTCTCTTGTAAGGTCTGCGCTCTATGCGCTATGCGACAGTTTCCTGGTGCGTTCAGGTGATTCCGACGACGACCCCCGGTGGGTTCGTTTCTACGAAATACAGATGAGCATGTATCTCCTTGGGAAGAAGAACCTTGAGGTCTCTCCTCCTGAGGGTGATATGGTTCACGACCTGATAAGGGACGTATGGGAGGACGTGCGTTCCTACATGGACAGCACCCCGTTTGGTCCAATCGAGAATCAGGACCAGTGGTTCAGGACCATTAGGGTGGACTTCCCTTGGGATGGAGGGACGTCCATCTCCTGCGAATCCAACAATGACGCCCTCTTGTTTGGGCAGTGTGGGTCAAAATAACACAATTTAGACCGATTTCCTTATTGCTGTGTTCTTTTGACACATTTCTTGGTTTGGTGTGCGTTTTTGGTACATTTGGGATTTGTTTTAGGTTTTTATTGTTAATTTTATACATATAAATGAATTGAATTTGTTGATTCGCTATCGTTTTAGGTTTTGTTTCTTCTTGGCATAGTTCTTGCTACTTATGATGGCATAGGAGATGCCAAGATGACAATGACCAATACAAACAAGCATTCAAACGAAAACACATCGCTTAGCCTTTATCTCAAGGAGATAGAGAAGATACCTCTTTTGGACCGTGATGAAGAGTACAAGCTTGCGGTCATGGCTAAGAAAGGCGATTCCTATGCACGCAACAGACTTGTGGAATCCAACCTCAGGTTCGTGGTGAGCATTGCAAAGCAGTATCAGAACAGGGGCCTTCCACTTTCAGACCTCATAAGCGAAGGCAACATAGGTCTTCTTACTGCAATGGACAAGTTCGAGCCGGAGAAGGGCTACCACTTCATAAGCTATGCAGTGTGGTGGATAAGGCAGTCCATCCTCAAGGCCATTGGCGAGAAGTCAAGGATGATCAGGCTTCCAATGAACAGGACCGCTGACCTTGTCCAGATCCTCCAGGCCAAGACGAACCTTGAAGAGAACGGCTATAATGATGCAAGCATAGAGGACATAGCCGCAGAGTGCGGAATGACCAAGGATCAGGTTCTTGAAGTCATGCAGATGTCCCGTGAGGTCTCAAGCTTGGATGCTCCTGTTGGAGCGGAGGAGGATTCCTCGTTTGGCGACTTCATCGAGTCCGATCTCCAGAAGCCTGACGAAGTTGTTATGGACGAAGCCCTCAAGGAGTCTGTGAAGAGGATTCTTGACACCCTTCCAGAGAGGGAGAGAGGCATCATTGCTTTAAGGTTTGGTCTTGAAGGCAAGAAGCCAATGAGCCTCAAGGAGGTTGGTGAACTCTACAATCTGACCAAGGAAAGAATAAGACAAATAGAGAAGAAGGTTCTTGGTCAGCTCTCCGAGGACAGCATCGTTCAGGATCTTAAGGCATATATAGCGTAACGATCGTAGGTCTACGTTTTGCGGTTTTCGCAAAAAGAGTCTATTGCAAATGCAACAATGTCATTAGGTTTAAGGTATGACACTTAAAAAGAAGCAAAACCCTCTCTCGAATAAAACGGGAGAGGGCCTTTTTTTGGCTCTTCACGTTTTTATGGGGATGAACCTCTTACGGAAGGGATCAGGAGATGCCTTATGAGAGTGAAGGGCATGGCTGAAAAGACATGAAAGCGGTGAAAGAGCGCCTTTTTAGGCAAAACCTTGCACACAAACAGCGAAGCGAGGACCTTCCCCTCTTCGATGCACGGTATACGGCTTCTTCCAATGGGCGCAGTCGGTTTCCCGTCTGGTGTATACCAGTAACGCCGTTTTTTTGATGCTTTCTAGTATACATGTATACTAAAAACGGTTGGAAATCGACGGAAGTGGTATACACCGGATCCTTGGAAGACATGCATTCGGCCATTCGGTGGAAGGACAATGATGCCGGAGGTCTCCCTTGGATGCAGCTTCAGGACCTGAATGCCAAAATGTACCGCAAACGCATTCTCCCTGAAAGGATACGATCCGTTCACCTCCCCGACACCTTTGGCCCTCCTCTGGAATCCTAAGGATTTGGGGCGGGGGTGCGCTCGGACACCCTCTAAAACCCTCTGCTTCAATCTTGGTTCAACGGTCTTCAGGCGCCACACCTCAAGGTCGATGCTCATTTTCAGCTTACATCTCCCAATCCCCCAACTTTCCGTAAAGAACCTCTTTTTTTACACCCATGTTTTCTAGTAGATCTGAAGAAAAGTTAGGCAAAATATAGAAGATAAAGCTGTTGCAATGTATGAGTTAACAGTGCAACAGCTTATAGAGAATCAGAGAGTTATTGTTCCATCAGTACATACTATAGTTGTGATATTAGAATCTTTATTCCAGTCTCGAGCTTTTGTTATGTTATTCCAGTTTGCTTGAGTGGAATTGTAATTAATCGTTGTTAGTTTAGAGCAACCTTCAAAAACCAATTCATCAATATATGTTACACTTGAAGGTATTTTAAGTGATGATAATGATGAACAATCAAAGAAAGCACGATATCCTAACTTTGTGATGCTTTCATGCAATTCAATAGTCGTCAAACCAGTTCTAGCAAAAGTCCAACTTTTTATCTCTGTTACCTCCTTAGGTGTTTTAAGCGATGTGACCTTCCTGCAATAATGGAATGCACCAGATTCGATATTTTTTACGCTTTCTGGAATTTTCGTTAATTCTAAATTCCAGCAACTATGAAAAGCATTTTTTCCAATTATCGTTACTTTATTTGGTATTTCAATCGATTTTAAATTTGAACAGCTGCTGAAAGCCTCAACCCCAATTGTAGTTGTTTCTTTTGGGATTTCAACATTTTGCAACGCATCACAACCGGTAAACACATAATCGACTAATTCCGTAATACCATCAACAAATTTTACTGTTTTTAAATTTTCATTTTTGTTTTCAGGAAGAAGGGTTGTGGAACTTATTCTTTTCCCCATAGTAGCAGTTTTACCAAACCAAGCTTCTGTAACTGAAGAATCTAACACAATCCTGGTTTCTCCTTCTTCTTGAGTTATTTCAATTGGAGTCAAGCCTAGTTGCGATGCTGTATAACGACTACCACTAATAGGCTCAATCTTATCAACATAAGGGAAAGAGATAGGAGTTCCTTCTTTCTTATAGCCAGTTACAATTGACGATTGATTTGTAATATTATCAGGATAGATATCCAGCAAGCTATTGAATACAGTTTTGTTTGGGTCTTCTGGATTAGTTGTCCCCCCCCCCAGTTGCAGTCCCTGGTTGTTGAGTCTCTGGCGGTTTAGTACCTGATTGTTCACATCCAATAAACAATAGTGTTACGAGCAACAGTAAACTTACCATCTTCATCATCTTTTTCATAAGCAGTCTCCTTTTTAAATAGGGGTCGTTTATTAATAAACAAGGTTCTTCGCTGAAAGTTGCATTAACAAAAGCAATTAAGAGCGTTTTGTTGATCCTGCATGAAAAAGGTACCATATTTGTGCTAGCAGCACAATAAAAAAGTTTATTGATGAAATAGTGAAAAAAGGGTTTTTCTTGTCATCGCAGTGTGTCATGCTGGAGTATGGTGTCCGTATGCATCTAGGCAGTCGGACTCTAATGTTCCTTGAATGCCCACCATTTTTGTGCTAGAGCCACATTTTCGAGGGTTTTGCAAAACGAGCTTTGGGGAGAATCTTTCAAAACTCCTTCATATAAATGAGGGTTATGGTTCTTTTCCTTACACAATAATCTGTTATTATATGCTAACGGTAACGTTGAGGTTGACAATTGCGTAGGTTTTGTAGAAAATCCTCAAGGTAACCAAAATTATTCTTACGAAGGAAAAAAATGGCAAAGAAGATTACAAAGTACGTTTACTTTTTTGGTAACGGTGTAGCAGAAGGTACTGCCAGCATGAAGGACCTTCTTGGCGGAAAGGGCGCCAACCTTGCAGAGATGACAAGCATTGGACTTCCAGTTCCTCCTGGATTCACGATCAGCACGGAAGCCTGTGCTTATTTCTCCTCCCATAACGGCGAGTACCCTGCAGGCATGAAGGAAGAGGTCCTCCTTAATCTCAAACAGCTTGAAAAGACAATGAACGCAAAGCTTGGCGATGCAGAGAACCCACTTCTCGTTTCCGTAAGAAGCGGAGCTGCACAGTCCATGCCAGGCATGATGGATACAGTCCTCAACCTTGGTCTCAACCCTGATACTGTTGCAGCCATGGCCAAGAAGACCGGCAACGACAGGTTCGCATGGGACAGCTACAGACGTTTCATCCAAATGTTCGGTGACGTCGTCATGGGCGTTCCACACTCCAAGTTCGAGGAAGCCATTCAGGACGTCAAGGACGAAGAGGGCAAGGTCTACGACTACGAACTCAACACAGAGAACCTCATCTCCTTGGTCAAGAGATACAAGAGAATCTACAAGCGCCATACAGGCGAGGATTTTCCAACCGATCCTTATGACCAGCTTTTCAAGGCCATAAATGCAGTCTTTGGTTCATGGAACAACGACAGAGCCATCAAGTACAGACAGATGAACGACATCCGCGGTCTTCTTGGAACAGCCGTCAACGTTCAGAGCATGGTCTTTGGAAACATGGGTGAGACCTCTGGAACAGGTGTCGCATTCACACGTGACCCATCCACTGGAGACAACCACTTCTACGGTGAGTACCTCATGAATGCACAGGGCGAGGACGTCGTTGCAGGTATCAGGACTCCTCAGTCCATCGACACTCTCTGCAAGGTCAACCCAAAGGTCTACGACCAGCTCTGTGAGATAAGAAAGACCCTTGAGAAGCACTACCATGACATGCAGGACATGGAGTTCACAATCCAGGAAGGCAAGCTCTACATGCTTCAGACAAGAAGCGGAAAGAGAACGATCTTCAGCTGGCTCCGCTCACAGGTCGAGATGGTGGAAGAGGGACTCATAGACAAGAGGACTGCTGTGTCACGTGTTCCAGCAGGCGAGTTCAACAAGCTCTTCGCTCCTATCCTTGACCAGAACGAGATAAAGAAGTCAGGCATCAAGCCTATCACGATTGGTCTCAATGCATCCCCAGGCGGAGCATGCGGACAGGTTGTGTTCACTGCAGAGGATGCAGAGGAATGGGCAAAGCAGGGCAAGGAGGTCATCCTTGTCAGAACAGAGACCTCCCCAGAGGACATTGGTGGAATGGCGGTCTCCAAGGGTGTCGTGACATGCCGTGGCGGTATGACAAGCCATGCTGCAGTCGTTGCCCGTGGTATGGGTTGCCCATGTGTCTCCGGTGCTGGTGAGATCATCGTGAACTTCGCGGCAAAGACATTCGACGTCAATGGCCAGACGATCAAGGAAGGCGACTTCATTTCGATTGATGGCTTCAGCGGCTGCGTCTACAACGCAAAGATCCAGGTAAGGCCTTCTGAGATCGTACAGGTCCTCAACGGCAGCATGAAGGAAGAGGATTCGGTCCTTTTCCAGAACTACAAAAAGTTCATGAGCTATGTTGACGACATCAAGACGATGGGTGTAAGGACCAATGCCGATACCCCTGCCGACACCCACATGGCAGTCATGCTTGGCGCCGAGGGAATAGGCCTTTGCAGAACAGAGCACATGTTCTTTGGCGGTTCAAGGATCGTTTCCATGAGAAAGATGATCCTTGCGAACAACCTCATTGAGAGGAAGGCTGCCCTTGCAGAGCTCCTTCCAATGCAGAGAGGCGACTTCGAGGCCATGTTCACGGAGCTCCACGGACTTCCAGCGAACATCAGACTTCTTGACCCTCCACTCCATGAGTTCCTGCCAAACGACTCCACGACAAGGCATGAGATGGCCCTAGCCCTTGGAATCTCCCCTGAAGAGGTCGCAAGGAAGGCTGCATCCCTGCACGAGTTCAACCCCATGCTTGGTTTCCGCGGCTGCCGCCTTGCAATCATCTATCCTGAGATCCTTGAGATGCAGGTACGTGCAATAATTGAGGCTGCAATCAATGTGAAGAAGAAGGGCATTGAGGTCTATCCTGAGATCATGATTCCTCTTGTTGGCAACCACAAGGAGTTCGAGTTCTGCAAGGATCATGCAGAGGCTGTCATCAAGCAAATCTTCGAGGAGCAGGGCACTGAGGTCAAGTACGAGATTGGTACCATGATTGAGGTTCCAAGAGCCGCCGTTACAGCAGACGAGATTGCACAGACCGCTGAGTTCTTCAGCTTTGGTACGAACGACCTTACCCAGATGACCTGTGGTTTCTCAAGAGACGATGCTGCATCGTTCCTTGGCCACTACGTACATGATGCCGACAAGCAGTTCTACGAATACGATCCGTTTGCAACGATCGACGTGGACGGTGTTGGAAAGCTCATGAACCATGCTGCAAAGCTTGGCCGCTCCGTAAGACCGGACATTCGTCTTGGTATCTGCGGCGAGCACGGTGGAGATCCAAAGACCATTGCCTTCTGCCAGAAGGTCGGCCTCAACTACGTCTCCTGCTCACCTTACAGAGTGCCAATCGCACGTCTTGCCGCTGCACAGGCTGCTATAAACTAAACATCTTTAGTTGAGTTGTTTTAAGGCTGCATAGTGAAATGTTATGCAGCCTTTTTTGTCTATAACGAAAAAGCCCAGACAATCCGACGCTTTCAGGGAATCATGTCCTGAGACCGACTGCATCCACAGCGGTTGAGAGATTCACATGTGGGTAGGAAATCAGCCTTTGACAGCTCCTGCCGTAAGGCCTTTGATTACGTACTTCTGGAAAACCATAGTTATTATGATTGCAGGAAGCATTATGAACACAGCCGCTGCCATGACTCCTCCCCAGTCTACGGATGCATAGGAAAGGAAGTTGTTGACCGCTATTGGCAGTGTTCTGGTCTTCTGTCTCGAAAGAACCTGGCTGAACATGAAGTTGTTCCAGCTGAAAATGAAGCTCAGCGTGGTTGCCGTGACGATGCCTGGTCCTGCCAATGGAAGGACAATCGAAATGAAAGTCCTTGTTCTTGAAGCTCCATCGATCATTGCGCTCTCATCCATTTCAAGGGGAATGCTTCTGAAGTAGGGTTCCATAGTCCAAATCGTCAGGGGAAGGGAAATGAGGACATGGGAGAGGATCAAGGCGACATAGCTGTCCATAAGTTTCAATTTGGAGAAGATTATGTACCAAGGCATCAAGAACGAAATGCCTGGCATAAGACGGGCGATCAGTATGAACAGCGCGGTCTTCTTTATGTTGTTCCTTGCCACTGCATATGCTGCCGGGAGACCGAGTACAAGGGATATTCCAACCGAGGCGACTGCTACGATTGTGGAGTTCTTCATGTATCTTAGGAAGTGCTGGTTGACGAACACCTCATTGAAATTCTTCAATGTAGGCTTGAATGTGAACTTTGGAGGCCATGCTATGATATCAACCTGGACTTTGAAGGCTGAGATGAGCATCCAATATAGAGGGAAGACTATCACTGCGCAAACCAAGAGGACCGCCAGATAGAAGAAGAATGTTTTCACAGGGTTTTTCTTTTTCACCATATCAGACCTCCGTTAGCTTCCGTAGTTTCATAACCCCAAGGCTGAATAGGACGACCAAGGCGAACAGCACGATAAGGATAACCGCCCCCTGTCCCATATTGAAGTATTCAAAACTGAATTTGTAGGCAAGGATGTTCAATGTCTCCGAACTGTATCCGGGACCTCCCTTCGTCATGCTGAAAATTATATCGTATGTCTTCAGCGCTTCGATTGACCTGAGAATCAAAGCAGTGAGGATGGTTGGAAGAAGCATAGGGATGGTGATGTGGAACAGGGTTTGTCTGTAGTTCGCTCCATCGACCATTGCGCTTTCATATGGTTCATCGGAAATGCCTGCAAGACCGGCGAGGGCCATAAGGGCAATCATTGGTGTCCATTGCCAGATATCGACTATGATGAGCGAGAACATGACGGTGCTCTCCGATGTATGCCACCCGCTCTGTGGGAGTCCAAGGGAATAGAGGATGAAGTTCATGAACCCTATTGTGGGATCGTAGAACAATGTGAAAACAAGACCTACGGCGACTGGTGTTGCAACCAAAGGAAGCAACAACAGTGTCTTGGCCAGCGTTCTCCCTTTGAATTTGGAGTTGAGCAATAGGGCTATCGCTGTTCCAAACAAGGTTTCGAAGAAAACTGAAAAGATCGAGAATACAAGAGTTCTTTTCAAAGCAGCCCAGAATCTGGGTTCTTTGAACACTGCAAGATATGATTTGAAGCCTACGAATTGCATAGGTCTGCCACTTGTCAGGGACCAGTCCGTAAAGCTTATAACGAATGTGTAGCAAACTGGGAATACCATCAAAAGGCATACGAAGAACAATGCCGGTGAAGTATAAACCCATTTGTAGTATTTATCCACGAAACTCTCCTTTGGTTCTAGGAGAATCCCGGTCGTGTATTTATCCTTCATAGAAAGTTTCCATTAACTGAACAGCACGGACAGCCTGTTTGAAACAGACTGTCCGTAAGGTTCTTATGATCATCAATATGGAAGATTGTGGAATTCTCCATCCGCCTTGAGAACTTCGTTCACCGCCGCCGCCTTTTCGTGGGCGAGAGTAGCAATCTTGTCTGAAGTGCCCTTTGAATTGATTGATTCAAGGACGACTTCTCCTATGAGATCCCTGGCCTTTCCGACTGAAGTGATGAATGGGCGGTCATACTGATAGCCGTTTTCCGCTGCGTTCTTTCTTGAAGCGACAAGCTCCTGGTTCATGTACTGTGCGCCGTCCACCCACGCACTGTTCCTAGCCATTGTGATTGATTCAGCCATTCCCTTTACAGCAAAGGCTTTGCTTGTAGCCCACTCAAGGAACTTCTCAGCTGCATCCTTGTGCTGTGTTCCGCTGTAGATTGCCATTCCCCAAGAAACTACGTTGAAAGGACAATTGCCCTTTGGACCAGCAGGGAGGTCTGCGATTCCAATGTCTTCTGCTGGAACCGTGCACTTTTCAGGGTCGATGACCTGACCGTAGAACACACAGGCATCGGTCCACATTGCAAGCTTTCCTGCCTGGAAGATTGGCATAAGGCCTTCCCACGAAAGTGATGTGACACCCTGCGGGCCGTAGTTTCCAAGAAGCTTTCCGTAGAACTTGATGGCTTCGATGGCTTCCGGGCTGTCGAATGTAGCTTCACCGTTTTTGATGTAACGTCCACCGAACTGGTAGATGTATGAAGAAAGCTGTGTTACCGATGGGTTTCCAGCACCGCGCGAACCAAATCCTGCGACTCCATCCGCAGTAAGGATTGCCGCTGCCTTCTCAAGTTCTTCGAATGTCTTTGGGACTTCTATGCCGGCCTTCTTGAAGAGATCCTTTCTGTAGTACATGACCTGCCATTCGGTTACGATGGGAACAATGTAAGCCTTACCTTCCTTTCTACCCACATCAACGGAGGCCGTTGGGTAGTCAGAGAAATCGTAGTTGTCAAGAGCTCCATACCAACCGTTCTTCAGAAAGAGAAGACTCTCATTCAAAGGTCTTGTCATGAATACATCGACAGTCGAACCTCCGGCTGTGAACTCGGTCGTAAGCTGCTGAGAAAGCTGTCCTTCCTGAAGTTGCTCATACTCAACCTTAATTCCAGTCTGTGCTTCGAATTCGGCAAGGTTGTCTCTGATAAGATTACCATACGGATGGTTCGCAAGCATGACGCGAATCTTTTCCGGTTTGGCTTCGTTGGATCCTTGCGCAAAGGCTCCGAAGCAAAAACAGAGAATGACCAAAGCGATAATAACTTTCCTCATTTTTTTACTCTCCTTTTTTATTTTCTTGCGAGGAAACGAATCATACAATCCTTTCCTACGCATAGTTACTATGATAACCGATAACGCTCAGAAATAAAGAGCATTTTTCATTTCCTCCTTTGGCCCTTCAAGAAAGAGGAACCTACAATCATCGCAATTGAGAACACTGTTCCTATTGCAATGAACGAGAACGTGAACGAAGCGGCATACGACGTAATTGGTGTAAAGAAGTCAATAAGCACTCCGCTCAGTGACTGGAACAGGAGGCTTCCAATGTTGGCAAGTCCGTTCAGAACCCCCATGATTACGGCGTTGTGGGAACTGTCGGAGTTCTCTCTGACCAATGCAGTGATTAGCACGCATACCATACCGACTGAAAGCCCGTATAGCAGATCGATGGCAAGGTCTGCAAAAAGGAAAAAGGTAGTGGAAGCCATGTTTTTAACCACTATCAAAAGGCCAAAGACCGCAATCTGGAGACAAACGTGGATTCTCAGCTCGTTTGCCATCCCCTTCGATGAAAAGCCTACCCTGTCGCACAGAAGGCATCCCACCATGATTCCTATTCCGATTATGGTTCCAGAATAGGAGGAGAGAAGGTCTTGGCCTGGAAAGGCTTCAAGCGTCCATTTCACGCACCACAACCCATGATATGCAACGAGAAGTGCATTGTATGAAATCCAAACGATAAGGCAGCCGATGAGCGTCCTGCTTCCAAAAATCATTCCAAGGACATGTTTGAAATGCACTTGGTGTCCAATTTTCATATTTTCCTCGGCATTTTTCGTGTGTATCATGCTTGAACATGCCATAAACACTGCAATGGCGATCTGGAAGTAGGTTAGGAGCCTGAAGAAAACGGTTGTTCCCAATATCCTTAGCACTTGATTGAGGGGTCCGGAAGAGCAGGCCGATCCAAGATTGCAGACCATCACGGAAAAACCGGCCCACAACGTATAGCTTCTTCCTTCAAAATTCTCCTGAAGAAATGCAATTACGGAAACGAAGGCTGGTCCTATTCCAAGACCCATAAGGAACCTTCCTGCAAGTATCAGGGCAGGGGAGGATCCAATCGAGAAGCAAAGAGTCCCTCCTGCTGACAACAGCATCCCTACCGTCATTATCCGAAGGGAGCCGAATCTCACACATAGCATACTGCCAAAGACCTGCATCACCGCATACGTTGCGAAGAACATGCTGGAAATGACTCCTACCGCCGAGGAACTCATACCTAGTCTCTGTTGGAACATTGGCATGGTGATCGATGCCGATATCTTCAGAAAGGCAGACAGGAAATAACCTGTCAGGAGAAGAATGGTCGCAATCACCAAGAAGGCCCTGTTCCTTTCTTTCATAACTATCTGCTCTTGCCTGAAAGCCGTCCATCGTAGTCGGTTCCAAATTCCGGTTTCAATGGGAATCTTATTGGTTTGCCGTCCCTATATGAACGATAGATGGCTGTAATCAGTTCGACGGTTCTCCTTCCATCCTCTAAGGTTATGAGGGGTGAATTTCCGTTTTGGACGGCATTGAGAAAATCGGTAAGCTGCACTACGTGGAAGTAGTTGGTGCTACCTGTGTTGTTGAAGAACTCGCTGTCCTCTTTTTTGTATTGATCAAGCTTGTCCTCTTCTCCTCTTATCGTCCAAAGGTCGTTTACAGGAGGTTCCGTTATTCCAGAGACTCCTGCAATGAACATCGCACCGCCATCGGTCTGAACACCAATGCTTGCCCCATTCGAGCCATGAACCCTAACGTTTCCAAAAAGAGCTGGGTTTTGGGAATTGCTCACGACGATGTTGCCAATGGCTCCGTTCTTGAAGCGGATGACAGCCGCAGCCGTATCTTCGACTTCGAGCCCTGGATGGTTGAGAGTATCCCAAATACCATAAAGCTCATCGATTTCACCCATGTACCAAAGGAGAAGGTCGAACTGGTGGGGTGCTTGGTTTATCAGCACTCCTCCACCTTCGCCCTGCCATGTTCCCCTCCATGGGTCGGAGGCATAGTATGCCATATCCCTCCATCCAAGCATGTTCACAGTTCCAAGGATAGGGGTACCTATCTTTCCATCGACAATAGCCTGCTTCACCCTCATTGCGGGTTTATAGAACCGTCTTTGGCAGATCGTCGTTCCAACTACATCGTTTTCCTTCGCCGCTTCGATTATCGCATCGCAGTCCTCAAGAGAAGAGGCGAGAGGCTTTTCAATCGCGACATGGACACCAAGTCTACAACACTCAACGGCGTATTCCGCATGGTTTGGGTGTGGTGTGCAGATCGAAACCGCCTGAACATTCTGTTCCTCAACCATTTTTTTCAGGTTGGTGTAGCCCTTGATTCCATATTGGGATGCGAATTCATCGGCTTTTTCCTGGCTTCTGCTCAAGCAGGCTACGAACTCACTGTTTTCAATGTCCTTGAATGCCTGTGCATGGAAGTGGCCTACCTTTCCGCAGCCTATGACCGCTGTTCTGATTCTTTCCATCATTGTTCCTTATCACAAAGGAAAACGATTTTCGTCAAACCGTCCTCCCTGTTGTAGATTTTGTTCATCCACAAATCGCCGTCCTCCAACGGAACTATCTTTGAAATCATGCTATCGACTTCCACCTTGCCTGATGAGATGAGATCCAGGCACTGTGGGTATTCCCCTGCGGATGCACAGGAGCCGAATAGGCTTATCTGGTGCGTGACGACGTATTGAAGGGGAAATCCTATCGTGGGAGCAACGTTGCCAATGAGAATGACCTTTCCATCAAGATGGACGCTTCTTATGCATAGATTTGTGGTCGCTTCAATGCCCGTTGCATCGATTGCTATGTCGGCCCCTTCGCTGTTGTGCGTCAGGGAGAGTATCGCCTCTAGTGCATCAGGGTTCCTTGTATTGACACAGGCCGTTGCGCCGTTCTTTTTCGCAAGTTCAAGGCGACCGTCGTCAATGTCGCATGCGATGATGTTTGATGCCCCAAAGCTCTTCACCACTTGAAGGGTCAGAAGGCCAATCGTTCCAATTCCAAAGAGCACCACACTGTCACCTTCATTGATTTTGGTTCTTGTAGCTGCATGGTAGGCAACAGAAAGGGGCTCAACCATGGCCGCCTGAACATAGGTCACGTTGTCTGGAATGTCGTATAGGATGTATTCCGGAAGGGCAATGTACTCTGCAAAGCATCCTGGCTGATTGTAGTCCTCGCAGGAGACTCCTAGAACCCTTCTGTTTGAGCATAGGTTCACTTTTCCGGATTTACACATTTCACATTCGTTGCAGTAGATGGTGGAGTCGAAAGTAACTCTGTCTCCTACCTTGTGGTTCATGACGCCAGCTCCAACTGCTTCAATTACTCCCGAGGCCTCGTGGCCCATGACCACAGGAGGTCTCCTTCTTCCAGTGCTTCCGTCGAATCCGTGTACGTCGCTTCCGCACACTGAGCATGCCTTCAACCTCACAAGGACTTCTCCTTTTTTGGGTGTTGGCATCGCAGCATCTTCGTATGAAAGATGCCTATACTCATGCATGACAAGTGCTTTCATCCCGTGTCTCCTGTTTGAAAACAAATCTCTCGAGGTAAGACATCTGACCTCTTATTCAATTAAAACCCCAGAAAGCTATTCGGTCAACTTTTTTCTATGACACTTTTTTTCTATGACAAGGTACGTATCGAGGTTCGGTATGCATCTTCCTTTATGCATTCCAAGTCCAATCCTTTCCTATGATTTTGGATCAATGTCCATTTCATTGACGATATGAACGAAAAGATGTTCCAAAAAACCAAGGATGATAATAAAATGACGCTATGCTTGAGCAATTGACTAAAATGGGGATGTCCCTTTCCCAGAAGACCGCAGATGGAATCGTAGAACACATTAAATCGTCCGGATTGAAACCTGGAGACAAGATCCCCAACGAAGCGGAGTTCTGTGAGAAACTCTGTGTAAGTCGCAGTACCGTCAGGGAAGCGATAAAGAGTCTGGTTTCGAGGAACATCCTTACCATAAAGAGGGGAGTTGGGACTTTTGTATGCGAGAATCCTGGAAGAGCGGACGATCCCCTAGGCTTTGATTTCGTTGAAGACAAAGTCAGGCTCATTCTTGATTTGATGCAGTTCAGACAGATCATCGAACCTGAGCTTGTCCGTCTTGCAGCGGTCAATTCCACGGAGGATGAAATATCTAGACTTGAAAGCATTGAAGAGGAGTTGGAAAAGGCTTACGAGGAAGGCATGGATACAACCGCGATGGACATACAGTTTCATTCCGAGATTGCAAAGGGTTCGCACAATCAGGTCGTGGAACTTGTATTCCCCATTCTTACTGAATCCATTCCTGCGGTCAACGAGTACACGAGAAAGAGTCTGATGGACGATTCAATCGTGGACCACAGGGCCATAATTAAAGCGATAAGGAATCACAATCCAGATATCGCCAAGGAATTGATGACGAAGCATCTCAAGAGAAACACCGATACAATTTCCAATCTCAAGTCATGATTTTGTCTCTATCATGTGGTAGGGGTTTGGAATCAGCACCCATTGGATGGGACGTATCTTTGATTGTCCCAAGAAACAGCTTGAAATGCCTGGCGTTATGGAGGTGATCCCAAGGTCGTTCCCTTATGCCATGAAGTCAAGGCTTAGCGAAGTCTCCCATCGTCTACTTGATGTGGTATCCCTGCCATTTGCGTTCCTCGGCGAAGAAGGATTCCGCCCTGTCGATGTCCAATGGATAGTCCCAGCACCCCATGCGTTTTATGCGTTTGCCTCCAAAGCCGAATTTGAATCTGGAAAGGCCTGACAACGGGTGGTTCTCTTCTCCCTTTGGTGCGACTCCAAAGAGGTCATATTCTCTTGCTCCCATTGATTTTGCAAGTAGCATTGCATTTTTCTGAAGGGCGTATGTGGACATGTTCTCCCGGCCTGTGGAACTTGATGCTCCATAGAGGTAGCTTGCTCTGTCATCGGATAGCGAAAGGAACAGAGCTGAAAGGGGAGTTCCTTCCTTCTCGGCAATGAGGAGCTTCACGGTGGCATCGTCTTCCTTTGGGTCGAACAACGTGGTGAAGTAGGCGCTGTCATGCTCCTTTATCCTATTTCTTTTCGCTGTCTCCCTGTAGAGGTCAACGAAGATTGGAACGTCCTTCTTTTCGCCTTCTCGAACGACTACACCTTTTCGTTCGGCAAGTCGTATGTTGTATCGTGTCTTGCTTTTCATGTTGGCGATTATGTCCTCTTCCTGCTTGTCAAGGTCTATGAAGCAGGTGTCTGCAGGAAGCATGTCCGTGAAGGCGGCCCTTATGTTGTGCGTGAGCGTACCCCAGTTGAGACGCAGTTCCTCGGATTCAGGGCTGACACCTTCATCCTCTCTTTTCAGCCAGGGTAGGTCGTATCGTATAAGGATAGTGTCATTTGGAAGCACTCGTCTCAGTTCTTCAGAAAGCGCTTCTATGAATGCTCCCTGCAGTTCTTCGTCAGGATTGAGAAGTGGGCCGTATGGTGCGTATGCAATTCTTTCTTCGTCATTGATTTGCTTCGTAAGAATGAGAACATCGTCCACAAGCTTTGCACTGGACCGTGCACTTGGTCTTATGTCCTTTTCCCTGACCTCCAGGTCGAATGCCAACGGGGTGAAGCCAAGTCCTGCCTTTACAGAAGACCAATATGCAGTCTGCTGTAGAAGGGGGGTGGTATACAAATCATGTGTGTCCTTGAGTCTTATCCTTACGTCCATAACACTAGACCATAGCCCATAAACACTTTTGTTGCAAATGGTGGGAGGTTTCTATGAACTTGAGCTTGCATTTGCATGGAATCTGTCTTTTTTATAACTATTCAGTCATGCTAACTTCAGTCATACTAACTTAATACTGTGACAAGTAAAGGCTAGGCAGTGTTATCCAGTATAGAGTTTATAATCCTATCCCTGTCGATGCCGTTCTTGGCGCAGTGCTAAGACCCTGCGCAATAAAGGGAGCGTCCTGAGCTTTCCACAGCACATCAATCGTTACGAAGCTTTAATTGGGAAAAGTGTAGAATTCTACACTTTTTTTGATTAGTTTTCTTTGACAGGATATGTGTTTTTGGGTAGAATCTAATTGGGAAAAGTGTAGAATTCTACAAAAGAGGTGATTAGATGATTCCAAGGGACAAATACCTTCAACGTTTGATAGCAAATAGGAAAAATGGATTTCCAAAGGTGATAACGGGGATCAGAAGATGTGGTAAGTCATATCTTATAAAAGAAATATTCAAGGAATATTTGTTGAATCACGGTTTGAATGAAGATGATATCCTCATAATTGAACTTGATGATGACAGAAATATCAGATATCGAGATCCAATATACTTAGGTGAGTATGTTAGGTCTTACTGCACCAAAAAAAAGGACTGTGTTGTTTTTCTTGATGAAATCCAGCTTGTATACACTTTGATCAATCCAAACCTGACAGAAGGGAAACATGTATTGGCAAAAAAAGACGATAGTGAAGTTGTGTCGTTTGTTGATGTCGTTTTGGGTTTGTCCAGGGAGAAAAACATCGATTTGTATGTATCGGGTTCGAATTCAAAAATGCTTTCCTCTGATATAGTAACAGAATTTAGGGACAAGGCTGTTACCATCCAGGTGCTTCCTCTCTCATTCAAAGAATACTATGAGTACAGAGGCGGTTCAAAAACAGACGCAATTTATGAATACATGCAGTATGGAGGAATGCCCCTGGCTGTCCTGAAGGATGAATCTGAGCGAAAGGAATATCTGAAAAGTTTGTTTGAAACCACCTATTTCAAAGATATTGTAGAACGTAACAAATTGAGAAAGAGTAGTTCCTTGGAAGAATTATGCAACATCCTAAGTGAAGGGACTGGTACATTGTTGAACGCAGAAAGGATTTCAAATACCTTCCAAAGCGTTAAGCATGAAAAACTGGAAGCTCAGACTGTAGAGAAGTACATTGGATATTTCATGGATGCTTTTATTCTGAAAGAGGCCAGACGCTTTGATTTGAAAGGACGTGCTGAGATAGGAGCCCTTCGGAAATACTACTTTACTGACACTGGGTTAAGAAACGCTCGTTTGAACTTCGCCTTCCCCGATGAAGGACAGATGCTTGAAAACATCGTATATAATGAATTGATCTATAATGGCTATACCGTAAATGTTGGAACGTTTGACTCTATTCAAAAAAATGGACAAGGAAAATCGATTCGCACTTCTAGTGAAGTAGATTTTTTTGCTAGGAAAGAGAATCGACAATACTATATCCAGGTGACTGCTGATATTTCCAACGCTAAAGCGAGGACGAGGGAATTTAGGCCCTATCTTATGCTCAATGACCAAATCCAAAAAATCGTTGTTGTCAATAAGCCCATCAATGAAAGTCTAGATGATAATGGATTCACAGTGATAGGGGTTTATGATTTTTTGCTTAAGTTCATCGTGTAAAAAAAGAGATCTGTTCAGTAAATTCGAGGGAAAAGGCGCAAAAGGCACAATCGAAAGTTCCGAAATGATTGCATTGGACAATGGAAAGTCTCAGACACTCCTATACTGCAATCGTACATTCGTCAATGAAACGATAGAAAACATCAAGCCAAAGCTTTTCAGAAGCATGAAACGTAAACCATGCGAAGACGAAACTATCGTCATTGAATCTTTACTGGATCGAATGGCTATAAGCCATGATTATCTACTTTCAACCGAAGAAATAAAAAAGAAGAGGGAAAACAGCCGTACAGCCTCAGAAGAAAACTACCTGACCTTGTGTCTTGCAGTCAGACGATTGATTTTGGACGAAAGGGGGATTTCCTAGCCTACAGTTCTGCGGAAATGTTGACAAAGACTGGACTGAAAAGCTTGCCAATGGTTGTGCAAAAACCTCTTGGCAAAACCCCGTATGCTTGCACTAGGAAGCGGTGGCGGATCTTTGAGTTTATTGATTTCACGTCAAAAGGAAAAAAGCCAAAGAAGGGAATTGAACCCTTGACCTGCTCATTACGAGTGAGCTGCTCTACCCCTGAGCTACTTTGGCTAGCAAGGGTAATGTATCGGATTTGGTGATTTCTGTAAATACCTCATCGTTTCGCTGTGGCTTGTTTATGCTTGTTTACGCTTGTTTATGCTTGTTTATGCATGTATGTTCGTCCATTCGGTTCTTCACTGTCTTTCGTCCGTTCTTCCTTCCCCGTTCTTGTTGACTATTTGGAATGGGAAGGGTAATTTATAGCCATGAACAAAATCATGATTGTGCCTAATTCAGAGGATTTCTTCATGGCCAGGAAACCTTCCACCAAGCGTGGTGCCAAGGTCTATGGAATTCCTCTTTCAAAGGAGCTGGTCTCCTATATAGACGACGCTGCGCCTCAGGCAGGACAACAGAGGCTTATAGACATGTTCTTTGCTGGGAAGTTCTCTCCCGTCCCTATGTACGACGAAGAGGATGAAGATGACTTCCTGGACGGAATTGAAGACTTGGACGGGGATGATACGCTATGAAGGTCCTTGGAATAGAAACCTCTTGCGATGAATGCTCCGCTGCTGTCGTGGAGGACGGAAGGAACATCCTGTCCAATGTCATAGCCACGCAGATAGAGCTTCACAGACCGTTCGACGGCGTCGTCCCTGAACTTGCATCCAGGCTACATACCGAGTGGATCTCCCAGGTCGTCAACGCAGCTCTTACGCAGGCTGGTATGACTGTGGGCGACATAGATGCAATAGCAGCAACTTCAAGACCGGGTCTTTTGGGGTCTCTCCTTGTTGGTCTCAATTTTGCAAAGGGCATGGCCAGCGTTCTCAAGGTCCCGTTCATTGGAATAGACCACATAAGGGCGCATCTCTATGCCCCTCAGATAGAGCATCCTCTTGAGTACCCGTATCTTGGAGTCCTCCTTTCCGGTGGCCACACCGTCATTTGCCGTGTAGACAGCTATGATAGCGTGGAGGTCCTTGGAACCACCATAGACGATGCCATTGGAGAGGCTTTCGACAAGGTTGCGAAGCACTATGGCCTTGGGTATCCAGGCGGTGTGATGATAGACAAGCTCTCGCAGAACGGCGACCCATACGCATTCAAGTTCACCAGTCCAAAGATTGACAAGGGGTATCATCCATACGACATTTCGTATTCAGGGCTCAAGACCGCTGTGATAAACCAGCTTGAGATATTCTCCACAGGCAAGGAGGCCACGCCTGAGAACATTGCCGCAAGTTTCCAGCGAGTGGCTGTTGGTATGCTCATGAAGAGGGTGGAGAAGGCCTTGGAGGATACCGGGCTCACAAGGATATCGGCTGGAGGAGGCGTTGCGGCCAACTCGCTTGTAAGAAGCTCCCTCAAGGCATTGGAAGGAAAGGGCTTCGAGGTGTCGTTCCCAAGTCTCAAGCTTTGCACTGACAACGGAGCCATGGTCGCAGGGTTGGGCTATCGTTACATTGCAGACGGCATCACCAGCGGCTACGACCTAACGGCCAGCGCAAGGGTGAGCGCCTTCAAGAAATCGTGAGGATTGGAAGACCTTAACGACAAATAGCGAACATTTGGAAAAAGCTTATTGACATATAAAACGGTTTTCATGTATGCTCCATTTGTTCGATTTTGGGATGTAGTGTAATGGTAACACTGCAGATTCTGGTTCTGCCTTTGGGGGTTCGAATCCCTCCATCCCAGTTCCGGATAAGAGCGGTTCCATCGTCTAGGGGTTAGGACGGGAGATTCTCAGTCTCTAAACAGGGGTTCGATTCCCCTTGGAACTAAAGGACAGGCAGCCTTGACTTGAGAGGTTGCCTTTTTTTATGTACTATTTATGTACTATCTTCGTGGTATGCAGGTTTTGAAGTGACCTGCAAGCTGGCGCAAGGCCATCAAGGAGACCCAAGGAATGATTACCGCAAGCGATATTTCCCTCTCATACGGAACGCAAGTGCTCTTCAAGAACGTGAACATCAAGTTCACGCCCGGAAACTGCTACGGCATAATAGGCGCAAACGGAGCGGGGAAGTCCACCTTCCTCAAAATCCTCAGCGGAGAGATCGAACCCGATACCGGCGAAATCATCATCACCCCGGGTCAGCGCATGGCCGTACTAAGGCAGGACCACTTCGCCTTCAACTCGTTCACCGTATTGGACACGGTCATCATGGGCTACAAGAAGCTTTACGACACCATGAAGGAACGCGACGCCATATACCAGAAGGAAGACTTTACAGAGGCCGATGGCATAAGGGCCGCCGAGCTTGAGAGCGAGTTCGCAGAGCTTGGAGGCTGGGAGGCAGAGGCCGATGCCGGTGTGCTCCTGGATGGTCTTGGTATCCCCGTTTCCATGCATGACAAGATGATGGGGGACATAGAGGACAACATAAAGGTTCGTGTCCTTCTTGCCCAGGCGCTTTTTGGAAACCCTGACATCCTTCTTTTGGATGAGCCTACCAACCACCTTGACCTTGAGTCCATACACTGGCTTGAAGACTTCTTGAGCGAGTTCAACAACACCGTCATAGTCGTGTCCCACGACAGACACTTCCTCAATACCGTATGTACCCACATCGCGGACATCGACTTTGGAAGGATCCAGCTGTATGTTGGAAACTACGACTTCTGGTATATGTCCAGCCAGCTTGTAGCAAAGCAGATGAAGGACGAGAAGAAGCGTAGGGAAGAGAAGATTGCAGAGCTCAAGGAGTTCATTCAAAGGTTCTCAAGCAACGTTGCAAAGGCCCGTCAGGCCACAAGCCGCAAGAAGCTCATAGACAAGCTCACAATAGACGACATACAGCCATCTAGCCGACGTTTCCCATATGTTGCCTTCAAGCCAAACCGCGAATGCGGCAAGAACATCCTTGAGATAAAGGATATGTCGAAGACCATAGATGGACAGGTCGTGCTCGACCATTTGAACCTGGTCGTGAACAACGGCGACAAGATTGCATTCGTTGGTCCAAACCACTATGCAAAGACTGTTCTGTTCGAGATCATAGCAGGTCGCATGGAGCCTGACAGCGGCGAATACCTTTGGGGTGTCACTACATCCCAGGGATACTTCCCAAAGAACAACGACTACCTCTTCGAAGAGGACCTCAACATAACGGAGTGGCTCAGCCAGTTCGTCGAGGATGCGGACGAGACCTACATAAGGTCGTTCCTTGGAAGGATGCTCTTCTCCGGTGACGAAGCGCTCAAGAGCTGCAAGGTCCTCTCTGGAGGAGAGAAGGTGCGCTGCGTGCTTTCCAAGCTCATGCTTGAGGGTGCCAACTGTCTCATATTCGACGAGCCTACAAGCCACTTGGACCTTGAAGCCATTCAAAGCCTGAACAATGGACTCATTGATTTCAAGGGTGTCGTGCTTTTCAACTCGCATGACCACCAGTTCGTGGATTCCATTGCAAACAGGATCATCGAGTTCACTCCAAGCGGTGTGATAGACAGGTGCATGAAGTTTGACGACTATATCTCGGATCCCGCAATAAAGGCTTTGAGAATGGAGAAATACGGTTCGAAGAACTCGGTTGCGCTATGATTCTTGCAGTTGATATTGGAAACACCAACATCGTGGCAGCACTCTATGGAGAGGATTCCAATGGTGTATGTGGGTGGTTGGGTCAAAGAAGGGTGAAGACCAAAAGCCCAACGGCTGTGATCGAATTCAGGCATGTCATAGCGGACCTTTCATACGACAGGGCCGTTGTAAGCAGCGTTGTTCCTCTTCTTACGAACAACATCGTCTATGAGGTAAGGCAGGCAAGTGGCATAGATCCTGTAATCGTGGACAACTCCGTAAAAACCGGCCTTGCCAACGATACGATTCCCGATGAACTAGGTGCGGACATAATCTGCAACCTTGTGGCTGCACACCACATATATCCAAACGACTATGTGACTGTGGCGGACTTTGGCACTGCATTCACTACGGAGACCATATCTCCAGAGGGTAGGGTGCTGGGTGTCACCATTGGCCCTGGTATAATGACATCTGTCAAGGCTCTGTTTGAAAACACCGCACAGCTTCCTGAGATAAGGCTTGATCTTCCAAAGAGCGTGCTTGGCCTCAATACCATAGATGCAATCCGTGCAGGTGTACTCTACGGATTCACAGGTCAGATCACCGCCATAGTGGGGGAGATAGAGAAGGAACTTGGAACAAAGGTAAAGGTCATTGCCACCGGTGGCTTCTCTCGTTATGTCACGGACTTCGTACATGTTGACCGTGCGGACATCAACCATACCCTTGAAGGTGCAAGGCTCATCTGCGAGATGAACAGCTGAGATTTGGAAGGGGTTTGCTGGGACGCTTAGGATTCTAGCAAATCATGTTTATGATGAATCTCAAAGCCGATATTATCTTCTCAAGGTAGTACTTGTCGCTTTTTATGTTATCCATAGATCTTCACCCCATCGCTTAGTATTTCATGTACGAGAGTTGGATTGTTCTCCAATTGGGAAAGATCCAACAGGTCAACCTTCTTTCTAAGTTGCTCTCTTAGAACCTCTACGAGTTCAAAGAACTTCATGCCATCGGTAGGCATTGAAACAAGTAGATCTACATCGCTCTTTTCCGTTGCTTTGTTTTTTGCATAGGACCCGAATAGGTAGCAGAATTCCACTTGATAGTCTTTGCATACTTTTGTGCATATTTCTTTGATTCTTCCAATGGTCAAAACCCCGTGTTCTTCATCGATCAATCCGTACTTTTCCAAGACATCATAAAAAAAATTCAGCTTGATTTCAGGTAACAACGCTTCACAGTTTTCATATCTTATGTATGTGCGTCTACTTACACCTAGTATTTTCGCTGTTTGTTCTTGAGTCAATCCTTTTTTTGTTCTAATGCTTTTGAGTCTGTTTTCCATATTCTAGCCGCATTATACTTGGTTTACACATCAAATACAAATCATTTGTGCAAAAATGTCACATTAATTTCTTTTTCGATGTGTAAAAGTTGCACTTTTATACTTCTTGTCATGTGCAACATTGTATGGTGCTACTGAAGGAAGAAGCCTTTCCGGACAAGTTCCGTGGTCTTTCCTTCACAGTTTGTTGCAAGGATCGAAAGCTTTGGGTCAAGGTGCAGGGCTAGGGTATAGAGGCTTTTGTTGAAGTATTCTGGCAATAGGGTTTCGTCTTCAGGTTCCTCCTCCAATCCTTCTACGATTGAACCTCCAAGATGGAGTATGAACTCCTTGTCCCTAAAGGAGAAGAAACCTGGTTTTCGTATGTTTTCATCAAAGGAGAGTAGGGTATCCATTTCCTTTGAATGCGTCCATGCCATGAGCTTCCCATTCTCGAACGTGAGGGTTCCTTCATAAGGTCTTCCCATCGCTGTTGCCTTCGCTTCAAGCACTCCATCCAAAGAGTTGCAGTCCGTTATGAACGATAGCATATCGAAGTCCAGTCCGTTTAGGAATGTTCTCCCGTTTGGAAGTGTCTGGGTTCCTCCAATGAAACGGGCGTTTTCAGGTACATTGATGGTGAAGTCCGTATTGTGTCCGGTTAAATGCAGGTGAACGCTGTCTGAATGCTCCAGATATTTTCTTCTATAATCTGTGGATAGCGTCTGCTCTTCTATGTTGAGGTCTATTTTCTTTTCAATCTCGTCCCAATCCTTTGCATCTTCGTCATGGATCTTCGCTATGCACCATGGAACGGATATCCTTCTGTTGAGAAGCACTGGTTCTGCAAGATGTCCAAGCTTTTGGACAGTGGAGAGGTCCTCCTTGTCCACGATGAGCTCAAGGATATCGGTCTGGGAATTGGGTATAACCTTTTCGTGTGCAAGTCTTAGCATTGCGAAGGCCCGTGGGGTGCTTGCAGGTGGGGCAGGGTCGAACTCGAGGACCTGCGTTGGCCTTCCGTGGTCGGTTACGACTATCTTGACCGTTACATGTGTGATTGGAAGCGCTTCGTTTGCTATCTTTCTTGCAAACTTCAGGTCCGTTTCGTCTGTGTTTATGGAAAGTGCATCGCCTTCCCTTAGCTTGAGAAGGTCGTTGATTATCGTGCGCGCATAGTCTGTCTTTCTTTGCATGGCTCAGATTCTATATTTAATTGTCATCAATGACTAGACAAATTTGCGCTTGAATGGTATGGTAAGTCGATTCTTGAGCCGATGGGCAGAGGGGGTGAATTAGTATATGGCATTTGTTAAAGTCGATGAGACCGAACCTTTGGAGAAAGCTATAAAGCGCTTCAAGAGAATGGTCGAGAAGGAAGGCGTCATCCGCGAGTTCAAGATGCGCGAGTACTTCGAGAAGCCATCTGCCATTCAGCACCGCAAGAACAAGGCTCTTGCCAGAAAGCAGATGCTGAAGGTCAAGAAGATGCGCAATTCCAAGGCCTATTGATTTCCTTGGTCTTTGCGAATGGAGCTGCCCTATTGGGCAATGGCATTAAGTTAAGGATTTGATACCTTAAAAAATTAACAACCCCTCTCTCGAAATTAAAAGGGAGGGGCTCTTTTTTTCGCTTTCTAGTAGGGTTGAAGAAAAGACAGGCAAAAAATGTAAGGTTATAAAAAAGCTGTTGCTGTGTTTGAGTTCACAGAGCAACAGCATAAGAAAATCTATTTGATAAAGCAGATTATTCTTGATAAGTGATCACTTTATCAGTAGGGGTACCTTTATCCCATGTAGAATCTTTGGTAATTTTGTCCCAGTTCGCATTTGTTGATCCATAGATGATATTACTTAGTTTTGAACATCCATTAAATGCTTCTAATCCTATTTTTGTAACACTTGCAGGAATTGTTATAGTCTCTAATTTTGTGCAATTTAGAAAGGCTTTTTCCGATATAGTTGTTAAATTTGTACCTTCAATTTGCACTGAAACTAATCCTGTACACTTCCAAAATGCCGTAGAACCAATCTTTTTAACACTACTTGGAATTATTATTTTTTCTAAAGAAGAGCAACCATAAAAGGCGCTTTGAGGAATATTAGTAACAGTATTAGGAATTTCGATTTTTTTTAACGATGTGCATTCAGAAAAAGCTTCCAATTTAATAGTTGTCAATCCAACTGGTAATGTTACTGAAGTTAGCTTACAACCTCGAAATGCGTTTTCATGAATCTCTTGTAAGCTGTTGGACATTCTTATAGTTTCTAGCGAAGTACAACCATTAAAAGCATTAAACCCTATTATTTTTACACTTTCAGGCATTTCAACAGAAGCTAATGCTGTGCAATTATAAAGAGCATAATCATTTATTTTAATAGTTTCATCAAGGAACTTAACTGTTTTTAAAGTTGTGTTTTTTTCATCACTTCCAATTTTAGCCGTTTTACCAAACCATGCTTCTGTTACAGAAGCTCCTACATCAACTCTTTTTTGAACTTCAATAGGTGTTAGTTCTAGTTGTGATGCAGTGTAGCGAGAACCGCTAAATGGTTCAACCTTATCGATACTATATGGGAAGGTTATTACAGTTTCTCCTATTTTATAGCCTGTTATAATTGATGATTGATTTTTAGCATTATCAGGATAGATATCTAGCAAGCTATTAAATACCGTTTTGTTTGCGTCTTCTGGATTTGTCGTTTCGCCACCAGTTCCTTCTGGATTAGTTGTCCCCCCCCCCAGTTGAAGCCCCTGGTTGTTGAGTCTCTGGCGGTTTAGTACCTGATTGTTCACATCCAATAAACAATAGTGTTACGAGCAACAGTAAACTTACCATCTTCATCATCTTTTTCATAAGCAGTCTCCTTTTTAAATATGGGTCGTTTATCGATAAACAAGGTTCTTCGCTGAAAGTTGCATTAACAAAAGCAATTAAGAGCGTTTTGTTAATCCTGCATGAAAAAGATACCATTTCTTTGGTCACATTACAATAAAAAAAGATTTGCGGTTATGTGACCAATCTATCATTGATGAATATTATTTGATTTAAATCCAAACCAAAAAGCATCAAACTGTACTATCACATCTAAAGGATATCTAACTAGTAGGTAAAAAACTAAGTAATAACAAATTTCGATGTTTATAATGGCAAGAACAAAGGCCACAGCTCTTGATTTTACAAGAAACTGTGGTCTTATTGCGTATAGGTGTCATTAAGAAGAAAATAGCCAATCTTAATTAAACAGCCTTTGAATATAGGAAGGTACCAACTAAAGACGGGATAGCTTAACTTAATGACATTGTGCCCTATGGGGTGGCTCTTATTTGTTCAAAGCTGTCAACACTGGATTTCAAGACTCTG